>Ga0126315_10001031_pt1 | contig 10387 bp, 12 predicted proteins | sample Plot106_FD_92534 | JGI IMG/M metagenome (GOLD analysis project Ga0126315, IMG submission 92534) | Serpentine soil microbial communities from UC McLaughlin Reserve, CA, USA - Plot106 | ecosystem: Environmental > Terrestrial > Soil > Grasslands | place: USA: UC McLaughlin Reserve, Lake County...
GGGCCCCGTAGCTCAGCGGATAGAGCGGCGGACTTCGAATCCGCGTGCGGAGGTTCGACTCCTCCCGGGGCCATAGCAGCCCACGCGGCTACGCGGCCACCGCGTGGATAGGTAGGTCAGGTGCGCCAGGGATGCCGGAAATGCCCGTCCCGTGCAGACCTCGGTACAGACCTCGCCTTAAAGGCTCGCTCGAGCAGTCGGCCCTGAGGCTAGACCGGGTGCGTGCCATTCGGGGGGATTTCCCTCGCGAAAAACGGGCTGGGTGTCTCCGAGCGCTAGCCACAAAAAGAGGGTAGGAGCGAGCGGGGGATGGACTCAGGCGGGCCCCGCCATCGCGTAGACAAGTGTCGCTTCACCATCGATTTCGGCTTCTCTTTCGAGCCCCATCCCTATCTTCAAAGCCACCCTGACTGAGGCTTCGTTTGCCGGATCGATTAGGCAGATAAGGCGCGGAAGGTGCAGCTGTCCGAAGCCATAAGCGACGATGGCGTCTGCCGCCTCAGTGCCCAGTCCCCGCCCCCAATACGCCTTGGCCAGCAAATAAGCGACTTCTACTTCTGAGCGCCCATCGATCGTCCATGGGAGTAGCCCGCAGCGACCGATGAACTCATTCGTCTCCTTATACGTGGTCGCCCAAAGCCCGAACCCGTGCTGGCCGTAGTAGACGTTGATGATCCACTCGAGCTCCTCTTTCGTCTGCTCGTAGGTAAGAGCGCCCTCGGGAAAGTACTTCCGGACATCCTTGTCGCGGTAGACCGCAGCAAGCGCATCGAGGTCGTCCATCGTGAGAGGCCGGAGTGCCAGCCTTTCCGTCTCGATCACGTTCGGCTCGCTCATCGCGCGATCCAAGGTAACCCGCGCCGCGCACCGAAGAAGCGGCCTCGCCGGAACGCTCGACGAGCCGACTGCACACGTCGTGGCCAGCGAGCTCGAGCATTGGGCGCACGGGGGCGTGCTGGCGATCCTTCGTCAGTTAGCCGAGGCGCACGGCGGTACGGTGACGGCCGAGCGCGCCGAGGGCGGCGGCACGCACATGCGACTGTAGTTGAACGGCGTCCTTACTCGGCCTGAGCAGTAGCGGGCTCCGCCGGTGCATGCCCTGGGGCCGAGACGGGGCGAAGCAGCGTAGCCGCGAGCACGCCGGCAGCCGCGGCAAAGAGGGCGCCGACCATGAACGCGGCGTGATATCCGCCGGTGAGCGCCTCAACCAGCGAGTCACCCGAGGCCGTCAGGTTGTCCGTGCGAGACGTCGCGATCGCCGCGAGCACCGCGAGGCCGAGCGCGCCGCCCATCATGAACGCGGTGTTCACGATTCCCGAGGCCAGACCAGAGTCTTGTGGTTCGACGTCGCCCATCGCCGCCAGAAGGAGCGGATTGAACGTGATGCCGCCTCCGAGACCGAAGAACAGCATCGGTACGAGGACGTCCATAACGAAGTCCCCGTCAACGGGCGCCCGGGCAAAGAGGAGCAGGCCTACGATGAAAAAGCCGAGGCCGCCGATTATCGGCAGCCTGATGCCGAACCTCATCACGAGACGATCGGAGAGGAAGAGCGACGAGGCCCCCCAGACCAGCGTCGCGGGCAGGAAGGCGAGGCCGACCTCGAGCGGGCTGTAAGCGAGCACGAGCTGCAGATAGAGCGCTGAGAAGAAAAACATCGCGAACATCGCGGCGGCCATCAGGACCCCGACGATGTTGGCAACGGAGAGGTTCCGGTGCCGAAACAAGCCGAGGGGCATGAGCGGCGCAGGATGGCGCGCCTCGATCACCACGAAGACGACGAACAAGACGAGAGACGCGCCCAGGAAGCCCAGGGTTCTCCCGGACGTCCAGCCGACCTCGTTGCCCTTGACGATGGCGTAGACTGCGAGCATCAACGCCGCGGTCACGGTGATGGCGCCGCCGAGGTCGAGCCGCCGCTCGCCGGCAGGCGCTTGCACTGTCGGGCAGAGGTAGACCGAGAGCACGAAGACCGCGACGCCGACCGGGATGTTGACGAGAAAGATCCAGTGCCAGCTCAGAAGGTCGGTGAGGATTCCGCCCAGAAGCACACCGGCAGTCCCGCCTCCCGACAGCACGAAGCCGACGACGCCCATGGCTTTCGCCCGTTCGGCCGGCTCGGTGAACATGATCATGATCAGCGAAAGGACGACCACCGAGACGATCGCGCCGCCGAAGCCCTGGACTGCCCGAGCCGTGATGAGGAACGCCTGAGAGGTGGCAAGTCCGCACGCAAGCGAAGCCATCGTGAAGACCGAGATCCCGATGAGGAAGAGGCGCCGGTGTCCATAGAGATCGCCGAGACGGCCGCCCAGGAGCAAGAAACCGCCGAACGTGAGCAGGTACGCGTTCACGACCCATGCCAGGGAGGTCTGAGAGAAACCTAGATCGTCGCGAATCGACGGCAATGCGACGTTCACGATCGTGCTGTCGAGGACGATCATGATGTCGCCGAGACACAGCACATATAGCGCGAGCCAGCGACTGCGGCCGTTCACGGGCACGCTTCACCGTAGCCACTCGCCCCTCCCGTGCGCGCCAGCCCATGTGCCGAAACATCCATACTCTTTACAACTCGAGGCTCCGCGGCGACTGAGGACGCCATCGGGCGGTTAGCCGTTCATGACGTCCGCCCGAACAAGCCGAGCCGCGACGGGGCAGAGCTTCTGAACTCGCCGGTGCTGGGGCAACAGCCGGGGCACCAAGAGCTACCGAAACAACAACAAACGAGGACCTCGCCCTTACGGGCGGAAGCGCCCACCGAGCTCGGTTTTCCAGATCGGCCGAGAGAGCCCGAGACCGCTCCGGCAACTTCGAATCCGCGTGCGGAGGTTCGACTCCTCCCGGGGCCAGCATTGAATAGGAGCCGCCCCGGAGTGGTTCGGCCGGAGTGGTTCGGCCGGACTCACTGGCACTCGTCGAGCTTCGCGGCCAGTCGCCGGGCGCGACGTCGTCGCCTCCACGGTCGACGAGGTCTCTGGCGACCGCGGTGGATCTCCGCGCACCTACGCGCCGGAATAGGCGGCCACCGCGGCGGACGCGCTCGTCTGAACCGCCGACGGAGCCGTGATATCCGGTCGCGTCCACGAGCCGAACAAGTTCTGGGCGTCCGCCGTCTCCGTCGTCGACCTCGGCGCGCCCACCGTCATGGTCGTTCCGTCCAGGCGCAGGCTCCCGTGACTCGCAAGGTGTGTCGATCGCGCAGCCGAGGGCCTCACGCAGATCAGCCTCCGACCACCTCCGGCGGGCTAAGCGCGTGCTTCGTTACGATTGGTCGCTCAGAGCGTCCGCCGACCCAGCCGCGCTGGATAGCCCTCCCGATGGGAGTCTGAGGAGGCGGAAGGGACGCGCCCCACCTAAGAGGAGGCGTGTACGACCACGACATATCCACCGTTGGAGGCCGGTCGAGCTGGGCTGGTCCAGACGGCGCTCCGGCTCTCGTACTTCACAGTCGGCTGGAATGGTGTAGTCGGATCGGCGGCGCTCGTCGTCGCTGCGACCACGGGCAGCTCCGCCTTGGCGGGTCTGGCGCTAAATGCGCTGCTCGATTCGTCGGCATCCGGTGTCTTGATCTGGCGTTTTCGGTACGAGAGACGCGATCCTGACGCGGCCGAGCGCCTGGAGGAGCGAGCGCACACGTGGATCATGCTCGCAATGCTCGTCGTCGCCGCGTACGTTGGTCTGGAGGGCGTGGCGGCACTCGTGGGCCCTTCACACGTGGATGAGTCGGCACTGGGTCTCGTCCTCGCCGCCTTGTCCCTGCTTGTGCTGCCTTGGCTCGGGCGAGGCAAACTCAGAGTCGCGAGCGAGTTGCGAAGCCCGTCCCTTCGCGGCGACGGCGTCCTGACTATCGCCGCTGCTGCGTTGGCGGCGATCACGCTCGCCGCGCTTATGGCGAACTCAGCGCTCGGATGGTGGTGGGCTGACCCTGGCGCGGCCCTTGTGATCGCGGCGGCCCTGGCGGTGGAGGCAGTCCGTGTGGCCGTCCGCCACCGTCTCGGCTAGGCGGGGCAGAGCCGGCGGGTCAGCTTGAGAATCCGCCTAGGCGGCGTTACCAGTCACGTCTGAGATCACGGCGAGGAGGTTTCCGGCGGGATCCTAGAACCACGCTGCCTTCAGGTCGCTAATGCGCGCCACACCGCGGTCCGTCTTAAGGCTCGGAAGGCGGCCATTCGACTACTTCACGGAGCCCCTTTCGCTTGGACGTGGCAAGACCGCCCTCGCGACGACGCATTTTCAGCAGCAGGAGACAGGCGCGACCGCGGTTACCACGCGGGTCGTTCCCGAGAATGGTCGGGTTGGCTGGCTAACCACCGGACTGCGATTTCGCCGCCGCTTGGAGTCCCGCTACGCGCGGCTCGCAGCCCTGATGTCGGCACACATCCCTGAATCGAAGCGGCTGCCTGTGACCCCTGCCGCTCCGGCCCCCGACCGGAGCGTCGACGGCTAAAGAGCGTCGCCGCACCATAGCTTCGGAACTGCGCGATCGTGCACTGAGCAGGGAATCTCTGCCGCCGTGGTGATCGCAACACCTCCGACATGACGCCGCTGCCGCGTGTCAGCGCCGCCGCATGGAACCCTCCAGCGGCGGAGGTCGCCGGCGTCGTACCGCCCGACATCCTCGTCCGGACGCGCGCCCACTCCGGCCGCGTCGGATCGGGATGTCTTCGACAGATCACGGAAAAAATGCTGACGCCTCGCGTCGCACCTTTCTCGGGCTCGCGCGCCGATGAGCGAATGCCACTAACGAGCAGTTGCCTCATCGAACGCTGCGTCAACGCTCAGCGTTCGGCCGACCGCGCGGGCGGCTCCAAGCTCACCTCCGGCTGCGGGCGTCAGCCGCCTATCGAGCCAGTCGGCGTCGAATTGGCTGCGCCCGATCCCGATCGACTCTCTCAGCGAGTCCGCTGCGCCTAGCAGCCGGCCGGCCCGAGCGACGTCCGCTTCGCGAGCTGCGAGGACGGCGCTCTTCTCGAGCGCGAACGCCAAGAGCTCGCCGTCTCCGAGGCGGCGCGCGCATGCGAGCGACTCGTGGACAAGTTCGCGCGCACGCCCCAATTCCCCGCGTTCGATGGCAACAGCAGCAAGGTTGTCAGACGCGATGCCCGCTCCCCACTCGTTTCCCGATGAGCGGTCGAGAGCGAGCGTCTCGCGGAAGCGGGTTTCCGCTCCGTCGAGATCGCCTTGTTCAAAGGCGATGATGCCGAGGTTCGAGAGCGCCCCGGCCGCCCCTGGCTCGTCTCCGATTCGACGGCGGACCGCGATGCTCTCTTCGAGAAGCGCACGGGCGCTGGCCAACTCCCCGGTCGCACGCCTGATCGTTCCGAGGCTGTTCAGTGCCTGAGCGACACGCTCGTCCTCGCCTGTTCGGCGAAAGACCGCGAGGCTTCGCTCCACCAGGTCGGCGGCACGGCCGGGATCGCCTCGTTGGTCGAGGAGAACACCCAACGCATACATGGGGCGAGCCCGCAGCTCGTCCGGCGCGTCGTCTGTGCGGGCGAGAAGGTCGGAGAGCCGGCTGCACCCCTCGAGGGCGTGGCCGTGCGCATACCAGAACCACCCGAGCGCGGCTCCAAGGCGCAAGGCCGTCTCCCGATCACCGCTTTCGAGCGACGACTCGAGCGCGGCGCGGAGATTGTCGTGCTCCGTCTCTAGCCGTCTGAACCAGAGGGCCTGGTCGCTCGTCCGAAGGCCGGCATCCGCCTGCTCGGCGAGCGCGGCGAACTCGAGCGCGTGGCGGTGAACGAACTCCACCTCGTCGCCGAGCGAGCCAAGGTGTTCGCGGGCGTACTCGCGGATCGTGCCGAGCATCGTGAAGCGCGGCTCGCCCTGAGCGTCTTCGCTCTCGCGCACTAAACTGCGATCGACGAGCGAGGCGACTCCTTCGAGGATTTCGAAGCCGCTCTCGCCGTGCGGATCGAGGACGCGTTCCGCCGTCTCGATTGTGCAGCCGCCGACGAAGACGGAGAGCCGGGCGTGCAGGCGGCGTTCCTCCTCGGTGAGGAGGTCATAGCTCCAGGCGATCGCCTGACGCAGCGTCGATTGGCGGGCCGGTAGATCAGTCCGTCCTGCGGCGGGAAGCTCGAGTCGCCGCTCGAGGCGGCGAAGGAGGGCGATGGGAGACAGCACCTTGCTCCAGGCCGCGGCCAGTTCGATCGCAAGTGGAAGCCCGTCGAGGCGAATACAGATGGCTGCGACGACCGAGGCCGTCTCGTCGGTGAGTCTGAAGTCCGGCCGGACTGCCCGGGCGCGCTCGGCGAACAGCATCACGGCTTCGTAAGCATCCGCCTCCGCGGCCGAGAGCCTCTGCCCGACCGAGGGGAGAGAGAGCGGCGGAACCGGGAACTGACGCTCGGCGCCGACGCGGAGCGGCTCGCGGCTCGTCACGAGCAACTTCAGGTTGCGACAGGCCGCCAGAAGATCCGTGAGAAGGCCCGCAGCCGCACGCACGTGCTCGAAGTTGTCGAGCACCAACAGGATGGGGCGATCTCCGATCTCGGTCTCGAGGCTGGCGGCGGCCGCGACGGCGGGCTGCTCCTCGACACCGAGGACCCGGGCGATCTCAAGGGGGACGAGCTCCGGATCAGCGATCGCTGCAAGCAGAACACAGAAGACCCCGTCCGGGAACCCGTCGACGACGTCCGCGGCGACCTGGAGCGCCAGACGAGTCTTTCCCGTCCCACCCGGCCCCGTGAGCGTCACCATCCGGGTCTGCTCCTCCAGGAGAAGCATCCGAGCGGCGTCGAGCTCGCGCTGCCGGCCGAGCAGCGGGGTCGGCTCGGCGGGGAGGTTCGTGGCTCGCCCGCGGATCGTGCGCGGCGGCCGAAGGTCGTCCGGAATGCCATCGATCAGGATCTGAAAGAGGCGAATCGGCTCACTCAGATCCTTGAGACGATGGTCGCCGAGGTCGCGAAGGACAAAGCCGTCCGGGTCCTTCGGGAGAAGCTCGCGCGTCCGCTGCGACACGAGCACCTGCCCCCCGTGCGCCGCCGCCGTGACACGTGCGGCCCGATGCATGTCGAGACCGACGTAGCCGTCCTCGGTCTGGATCGGCTCGCCCGTGTGAAGCCCCATCCGCACGCGCACGACCACGTCGCCCGGCCACGCATGATCGGCGAGCGCCCGCTGCGCAGTAGCCGTGGCGGACGCTGCAGCGCCGGCGGTCGAGAACGCAAAGAAGAGCGCGTCACCCTCGGAACCGAGCTCGCGCCCGCCGTGAGCCGAGAAGACACCCCGAAGGAGACGATTGTGATCGGCGAGAACGCCCGGCCACCGATCATCGAGCCGCTCGGCCAGAACCGTCGAGCCCTCGATGTCCGTGAAGAGCAAGGTAACGGTCCCCGACCTCGACTCCACGCCTCGAGAGCGTAGCGCGCCGGGGACACGAAGCAGACGCCAAGAACAGCAATACAGCGCCAGAGGCCGCGAACGCGGCGAGAAGCGAGGGTGACGCGGAGACCATCCGCGTATCCGACCTGTTGGTCGAGGAGATATTCAACACGAAAGCTCGAGCGGTACAAGGCAAGCAGCGGCGTCGGTAGCCCCGCCTTGGCTGCGAGCGCTACGTCGAGCAGGTCCGCGAGGTCATGCGACTCGCGGACTGCCTCGGCTAATCGAGTGCCAGCAGGTCGGCCAACCAGGCGCTCTGGCGCATGCGCTCTTCGCTGTAGGCCTCCACGCCGCCGAACTCCTCGGCCATCCGCGCAGCAATGAAACCGAGCAACGCCGGGCCCGCCGCTATGGCAGGCGCAGGCCGAGCCTCGAGCTGCGGCGCTTCGGCGGCAATCTCCTGCGCCCGGGCCATGCACAGTTTCGGTCCTCTTTAGGGGGAGTCATGACTAGAAGACGGTACGTACGTTGCGCGGCCGCGATCGCTGCCCGGGGGGCTTGCGCCCTCGCGATCGGTGTTCCCCTCGGAGGCGCAGACGCCGGGGGCAACGCGAGTGGCGTTGGCTTCGAGACCTCGTCCATTTCACCACCCGGTTCTTCGGAGGAGGTGCCCGGTGGCACGCCGGAACTCATCGGCTTCTTGAAGAGCCTCGCCGGGAAGGCGGGCCCTCTCGTCAGTTCGGTGGCAAAGCTGCACGAGGGCTCACACGAGGCCTGTGACGAGGCGACCGAGGGGTAGACGCCACAACTCCTCCACGCCCAGGCCGCGACGGCCCCGAATCCCTGGATGGAAGCTGTCGGCGACGTCACGTCCTTGCTGACGAGAGGTTGGACATGCCTATCCCCTTAGCCGAGTCGAGTTACGATCCCCGGGGCGGGGGCCGAGGTAAAGGAGGCTCGCATGGCTGGTGTGGAAGTGGGGAATTTCGACGCGCCCGACGAGACTCGGACGCCTGACAAGACGACCGTCGAGGTCGTCCGGATGGGTGGAGTTACCACGGCCAGGCTGCGATATGAGCCGGGCTGGAGATGGTCGGAGTGCATCAAGCCGATCGTGGGGGGCGAACGCTGTCAGGTGCACCATGTCGGCCTCCTGCAATCGGGCACGATGCATGTGGTCCACGACGACGGCACCGAGCAGGAGATCGGTGCAGGGTGCGCGTACGTGATCGAGCCCGGCCACGACGCGTGGGTCGTCGGTGACGAGCCCGTTATCGGGTTCGAGTTCGAATCTCGGGCGGCCGAAGAGTTCGCGAAGAGCTCGTAGCTTCAAGCTCCACGAAGGAGCCTCTCCGCGGCCTTTCGCCGAAGCTTCTGACGGACTCGAACCAATGCATCCGAGGTGATGCGCGAGTTGTTTGCGAGGAGTGCGGAGCCCTCAGCGAAACGGGAGAAGGCTGGCGAGCACCGCCCATCTAACATGATCTTGGTGGAATCCATCCGTGAGGCATACGGAGCCCTCGGCACGGGCGACGTCGAGCCACTCGTCGCACTGATGGACCCGGAAATGGAGTGGCGTGGGCGTCGGCGGGACACGCGCATCTGGCGACCTCGTCCTTCTTGACACGGCCCTATCGAGGCCCGTGAGGTACTCAAGTCGGGAATCGAATGGCGTCGACGGTCGGGCGACCGGGACTACCAGGTGGATGACATTCACGCAGACAACGGCCGCGTAACCATCAAGTTCTCGTGGATCGACGCTTAGGGCCGAAGGCTCAAAATGGGGACGGGTTCTCCGCTGCGCGACGGCAAGATCGTCGCCATGCAGGATTTCGCTCCCGGACGAGGCGGACGTCGGGTGGCGAAGCTGTTCGATCGCGGCCCGGGTTAGCAGTTTCCCTCCCAATTGGCGCCCCGGCGGGAGCTGCGCTCCAAGGAGAAAGAAGCGCCGGAAGCAACGCGAGCCGTTTGCGGCGTAGCTTTACCCCGCGATGCTGACCCTGTTTGGCGTCTCGGCGCTGACGTTCATGATGCTCGCAAGCTCGAAGAGCGCCTGGCTCATCTGCAACCGGCCAGCGTTATTCAACCGTCTGCCCGAGCCTTCGGTGGTACGCACGGACTTGACACGCCCGCGTGTCGTAGCGCTTCGACGGGTGGGTTACCGGAAACTCCCTACCGCACTCGTCGCACCGCCTACGCTCGACGAGCCTGATACGCGGACCCGCGACCACGGCCAGCCAGTGGTTCGGGGTACTTACCGTTGGGACCACCGCAGGGCTTGGGCGCCTGCAGCAGGTGGGCAACATGCTCGGCACCGCTTGCCCGTCGACCGCCGGCCGAATGACCGCAACTAAGCTCCGGCCGACGATGCGCTGGATCGCCAAGGCGCTCTTGCAGAAAGGGCTGAGCGCGCTCCCCGGGCCCGAGCGCGCCAACTACGTCTTCCAACACTACGTGTCGCGCTCGCTTCCGGTCGGCGAAGACATCTTCCGGCGCCGCTTTCGGCGGGCGGAGGAGCACCTTCGCGCGTACGAGAAGCACGGGTCGGGCATGCCGGTCGGAGAAGCGGTCTTCTACGAGTTCGGGGCCGGCTGGGATCTCACCCTCCCGCTCGCCTTCTGGTCGTTCGGCGTCGAGCGGCAAATCCTCGTCGACCTGCGGTCGAACGTCCGCCTGCCACTCGTCGGCCGCGGCTTGGCCCGCCTGCGCCGGCTCGCGCGCGAAGACCCGCGCCTCCGCGATCCGGGGCCCGCCAGCGTTGGGTCGCTCGATGAGCTCGCAGACCGCTTCGGCATCCGCTATCTGGCGCCCTGCGACGCGCGGCGAACGGGGCTTCCCGCATCGTCCGTGGACTTCGTCTCGAGCACGAACACCCTCGAGCATGTCCCCGCAGACGACCTCGTGCCGCTCCTCGCCGAGTGTCGGCGGCTCCTCCGCGTAGAGGGCATACTCAGCGCCAGAATCGACCTGAGCGACCACTTCTCGCGCTTCGACGACTCGATCTCGCCGTACAACTTCCTGCATTACTCCGACCGCGGCTGGAGGCTCTTCAACTCGA
>Ga0126315_10001032_pt1 | contig 10386 bp, 12 predicted proteins | sample Plot106_FD_92534 | JGI IMG/M metagenome (GOLD analysis project Ga0126315, IMG submission 92534) | Serpentine soil microbial communities from UC McLaughlin Reserve, CA, USA - Plot106 | ecosystem: Environmental > Terrestrial > Soil > Grasslands | place: USA: UC McLaughlin Reserve, Lake County...
AGACGGGCAAGCACGGGGCCGAGTTGCACCTTAGGCACCTGGAACGCTTTCCTCTCAAGACGCCCTACACCGATATAGCGGATCAGGTGAAGAGCCTGCTCACCGGCCCTCCCTTCACCACACCCGTGATCTCGGGTGGTCGGGTAGCCAGGCCCACCACCGAACTTATCGTGGATAAGACGGGCGTCGGGGTGGCCGTCACCGACCTCCTTAAGGAGAGGCGCCTCAACCACATCGCGGTGACCATCACCGGCCTTGGCCAGAAGGTCAATCGCCACGGCACCAAGGAGTACTCCGTCCCGAAGCAGGATCTCGTCTCAGCGCTTGAGGTCCCGTTCCACAAGGGCACCCTGAAGGTGGCCAAGGGGCTGGAAGGGTGGCCCAAGCTCAGGGAGGAACTGCTCAACTTCCGGCGCAAGCAGAACAAGATGACCGCGCACATATCCTACGAGCACTGGAGGGAGTCGGATCACGACGACCTGGTGCTGGCTGCAGCGCTGGCGTGCTGGAAGGCGACCTACCAGCGCAAAGGCACCACGCGGCTGAAGGTCATCTATTGAGGGCTAACTGGCAAATCAGAGCCATCCTCTTCTTCTCGACGCTTGGCGCAGACCGGCTCCGTAGTCAGATGCATACAGAACCACTACCATCGCCAATAGGAGAAGAAAGCTCACAAGAAACCCCGGCGCAAGCGCAAGAGGTTTTAAGTGCCTCCACCCTTACGTGCGTTGATGGGCAGGTGGTTGTGTCGGCGGGCCTTGCGGAATGGGCTGCCGACGCCCACCCCCTGTCCAAGGTTTTTCAGACCCCAACCTATGCCATCCAGCAAGAGAAGCCCTGAGAGCGACGTAGATGATTCACAACGGGATGCACAGGAGGCGTCTGAGAGATCTCAGGATGCTGCGTAGCAGCTTGGCACGTGGTCTTCGAGGGCACCCCCACCCCAGCATGGGAGCGTGGGAGAGGTGCACAGCGGCGCTAGTAGAGGGCAGTCGATGACCAAACGCAGCTTTATACCGTTGCCGAGGCTGCTCTACGCCCCGGACGGATGGTTCATCCTGCCACTGTCGTTGTAGCGAGCCACAACTCCTTGGCGCACAGCAAAAGGTGTTGACATGCTGCGGTAGGTGCTGTAGGCTATGTGCATGCACATGAATATGGAAACCTTTATCTTCCACATCGAGCAAATGGATGCCGAGGAACTAGACCAACTACAACAAGCCATAGACCACAGGAGGCAGCAGATAGGTGGTGGACCACTGAGCACCGTGGTGGAGCGCCGCGACTACCGCAACGGGGTCCTCCAGCTCGAAAGGCGTGCCTACAGGCGCAAGGACGGCGGGCTGACACAGCGAGGACCGTATTGGTACTTCCATTACCGAGAAGGCGGCAGGCAGAAGACGATGTATTTAGGACAGACAGACTACCCGGAGGCTAAGGTGGAGGAGATAATGACCAAGGGAGAGGAGAGTAGGTAATGCCCAGCACCGACGGCCCCACGAAAAGGGCCATCCTCTACGCCCGCGTCTCTAGCGACGACCAGGTCCGCGGCTACAGCCTCGACCAGCAGATCGGGGCCTTGCGGGAATGGACTGCCCGAGAGGGTTACGAGGTCCTGGAAGAGATCCGCGACGAGGGTTGGAGCGGGGCTTACCTGGAGCGTCCCGGTCTCGACCGGGTGCGGGACCTCGTAGAAGCCGGCGGCGTGGGCGTAGCGGTGGCGCAGGATGCGGATCGAATCACGCGGGACCCGGCCCACCGCGCGTTCTTGGACGAGGAGTTCGAGCGCTTTGGTACCCGGCTCGTGGCTCTCGATGACTGGGGCGACGGCTCGCACGAGGGCGAGTTGCTCAAGTACCTAAAGGGATGGGTGAGCAAGGGAGAGAGGCTCAAGATCGCCGAGCGTTCCAGGCGTGGCAAGCGCGAAAAAGCCCGGCGCGGCAAAACTGTAGGACATCTGCGCGCTCCTCTGGGTTTCCGGTACACACCCGACCGCAATGCGCTGGTAGTGGATCCGGAGAAGATGCTCACGGTTCGGCGCATCTTCGAGATGGCCGCCGACGGCAGATCCCTACTCTCCATTAAGAAGACGCTGGAACGCGATGGCGTGCCCACAGCGAGAGGTCATCGATTATGGGGTCTAGGCACACTGCAGCACATCGTGCAAAACGACGTGTACCGCACTAGGAATGTGGAGGAACTGCGGCCGTTGCTACAGGATAGGGCGGAGGATAAGCTCAACCCGGACCAGAGGTACGGGGTGTGGTGGTACGGTCGGCAGAGGCACCACCAAGAATACAAGGCGGAGTTTAGTTCGGACGGCAGAAAGCGCTATCGCAAAGGAAAACGAGTGGAGGACCTCCCGCAGGAGCAGTGGGTGGCGATCCCAGTTCCCGACTGCGGCATACCGCCGCACGTGGTGGACGCTGCCAGAACCGCCCGCAGCGAGTACCGCAAGCCCGCGAGCACAGGATACTTCTGGCAGCTATCCGGCGGGGTGATGCGTTGCGGCGGGTGCGGACATGCGATGAGCGGCGTGCACACGGGGAACAAGGGCAGGCGCAGACCCTATTACAGGTGCCACCACCGCGCGCGTAACGGTCCCGGTACATGCCCCAACGCTAAGCATCACAGGGCAGAGCGCATAGAGGCAGAGGTTTGGCACGAGGTCTCAAGCCTCTTGAAGAATCCGGAGCGCCTGCGTGTAGGCATAGAGCGCTTCATCGAAGAGAAGCGCGCGGCGCTGCAGGACGCACCGACCCACGGGCTACGATACTGGCACGCGGAGCTGGAGAAGATCGAGCGCAGGCGAGATGGTCACCTCGACCAGCAGGCGGAAGGACTCATCTCGATGGCGGAGTTGAAGGATAAGCTTGCCGACTTGGAGGAGCGGCGTGAAGTAGTCAAGCGAGAACTAGGAAAACTCGCCCATCATCACGAACACATGGCGGAGCTCGAACGGGACGCCGAGTCGTTGCTCGAGCGCTACACCTTCGAGGCGCGCGAGGGGCTCGACCTCTACACACCCGAAGACAGACACGACGCCTACAGGGCGCTGGGCATCAAGGTCATCTCTTACCCTGATGGAACGGTGGAACTGACCAGTAGTGCGCTCGGGGAGGTTCGCAGTGATTCTGTTCGATCGATACCCATGGACCTGTCCCAGGCACCCTTGTCCACAGGAGCGAGCCTGCCGTTCTTGATCGTAACACCGCCTCTGGAGAGCCTGTAAGGAGGGTCGGCGAAGACCACGTCCACGCTGCCTGGGGGCATAATCTTCATGAGCTCCACACAGTCAGCGAGGTACACGATGGCCCCCGGCTCGCCGAACGCCCGCAAGTTCCTTAATTCCACACCACCATTTTAGGCAGCGGTGTCCGCTGACTTTAGCGATGGTAGAGCGTTCAGGTGCCAGGAACGCGGGCGCGGACCTCCTCGAGCGCGCCGAGCAGGAGATCCGGCGTGAGTCCGCGAGCCGTGATACCGTCGCGCCCCGTCATGTCGCCGGCTGCGAGAAGCGCGTTCAGGATTGCCTCCTCCGTGGCCTCCGCAGCCGCGTGGAACAGCGGCGTCATGTACTCGTTGGTCACCATCTGCAGGGGTATGGTCGCCGGTGGCGAGGAGAGCCCAGCGCGCGGGATGCCGCGGTTGCCAGTGGCGAAGGCGAAGAAGATATCGCCGCTCCTGTCGCTGAGGCCTCCTCCCATCCGGACGAGGCCTATGCCAGCGCGCACAGCGAGCCGGTCACACTGGGTAGGGAGGAGCGGCGCGTCGGTAGCGAGGACCACGATTATGGAACCTGTCCCCGCCGGCTGGGTCTCCGCCTCGTCCTCGAAAGGCGAAGGGATGATCTCGGTACCAAGTACACGTCCTACAGGTAAGCCGTCCACACGCAGCATGGAGCGGCTTCCGTAGTTCGCCTGCACGAGAGAGCCGACCGTCCAGCCGCCCTGCTCTTCTGGAAGCCGGCGCGAAGACGTTCCGATACCGCCCTTGAATTCGTGGCAGATCATACCCGTCCCCCCTCCCACAGAGCCCTCCTCGACGGGTCCGATACTAGTGGAATCGAGCGCTTGGAGTACATGCTCCACCGTAACGTGCTGGCCATTGATGTCGTTCAGGGTGCCGTCGTAAGTCTCGGCTACCACGGGAAGGCACCAGTACTCCTCCTCGTCGGTGCGGGCCTTGATCTCGGCCTTTACCAGGGCGTCGCGTACGATACCGACGCTGTGGGTATTGGTGATCGCAACAGGCGTTGCCAGGACGCCGGCTTCCCTGATCCACTCCAGCCCTGTCATCTCCCCGTTGCCGTTGAACCTGTGAGAGCCCGCGAAGACGGGCTCGTCGCGGGCAAGCCCCTCGCGGGGACAGACTACTGTAACGCCGGTCCTCACTGGCCCCTCTCCGACGAGGAGTGGCCCTTCGCCGCGTACGATGGTCGCGTGCCCTACTCTCACGCCCTCGACGTCGGTGATCGCATCGCGAGCGCCCGGCGAGAGATCCCCGACCCTTATTCCCAGCTCGCGGGCGCGCACGCGAGCTCAGCGGCCCAGGGAGAAGGTACGGTCCATCTCTTCGCCGGAGAGCTCGAAGTCGAAGACGTCGAGGTTCTCCCTCAGGTGCTTCTCACCGGTCGCCTTGGGGATGGCACAGACTTTGTCCTGCTGCAGGAGCCAGCGCAGGGCCGCCTGCGTCGCCGTCTTGTTGTGCGCCTCTCCTATCTCCCTAAGGGTCGCATCCCTTTGAACGCCGCCGCGGGAGAGGGGCGTGTAGGCGGTCAGCAGGTAGTCCATCTCCCGCGCTTGTTCGAGGAGTGCGTCCTGACTCCTGTAGGGATGGTACTGGACCTGGTTGCAGAAGATTTCCGCGTGCTCCGCCGCCTCTTCGACCAGCGAGGGAGAGAAGTTGCTCACCCCGACGTGCCGTACGCTGCCTTCCTCCTGCAATACCCGCATGGCTCCGAGGGTCTCGCCGAGAGGCACGCCATCGCCCGGCCAGTGCATAAGCAAGAGGTCGACGTATTCGGTGCGGAGCTTCTTCAAGCTCTCCCTGGTCTTCCGTATGACGCGGTCATAGGCGAAGTCGCTCGGCCAGACCTTGGTGGTCAGGAAGATCTCCTCCCTTGCTACCCCCGCATCCTCGATGCCCCGCCCGACCTCGGCCTCGTTACCGTACATCTGGGCCGTGTCCACGTGCCTGTAGCCCATGGAGAGGGCTCGCCCGACGGCCCGTACGCACGCCTCTCCCGTAAGCTTGTAAGTGCCTAGTCCGAGCGAAGGGACCTCCGCATTCTTTATCCTCAGATACTCCATCATGACCTCCTGGGGAGCAAGGAAATGTTATTGCTCTGCAACACGTTCTAGCTGTCCTGTGGGGAGAATGACGCTTCGGGGCGACCTTCCAGCTTCGCGACGGTGGGGAGAAACCAGTCAGGGCGTTGTTGAACCGTATTCTCCTGAGGGTCGAAGAAGACGTGAGCCGCAGAGCCTTCGGCGACGAGAGTGCCGCCCCCATAGGTCTCGCCGGTGCGCAATTCGAAGTCCATTGCGTAGGAGCGGTTGCCGACCGTGCGCATTCGCGCCGCGCCGTGGAGGGAGTCCTCGTAGAAGATCGGGGCCTTGAAGCGCACGGTGGTCTCGGCGATCACGTACCTGGCGCCTGGGACGTCGCCTGCTTCGAGCTTCTCGATGCCGGCCAAATCCGCAAGTGCGCGCCAGTAGCAGCTGCGGACCTTCTCGAAAAACTCCAGGTAGACGGCGTTGTTGACGTGGCCGTAAGGGTCGAGGTCCCCGTAGCGGATCTCGAGCCGCGTGAGGGCGGGAGGGTTCTTCACGGAGGCGTCCCTTTCCTATTGGTCTGTGCAGAGGATTGTACACATCCTCTTCGCGTCCTATCTGATTTAATGAGGACGATGGACTACGACGAGTACCTGGAGCAGGGCGAGACCCTGGCGAGTGAAGGCCTTGTAGAGGAAGCGCTCTCGCGTTTCGAGCAGGCCCTCGAGGCAGCCCCCGAGAACCCCGAGGTCATCGAGGCCGTGGGACGCGCCCTACTGAACCTGGGCCGGCTCGAGGAGGCCGAGGCCAGCTTCCTCGACGCCCTGGAGCTGGACCCCGAGTGGGTCGCGCCGCGGATGGGGCTCGCGATGGTGGCGCTCTCGCGCGACGAACCGTTCAAGATCGTGCACCACCTCGAGCGGGCCATAGAGGCGGACTCAGGATACCCGGACGCGTACGTGGAACTAGGCCGCTATTACGGCTTTATGGGGGAGCCCGCGCTAGCGAAGGCCACCTTCGAGCGCTGGACGAACCGCGTACCAGAAGACGCCGACATGCTCATAAACGCTGGCCTGACCCTCTTCGACGCCGCCGACTACGCCGAAGCCCTCGAGTTCTTCGAGAAGGCGATAGAGGCCGCTACAGACGACGTGCAGAAGTGCGGCGCACGGACCTTCAGGGCCAACGCCCTGGATATGCTCGGCCGCTACGCCGAGGCCGTAGGGGCCTACGAGGAGATCATAGCGGCGGCGTCCGACTGGTGGGAGGCCCACGCGAACCTTGGAATCTGCCACGCCCGCAACGGCGACCTGGAGAAGGCGGAGGTCGCTTTCAGGCACGGCCTCGAGGACTGTCCTGGTTCGCCCGAGATCAGGGACGAACTGGCAGCCCATCTGCTTGCCCTGAGGAAGAACCTGCCAGAGGCTTTGAGGCTCTCAGAAGAGGCCGTGGCGCTGGGGCGGGATGAGATCCGGCACCTCATAACCCTCGGGGAGGCCAGGCTCGCCCTGGGAGATGAAGCCGGGGCCGCCGAAGCCTATGACGCGGTTCTAGCCCTCGACCCTGAGAACCCGGAGGCCCACCTCGAGCTCGGCATCCTCAACGAGCGCAAGGGACAGATGGAGCGTGCAGAGGAGCACTTTGTGGAGTCACTGAAGGTAGATCCCGCGAACCCCCGCGCCCTCTACTCATACGCGAGCCTCTACTACACGGCCGACGATCTGGAGGTAGCGGAGGAGATCCTGGAGCGGGCCATAGCCGCTGACGCGAGATACTCCCCCGCCCTCTCCGCGCTCGCCAGCATCCAGGCGCGCCGCGGTGAATACGGCGACGCGCTCGACTACATCGAGAAGGCCGTCGATGCCGGCGAGCGCGACGTCGAGCACTTCAGGAGCGCGCTCGAGTTCGCGCCCCTGCACGCCGACCCACGCTTCCGCACCCTCCTCTCCCGTATGGTTGGCGACAGGAGCAACGGGCAGACTTAGGATGTCGGCCTCGACGGCTTTCGGGATACTGTTGATCCTCACCGGGCTGATCGGCCTCGCCTTTGGCACCTATGCCCTGCTGCGTGGTGGAAGGGGCCAGCAGGGTAAGATCGGCCCGATACCCGAACGCGGCGTCCACCTCATCGCCGGGGCGAGAATGCTCCTGGTCGGAGCCCTCTGCCTCGCCGCCGGTCTCTACTTCCTCCTGAGCTAGCCAGCTAACCACGAGACACGCGCAGGAACCTTGCATACGAGCCCCTCACCGCCAGCTGCGGTCCTCGGGCAACAGACAGGCGCCGATGAGGGCAAGGAACGCTATCGCCGAAAACACAGTCCGCACGCCATTCCAGAAGTTCCACGGGCCCTCGTAGGTGGCCCTCGCGCCGGCCAGTTCGTCGGGTGATGCGTTGGCAGCGACGCGGGCCAGTTCCTCGTTCATTGGTACGTTCACGAAAGCAGTGAGTAAGAAACCGCCCACGATGTAAAGCGCGCAGGCCAGCGCAACGAGCAGAAAGCGGCCCGACCTGGGCCGCGGGATGTGGGCGGCGAGTGTAGCCAGCAAGAACAGCACGGCGCCGAAGAAGCTGGCGAAGAACATGGGGTTCTGTATTCTCTCGTTTATAGCCTGCATAGTCGCAACGTAGGAGGCGTCCGGCTGCGCCGCCAGGCCGAGGTTCACCGAGACCGTGTAGGCGTAGAAGACGCCGGCCACGAGGCCGGTGGCCAGGGTTGCCAAACCCAGCGTTAGGGTGCGGAAGGCCGAACCAAGGATCCTCGGTCGGGAAGCCTTGTGGCCCACGGTTTCGATCCGGATCTGTGACATGGTATGACTCCTTGGGTCATGGACAGGGATCAGGCGTGGGGAATTCGGAGAGCGATGACCAGCGTGGCGGACGCGGCGAGAGCCGCGGCGAACCGCAGGTGGTTCCATGCGGTCCAACCCCGAAGGTAGCGTGACCAGTGGTCCTCAGCACTCACACTGGAGGGCTCGATCTCCGCCAGCGCCTCATTGCGGGGCACGTGATAGACGCCTGTCGGCCCGATCGCGCCGAGCAGATACAGCGCGCCGCCTGCGAGCAGGTACGCAGCGAAGGGCTCGCCCCACACCAAGAACGAAGTGACGATCAGCGCGCCGCAAGCCAGGGCCGTTCCGAAGAGCGCACCCATAAAGGCGGGAGTGACCGCAGCCACGTTTATGGGCTGCATGGCGGCCATGCCCTGCTTGGCTGGCAGGCGGGCAAGAGCCCTCATCACGAAGGCCGAAAAGGCGAAGAAGGCCCCGGCCATCACGCCACATCCGAGGGCCGCGAAGAGCGTCAGCGCGAACAGAAAGCTGTCCATCGGCCGACGCGACCTAGTAGATCCCAGCCCACACGCCTGGGGCAGCAGCCTCGCACGCGTAGTCAGCAACGTCCCCGGGTTCCAGACCCAGAACGCGCCGGAGACCGCCGGTCAGGCGGGCGTTGCAGCCGTCCTTGACCAGGAACGTTCCCTCTCTTCTCCCGTTCTTAGCCTCCATACCCGATCCTTTCTCGGCACTTTACACCGTGTAAATTGACACAATGTAAAGTATACGGTAACTTTACATTGTGTCAAGTGCTAAATCCAAGAGATCCGGAACCCGGACACGGATACTCGAGGCGACGTGGCGGCTGATGGAGGAGCGCAACGGGCAAGGCGTGAGCATGAGCGACGTTGCTGGAGCGGCGGGTGTTTCGCGGCAGGCGGTATACGACCACTTCGGCTCGCGGGCGGATCTGATGGTTGCGACCGTACGTCACGGTGACGAGGTCCTTGGGCTTGACGAGCGGCTACGCCGCTACCGGGCGGCGACCGGCGGGACCGAGCGCCTTGGGGCGTTCGTCGAGTTCTGGGGAAACTACGTGCCTGAGATCCACGGGATAGCCAGGGCGCTCCTGTCGGCCCGCGAGAATGACGAGGCGGTTGCGGCGGCCTGGGACGACCGAATGGGTGTGGTGTACGAGGCCTGCCGCGACATCGCAGAGCGTCTCCATGGAGACGGTATGCTGGCCTCCGGGTGGTCTCTAGACGAAGCCGCCGACGTCCTCTGGACCATGCTCTCGATCCGCAGTTGGGAGAGCCTCGTGCTCGAGCGCGGATGGCCCGTGAGTCGGTACGTTGGCCGGATGCAAGAGCTGACCAGGCGCATCTTCGTGCGAGGACCCGAGGGGGCGTAGCCGGCCTTCGGCCTCTGCTTGTCAGCACGGCGCCTGGCGCCTTCTCAGCACGCTTCGGGCCTTGCAGGTCCTCGCTCCTCAGCATTTCAGCTTCTGCCGTTTCTGACCTTGCCCTGCCGCGCACGACGAACCGCTACCAGCGGCGGTGAGGTTCGACGCTCGTGGGGAGGACAAGGGACGATTAGCTGAAGTGCTGAGAAGCCGCCGAGCGGAGCGTGCTGACAAGCCGCCCGCAGGGCGGCGTGCTGAAATGCTAGAGAAGCTTCAGCTTCTCTGTAGCGTCTCTCAGGTCTTCGAGAAAATCTTCCATCTCGCGGATACGCCGGGCGGCCAGATCCTTGCTGCTCTGCAGGACGAGGAGGTCGGGGATTTTCTGTCGCAGGGTCTCCGCGTTCCAGATCGCCGTCGGTATATCTGGCACGTCGTCTTGGGTGCCTACCATGGCCAGCATGCGAGAGATGCCTATAGCGCCCAGGTAGTCGAGGCCGACCGCGTCTTTGAGAAGAACGGTCTCAGAGGCCTTGCTTGCGGGCACTCCTGGCGGGTGGTGTTCGATCGCCTCTATGACAGCCTGGCTCGCCTGCGGGGGGAAATCCCAGTCCTGGAGGATACGGCTGGCCACCACCGCCGAGCGCTTTGCGTGGTCAGGCGGCTCGCGCAAAGCGTAAGCCTTGTAGAGCCCGACGTCGTGCAGTAGGGCGGCCGCGCGCAGGATCTCCACGTCGTAGGAGACTCCCTCCGAGGCCGCTAGCTCCTCGGCCAGGGCGAATATCCGAAGGCAGTGGGCGTACCCGTAAACAGGGTGCGTCCCGACCCTGGCGATGTGCGCCTCGATCTCTTCTAGCACCGTTTTCATGGCAGAGAGTCTAGCGAATAGGCACCGCCGGTGCGAGCGTTGCTTCGCCTATCTTCCTCAGGTGGCGCTGC
>Ga0126315_10001033_pt1 | contig 10385 bp, 11 predicted proteins | sample Plot106_FD_92534 | JGI IMG/M metagenome (GOLD analysis project Ga0126315, IMG submission 92534) | Serpentine soil microbial communities from UC McLaughlin Reserve, CA, USA - Plot106 | ecosystem: Environmental > Terrestrial > Soil > Grasslands | place: USA: UC McLaughlin Reserve, Lake County...
CTCGTGTGTGGCGACTACCTCTCCGACGTCGAGCTGCCGACTTGGACCGACAAGGCGCTTTACCGCGCGACGCTGCAGCGCCTGCGCGGCCTTGTGGCCAACGCCGCGGTCGTGATTCCCGGCCACGGCGCACCGCTCCGGCGAGAGGACGCCACGCGTGTCCTCGAGGAGGACGTTGCGTATCTCGACGCCGGCATTGTCCCTAGAGGCAGGTTCACCGCGAGCTGAGGCCTCGGGTCAACCGGGCCCGGCGGCGGCTGCGCGCGCTAAAGCCTGCCGATCCGCTTCGGAGGCCAATAGGTCGCGAACGCCCGGCCGATTACCCACGAAAGCGGAACCGGGCCCCAGTAGCGGCTGTCGTCGCTCTCGCCGCGGTTGTCGCCCATCAGGAAGACGTAGCCGCGCGGCACACGGATCGCGTTCGGGAAACCACACGCGCTCCCGCCCCCGCAGCGCTCAGCGAAGGGCTCGCTCGCGCGTCGCCCGTTGCGCACGGCGTGCCCATCGACGATCGCGATCGTCTCCCCGCCCACGGCCACGACCCGCTTGATGAACGTCTGCGAATCCTCGTGAGGAACAGCACGGCTGCACGGCCGGCGGGTGCCGTTGCCGCTGTTTCGGTCGCCGCAGAGCTCCTCGTCGGCGCCGCGCGGCGGATGGAAGACGACCACGTCGCCAACTTGGGGCGTCGATCCCAGCCGGTGGCTCAGCCGGTTGACGAGCACGCGCTGGCCGATGTCGAGTGTCGGCTCCATCGACTGACTTGGTATCCGGTAGGGCTTGACCGCGTATGCCTGAACGCAGAGGGCCAGACCAAGGGCGACCACGACGGTCAGGGCCAGCTCGACTAAAGGGTGGCGCCGCAGTCGCCGATAACCGTCGTGCACGGACTGATGATCGCAGCGCCTCGACCAGGCGCCCGGGACGTCCGGCTGACCTCATCGCGCACCTCATACGCGCTGCCACGCCGAGCGTGCAGGGACTGAACGCAAAGATGGTCAAGGTGGGCCATTGCCCGGCACGGAGTGCGCGCACAGACTTGAGTCGTGACGAGGGCACGGACGCCCAGCGAGCTGGGCAGGTAACGCATGGCATCGGCTTACGTTCCGTCGCCAAGTGCTGCCGTCACGGACCCCGTGGAGGCGGTGGCGTCGGGTATTCAGCTCGTCGACGCGCCCGCGCGGCCGCGGGCTTGGTCGCCCCTGAATCTGTCGTCCGCGGGACGTCGATGGACGATGGACATCGCCTGCGTCGCACTCGCGTGCGTGGTCGCCACCAGCCGGTCCGGAGTCGCGGGGCCGGCCGACCTCCTCTGGCCGCTGGCCTTCGCGGTGCTCGTCCTCTGGCTCCTCTCGAGCCGTGGCCTCTACCAACCACGGCTCGAACCACGGCTGCTCGACACACTGCGGTCGGTCGCGTGGCTCACGACAGTCGCCGTCGCCATCGTCGTAACGCTCCGGGTGTTCGTCGGCGGCGTCCCCGAGAACCTGGCGGCCGAGGCTGCTCTCCTCTGGACGCTTGCGACGACGCTGCTGGTCTCGAGCCGGCTCTCGCTCACGTTCGCAGAGCGCCGTGCGGCGCGCGCCTGCGGCGAGCCGACGCTCATCGTCGGCGCCGGGAAGGTCGGCCAGGCTGTCGCGCAGCGGCTGCTCGCCCACCAGGAGCTCGGCCTGCGTCCCGTTGGATTCCTCGACAAGCAGCCGCTCGTGGCCGAGATGGCTGGTCCAGCCGAGCTTCCGGTCCTGGGCGCGAGCTGGGACTTGGACGACGTGGTCGCCAAACACGGTATCCGCCACGTCGTCGTCACCTTCTCGACGGCGCCGACCGACGTGTTCGTCCGGCTCATGAACCGCTGCGAGCAGCTCGGCATCCCCACCATGTTCGTTCCGAGGTTCTTCGAGAAGACGACCGAGCGTGTCGTCGTCGATCGGCTGGGTGGCCTACCACTGATCTCGTCGTGCCCGGCGAACCCGCGCGGGTTCCAGTTCGGGCTCAAGTACGCCCTGGACCGGGTTGGTGCCGCGCTGATGATCGCGATCCTCTCACCGGTCCTCGCCGCGCTCGCGCTCGGCGTGCTGCTCTCGTCGGGACGGCCGATCCTGTACCGCCAGGAGCGGATCGGCCGTGACGGAAAGCGGTTCGAGATGCTCAAGTTCCGCTCCATGTGCGCGGCGCCGGATGGCGCCGCCGGGACGGTTGCCGTCCCCGTCGACTGCGAAACGGCGCCAGGCGGAGTCGAAGGCGCGGACCGACGGACGCGACTCGGCATCTTCATGCGCAAGACATCGCTCGACGAGCTTCCGCAGCTCTTGAACGTGCTGCGCGGCGAGATGAGCTTCGTCGGGCCACGTCCTGAGCGCCCGGAGTACGTGGACGTGTTCGCGCGGACGATCCATCGCTACGGCGAGCGCCATCGTGTGAAGTCCGGCGTGACCGGATGGGCGCAGGTGAACGGTCTGCGCGGGAAGACATCGGTGGCGGACCGTGCAGAGTGGGACAACTACTACATCGAGAACTGGTCGCTCTGGTTCGATTTCAAGATCCTCCTGCAGACGGTGCTGGCCATCGCCGCCCCAGGCGACGTCGAGTAGCCTCGAACGATGAGCGACCACAGCCGCACGGACCCCGCGCTGGCTTCGGCTGCCTCAAACGGTGCCGACGAGGTCACCTACTACACGATCTCGGAAGCCGAGTTCTTCCTTGGCACCGTGATGCTCCTCAACTCGCTGCGTGTCACGGGAAACGAAGGCAAGCTCGTGGTGCTGGACGTCGGCTTGGAGCCGCGGCAGCGAGCGGTGCTCGAGCGCCACGCTGAGGTCGTCGACGTCCCGAAGACGATCGCCGGCTCGCCGGTGTCGATGAAGCCCTATCCCTACTTGGTGGGAGCGTCGGGGACGGTCGTGGTGATCGACAGCGACATCGTGGTGACGGCCAGCCTCGACGACGCGCTCGATCTCGCTCGGGACGGCCGGATCGTCGCTACGCCGGCCTGGGCCCAGGCCGCCCGCAACCGCTGGTTCGCCGAGTGGGAGCCGACGCTCAAGCTGCGTGCTCCGCTCCGTCGCGAGGACTGGTTCCACAACGGCTTCGTCGTCCTCGAGACCGAGCATTGGCCGAACCTCCTCGAGCGCTGGTGGGAGCTCAATGAGCTCGTTCCCGCCGAGCAAGCGTTCAGGGACGAGCAGCCGTTCAACGCGCCCGACGCGGACACGCTCAACGCGTTGCTCATGAGCGAGATCCCGCGCAGCGCACTCGCGCTCCTCCCCGAGGGCGACGAGGCATTTGGCGGCCACGTCGTCATCGAGGACGTCCAGTCCCTCCGTTGCACGCTCAATGGGAGACCTACGCGATTCCTCCACTACCCGGACAGCCCGAAGCCCTGGCAGCGCCGGGGCTGGCTGCGCGCCGGCGCAACCGCATACGCGAAGGCCATGCGGCGGCTCCTGTTCGCGCCGGACGTGCCGCTCCGCCTCGACCCGGCGGAGGTGCCGGTCTGGATGCGACCGACCCGAGAGGGCCGCGTCGCGCTTGCGACCCTCGCGGCGACGAATTGGCTGATCGAGCAGTCGACGCGCCGCCTCCCGGAATCGACGCGGAACCGGCTCCGCGACTGGCGCCGCAAAGCCGTCGGGCGCCGCAGGCACTCGGCTTCGGTCTCGACTACCCCGTGAGCACTGCGGGGCCCTCCGGCCGCCGCTTCGACGCCTCGCGGTGGGGCTGGGTTGCTGTCGTCGCGGCCGGCATATCCGTGCTCGGCTTCGCGTTGCAGACCATCCTCGACCACGTTTCCGCGCCGCATGACCTCAAGTTCGCGGAGTTCTGGGGCCTGTTCGCCGGAGACGCGGTGATCGGGTTTTTCGCGGGCGTCATCGCGATCGTGTTAGCGTGGAAAACGAGGAGGCGCGACGCTACGCTCGCGTTCGGACTTATAGGTGTCGGCTGGCTGCTGGTCGTCCAGGCGATACTGATCGCCTGGGACTGATGGTTCTCCGGCTTCGCCGTATGGAATCGCAAGTGCCGGACGTTTTACGCTGGGCCCTTTCTACTGCCGCAAGCTCACCAGTACGGGAGATTCGACAATGATCTTTACGGAAATCAAGCTCCCTGGAGCCTTCATCATCGATCTAGAACGCCGGGAGGACAGTCGCGGCTTTTTCGCGAGATCGTTCTGTCAGCACGAGTTCGCCGAGCACGGCCTCGAGCCGATCATCGCTCAGTCCAATCTCGCGTTCAACCGCCGCAAGGGCACGATGCGCGGCATGCATTTCCAGTTTCCTCCTGCCGCGGAAACAAAGTTTGTCCGCGCCACGCGCGGCGCAATTCTCGACATCATCGTCGACCTCCGTCCGGAGAGCCCGACCTATCTCGATCACGTGGCAGTGGAGCTCACTGCCGATAACCACCGGGCGATCTACGTCCCAGGACGCTTCGCCCACGGCTATCAGGTACTGGAAGACTCAACGGAGACGAGCTACCAAGTCGGCGAGTTCTACACACCCGGTGTTGAGGGCGGACTGATGTACGACGATCCCGCCCTAGGCCTCACGTGGCCACTCCCGGTAACCGAGATCTCGGAAAAGGACCGTAGCTGGCGGCTGTTGGATGAGGTCGAGGCCGAGTTGAGGCAGCGAATGGCTGTGCCAAGCAGCGATCCTGCACTCGGGGCGGCACGATGATCATCGTAGATAACGCCCTCCGCCAGCGAGAGGCAGAGCACCGTCCGATCCGCGTAGGCATGATCGGCGCGGGCTTCATGGCCCAAGGCCTCGCCAACCAGATCTTGAACAGCGTGGCTGGGATGACTATGGCCGCCGTCTACGGCCGCCGAGTCGAGCGGGCGGTCGATGTATATCGCTACGCCGGGTTCGAGGACACGATCGTGGCGACGACGCCGGACGATCTGGAGGATGCCGTGCGTGCCGGCCGTCCGGTCGCGACGGAGGATCCTTTCCTCCTGTGCCGCTGCGAGCAGATCGACGCCTTAGTCGACGTCACTGGGTCAGTGGAATTCGGCGCGCGGGTTGCGCTCGAGGCTTTCCGCCACGGGAAGCACGTGATCCTGATGAACGCTGAGCTCGATGCGACGATCGGCCCGATTCTCCACTTCCACGCGAACCGCAACGGCGTCATGATCTCCGCTTGCGATGGTGACGAACCCGGCCTGCAGATGGATCTCTATCGCTGGGTTCGAGGCCTCGGGTTGGTGCCGCGCGTGATTGGGAACGTAAAGGGCCTGCAGGATCCCTACCGGAACCCTGACACTCAGAAGGGCTTCGCAGAGAAGTGGGACCAGAATCCTGCGATGGTCACCTCGTTCGCGGACGGTTCGAAGATCAGCTTCGAGCAAACGATCGTGGCCAATGCGACCGGCTTCAAGGTCCGCGAAAGGGGGATGTCGAGGGGTCTCCCTTACGACGGGTCCCCGCTTGACCTGCCATCACTTTACGACGTCGAAGAGGCCCGAGAGCTCGGCGGAATCGTCGACTACACCGTCGGTCCGCCGCTGGTGAAGCTCTTCTGCCTTGCGGAACATCCAGACCCAAAGCAGCAGCACTACCTCAGCCTGTACAAGATGGGCGAGGGGCCCCTTTACCCGTTTTGGGTCCCGTATCACCTTCCGCACTTTGACGCACCGAACGCGATCGCACGGGTCGTTCTGCTCGGTGACAACCTCGCTCCTCCGGTTGGAGGCCCCGTTGTGGAGGTCTGCGCCGTCGCGAAGCGCGATCTCAAGGCAGGCGAGGTTCTTGATGAATACGGAATGTTCATGACGTACGGCGAAGCGGTGAATGTCGGCGAGATGAGCGCGGGACGGTACCTGCCTGAGGGCTTGGTCGAGGGCTGCCGGCTACGCCGCGACGTCCCGCAGGACGAAGTCCTGAGCTACGACGACGTCGATCTGCCACCGGATCGACTTGCCGACAGGCTGCGCGCCGAGCAGTACCGTCACTTCCGGGGCGAGACGTGGCTTGAGGAACGGCTACTAATCGCTGCTTGAGCTTCTGGTCACGTCGCAGCCAGGTGAGCTGGCCACGGGCTCGCTGAAGCGCTGAAGAGGAGGTCCGGCCCGGTCTTCGGGAAGAAGCCGCGGTCGTGCTCAGTCCGGTCGGGCAGGATTGTGCAGACGCCCCCGATGCATGTCCCCTCGAACGTCATCCGATTCCGAGGCCGAGCTTTCGGCACGTAAATGCCTCGGCATATCCGCTCGGCGAGCGCCCTTCCATCCCGCGGACCCGCATGAGACCGAGGAACAGCTCCGCGTCGAACCAGTGCTTCCCGCCCTGGCTCTCGAACGCACGGACGATGAGGTCCGCCTTCTCGCGGGCCAGCTCCTCGGGCACGGAGACGAAAACGTTGGGGGTCGCCAGGTCGCCGTCGTACTTGGGGATCTCATACTCGACGATCAGGTGATCCCGCCAAGTGTTCCACGTGAGCTCGCACACGAGTCGATGGTCCTGGTGGAGGTCGTGGCGGGTGTGCGTGAAGATGATGTCGGGCTCGATGCGAGCTTTCAGGTCCTCGAAAACATCCTTGATCTCGGCACCGACGTACGGGAAGAAGCCGTCGCGGAACCCGTGGACGATCACGTCCGAGTGACCGGCCGATTCGAGGAAGGCCGCCCCGCTTGCCTTCGCCTCGTCCGCGCGCACGCCCTGCGCGCCAAGCACCACCCACGTCACCGCGAGGTCCGGCTGCGCCCGCGTGAGCGCGAGCAGCGTCGCGCCGCAGCCGATCTCGATGTCGTCGGAGTGCGAGCCGATCACGAGGATCTGACGGCGGGCTCCGTCGAGGAGCAGCGGAAAGCGGAACACGACGGGACGCTACGTCGACTCGGGCGCGACTACGAGTCTCGGCTGCTGCCAGGGGGCGCGGCCGCTTTCTGCGAACGCATCGAGGCGCTGCTTGTCCTTGATTGTGTCCATTGGCTCCCAGAAGCCGTCGTATTGGTACGCAAGCAGCTCGCCCAGCTCGATCAGGCGCCGAAAGCCCTCGACGACGAGCTCCTCACCGGGCTTGACGTAGTCGAGAATTTCGCGGCGGAAAACGAAGAAGCCGCCGTTGATCCAGACATTCGCGGATTGCATGTCCTCGACGCACGTGACCCGGCCGTCTTCGTCCGACTCGATCACATGCAGGCTCTGCATCGGCCGGACCGAGAGGAACAACGCCGTCTTCCCGGTCGTCCGGAGGCGCTCGATCATGTCGGGAAGCGGCGCGTCAGTGAGCCCGTCGCCGTACGTCGCGAGAAAGTACGGATCGTCACCCAGGTGCGGCGCGATCGCGAGCAGGCGCTCCCCGATCGTGGACCGGGCGCCCGTGTCGACGAACGTCACGCGCCAGTTCGAGATGTCGGCTCCGAGCAGCTCCACGTCGCGCCCGCCGTTCGAAAGCACGAAGTCGTTGGAGAGCGCCTCGTTGTAGTTGAGGAAGTACTCCTTGATGGTCTCCGCCTTGTAGCCGAGGCAGAGGATGAAGTCGTCGAACCCCCACGACGCGTACCAGTTCATGATGTGCCAGAGGATCGGCCTGCCTCCGACCGAGATCATCGGCTTCGGGATCCGCTGGGTCGCCTCGCCCATGCGGACGCCCAAGCCGCCGCAGAAGATCACGACCTTCACTGGGACCGCTCCGTCGGGCCGAGGACGGTTGCTTTCGGGAACGACAGGATCAAACGGGCCTCCTAGAGGGGGTCACGCGGTTAGGCTCGTGGTTCGTTTGCGGTGCTCTAGCGCGAGCGCGCAGCCGCGGACGAAGCCCTCGGCTCCGTGCTCGACCGAGAACGAGGCCAGCCGCTCAGCCGAGCGCCGCGATCCCTCTTCGTGCCGCTCGGGCGTCCAGCGCCCGATCACGCTCATCGCCGCGCGGAGCTCCTCGGCCGAGCCGGCGGCCACGACATAGCCGTTGACATCTCGCTCGATCAGATCCTCGGCCGCCCCAACCTGGTCGGTCGCGATGACCGGCAGCCCGGCTGCAAGGCCCTCGTGCACGACCAGCCCCCACGGCTCGTACAGCGAGGGGACGACCAGCACGTCCGCCTCTCGATAGGCGCGCGCGAGCGTCTGGCCCGTTACGTGGCCGATGAGGTGGATGCGTGGGTCGCGCGCCGCGGCCGCCTCGACCGTCGCTCGGAGCGGGCCATCGCCCGCAATGCGCAGTTCGCCGCCGTCCACGCCCGAGAAGGCTTCGAGTAGAACATCAAGCCCCTTCCGCTCGATCAGGCGGCCGACGAAGAGGTAGCGCGTCGTCCCGGCCGTGGGCGCGCGGTCGCGCGCCGGCGCCTCCGGAACGAGTGGCGTGATCGGCGCAACGACTACGCGTTCGCGATCGGCCCCGAGCTCCACCACGTCCTGCGCCTGCCGTGAGCCGTACACGAGCCAAGCGTCGGAGGCCCGCATGAACGTCCTCACCCAAGGATCGGCCAGCCGCCGAGGAAGGGTCGGATGCGGCCGCGTGAAGCTTCCCCACCAGGGGACGAACCCCCACCCGTATCGCCGGCGTGCGGCGAGCGCCGCGATGTTCGCCGGCGACGACCAGATGCCGCCGCCGCCCGCGACCACCACGTCCGGGGCGAAGTTGACGAGCGGGCCCAGCAGCCGCTTCGGGACGTACAGGTAGGTGTCGAAGCGGGTCCGAAATCCCGAGCCGATCGCGAGCCGCGAGAGGTCGAGCGTCCACGAGTCGAGCAGTACGTGGTCGAACGGGAGATCGACCTCGGGCGCCCAGCGCCGGTCCCGCTCCATCGGCGTCTCGGACACGACGAGGAGCCGGCAATCGTCTCGCCGGGCCAGGCACTCGAAGAGTGGCTTCGTATACGGCGCGACCATGTTCACGATCACGGCGATGCGCAGCTCGGCGTCACCTCGTGGCGCCGGCGGCGGCTGGACCAAGTCGATCGAGGCGCTCATCCTCGTGCACCGACGTCTGAATGGCGGGCGCCGACTGACGCGGCCGGCGACGACGCGCGCGGCGGGCGCCCGTCGGCGAGCCACCGCCGAAGCTCATGCGGGTCCATTACCTGGCTGCGCTTCACGGCGCGTCGCTTGCGCAGGGCCCGCGGCAGGAGCTTCAGGGTCATCGGAATCGCGGCGAGCGATTTCGGAGCGAACAGCAGGTGGTGGAACGCGATCGTCAACTCCCGGATCAGGATGAACGGCAGGTCGCGGATGAAGTTGAAGCCGTCCTCGTATTTCACGAGCATCAGCCACTGGTTCTTCATCGCGTTGACCTGCACACGCCGCGACTTCTGCTGCTCGTTTTGATGAAAGCGCCGAATCGCCGAGCGGTACGACGTCGACCCGAGACCGCGAGTTGTCCTCGCGTGGTAGGCGAGCGCGGAGGGGACGTACCAACACTCCCAGCCGGCCAGCCGCAGGCGCCAGGAGATGTCGTGATCCTCCTTGTGCGTGACGAAGTCCTCGTCGAGGTACTCGCCTTCGAAGGCGGTCGCCTCCAGGGCGGTCCGGCGGGCGACCAACGCCGATCCGTCGATCGCGAACACCTCGATCTCATCGTCATACGCGCCGGCGTCAGGCTCGCCCTCGCCGAGCGGCATGAATCGTCTCTGCCGACTCAGGAGGAGGCCGGCCGTGTCGATCAGCCCGGTCGCCGCGTCGGTGGTGAGGTCGTAGCGCAGGATCTTCCCGATAGCCGCACCGGCTCTTGGACGCCGGTCGAAGAACGCGACCATCTCGGCCAGGTAGGTGGCCGACGGGAAAAGGTCGGCGTTGCAGAACATCACCAGGTCGCCAGAGCTCTCGCGGATCCCACGGTTGATGGCTCGCGCGAAGCCCGCCTCCCAGCCCATCTCGAGGATCCGGACGTGTTCGTCGTCGGCGTAGTCGCCGATCGCCGCCGCCACGTCCTGTGACGGGTCGTTGTTCATGATGACGATTTCGATCTCGCCCGGATGCTCCAGGAACGTCGGGATCGACTTCCGCAGGAGGTGCGCGTCGCTGTGCGTGGGGATGAGGACGCTGACCGTGCCAGCGTCCGAGTCGCGCGGCCGCGGGTCGGTCACGCCGGCAGCTCAGCTTGCGGTGCGTCCACCCAGCGCAGGTCGTCGTCAAGGCGGCCTTCGGTGGACAGCAGGCTCAGCCGCGCCAGGCGCGTGTACTTGTCCCCCTGGAACCCATCGGCGGTCAGCCCGACCTGCTCGAACGCGTCGCGCAGTTGGCGCGCCCCGTCGGCAGCCGTCCACTTCGTCGCGAACTCCGGCAATGCCCGTCTGAGCTTGCCGAAATCGACGCGGTAGCTGCGAGGGTCAGGCCCCGCGTCCTCGGCGTACTCGATCGTGCAGCCGGGGAAGGTGTCGTGAACGATCGTCGCGAGGTCGCGCACCTGGTAGTTCTCGGTGTCTGCTCCGACGTTAAAACCGACCCCCCGGA
>Ga0126315_10001034_pt1 | contig 10370 bp, 9 predicted proteins | sample Plot106_FD_92534 | JGI IMG/M metagenome (GOLD analysis project Ga0126315, IMG submission 92534) | Serpentine soil microbial communities from UC McLaughlin Reserve, CA, USA - Plot106 | ecosystem: Environmental > Terrestrial > Soil > Grasslands | place: USA: UC McLaughlin Reserve, Lake County...
CGAGCAGACGCTCGTCTAGCCGGTGCTTGCGGGAGTCTCGGGGTGGCGCAGCGATGCTTCCTTGCGCCAGGAAGCGTCCCAGAAGGCGAGTTCGTAGCGGCTGGAGGTGAGGAAGGCGTCGGTCATGCGTCGGCGATCGCTGGTTTCGGCCGCAGCGTTGGTGAGCGCCTTGCACCAGATGGTGAGCTCGCCGAACTCGGCACCGGCGTATTCGCCGATCCAGCGGGAGTAGAGCTCGTTGCTCGGTAGCCCGCGGCGTGCGAGACCGACGGCGAGCTCGTGATAGCCCCACATGCAGGGCAGCAGCACGGCCGCGAGCTCGCCGTAGTCGGCGAGCGTTGCCGTGCGCAGGAGGAAGTCGGTGTAGGCGCGGGTCGTGGCCGTCGGCTGTTCGGCTTCGAGCTCGCCGGTCGAGATGCCCCAGAAAGCCGACGCGTCCACGTGGCCGGCTGCACGGCCAATCCGACCGGCGCCTGGGTCGCCCAGCAGGCGCGCCAGTTCGCGTGGACGCTGCAGGAGCGTCCGTCGCCGTTTCGCTCCTTGATCCGTGACCGCGACAGCAAGTTCACACGCGAGTTCGACGCCATCTTCGCAAGCGAGGGCATCGAGATCAAGACGCCGCCGCAAGCGCCGAAGGCGAACGCGATCGCGGAGCGTTTCCGCACCGTCCGTTCCGAGTGCCTCGACTGGCTGCTGGTCGTCGACCGCCGCCACCTCGAGCGCGTGCTCCGGACCTTCGTTGACCATTACAACAGCCACCGGCCACACCGCTCGCTCAACCTCAAAGCCACCCACTCCGGCGGCACGCAAGCTCCGGGCCCTGCGTCCGACATCAGGCGGCATCGAGCGCCGCGACCGCCTCGGCGGCCTCATTCACGAATACAGCCTCGCCGCATGAACCAATTTTGCGCACCCCACACCGCGCCGGGGTCGACCCCGCGACTGCTCCAGGAAGCGTGAGCAGTACTGCACCCGCGAACGCGCTCCCGGTAGCGAAGTGAGTCGACGCTGATCGCCACCTCACCATCCCGCTCAAAGCGACTCAGCCCCGCTTGAACCCCACTCAATTTGACCGTGGTGTGGTCGCGGCCGCCGAAGTGCCGACCGATCTTTGGAAGCGAGGAGTCGGTGAGCTCGCGTGAGAGAAGGCACAGCAGCGCTCATCCGTGACCAAAGGAAGGCCGATTCGGCGCCTCGGCGAGCTTTTTACCTGCTAACCAAGCCTTTTCGGGGGCACGAATAGGGCACGGACGGGCTCGAAACCGACGCTAACCGCGTGCCGCCCGAGCTTCGCAACCGTCGCAAACCCCGGTGGCCCCCTCGGAGTCCCAGATGCGCCGACCAAAAAAGCGGCGAGCCGGTCGAGCAGCTCCTCGCGCAGCTCCGGCGTCAGGAGCGCCGGACGCCCTCGCCCGCGATTTTCTGCCGCTCCCACGGGGACATTTTCGCCAACTTTCTCTCGCGGGATTCGTGCCCTCCGGGGGCTCGGGCGATGTGCGGGGGGGTCCCGCCACGCCTACGGGAGGTCGCCTTCAGGCGGCTCGGCGAATGACCTCCTTGATCTCTTGCCGGTCGTCCGCTCGCGCCAACTTGCGGAGACTCGGGCCTTCGAATCGGGCCAGTCTCATGCGATCCACGTGAAAGGCTCGGAGCATCGCACGCTGGGCGGACCGTGCTCGCGCCGGATCCTTCGCCATGACGTTCAACAGGGCGAACGCGTTGCTGTACAGCGCATACACCGCGAGGAAGTAGGCGAATGGCAGGAAGGCGAAGCTGAGCAAGATCGGAACGAGAAAGCGCATGGCGTTTTCCGAGCTCGCGAAGCTCACTGGATCGGTGGCGATGATCACTGCAGCGCGGGCGAGCAGGAACGTCCCAAACACGCCGAGCGCAAGAGATGTCAGGTTCCGGGCGGGCGCTAGCTCTGGCTTCGTCTCCGCGAACGCGTCCAGCAGCACCACGAACGCGATGCAGGGGACCAGGAGCAGCTCAACGGGGAGACTGAAGACGTAGAGGTTCGCGACGAACTCGACGAGCAGTACCCACGGGATCGCCTTCCGAAGAAGGCTCCGAACCAGAGCAGGCTCGCCCGCCTTCATTCCCGCGATGGCAAATGCGGCGACGCCAGCGCCGAAGAACCAGAAGAGCGTCACGTCGAGAACAGCTGTCGTCCAGAACCCCAGCTGAGCCAGCACGAGAACAACCAACGCGACGTATCCAGCGGCAATCAGGAACGGGACGACGAGGACCGGGGTCACCGCCTTAAAGATCCCCGGCACGTCCTGGCGAACGCCGGGTATGAGGAGAGCGCCCAGAACGACCACCACGAACCAGATGACAAGCGCCTTCTCTCGATTGTCGAAAACGTCCAGTGCGGCGCCCATCAGGCGCCCCGCAGGTACGGGTGAAAGGGACGATCTCGCCGCTCGAGATGGAGGCGAACCTTCCGAGTTGCCAGAGCCATCTAGACCTCCTTGGGTTCTTAAGCCAGAGCCGCGGGAACGACCGAGGCGTCGCAACTTGAGAGGTCCATCAAGGTAGGCAACCGGTCGGACGACCGAGCTCCCGCTCAGGCACGAGGCGAACCGCGGGCCGACCAGTTCCCGCTGGCCAGCCCGCCCTGCGTCTCTCCAGCTACGAACGCCACCCAAAGGAGATGGCGACGGGCAGTCTCACACGGGGACCGGACGACGAAGGGGGTCCTCACTCGGGGAGCGGGAACTCTGCTCGCACCCGTTCCAATCTTTCCTTCATCGCTCCGATGTCAGCCCATACTTCGTCGCGTTCGCGGTTCACGATGTCGCCCAGGCTGACGATCACGACGATCAATGTCATCTCGATGAACTGTTCCGCGTAGTTCAGGTGGTGCGCCCGAACCTCCGCGTTTGGATGCGGTCCGTAGGTGAACTCCCGTAGGGGAACTGAGACCGCCTCTGGGAATCCACCACGCATGTTGTGAGCAGGCTTCGACAAGTCGTCGTAGAGCTCATAGCTAACTTCCGTCGCTCCTCTGCCCTCGGGCTCGATGCCAGCTTCTCTCATCCGCTGCTTCGCGAGGATCTCTTTCCGGCCAACCACCTCTCGAGCCGTCTTCGGGCGAATGAATTCGCGATCGAGCCAGCGGCGCAGCGCGTTCTCCTCCTCGTGGTAGGCGATCGCCGCGAGTAGCTCCGCAGCTTCGAAGAGAGTTCGAACGCTCCCGATCGCCTCGGAAGTGAACCCGCCGCGAAAGTCGTGAAGGACGACCCGACAGATCGCCAGGCAGCGACCACTCAGTTCCCAGATGGCCGACCATCGCGTGTCTGCGCCAATTCGAGGTCGGTGCTGTCTCCAATGAACTTGTGCAAGGCGATCACGCGGTCGACCTCGTTCGCGTGAGCCTCGATGTGGGCGTCTATGTACGGCTGAAGTTCTGCGTCCGCTGGCGATGCCGTAGGGTGCGCAAATTCGATCGTGACAGGGGCGGCGTCGCTTGCAGCAATGGATCTGGCTAACTTCGGGCCTTCGTTGTCGAGTCGGAGGTGCGGGTGATCTGGTCGTTTGTCTATCTCGCGGTTCGGAGCCTCTTCGCGCTAATCGTGCTTCTTGGGCGCTCGGATCGGTCCAAGGAGCTGGAGATCTTGGTGTTGCGTCACGAGCTCGTGGTCTTGCGGCGGCGGTCAGGCCATCCGCGGATCCAGCCGGCTGATCGCGCGTTGTTGGCGACGCTCAGTCGAGCGCTTCCACGCCGGGCGTGGGCGGCGTTCTCGGTAAGGCCGGAGACATTGTTGCGCTGGCACCGGGGGCTTGTGGCGCGGCGCTGGACGTATCCGCACAGGAAGCCGCGGCGGCCGCCGCTGGCGCGGCCGCGGCGGGAGTTGATCCTTCGTTTGGCGCGCGAGAACCCACACTGGGTTACCAGCGGATCGCGGGCGAGCTCAAGAGCCTGCGACTCGCGGCCTCAGCGACCACCGTGCGCAAGGTCCTGATTTGCGCAGGCGTTTCGCCGGCGCCCGAGCGCGCACGGCAATCGTGGCGGTCATTCCTGCGCCAGCAGGCTGCCAGCACGCTCGCCTGTGATTTCTTCACGGTGGAGACGCTTGCGCTGCAGCGGATCTACGTCCTCTTCTTCATCTCGCCGGCGGCGCGCCGGCTCGAGTTCATCGCCTGCACAGCCAACCCGGACGGCGCCTGGGTGACCCAGCAGGCCCGCAACCTCCTCATGCAGCTGGGCGAGCATGAGCGGCGGTTCCGGCTGCTGATCCATGATCGGGACAGGAAGTTCAGCCGCGGCTTCGACGAGGTCTTTCGCTCCGAGGGGATCGAGGTGATCCGGACACCGATCCAAGCGCCGAACGCGAACGCCTTCGCTGAGCGCTGGGTGCGAACCGTGCGCAGCGACTGCCTCGACCGGATTCTGATCCTCGGACGGCGCCATCTCGAGCGCATCCTGCGCGTCTATTCCAACCACTACAACGGGCATCGCCCGCACCGCGCGCTCCAGCTCGCTCCGCCAAACGGCACCAATCCAGACCTCGTCGGCCGCACTTCCGCCGCGTCTAGCGTCTACCGGCACGACCTGCTCGGCGGACTGATCCACGAGTACCGACACGCAGCGTGATCGCGTTCTCGGCGGGACGAGGCGTCGCGCAGCGGCGCCGGCCACAGCTACTTCAGTTTCAATCATTTAAACCTCTAGTAGTAGTTGTAGGGAGTGTGGAACACGGGGACGACGCCGCTGCTTGGCCTGGGGAGCCGCACTCGCCTGGGGAGCCGCACTGGGGACAATCCGGCGGTTTGCACAGGCCGTGGTGAGGGGGTCGCACGGATGAACTCGTCGCGAGTGACGGATGTCTTCAGAGCCCACCCGGCCACACCCATGCCGTCGCAGGCATCCAACATCTGACGCATCAGACCTTCTATCGGTAGACGCGCGCGCGAATATCACATCTCGCCCGCCGACGCCAAAGGTCCCGCCGCTCACACCGGGTTCGGCAACGGATCCCGCTTCAAAACAAGCGGGTTTTCCTGTCACGGCCGAATTTGCGCACCCTACGCCTTCCCGCTCCTCTCTCGCGCTCCGTCCGGGCAGCAAACGGGCAGCAAACGTCCCAAATCCGGTTTCGCTCAACCATGCAGAATCGGATCGTGCGAGGCGCGAAAAGCCGCATGAATACAGCGATTCCGCGTCCATCGTCGTCAATCGTCGTGATCCCCGAACCGGCCTGTCACGCCGGAGGTCGCGTTCGAGTCGCGTCGCTCCCGCTCTGCGCGTCGGCGTTGCTACGACGACGCTCCTTCGCCCTCCGCGCTACCGTGCGTGCCCGATGCACCGAGAAGTATCCGCGCGGACCACCCGCTGAGCAGGTGACCGCGGTCCTCCTGGCGGCGGTTGCCGCGCTCGTTGCGGTCAACGGCTTCTTCGTCGGAGCTGAGTTCGCGCTCGTACGCGCACGCCGCTCGCGGCTCGAATCCCTCGAGAGAGCCGGCGCGCGCGGTGCGGAGCTCGCGCTGCGGCAGATCGACCGCATCGACTCCTACCTCGCGGCCTGCCAGCTCGGGATCACGATGGCGTCGCTCGGGATTGGCTTCCTCGGCGAGCCGGCGATTGCGAGCCTGCTCGAGCCGACGCTCGGCGAGTTCTTCAGCCATGCCGTGGCGGTCGCCGTCGCGATCACGATCGCGTACTTCATCGTCACGTTCGCGCACATCACGGTCGGCGAGCAGGTGCCGAAGATCTGGTCGATCGTGCACGCGGAGACGGCGGCGAGGTGGGTATCCGCCCCGCTCCACGTCTTCTTCGTCGCCTCGCACCCGCTCACCTGGGTCGTCAACACCGTCTCGAACGGGATGCTGAGGCTGGTCGGAACCGACCCCCGGGCCGAGTTCGAGGAGAGCGGAGAGGACCTCCGCCTGCTCATCGCCGAGAGTGCGATCGGCGGCCGGCTCGACCCGCGCGAAGCCGCGATGCTCTCTGGGGTCTTCCAACTCCACGAGGCGCAAGCACGGCAGGTGATGACTCCGTTTCACGCGGTCGTTAACGTCGAGAGCGACGCGACGGTCCGCGACGCGCTCGAACGGTGCCTGGAGTCCGGTCATACACGCATCGTTGCCGTCGACGCCGAGCAGCCCGATCATGTGATCGGCGTCGCCCATACAAACTCGCTCGCAAAGCTCGTTCTGCAGCGGGACGGCGACGTCCCGGTCGTCCGAGCCGCCAAGCCTGCGTTGATCGTGCCCGAGACGAAGCCGCTCGACGACCTGCTGGCCGACCTCCAGCGCGACCGGACAACGCTCGCCGTCGTCGCCGACGAATACGGGACACCCGCCGGGATCATCACGATCGAGGACATCGTCGAGGAGATCGTCGGGGAGATCGCCGACGAAACGGACCCCGTTGCAAGCCCGGTCCGGCGGCTGACGAACGGCGACTGGTACGCGCGGGGCGACGTGTCGCTCGAGGACCTGGCGGACTCCGGCGTCGCGCTCCCTCCCTCGCCCGACTACACGTCGATCGGTGGGCTCGTCTTCGACGAGCTCGGACGCCTCGCGGCGATCGGTGACATCGCGCACAAGGACGGCTACTCGATCCGCGTCGAATCGGTCCGTGGCCCCCGGATCGCGGCGGTGCGAATCCGCGACCACGAGCCGGAGAGGCCGCAACCCTCCCCGGCCGCGTAGCGCCGACCGGTTGCGCGACGCGAGCACGCACGGCTACTGGGGTCCGGTCGACGACGGCCTAGCCGGCTCATGCTCGCCTCTGGCCGCGTGCTCCCCGTCGCGAGATCGCTGAGGATTGGCACGATCGCGTGGACGCGCCGGTCCTCGAGACGTTCCGACGGGAAGGGCTCGAGCCGGAGCCAGAAAGGCGACCTCTTCCTGTGACTCAGCGAGGGCCGGAGAGAACTCCTCTGGATGGTCGTCACACGCCGTTTGACGGGGCAGCACGTCAGGTGCTGCGGGTCGATCAGCGGCGGCGCGAGTGGGAGTCAGGCGCCTGCTCGCGAGTTAACGTCGTGCCGTCCGGCGCCCACGAGGAGGGCGAGTCGGACCGTCGCTCAGCGGGCGTACCGGGCGAGGAGCTCGAGGCTGCCCTTGCGGGCGGAGAGGTCGATCGTCTCCGCCTTCGCGTCGAAACGGTGGAAGGGGTGGCCGTCGAGGAGGACGGCAACGATTCGATTGCCGGCGGGCAGACGGAGGCGAAGGGACAGCTTCCGCGGCGGAGCGCGCTCCGGCACCTCGAGCGCGACGCGCACGGAGCCGGCGGCAGGCTCGATCGCGAACGAGACCTGACCGAAGCTCGTCGGCACCCCGCGCACCCGGATGCGCCTACCGGGCTGAAGCCACGCCCGCGGCGTCGCGTACGCGAGCTCGAGACCGTGCGGATCGCCGTTTCCGTCGCGCGTCTCGTGGACCAGCGTCTGGCGGAGGGTCTCGAGAAAGGCGGCGTTGCTCGCGCCGTTCGGCGGCAGGTACAACGCGCGGTGGGCGACGCCGCCGAGCGGCGCGACGCTCGCCGCTTCGCCCGCGACGAACGTCTCCGTCATGCCGGCGGCAAGGGCTCCGTAAAGGCTCAGCACGAGCTGGTCAGCCTCGTCGTTGTCCGCGAGAAAGCGGGCGACGTTGATCCCGTAGACCTGGTCGGTCCCGGAGGTCGGGTACACCGGGTTGCGGTAGAGCGCGTACGCACCCGCGCGGACGAGCCCGAGCAGCCGCGAGCCGTGCCGCAGCATGTAGCGAAGCGCGCCCGTGGCCTGCCGTCCCCCCGGCCGGAAGAGCCCGGACGCGAGCGCGTAGGGCATGACCAGGTTCCAGTAGCTGCCGAGCCGCGCCTGCGTGAGCGAGTCGTAGGGCCGCTCGCCGTCGAGCAGCCGGGCGGGGATGAAGATGGAGCCGTCGGGCAGCCGCACCTGCGATGCACTCACCGCACGGCGGAGGCCTCGCTCGAGCCGTGCTGCAAGGGCGCGTGACCGCGCGGCGAGCGAACGGCGGCCGGTCTCGGCCCAGACACCGCCCATCTTCCGGAGCCCTTGCCAGGCGACGGCCTGCGAGTGGAGGCCGTACACCCGGTCCGGAATGTCGGACGAGTAGCGCTCCCGCTGGAGCAGCCCCGCCCTGCTCCGGCTGAGCTGGCGGTCGAGCGCGGCAACGTAGCCGCGTACGACGGGAGTCACCTGCTGTACGTAGGCCCGGTCGCGGAGGAGGCGGTAGTACGAGGCCGAGCCGAGCAGCTTCTCGCCCATCTTCCAGTTCGGGTACGGCGTCGGCTTCCTCGTCAGCGACGTGCCGAGGATCGACCGGCTGACGCCCCCGAAACCGTACTCGGCCATCACCTGCGCGACGTCGACGCTCTCGGGGAACGAGAACTGCTCGTAGGGGTTGCCGATGCTGTACCGCCAGGTCAGGGTCAGGTTCTGGATCAGGAGGTTCCGCTGCGCGTCGGCGACCCGCTTCTCGGGCACCTCGATCGTCGCAGCCTCGGCGAGGCGGCGCTCCCAGTAGTCGGCGACCGCCCGCCTGGCCTCGTCGTAGCGGGCCTCGTCGAGCCCCAGAGGACGGCTCCCCGCCGGGTAGTTGACCACGCGACGTAGACGGTCCGGGTGCTGCCGCGCCGCACCCCGTACGTCACCGACGAGCCATCGAACCGTCCGCCGGGCCCGAAGACGAGGTAGGTTGCGCCGCGCCGCATGAGCCGGTTCCCCGTGACGGCGAGCCCGTCGACGGACGGCGTGAACCGGACCCTGATCGTCGGCGCCGCCGACCGCCGTGCGTCGACGGCCAGCCGGACGAAGCTCACGAGGGAGCGCGTCTCCGGGATCCGGCCCGCGAAGGACTCCTGCCGGTAACGCGCACCGGAGGCGTCGACGTAGCGCGCCTCCAGGATCGGCAGATAGCCGCCCGCCAGTCGCGCGGGCGCCAGACGTGGGAGGCACGATCCGTACCGCTCGCGGCCGAGGCGGCCAACGCGCACGGTCAGGTTTCGCCCGCCCACGTGGTCGGAGATGATCTGGCTGCCGTCGGCCACGTGGAGCGCGACCGATCCCGCGCCCGCGACCCCGCGGGGCTGCGCGAACGCGACGTAGTAGACGCCCGAGTCCGTCAGCGCACGCTTTGCGGGCGCCCGGGCCAGCAACAGCGGCTCGAGGTACCGGCGCGCCCCTTCGTACGTCGGGCCGCCCGGTGTCGCAAGCAACGTCTCACCCCAGATGTCGCGCTTTGCACGGAGAGCCCGGTGGACGCGGCTCGAATAGGCGGCCGTCATGTGCCGCTGCGGGCACGCTCGCTCCTCGGCGCTGCTCGCGCGGTCGGTCGCGCCGAGGGCCGCCCCGCCGGCGCCCGCCACGAGAGGGACGGCGACGAGCGCAAGCCTCGGGACGAACCGGCCTCTCCCGGTCGCCAGCTCGAGCATGGCGCCATTCTGGCGGGAGACGAGCGGACGCCCACGTGGGGCTCTTCGGCCTCCGAAATATCGACCGTCGTCGCAGACGCTCATCGTCGAACCGCTGGCAGTCGCGCCGACGCCTTCCTGGCCCGACCGGAGCTCACGAGGCCGCCGCGAGGTGGACGTTCGCTGCCGCCGCTGCCGCAACGACAATCGCCTTGGTCGTCCCCTGCCGTCTAGTCTCCGTTGCGGCTGGTCGCGCTGAGCGCGCCGAGTACCGTCATTACCAGCGCTGATTCGATCTCCGCCGCGGGCAGCCGCTTGGCTTGGAGTTCGCCGCTGGCGGCGTGGATGAGTGCGAGCAGATCGAGAGGTGCCACGCTGCCGGCACGCCTGATCGGAAGGCGCCGGCCTTCTGGCCACGTTCGATCAGCGGCTGGAGGAGCGCGAGCACGGGGCGGTGGAGCCGGCGAAGCTCCGCTGGGGTCGCCGGGTGTTGATGCCGACGAGCGCGTGGAAGCGGCCCAGTTCGTGCCAGGCCGCTGTGAGCACCTGTTGCAGGGCCTCGACGGGGTGGCCGCGGTCAGGCTGGCGACGCGCGCTCTCGGTCAGCACTCAGATCGTCAACGACCGCCCGTGCGTGCTCACGCTGCTTGTTGATTCGCACCGGGATGAGATTGCCACCAGGAGGTAAATGAAGATCGGCGCCGCAGGGATGAACGGCCAGATGCCAGTCACGCCCCATGCTGCGTACTGCTGCCGTCAACCCGAGGAACACCCCCACGAAGTCGCTCCGCCGAGCGTCCGGCTAACGCAGGTCGCCTTTCTCGGGCACGTCCTCCCGCACCGCTAGCCCTCTCGCATCTGTGCCGTCTCGCGGATCGCTAGGGCGATCTCGCGTCCAGACTGTCTAATCGCGTCGGCGATCAGCAGTCCAAGACTCGCCGTTTCGCTGACCCGAGCGTAAGGATGCTCCTCAGCCCGCTTCTCGGTGTCCTGGCGCATCTCC
>Ga0126315_10001035_pt1 | contig 10370 bp, 9 predicted proteins | sample Plot106_FD_92534 | JGI IMG/M metagenome (GOLD analysis project Ga0126315, IMG submission 92534) | Serpentine soil microbial communities from UC McLaughlin Reserve, CA, USA - Plot106 | ecosystem: Environmental > Terrestrial > Soil > Grasslands | place: USA: UC McLaughlin Reserve, Lake County...
ATCAGTGTTAAAAAAAATGGTTTTATTAAATGTTTAAATCTAGATATAGGGGCGCAACTAGAACGTAGGTAAAAACTTATAGTTTCAGATGTAAAAAGATTTGGTAATGTACAAATAGAACTCTTTCTAATCTTTCCAACCTTCTCTATTCAACTTGAATTATATCATTATACCTTAGGTACGGGGAAGTATAATAAGTAAGTCTGGTGATCATTATAATGATAATGCAGTACTACTTGGAGTTGATGTGGGTATTACATCCCTAGGCTCAAGTGTCATTACTCAGATATTATTTCATTTACCTTTAGGAAGATTTCTGTTAACAATGACTTCAAGATATGCCGAAATCCATGTACGGGATATCCAATATACTTGTACATGCATAATTACTGTGTATAAGGATACAGAATTATTGTAATTTTATCAAGACGTCAATTATCAGTATCAAAGTTCCAATAGCCACTGTAGAGAGCATAAATGGAAATCCTATTCTGAAAAAACGATTAAAGGTGATCAAGTATCCATTTTTTTCTGCTAATCCTGCAGCAACCACTCCAGCACTTGAACCTATTAGTGTGCCATTACCGCCTAAATTTGCACCTAATGATAGTGCCCACCAGAGCGGACTAAATTGAAAATTTCCAAAAGTATTCGCAATTGTTGGATCCGCATTTAACGTTTGAATCATTGGAATCATTGTAGCTGTAAAAGGGATATTATCTACAAATGCACTAGCTATGGCAGATAACCAAATTACAGTTATCAATATAACCCATGGATTTCCGCCTGTTATACTAAGAGCTGTTGACGATAATAATTCAATGGTTCCTGCGTGTTCCGCGGCTCCCACTATTATGAATAAACCTGCAAAAAAAAGAAGTGTTGACCAATCCACTTCATGAAAAACTCTTTCTGGTTCTGCCCTTGCAATGACCATGAGCAAGGCTGCGCCTCCTAAGGCGATAATAGAAGGTTCAATATGAAGAGATCCATGTATAACAAATAGCACAACAACTAGGAACAGAACGGCAACGGATTTTCTTAACAAGACCTTGTTCCTTATTAACTTGTTTTCATCTTCTTTCTGAAGTTCCTCAAAATTATGGATTTGTGATCCCAAGTATTTCCGGAAAAAAATTCTTAACAATACTAGAGAAAAAATAAATGAAACAAATATGGTGGGCCCCATATGAACGATAAAAGAGTTAAAATCAATATTTGCGGCAGAGCCAATCATAATATTGGGCGGGTCGCCAATAAGAGTAGTAGCCCCTCCTACGTTAGAAGCAAGCACTTGAGCCAGAATAAAGGGAACAGGAGATACCTTGAATACCCTAAAAACCGAGATAGTAATGGGAACCATAAGTAAGATGGTCGTCACGTTATCTATGAACATTGATGTGACAGCAGTAAAAGCGCATAACATTAACATTAATTTCCACAGATTTGCTTTACTTGCCTTACTTGCTCTAACTGCCACATATTGAAAAATTCCAGTTTCTGACAATATTGCAACTATTATCATCATACCAAGCAGGAGACCAATAGTGTTAAAATCAATGGAATTTACTACAAACTCAAAGCTTTCTTGAGCACTAAATAAATTGGTTGATACTCCAATTACAAGTATTAGTGCGGCACCTAGCAGGGCAATAGCAGTTCTATGAACTATCTCAAATGAAAGAATAACATATACTAATAACAATACTATAACTGAAAGTGACATAGAAAGATCCAAGTTCATTCCCAATAACTTCGGGAGAATTAGAATGCATGCAGAGAGAATGAGTATAACCAGAATACCGATTACATTTTTCTTAGTCTTTTTTGATGTAATCTTTAAAGAAAGGAGAGTCATGTAATTACTTTTAAAGCCGATCTTGATTCATTAACCTAATAGCTGTAGTGGCGATTATTGCTTATTATTATCTTTGATTATTAAAAGCAGACTTCAGTCCTTTAACAAACTTGCCGGAATCTGAAACCCACCCAAATACGCCACCTTGCATCTTAATTTGCTTGATTGCAGCCTGGTAGTTACTATAATCTGTGGCCCCGGTACCATCCTTTAGAAGAGTACACCAGTAGCCATTGTCATTTGCTTCCCTCATTATTGTATGCACACATACATCTGTAGTAATTCCGGTTATTACTAAATGAGTTATTCCTAGATTCTTCAAAATTAAGGACAAGTTGCTTTGTCCAAATCCTCCCTTTCCTGCTTTATCCACCACATATTCTCCAGGAACAGGATAGAGATCGTCAATTATATCCCAGTTCTTTTCCCCTCTTACTAATAATCGTCCAAGTCCACCCTGTGGAATATCACCAATCCCCACTCCGTCTCCAATGATTTTGCTACGAAGAATCTTATTGTATGGTGCATCCGAGAGATCTGGCAAATGTCCTTCTCTTGTATGTATTACCTTAACATCAGTTCCCTTTCTTATAGTATCCAAAACATGCATAATCGGTTTTATAGGGGCCGAGGTTAACCCTAGGTCGTATCCCATAACATCCACGTAACCTTTAGGACCACAAAAATCTATCTGCATATCAATACTCAAAAAAGCCGTTCTGGCCGAGTCAAATTCAACATAAGCTTTGTCTCCAAAACGTGGGCAATCTTCTACTTCTAATTTGAAGAGTTTGCCCCTTGGAGGACCATATAACCATGTAGGAAACTTGAAAGTGCGAGTTTTTATGAATTCCTCATAATCTCTTTCAACTCTAGAGAGTATTTCATCTCGCGCTGCAAAAGTAAAGTCCTTATATGGTGTTGCTGGCAGTGGTGGTGCTGAAATACTTTTTCTCTGAATCATTTCCTTACGGCTCTCATTTGCACGTTTTTTGAACTCTGCTGTATCTTCCTTAACTTTATCCAGTAGCTGATCTTTACTTGTATTTATTTAACTTGACCTCCTTCTGTATCTATGATGCTATCTGGGTTTTTATTAATATCTTTAGCTTCAGTAGTAGTAGCAGATCCACTTGGTGAATCAGGCATATCTGGTTGATTTGCATTTGTAGTTCCGGCAACAGTACCTTGTCCAATACTGCCTCCAATTCCCTTTGCTGTGAGCCTCCCACTTTTTGAGTGCCCTGTGATCTTTGCTACTAGCGGATAGACGCCTATTCCTCCTATTAATCCTCCAATAACCGACGGGATATCTGGAAAAAAAGTAACAACAGGTACGGCTATTGCTACCCCTACTAAAAATCCAATTATCGCTGGGACATTAACTCTTCTGTCTGCTGCAGCAAGTATTTCATCTGTATTGCTCTTGCGGGCAACAACCCAAAAGTGGCCTATCAACACTCCTCCTACTAGAGATACCACAGTGCCAAGCAAGAGAAGCCAAGGAACTATGCTTGTTAGTAGGTTTGAAGCAGCTACAACAGTACCAGCAGACATCACAATTAGTGCTATCTTTTTCCATGAAAAGTTGATTTTGCCCTTTGAAATATAATATGATACATTCTTGAATCCTTGAACAGCGTTATACAAGCAGCCATCACAAGTTGAACCATTACTTGCCCACTGTATTATCATAATGGGTATTCCAAGCGCTATTGCACTCAGACCAAAGAAAAAATCAAGTTCACCAGCAACAGCAGTAAAGATTCCGCCGACCAAAAGCATAAGCAGATTACATACTGGAAAAGCAACAGCAGTTACTGCCCAAGCTTGTTTAGAGCTTTTTGTCCATCTGGTAAAATCGCCGGTCATTGTACTGCTTACAATAAATGTTCCAATTGATGAAGTAAAACCTAATGCAAAGGTCCAAGGCTCGCCTACGACAGGAGACACAAGAGGATTACCTCCTGTCCCAGCAGCAACAACGTTAAGAATTGAATATATCATCCATCCTGCTAAGAGTGTCACAGAAACAACAGCAAATCTTCCCATCCAGGCCATTGCTCGAATACCATATACTGCAAAAAGTCCGAAGGTTATAGCCCATACCGCAGCCCAGAAAGCAGTTTCACCTAAAATTCCTGGGAGAATATGACCAACGTGTTCACTTCCTGATCCCGCATTAAAAGACTGACCACCATATAGACCGACCATAAGGTCTGCAGCCAGCCATGCTTGAAATGCAAACCATCCTGCAACTAGCCCTGCAATCATAAGTGTGGGAATTGCATAGCCATATTTTCCAAATGCTGCCTTACACATCAGGGGAAAATTAAGACCGTATTGAGCTCCCTTATGTGCAATTAATCCAGAGTATACAAAAAGAAAGATTTGTCCAGTAATTATAGCAACATATCCTAGCGGAGCACCCAAACCGCCCATTATTTGACTTCCGATGAAGATACAGATGTATGCGTACGCAAATCCAGCCCATACTAAGGCTGGTTTAGTAAAGCCTAATCTTGCATGCTCTGGAACTGGTCTCTCAGCATACTCCTCTTTTTGGCTCATTTAATAAAAAATTAAAAGATTAACTGACATATAAACATGTATAATATATTTCTTAGAATTTTAATAAATAATTAAGAAAGAAAATAAGTCTTTATGCAAATTCTTTGTTTTTATGATACAATGGCATATACGTTATATATTATTGAAAGCGAAACGAAGACTGGAATATATATAATATTAAAAGTCATACTTTATCTAGCCAGGTTCTTTCCACTTTGAACTCAGCTGGCGATCCTCATTTTCTACTTCTTCTTCGAGGATTTTCTTATGTATCCTTAACTTTTCTTTGAGATAAGGATACTTTAAGGCCAATATTTGACAGGCAAATATACCAGCATTGTATCCAGAATTTATCCCCATAGTTCCCACCGGTACGCCACGTGGCATTTGTACAATTGAAAGCAAAGAATCCATTCCATCTAGGGTATCCCCACGCAGAGGAACTCCTATTGTTGGTATAGTAGTCAGAGAAGCAATCATACCAGGAAGATGTGCTGAACCGCTTCCTGCTGCAATAATAACACTGACTCCTTTATGTTCCAATTCATCTATAAACCTAAGTGTCTTTTTAGGAGATCTGTGAGCAGCAACTATTGAGATCTCACTTAAAACCTGAAAAAAGTCCAAGACTGTCCTTATCTCATTGAGCTGATTTAGCAATTTTGTTGAAGGGACTGCGATGGCAACAAGCGGCCGTTTTATTGCCTTTCCAGAATCTCTTTCCTTTGTTGTATCAGTACTATCCTTTTTCATAGAAGATCCTTACAATCTAACTGTAATTACAATATTTTATTATTATTATTATTTGTAATGCTTGGATTGTTACTTTTAGTTTAATAAAGATATTTGTAACAGACAAAAAATTCTCTGTTGTAAGAGATCCTTTACTATTTGTGTTTGTGGTTATGTGTTTGTTGTCGTCGTTGAAGCTTACGTTTCTCTTTTACTGCATATACTGCAAGGATAACCAAAATTGATACTGCAGCTAGAAGCACCCATATATCTCTTAAAGTTAAAAGGTTAACTACTCCAATAAGCACAGCCACCATTGATCCTATGTTAGCTATTGTGTAGGCTCGCATTATTTGTTTTAACCATTCTTAGATTGCATTATTGTTTCCTTCTTCGATTAGCTCTGCTATGTAATTTTCTGAAATTACCTGTGTCAGCATTTCTGTTGGTAATGTTATTGTCATTTTTTAATGGTTTTTCTTCCTCTAGGGCATTTTTGACCATAGGAACGAGTGCATCAACAACCACGCCAAAAAGCTTTTCACCCAACTCAGCTGTAGCCTTAGTTGCACCTCTACCTACCACTCCAGACTTTGAATATTCATCCATTCTATATTCAAAGAAAGTTTCATAATCGTCTTCGTTAACTGCTTCTTCCATGTTAACTAGATCCGGCCTAGCCGCCAATACGCATGCTGTTTCTGAAATATTTGCATGTATATACGAAGGAAAAACAGGACAATCCTCTACAAGCTTATCCATAGTTTTTGATGTTGTTTCCCACCAGTTTAATACTCTCACCTGAAGGTCTGGGTAATCGTAGCGTAAATTCTCCCTAGCAGAATATATGGGACCCCAATTCCACATATGGCCATTTAAAATCAGAATTTTTCGAATTTCGCTTTTATAAAGCCATTCTGCAATTTCACAGATCACTTTCATCATAGTCTCTGGCCTAAGTGATAATGTTCCTGGAAAGTTTCCATGGCTTTGAGAACAGCCATAAACTAAAGGTGGAACCACCGGCACACCTGTTTTTGCAGAAACTCTCTTCGCAACCTCATAGCAATCAATTGTATCTACAGCTAATGGTAAATGAGGACCATGCTGTTCACATGCTGCTGTCGGGATTATGGCCATCTTCATATTTTTTGTAAGTTTCTTCACATCCTTCCAGGTAAGCTCCTCCCATAAGATAGGTTTGCCATTTTTTGGAATCATTTGATATGACCTTTACAATATATTATCTAGCTTGAGCTTTTTATCTTTGATGTATAATACAAGACAAAAAAATTGTATATATCATAGAACAACTATATTCTAGACTATTATTGCAACATTTGTAGTTATCATTAAATGTAGATATTTTGATATATACTAAAATTTGAGAAATATGATCCTACATTATAAATCCATATACCCGGCAACTTGTCACTGAATTCATTATCAACTGGTGAAGAGATGAATAGTAATTGCAAGGGTAAGTATTACACAAAGAATTTATGGCTAAACAGCCTTTTATTTGCAATTAAAGGGGCTGCTTATAAATGAAAAGAAGATCTTCTTTCCTTAATACCTTAAATCTAACAATAGAGCAACTTTCAAAAGATATTTCTTCTGGAGATATTTCGCCACTAGATCTGATTGAAGATACTTTGGAAAGAATTGCCAAGTTAAATCCAAAACTCCATGCTTTTATCACTATTTTAGAGGATTATGCAAGGCAAGATGCGAAAAATGCTGAACTTGAAATAAAGCAAGGCAAGTACAAAGGGCCCTTACATGGAATTCCCGTCAGTTTAAAAGATCTTATCTATATGAAAGGAGTAAGGAGTACTAGCGGCTCAAAGATATTGTCTAATTTTGTTCCTAATTATGATTCTACCATAGTGAAAAAACTCAAGAATGCTGGTGCAATTATCGTTGGCATGAATAATACTCATGAATTTGCTTGTGGACTAACTAATATTAATCCACACTATGGGTCGTCCAAAAATCCATGGGATACTAACAGAATGTCTGGAGGGTCTAGTGGAGGATCTGCTGTAGCTGTAAGTGCAGGAATGACAACAGCATCCATCGGAACAGATACAAGTGGCTCTATACGTGTCCCATCTTCACTTTGTGGTGTGTTTGGTCTCAAACCAACATATGGAAGAGTAAGTAAATATGGCGTCCAAGAGCTAGCTCCATCTATAGACCATATAGGTCCAATAGCAAGGAGTCCATGGGATATAGCAGCAGTATTACAAGCAATAGCAGGATATGATAAATTAGATAGCTCTACTATTGACTTGCCAGTTCCAGATTACATTAAAGCTATCTCAGAAGAAGGAGGAAAAGAAGGCAAGAAAGGATTAGACAAATTCAAATTGGGAATTCCAATACAGTTCTTCTTTGATATAATAGATCCAAAAGTAATGCGTGTTTTCGAAAAATTTGTTGATAAACTCAATGGTTGTGGAATATCCGCAGCATCTGTAAATATGGAACATACAGATAAGATATTCGATTCCTGGCGAGCTATAAGACTTGGAGAATCTGCTACAGTACATAGTGAGTGGATGAAGTCCAGACGTAGCGATTATGGAGATAATGTAATATCCATGCTTGAAAAAGGAATGGAAATAACTGCGGTAGAATATATTCGTGCTCATAAAATGAGAAAAGAAATAAGAACAGCATTCCTAAAAGCAATGACGGGATATGACGCACTATTGGTTCCAACCACGATTATTCCAGCTCCGCTGCTAAACCAGACTACAGTAAACATCAATAGAGATACTATTGAAGTATATCATGCATTAAGCAGATTAACTACAGCTTTTGACATTACTGGATTACCAGCACTGAATGTCCCTGCGGGTTTTGTCGAAGTAGAGAAAGACAAATTGCCTGTAGGCGTTCAGTTAATAGGAAAACCTTTTGATGAAGAAATGCTGCTTAGGATCTCACATGCTTATGACGAGCATTATAGAGTTTCTGAACAGATAATTCCTCCTCTGACATAATATTGTAGGTGTATCTTTTTACATTAACTTATATTTCCTACCAAAAACATGCAGAGCTTTCTTGAATGCCACAATTGGAGGTCATACTAACTCTGCCCTGTCATTCCAATTCCTGGCTTTCTATGTGCTATCGCACTATCTATGACTAGCAAGATGCCAGTTTTTAAAACCTTGCGAAAGTCAATACCAGTTGATGTTCCTGCAAAATTAGGAATTGGAACTGAAAAGCTGTTATTTTGTGTTATAGTGATCTCGCGCATTTGTTCGGTATATCTGATGGCATCTTCAGCAGATTCACCAATAAGAGATATAATTGCAGGAGAATCTGCTAATGCAAAAGCTCCAACTCCAGCTGTTTATGTTATTGCACTGTCTCCCATATCCGAATTTGCATCTTGTAATATTTGGGAGATGGAAGCCATTTTGGATAGTACTTGAAGTACTAGTTTATGGAATGATAAACTCATTCGCACTCGGACTGCAGACAATAGGATCAGTAATTCCATTTCAATTCCTGTTAATGTTGCCATATATTTTACCGATTGCTATTTTGGCAATAATGTATAAACGAAGTATTGCGTCAGCGGCCTTAACTATACCATATAGAAGAGGAGAAAGGTAGTATCTAGATTATCTAGATAAGCGAACCTATTCAATGGTAGTTTAGAAGATAGAACATATTCTACAATAATATCTCTATATTGATAACATATTTACTATATTCAGAACCATGAACCCGTAGTCTAGAGAATTCAGATCTAGAAGAAGATATCTCAACTATAGCAACGAGTTAACTTGAGTATCACAAATTTATTATTATATTATGTATTTTGCTATTTCTGTTATTAAATTATTACGACGCGATAAACATAGGTTGTTATCATTAACATTGTATTCCTTTTTCAAAAGTTTATTTACTTTTCTCAGGATACTTGTATGTATTGATTGAAATAAAGTTCTACAAAATTCTTGTCGGAGTAGACGGTTCAAAGGAATCAATGGATGCAGCTGACTATGCAATAGGTCTTGCGAAGAAAGATAACGCTAAATTGATATGTTTTACTGCTATGCAACTTCCATCCTTCTACGGGTGGTCTGCTATTGAACCTCCAAAAGAATGGCAAGAAAAAGATAGAGCGGAGATGCAACAATGGACAGAGAAGATTAAAGAAACTGCAAAAGAGAATAATGTACAAATAGAAACAAGGACTGTTGAAAGTCCTATGCCTGCAGAAGGAGCTATAGTGGATTATGCTGAAAAGGAAAATGTAGATCTGATTGTTGTTGGTACAAGAGGAAGAACAGGATTCTCAAAGAAGTTGCTTGGAAGTGTTGCATTAGGAGTTGTAACACATGCATTATGTCCTATAATTATAGTCAAATAATGTATACCCATTCTGATGTTAGAAAAGTATTGCAGATAGACTAACAAGAGAAGTCTGCAATACTATGAATTATTTTTAGCATTACATGAGAATAATACAAAATATGGTTCAGCTCAAGCAGCGTTTACACCCCCTAAAGTTTGATAAAACAAGTAAAGCAGATATTGGAGATTCACTAGTCTTTGAGTGGCCCTTTAAGTTTTGATCTGTATGAATCTTTATGTGATTGCGATTTCCTGTTAACATAATCTGGACTTATGTATTGATGAACGTTACTTGTATCTCCTGTATTAAAAGCCTCAATAGAACGTCTAACGATCTTTATGTTCTCATCTATTGACACATCTGTTACTAAATTCATTTTGAGATAAAAGAGTTGTTGAGGGGAAGGTCGCAGTAGAAACCTTTCGCTTGTTCTTTATCTAGATTAATGTCTATTCTCTTTTCTTTCTGCACGTATTAGCCATCAGCCTTCTAATTCTGGAAGTCTCTCCTCAACAAAACCAAAATCAACAAAACTAAAAAAGGGAAAGAGTGGTTAGACTGTTTGCTTACTGAACTGTTAGACTATGGTCCCGGTGGAGGTGGTGGAGTAATAGGGGCCACGCCTGCACATATTGTATCTGTAGCGACAGTATCGCCTAATGTCAGTATCAATATTTGGGAATTCAGAAGCGTAGTACTATAACAGTAATGTGATTTATTCTAGAGAGTTTAAAGAAGTACTCAGTTTGAGGTTGGATGAAAAAAGAAGAGAATAGTAAAGGGGAGAAATGCCTCCCAACCTAAGTGGGTTTGAGCATAGCGTGGGGA
>Ga0126315_10001036_pt1 | contig 10367 bp, 10 predicted proteins | sample Plot106_FD_92534 | JGI IMG/M metagenome (GOLD analysis project Ga0126315, IMG submission 92534) | Serpentine soil microbial communities from UC McLaughlin Reserve, CA, USA - Plot106 | ecosystem: Environmental > Terrestrial > Soil > Grasslands | place: USA: UC McLaughlin Reserve, Lake County...
CCACACCCTCCCCTACGACTGGGCGGCACTCGGCAAGCACACGATGTACGGCGCGCCACTGAACCCCGAGGAATGGGCCTCCGTGACCGTTCCGACGCTCGTCGTCTACGGCGCCAAGAGCCCAGACGTACTGCAGCAGGGCTCACGCGCGCTCGCGGAGGTGCTGCCAAACGCGGAGCTACGCGAGCTTCAGCGCATCAGCCACAACCTGAAGATGAACGTGCTGGCGCCGGTGCTGGCCGAGTTCTTCACGCGCGAGACGGAACTCGCCATTCCGCCGTCTGGCGCGAGTGCCTCCGTTCAGCGGTAGCCGGTCGGGTCTGCTGGGCGGCCCGCGTCCTGGACTTCGACCATGTAGCGCCAGCAGTCGGGTTGGGAGCCGTCGACGTCGGTGAAGTCGTACTCGCGCGCGAGGCCTCCGGAGGAGAACGAGCCGCCGTTGCGACGATGGACATTCGGGTCGGCAGCAAGGGCGACGACCGCGCGGCCGACGAACCGCGGGCTCTCGGAGATCGCGGCGAAGTGTGGATTCGTCGTCGCCGCGTCGCGCCAGTTCGCCTCGGTCACCCCGTAGTTCTCGAGCATCATCTCCGAGCGCAGCCAGCCCGGCGTCAGCGCCACGGCGGTGCAGCCGTGCGGCTCAAGCTCCACGCTCTGCGCGAACGCAAGCCGGATGACCGCGATCTTGGCCAGGTCGTAGAAGGCCGAGACTCGGTAGTGCTCTGCGTTGTACTCGCGCGTGCCGTCGGTCATCTCGACCACCAGCCCGCCGGGCTCGCGGATCAGCAGCGGCAGCGCAAAGTGGCTGGTGATCAGGTGCGTGTCGATCGCGAGGCGCAGGATCCGCAGCCCATTCTCGAGGTCGTGCTCCCACAGCGGCGTCTCCCACTCGAACAGCAGCTCCCCGCCCCAGATGTCGTTGACCAGGATGTCGAGCCGCCCGCTCTCGGCATCGATCCGCTGCACGAGCGCCTCGACCTGACCCGCCTCGAGATGGTCGACCGTCATCGCGATCGCCCCGCCGCCGGCGGCCGTGACGAGCTCGGCGGTCTCCTCGATCGTCTCGGGGCGGTCGTACTCCGAGCGTCGCTCCCTGTTGGTGCGACCGGTGCAGTAGACGGTCGCGCCGGCCTCTCCCAGCGAAACTGCCGTGCCTCGTCCGGCGCCGCGGGTCGCGCCTGTGACGAGAGCCACCTTCCCGGTCAACGGGCTCGACACCGGGGCATGATCGAAGCTTTCGAGCATCATCGTCAAAGGTTGTCCTTTTCCCCGTCCGCCGTTCGTCTTTGAGGCGACCATTCCAACAAGGAGGGAAACGATGAAGTACATGCTGCTGATCCAGCAAGGCGACACCCCGACGCCACCGTCGGCCGCATGGGACCGCCTCTCGGAGGACGAGCAGAAGGCGGTCTACGGCGCGTACCAGGCGATCAACGAGACCCCGGGCGTCAGCCCCGGCGCATGGTTGCAGTCCCCTGAGGCGGCAACCACGGTGCGGGTGCAGGACGGCAAGACGCTGACCACCGACGGGCCGTTCGTCGCCGTCAAGGAGGCGCTCGGCGGCTACCTCTTCTTCGAGGCCGACGACCTCGACGCAGCGATCGAGCTCGCGTCGCGCATTCCGGCGGCGAGCATGGGCGGGGCGGTGGAGGTCCGACCCGTCCGGGAGCAGTAGCGATCCTCGAGCAGGTCTTCCGCGACGAGTGGGGCCGCGTCCTCGCCAGCCTGATCGGCTTCCTCGGCGACTTCGACCTCGCCGAGGAAGCCGCCCAGGAAGCGTTCGCGATCGCCGCCGAGCGTTGGCCCCGCGACGGGACGCCCGCCAACCCGCGCGCCTGGCTCGTGACCACCGCGCGCAACCGCGCCATCGACCGCATCCGCCGCGACCGCACGCTCGCGGAGAAGACCCGCTTGCTCAAGGTGCCCGAGGCGATTGAGGACAACGTGGAGGAAACGACGATCCGGGACGAGCGGCTCGAGCTCGTCTTCACATGCTGCCACCCGGCGCTCGCGCTCGACGGCCAGGTCGCGCTCACGCTACGGACGCTGGGCGGGCTGATGACGGAGGAGATTGCCCGCGCCTTTCTCGTCCCCGAAGCGACCATGGCCAAGCGGCTCGCCCGCGCGAAGAGCAAGATCAAGGCCGCCGGCATCCCGTTTCGCGTGCCGGCGGCTCATCTGCTCCCCGACCGCCTCGCCGCAGTGCTCGCTGTCGTCTACCTGATCTTCAACGAGGGCTACGGCGGCCGCGGCGAGCTCGCGGCCGAGGCGATCCGGCTCGGGCGCGCGCTCGTCGAGCTGATGCCCGACGAGCCCGAGGTGCACGCGCTGCTCGCGCTGATGCTGGTCAACGACGCCCGGCGCGGCGCGCGTTTCGCCGACGGCACGATCGTCCTCCTCGGCGATCAGGATCGATCGCTCTGGGACTTCGACCAGATTACGGAGGGACGGGCCGCGCTCGACCGCGCGTTGGCGCTCGGCGGCAACGGCCCTTACGTGCTGCAGGCGGCGATCGCGGCCCTGCACGTCGATGAGCCCCAGGACTGGCCGCAGCTCGCGGCCCTGTACGGCGAGCTCGCCCGCCGGACCGGCTCGCCGGTCGTGGAGCTCAACCAGGCCGTCGCCATCGCCGAAGCAGGTGATGTTGAGGCCGCGCTTGCCCTGGTCGAGCGTCTCGAGCTCGGCCACTACCACTATCTGCATGCGACGCGTGCGGAGCTTCTGCGCCGGCTCGATCGCGCCGAAGACGCCCGCGCCGCGTACGACCGCGCGCTCGAGCTCGTTCACTCGGACGCCGAGCGGCGCTTCCTCGAGCGGCGGCTGGCGGAGCTCCAAGGCTGACCGGCGAGGCTGATCGTCGACCCGCGTCAGTGCAAGACCTGACCCCCGTGAGGCAAAGTTCCGTGAGCTGTAGGGCGATACCTCGGTGGGGCCTTTCCAGTTGATTGCATGCCCGGCGTGATCTCCAAGCGCTTCGACGAGCCCGACGAGGTCGTGGCGCTGCCGCTCGCCCGCGAGGAGGTCGTGATCCTCGGTGAAGTCCACGTCGGCCGAAATACCCATCAACCGGGGTGGAGCTGGTCCGAGCACGTGAAACCCGTGGCCGGTACACCGAGTTGCATGTTCCATCATCAGGGCTTCGTGGTCTCGGGACGGATGCAGATCGAGACCGACGACGGCGCCGTGCGCCTGCTCGGTCCGGGGGACGCCTTCGACGTGCAGCCGGGGCACAACGCCCACGTTGTCGGGGACGAGCCCTGCGTCACGATCGACTTCGCGGGCGTGCGCGGGTGGGGTAAGCCGCCGGACGTGGGTGAGCGCGTCGTGGCGACCTTGCTCGTGACCGACATCGTCGCCTCCACGGCCACCGCCGTCCGTCTCGGCGACGCGCGCTGGAAGACGCTCCTCGGGAGACACGGCGACCGCGTCCGCTTCGAGCTCGATCGGTTCCGCGGTCTCGAGATCAAGACCACGGGCGACGGCTTCCTAGTGATGTTCGACGGCGCGTCCCGCGCAGTTCGCTGCGCCGCTGCGATCGCCGAGGCGGCCGAGGAGGACGGTCTTCAGGTGCGCGCCGGCGTCCACTCCGGCGAAGTAGAACGGGAAGCGGCGACCCTTCGCGGCGTAGCGGTGCACGCAGCGACGCGGATCGCTTCGCTCGCACGGCCAGGCGAGGTCCTCGTTTCTGACGCTTCGGTCGCGCTGCTCGAGGGTTCGAGCCTCAAGGTCGAGGATGCCGGGGAGCATGATCTTCGCGGCCTGCCGGGACGGCGACGCCTGTACCGCCTGGCCGAACGCCAGGACGCGGGCGATGACTTCCTCGCCTCGCCACAGTCCTAGCGTTGATGAACCAGAGCGGCCGGGCTGAAGCCGCGGCGGTCGTCGCCGCGGCGCGTGCAGGTGAAGAGTCCGCCTTCGCCGAGCTGGTCGAGAGGTACCGGCGGGAGTTGCAGGTGCACTGCTACCGGATGCTCGGCTCGTTCGAGGACGCGGAGGACATGGTGCAGGAGACGCTCTTGCGCGCCTGGCGGAAGCGCAAGAGCTTCGAGGGCCGCTCCTCGTTCCGAGCCTGGCTCTACCGGATCGCCACGAACGCCTGCCTCGACGCGTTGAAGCGTCGCCCGCCGCGAGTGCTCCCGCCTCAGGTAGCGACGGCTTCTGACCCGCGGGTGCCACCGCTCCCGGCCGCAGACATGCCCTGGCTGCAGCCATACCCGGATCGCCTGCTCGAGGGAATCGCGGCCGGCGATGAGGGCCCGGAGGCCGAGCTCGTCTCAAAGGAGACGATCGAGCTCACCTTCCTCGTCGCGATCCAGCACCTCGTGCCCAGACAGCGCGCGGTGCTGATTCTGCGCGACGTGCTCGGCTGGTCGGCGAAGGAGACCGCCAGGCTCCTCGAGACGACCGTGGATTCAGTGAACAGCGCGCTGCGGCGGGCACGATCGACGCTGAGGAGGCATCTCCCCCCGAGCCGGCTCGAGTGGGCATCGGGTTCCGATCCGACCCAGGAGGAGCGCCGGCTCCTTCGGCGCTACATGGATGCTCACGAGCGAACCGATGCCACGATCTTTGCGGCGCTTCTCCGAGAAGACGCGCGGCTGACGATGCCTCCCACCCCGACCTGGTACGACGGGCGCGAGGCGATCGTGACCTTCCACGCCCGGCAGCTCTTCGTACCCGAGATCCAATGGCGGGCCATGGTCACGAGGGCGAATCGGCAACCCGCGGTGGCCTTCTACACCCGTCAGCTAGGGGAGCCCGACTTCCGCGCCTCGGTGATGGACGTGCTCCGGGTCGAAGAAGGACGTGTTACGCAGATCGACGCGTTCGTCCTCCCGGCTCTCTTTCCCGCGTTCGGCCTCCCACCGGCGATCTGAACGAAACGCGCTGGGCCGACCAGTTTCGAGCCGACGCGTCGTCTCAAGAAACGTGACTGACGACGAGGTAACGAGAGCCGGGCGACGGGAGTGGTTCGGGCTCGCCGTGCTCGCGCTGGCGTGCGTGCTCTACTCGATGGACTTGACGGTTCTGCATCTCGCGGTGCCGGCCTTGAGCGCGGATCTGGAGCCCAGCAGCGCGCAGCTGCTCTGGATCGTGGACATCTACGGTTTCATGCTGGCCGGCTCGCTGATCACGATGGGCACGCTCGGCGACCGGATCGGCCGCCGCCGCTTGCTGCTGATCGGCGCCGCTGCGTTCGGAGTCGCCTCGCTGCTGGCCGCCTTTTCGACCAGTGCCGAGATGCTGATCGCGTCGCGGGCGCTGCTCGGGGTGGCGGGCGCGACGCTGGCGCCCTCGACCTTGTCGCTGATCCGCACGATGTTCCTCGACCCGCACCAGCGCACGGTCGCGATCGGAGTCTGGATCACCAGCTTCTCCGCCGGCGCCGTCATCGGCCCGCCGCTCGGCGGCGTGCTGCTCGAGTTCTTCTGGTGGGGGTCGGTGTTCCTGCTGGCCCTGCCGGTGATGGCGCTGCTGCTCGTGCTCGGCCCGATCCTGTTGCCGGAGTACCGCGATCCCGAGGCGGGTCGCCTCGACCTCGTCAGCGCCGCCCTCTCGCTCGCCGCCGTCCTCGCGGTGATCTACGGGCTCAAGCAGACCGCCCAGGACGGTCTCGGCTGGCTGCCCGCCTTGACGATCGTGGCCGGTCTCGCCCTCGGCCTTGTGTTCGTGCAGCGGCAGCGACGGCTGGCCGACCCGCTGATCGACCTGCAACTCTTTCGGATGCCGGCGTTCAGCGTGTCACTGGCCATCTATCTGGTCGCGACCTTCGTCGCATTCGCAGCGTTTCTCTTCATCTTCCAATACCTGCAGCTCGTGCTCGGCCTGTCGCCGCTCCGGGCGGCCCTATGGGCCGTGCCCTCCTTCGTGGCGTTCATCGTCGGGTCCATGCTGACGCCGCCGATCGTGCGCAGGGTTCGCCCGGGCTACGTGATCAGTGGCGGCATGGCCTTGGCGGCGGCCGGCTACGGCCTGCTGACTCAGGTCGAAGAGGGATCGGGGCTCGGAGTGCTCGTGACTGCGTCGGTCATCTTCTCGCTCGGTGAGGCTCCGGTCTTCACCCTGGCAACCGACTTGGTCGTCGGCACCGCCCCACCCGAGCGGGCGGGGGCGGCAGCAGCGCTCTCGGAGACCAGCTCCGAGCTCGGCGGCGCGGTTGGGATCGCGATCCTCGGCACCATCGGCACCGCCCTCTACCGCGGCCAAGTGGCGGACGGCATCCCGCCGGGCGTGCCGCCCGACACGGCCGAGGCTGCGCGCGACACGCTCGGCGGCGCCGTCGCCGCCGCGGAGCAGCTTCCAGACCCGCTCGCAGGCGAGCTACTCGACGTCGCCCGCGAAGCGTTCACGCTGGGGCTGCAAGTGGCCGCCCTCTCCAGTGCCGTGATCGCGGCCGCCACGGCGGTGATGGGCGCGGTCCTGCTCCGACGAGTAGGAGCGGAATCCGACCGGCAGGAGCATCCCGCATCCAGGTGTGAAGAAGCGGTCGATGCGGCGGGGCCGTGAGGCGCTACCCCGGCAGCTTGGACGCGATCACGTCCGCCTGCTGAATGTCCGGAGGCCGGGCGAGCAGCTCGTCCGCTTGGCCCATCAGCGCTTCGGCCACGCGGCCCGAGAGGTGAGCCTGCCTGCCCGCGTCGTCAGGGAAGACGTCGAAGATCGCGAACTGCGAGTTGCCGAGCCTGACCGCGAACCACGCGGTCGTCCCCGGCTCCGCATCGACGAGCGGGGTCGCGCCTTCGAGAAACCTCGCGACGTCCTCCTCCCTACCGGGCTTCGCCTCGAGCGGCACCCACAGCCCCTTGGTGACCGTCGTCATGACCTCTCCTTTCCGTCGAGCGACTGACGCGTGCGCTCATCCTACGAATCGTTCGGCGGCACATCCCTAAGCGTGAGCTCGATCGGGCAGCGGGGCGGCCGTCTCGTCGTTTCCTCGGCCGGGTGCGGCGGGTCGAGACGATCGGCGACCAGGGAGGCGACCACGCCGCCGGCGATGAGCTCCACCCGGAGCTCAGTCCGTGATCACGGCCAGCGACGCCTGCGCGCCGGCCGCGCGGACAGCGGCTGACAGGGTCGCGATGTCGTAGGCGCCGTAGTGGCGTCGTCCGTTGATGAAGAAGGTGGGAGTGCCCGAGACGCCGCTGAGGTCGGCGCTGTCTACGTCTTCGGCCACGCGGGCCGCGCCGGCGTGTTCGCGCAGGTCGTCGGTGAACCGTGCGACGTCGAGGCCTAGCTGCTCGGCGTAGCCGACCAGATCATCCGGGAGGAGGGCGTCCTGGTGAGTGAACAGGAGATCGTGCATCTCCCAGAAGGCGTTCTGCTCGCTCGCGGCCTCGGCGGCTTCCGCCGCCAGTTGGGCCCGGGGGTGGACGTCGTTCAGCGGCAGATGCCGCCAGACGTAGCGGACGTCGCCGAAGTCGTGCAGGAGCTCGCGGACGACCGGTTCCGCCATTCCGCAGTAGGGGCATTCGAAGTCGCCGTACTCGACGACCGTCACCCGTGCGACGATCGGGCCGCGCATGTGGTCGCGCTCCGGGTCGACGTCGATGTAGAGGTCGGTCAGCGGCTCCGCAGTTCCGAGCAGGGCGCGGATGCGCAGCCGCTGAGGCAGCAGCGCGGTGGCGCGGAACAGCAGCCAGGTGATGAGCGCCGCGCCGATGGCGGCGCTGAGGATGCCGAGCTTCGCCTCCTCGAGCTGCTGCCCGTCGAAGGCGAGGGTGGCGACGAGCAACGCGATCGTGAAGCCGATCCCGGCGATCGTGCCGCCGCCGGCGACGGCCGCCCAACCGACCGGCGGTCGCAGCCGGCGGCCGCTCAGCCGGGTGAGGAGCCAGGTGCTGCCGAGGATTCCCACCGGCTTGCCGACCACGTAGCCGAACAGGATCCCGAGCGTGATCGGCGACGTGAAGCCCTCGGCGAGGAAGCCGCCGTCGATCGCGATGCCCGCGTTCGCGAGCGCGAACAGCGGCACGATCACGTAGCTCGTCCAGGGGTGGTAGAGCTGCTGAAGCCGCTCGTTGCCCGATGTCGCCGACCTGAGCTCCATGCCGGCCACGCGTGCCAGTTCCGCCGTGGGTTGCTCGCGGAACTCTCGGAACCGCTCAGCGGCGCGCTCGAGGCTCGACCGTGGAACCGGGTAGGCGTAGACTAGTAGGCCCATCGCGAGGCCAACGACCACCGGCTCGACGCCGGACTCGAGCAGCGCGACCCATATTGCTGCTCCGAGCGCGAGGTAGACCAGCCCGACGCGGACGCCGAGCTCCCGCGCGACGAGGACGATCCCGAACAAGCCGACGGCCGCAAGGAGCGGCACGACGTCGAGCGTCTCGGTGTAGACGGTCGCGATGACGACGAGCGCGACGATGTCGTCGACCACGACAACCGTGAGCATCCACGCGCGCAGCCGGTCCGGAAAGCGCGGGCCGACGAGGGCGAGCAGGCCGAGCGCGAACGCGGTGTCGGTCGACATCGCGATCCCCCAGCCGCCCGCGGACGAGCGGCCGGCGTTGAAGGCGAGGTAGATGGCGACCGCCACCGTCATGCCGCCGATCCCGGCCAGAAGCGGCAACGCAAACCGCCGCCGCTCCCGCAGCTCGCCCAGGTCGAACTCGCGACGCGCTTCGAGGCCGACGACGAAGAAGAAGAACGTCATCAGGCCGCTGTTCACCCAGTGGCGAAGATCCAGCGCGACCTCTGCGCCGCCCAGGTCGATCGACAGCATCGTGTCCCAGAGCGAGTCGTAGGACGACGTGTGGACGTTCACCCAGACGAGCGCCGCGACGGTCGCCGCCAGCAAGACCGCCGCACCGCCGGTCTCGGTGCGCAGGAACTCCCGCAGCGGCGTCTGCAGGTTCCGCGCCCAGGCCGTCCGTCCCGTGAACGACGGCGGCCTGGCGTTCGGATCGGCGCTACTGCTCGTAGCGCTCCACGACGACCATGGTCGTAGTTTGCCGTCCTGGGCGCCCCTTCCAGCGTTGGCGGTTCCCCACCCAACTGAGTCGGCTCGACACATATTCCTATATAGGTATATGATTCCTCCCATGGCGCGGGCAGCGACGACAGCAGATGCGTTCAACGCGGTAGCCGAACCCCGGCGGCGACAGATCCTGGGCGTCCTCGCCGACGGGGAGCGACCCGTGAACGATGTCGTGCGCCTGCTCGGGCTGGCTCAGCCACAGGTTTCCAAGCACCTGCGGGTGCTGAGAGAAGTGGGAGTGGTTGACGTGCGTAACGAAGGACGGCAGCGGCTGTACCGGCTGAACGGCCGGGCGCTCAAGCCGATCCACGACTGGGTGAAGACCTATGAGCGCTCGTGGTCGGAGCGGTTCGACGAGCTGGATGTCGTGCTGGAGGAGCTCAAGCGGAAGGAGGAAGGACATGGCAGTGAGTAGCGGGACGGCGACGGTGACGCTCCCGACCGATAAGCAGATCCTCATCACCCGGGAGTTCGAAGCGCCCAGGCACCTGGTCTACAAGGCGTGGACGGCGCCCGAGCTGGTCAAGCGTTGGTGGAACGCGAAGCGAGGCGAGGTGACCGTCGCCGAGATCGACCTAAGGGTCGGCGGCACCTGGCGGTACGTGATGGTGACCGAGGACGGATTCGAAGTCGCCTTCCACGGCGAATACCGGGAGATCGTCCCGAACGAGCGGATCGTCACGACCGAGGTCTACGAGGGCGCGCCCGAAGGTGAGGACGCCGAAACGCTGAACACCCTGACGTTCACCGAAGTGGACGGGCGCACGACGCTCACCAACCTCGTGCAGGCCCCGAGCAAGCACGTCCGCGACGCGATCATCGACTCCGGGATGGAGGCCGGGATGCAGGACGCGATGGACCTCCTGGAGCAGGTCGCAGTCTCGCTTCGCTGACGAGGTCCGGAAGAGGACTAGGTCACAGCGGCGGAACCGCGTGCCCCGGTGGGAACATCAGGTACGCGGTTCCGCCTGACGTCTTGAGCCAGAGCGACTCGAGCTCCGAGCGAAGGTACGTCTCCTGCACGGTGTCGTCGCTCGACGCCGCGGGGTCGTTCACGACCGGGTTGCCGGCCGCGTCGAAGCCGGCGACGACCGCCAGGTGACCGTCCGAGGATGGGATCGGCGCACCGGTCAGCTCACTCTTCTTCCAGGCGTAGGAGATCACCACCGGCACGCCGGCGGCGATCCACCGCTCGAGCTGCGCCATGCTCGTGAAGCGTGCGACGTAACCCTCCAAGCCCTGCGCGGCCGCGTACGCGGTGTTGAACGGCCAGTTGCCGTACCCGTCGTAGATCCAGTCGAAGACGCCTTCGACCGCGGCGCGCACGCGAGGCTCGCACGGCCCGGCCGCGTTCTGCCAGTACGCAAGCACCATCGATGTCGAGGTCGGG
>Ga0126315_10001039_pt1 | contig 10358 bp, 11 predicted proteins | sample Plot106_FD_92534 | JGI IMG/M metagenome (GOLD analysis project Ga0126315, IMG submission 92534) | Serpentine soil microbial communities from UC McLaughlin Reserve, CA, USA - Plot106 | ecosystem: Environmental > Terrestrial > Soil > Grasslands | place: USA: UC McLaughlin Reserve, Lake County...
CCATGCATCTCCGTCAAACGCTTCACCAACGTCAAACCGATGCCGAGCCCGGCTTGCGACTGCTCCGACGTTCGATCCACCTGCATGAACATATCGAAGATACTGTCCAACTTGTCCTGCGGTATCCCGGCGCCGTTGTCCTTCACCGTTACCAGCACGTCACCGCCATCGCGCTTTGCGCTCAGTGAGATGGTCCCTTCCGGGCTGGTGTACTTGCTGCTGTTGTTGAGCAGGTTGCCAAACACCTGGGCCAACCGCGCCCGGTCGGCATTAAGATAAATCGGCTCGTCCGGCAGTTCGACAGACAGTTTGTGGCCGGCAGAGTCGATAAGCGGCCGCGCCACTTCGACCGCCTGTTGGATCACTGACGACAGTTCGACCTCGCCGCGACGCAAGTCGAGACGATCGTGTGTGATTCGATTCAAGTCAAGCAGATCGTCTACCAACCGGACCATCTGGCCCAGTTGACGCTCGAGCGTATCGTGTGCTCGCCGCAGAATTTCCGGGTTACCATCTGCACGCTTTAAAACTTCGAGCATGTTGCTCATCGGCGCCAGTGGATTTCTGAGCTCGTGAGCCAGTGTCGCCAAAAACTCGTTCTTGCGACGGTCAGTGGCAGACAGGTCCGCCGCCAATATGCGCAGGTCGTCTTCCATTTGCTTCCGTTCGGTGATGTCCTGACTGACGGTCGCGAAGCCGACGGGTTGGTCAGCATCGTCCCTTAGGGTCAACACCTTGTAAGCCATCCAACGAGCTGCGCCTGTTTTGAAGTGACGAAAGCGAATCTCGATTTCGCCATGGCCGCTTTCAAGCACCGACGGGAAAAACTGATCCATCATCAGTTCCTGATCTTCCGGGAAGAAGAAGTCGCGAACCGGCGTGCGGCGAGCCTGTTCGATGCTGTCTAAGCCGACAATTTCCAGGCCGGCGTGATTGATGAAGGAGGGAATACCCTCCATATCACAGATGCCGATGAAGTCAGTGCTGTTCTCGACCAGCGTTACAAAGTTTTGACGCTCGCTTTCCGCGCGTTTGCGTTCAGTAATATCGCGCACGATCTTCGACGCGCCGATAACCTGTCCTGAGTCGTCTTTGAGCGGTGAAATGGTGAGCGAAACGGTAATGAGTTGGCCGTCGCTGCGAACTCGCTCGGTTTCGTAATGTTCAATGCGTCTTCCCTCTTTTAAGCTGGCTATGATTTGTTCCTCTTCAGCCAACCGTTCGGGGGGGATTATGAATGAGATGTGACGGCCCACGGCCTGTTCGGCCGTGTATCCAAAAAGCTGTTCGGCGGCAGCGTTCCAGCTTTCGATGATTCCATCGAGTGACTTACTCATAATGGCGTCGCTCGAGGATTCGACGATCGATGCAAGCAGACGCGCGGTAAGAAGTTGATTTGCCTTCTCGCGCTGTATCAAACGTTGCGCGGTAACGTCGCGAAAGATCAGAACGCATCCTGAGACGTCTCCCTGCTCGTTGCGTATTGGCGCAGCGCTATCGTCGATGGCGCACTCAGTTCCGTCTTTCCTGATGAGTACAGTGTGGTTTGCCAGGCCAACGACAATGCCCTCACGCAACGCCCGGATCGCCGGATTTTCGACCTCTTGCAGTGTGACTTCATTAACGATTTGGAACACGCGCTCGAGCGGCTGGCCCAGGGCGTCCTGCGACCAACCCGTCAACGACTCGGCCACTCCATTGATATAGGTGATGCGTGCTTCGTTGTCGGTGGTGATTACTGCATCGCCGATACTTCGGAGCGTGACTCTAAAGACTTCCTGCCGCTGCTGCGTGCGCGACTGAGCGACCCACGCCATCTCGCCGAACGTGATGATGAGAAAACACGTGAAGAGGTATGCGACTAGCCCAACGAGATCGGCCGGGCGAGTTAGATCGAATTCGCCGCGTGGTTCGATGAACAGATATAGACAGGCAACGTAGCCGATGAGCGTGACCGGGATTGCGACGCGATATCCGCCGAGCCACACAGCCGCGGCGACTGCCGCGAAGGTCGTGACGAGCGGTAGCGTATCCCCCATTAGCGGGTCGAGCAGCCAACGCACCAGAATCGCTATCAATAGTGCGACGAATCCCAGCGCGTAGGTTTTCAGGAAACTGCGCAACTCTACTCCTTAAAACAGTTGTTGGGGCTATTAGCGGCGTTAAAGAACGACGTAAATTCTATCGTTGAAGATAGGGGGCGTCCAAGGTTTACTCGTGGGAGGATTGCAGTCGTTTTCGCTGTGAATTGCTGCGATAGCTGTCTTCCAGATATTCCGCCCCGTCGGCGGTCAAGTATATGCGCGAATCGTCCGAGTTGATTAGCTTCTTCTGATTAAGGAACCAAAGAGTAAACTCCAGATGCTCACGCGGACGGCCGATCAAAGTCTCGAGCTCTCGTAAATAGAGGCCGGGATTCTGCGGCTCGAGACGGCGTCTCGTATATAACACTTCCAGCACTGTGAGCCGTACGACCTGCTCCAATTCAAAATCATTCTCCGACTGACCTGCCGCTGAAACAAGCCGCCAGCGTTCCTTGCGTCGTTTCTGGCTGGTGGCGTCGTATTGGGCCCGTTTCTCAGGGTGGGAGAGAACGTGATAAGCCTCGGTTATTTGCCGGAAACGAGCTTCATTTCCCGTTTCCTGATTATCCGGGTGATAGCGCTGTGCGAAAATTCGATAGACTCGATTAATGGTTTCCGGTTCAGCGCTGTCGTTTACTTGAAGGACTTCGTAATAATCAACCTCTCCATTCGATGCCATTGAGCTTCACCTTTCTCCAAACTGCGATGTGCTCGATCTCGCCTGGTTCCAGGTTACGAAAACCCAATTACATAATACCGCAGCGCTGGTCAGCGTTTTCAAAAATTACACGGCGACACGAGCGCCGGCACTTTCGGCGGCACGGTGTCGCGAAACTTGACCTGTTTGCGTCGCAGATCCGCGACCATTTCCTCGACCTGCTCGGGCGTCAGACCTTTGCCGCCCTGGAAGAAAACCCAATCGATGTCTTCATGATACTGTCGCGCTCCAGGCACTTTCGCCATTCCGTCGCGAATGAACCAGAGATTGAAATTGATCGACATCGTGTCTTCCGGGTAATAGTTGTCACCATGCTCGGCGAATAATTTCCCGTCCACAAAGTAGCGCACCTTTGTCCGCATAACCTGCGTGATCAAAGTGTGCCAGCCGGCCTGGCTGCCGTTAGCGGTTTTGAAGACGTTGTCTTTTTTCCAATTTGGTTCCGGACTGAAGGTCTCCCAGGTGGTCGCGTACAACGTTGGTCCATCGATGCCCCAGCCGCCATTCGGCAAGTACTCATAATCAAGCTCGCTGTAGTCAGGATCCATCGGCGCTTTCAATGGGCTGATGGTGTAAAAGCTTTGGACGATCTGATCGCCGCCCGGTCCTGAAATTGGCGCGTCGGTAAAACGAACCCGAGCAGCATATGTGCCTTCCAGATATTTGCGCTGGTGACAGATCTGCGTTTGGGTGGTATTCGCGGGAGTGCCGTCCGTCGAAGAAGTCATTCGCACGATCCAATTATTCCGGAGATCGGAATCCTTGAGGATTGAAACACCTGCTTCCGCCCACGTCGCTCCCGGAACGCCCGGCCAGCCTGGCTCAGTGCGAATGATCCAGCCGTTGTTTGTCATTTGGCTTTTGTTCGAGTAACTGAAGTCGTCGAACAGAATCGCCGCCGGGTCTCTTCTCGCCGACGCGCTCGCGAGGAGGCAAGTTACACACAGTAATAATGCTGCGACTCTCGTCATAAGCCGTTTCCTCGCTCCTTTGCGCCTTTGCGTGAAAACATGCTCAACTTTACATCACGATACGAAAACTCACCTAACTTTTTCCTCGTAACATGTCTCTATACAAATGAACGACGTGGAATCAGCGCGGGGTAGTGATGGAACGGTTTGAGTCGCCTGACGAGCTGCTGGTAATCGCGGCGATTCTCGGCAACCTGGATGCGTTTGAGCAGCTTGTCGTGCGATATCGGCCTGCCGTCGTGCGGCTGGCGCGAACGATCGTGGGTCCTGATGACGCGGAAGACGTGGCGCAGGATGCGTTACTGCTCGCTTTCAAGGCGCTGCCAGGCATCGAGGAGCCGCGCAAGTTTGCCGCATGGTTGTCGGCGATAACGCGTCATCGCGCGCTGCGATTCAGTAAGAGTGAAACAGCGCACCTGACGAAGCGCATGGCTTTGGACGAAGCGCTGCTCGAAAAGATCGAAGCGCTCGCAAAGCCGCTCGCCGAAAAGGAACGCGATGAGGCGATGATCAGCGCGCTCGACAGTCTGCCGCCGGATTACGCGATGCCGTTGCGATTGCGCTTTCTCGACGAAATGCCGTTGAACCGCATCGCGGCATTTATGGGAGTTCCGTTGTCAACGGTGAAGTGGAGAATTCATCACGGCAAAAAGTTGCTGCGGGCAAGAGTGGAATCAATGAATTAACGAGGAGAACCAGATGGAACAAGAAACAGTAAAATTGCTAAACGTCCTGCGACGCATCTCGCGTGCGGCTGGTTACGCGGCATGGACCAAAGCGAAGCCAGACGCGACGCAGTTCTGTATCGCTCAATACAACCGCGTACTTGCTCGACTTTCTGAGCTCGAGCCTGCAATCAAACCGTTGTTTACGCCGTTGAGCGATTCTGCTTCGCCTGAAGTCACGAAGATGGCGGCGCGCGAGCTGCTCGCTTACTTCGAAGCCGACGAGCCGGAGTTTGTTCGCGGATTTTACTTCGGGTGTGGGCCACGAGGACGAGCGCGCGTCAAGTGCGTGCCGATCTCCGTGAGCTGCGATTGACTTTTTGAACCAGGAGCAAGTATGGAAAGACAGAAAGAGCTGATTAAGTTGATTAATGTGCTGCGACGCACATCGCGCATGGCGTTGCAATCGGAGTGGACTGGCGGTAAGGAAGATGCAGCAGCATTTTGCACCGACCAGTACAATCGTGTGCTGGCGCGTTTGAAAGAGCTCGACCCCGGCGTGGGCACGATTTTCGAGCCGCTGGCGGCGGGCAGTTCGTTAACCGTAGTCGCGATGGCTGCGCGGCAACTCGCAGCGTACTACGAAGACGAGCTTGGACCAACGAAGGGCTTCCCGCGCGGATACGGCTTTGGTTTCGACCCGGGAAAGTTCAAAGAATTCTGGGAGAAGTCAGCCCGCGACTTTGAGGACATGGGCGAGTTTATTCGCGAGAGTATCGACGAGTGGCTGCGTCAAAAGAAGGAAACGCATCACACTGAAAAGAGCACCACAGAAGGTAGCAAACAGTAGTTCACGGAAGGTGTTTGTTCCGGCAGCGGGTCGCGATCTGTATCTGCCACTCTACGATCCGCTCGTGAGTTTGCTCGGCGGCGATCGCGCGCGACAGGAGTTTATCCGACAGGCAAATATTCAAACCAACCAGCGTGTTCTTGATATCGGCTGTGGCACCGGCACTCTGGTAGTGCTGTTGAAACGAAAGTATGCGACGGCGCAGATAGTGGGGCTCGATCCGGATCCGAAAGCACTGCGCCGCGCACAGAATAAAGTCAGGCGTGCCGAAGTTTCTGTGCAACTCGATCAGGGCTTCGCCGATGAGTTGCCCTATGAAAAAGGCACATTCGATCGAGTGCTTTCTTCATTGATGTTTCATCATCTTGAAGAGCAGGATCGGGAAAAGATGTTGCGCGAGGTCCTGCGCGTGTTGAAGCCTGGCGGTTCGTTTCACTTGCTTGATTTTGCGGGCGGCGAAGACGGGGCGCATGGATGTTGGGGACGCCTGGTCAATTCTCATGCGCTCTTGAAGGACAATTCAGAGCAGCGCATACTCCAACAAATGAGAAGTGCCGGATTCGTGAACGCAGAAAAGGTGAAGGACGGACGCATGCTCTTTGGTTTGCTGCCAACCGCTTACTATGAAGCCCGAATCAGACGATAGAACAGAGACGAGCAAAACAGCGTTCCTCTTCGATCTTGATGGCACGCTGGTTGATAGTGTCTATCAACACGTGCTCGCGTGGCGCGAGGCGCTCGAGGCCGGCGGTATTCGACTGGCTGTGTGGCGGATCCATCGTCAGATTGGCATGAGTGGAGGCCTCTTCGTCAACGCTCTTGCTCGTGAGACAGGACACACAGTTACCCCGGAAGAGGCTGAGCGAATACATCAGGTACACGGCGAAGCGTTCAAGCGCTATGCATCGCAAGTCAGGCCGTTGCCCGGTGCTGAGGACCTGCTGTCGTTTCTCACGAAGGCCGGTGTTCCCTGGGCCATCGCGACGAGCGGGCGACGGGAAAGCGCGATGTTGTCACTTCGTCTGCTGGGCGTCAGCGAAGACGTTCCGATCATCACGCGCGATCTCGTGCGCCATGCCAAACCCGATCCCGATCTGTTTCTGGCCGCGGCTGATAAGCTGAACGTACCGATCAGTGATTCAGTGGTGGTCGGCGACAGCATCTGGGACCTGCTGGCCGCGCGACGCGCCCGAGCGCTCGGTGTCGGATTATTGTCCGGCGGCTACGGCCGTGAGGAACTGGAGCGAGCCGGCGCTTACCGCGTCTATAACGATCCCGCGGATCTTCTGCGCCACCTGGATGAGGTCGGCGTGCGCAGCGCAGAGTAGGGCCTCACTTGAACGAGTTGCGTTCGGTGGCTCTTCGTGATCGTCGATAGTGTGTAGCAGGCCGCGAACGATCAGGTTCAGCATGGGAATGCGGTGACGGATCCAGACGATCGCGGCCGCTCTTCCGCCCACCATTACACAATCCACCTTGTGCTCGCCTAAAAGTCGGAGAGGTGCCTCAATGGTCTTGCTTAGCAATGGCATTGGTAGGACCGATTATACGGATAGACGCTTTGAGCTTTGCTATACCTTCGATAAAGTCCTCCAGTTTGCGGATTCGTTCCTCCGGTGTGAGTCGGAGGTTTTCGAGTGTTAGTGTGAGATCGATGCCCAACTCAGCGGCACGCGCGGCGGCTGAGCCAGATGGTGGATTGAGGAAATAATCTTCGATAGTGCTGCGCATGCTCAGCTAGTATAACACTCAGGCATTATGGGCCTCAGATGAACACGGATGACACAGATCTGACCAGGCTCTTCGAGTGGCGACCGCCTGAGAATTGGACGCGCATCACCACCATAGATATGCACACAGGTGGCGAGCCGCTTCGGGTCATCGTCGATGGCTTGCCGCCGATCGAAGGCACAATGTCCGTGAAAGTTGCCGAGGTTACAAAGTGGCCCGTATGACGCGGTCATACCTGAAGTGAGCGGCACCGCCTCAATCATAGGTCGCAACGAGTTCTACTTCGACCCGGAAGATCCGTTTCGAAGTGGATTCATCTTTAGATAGGATAAAAATGATGCAGTGCCCGAGGTGCAAGAGTGAGCGGATTCAGCGGGATTATGATGATGCCGTCTTTTTTCTTCGCCTGGTCGGTATGCATAAACTGCTCTGCAACAACTGTGGGCTCGTGTTCAAAGCATTCGACCCCCTCGGGACGCAGAAGCGCGCACCATCGGAAAAAAATAAACAAGTGCGTAACCGCCGTCGCGGGCCACGCTTCAATGCTCACCTGCCAGCCGGCATCTCGCTGATCGACGGGAAAGCGCAAGCCGGCAAAGTCTCGTATTCACAGCCCTCGCGAGGGCACTGCGAAACCGTCAGCATGTTTGGCATGGCGTTGTCGCTGGTCGGAACTCGCTTCACGGAAGAAGAGTTGTCAGTCCATTCGCGGCTGCTGTTCGTCCGTGTTGACTTGCCCGATGGACCGATCGAGGGGGTCGTTACCATCGTGAGCTCGGAGCGTGTAGGCGAGGCCGCGCGGAAGCGATGGATTCTCGGCGTACGAATTCAGCAGATGTCGGATGCGGACCGCGAACGACTCGCGAATTACATTGAAAAACGTGCAAAAGACGAACCTGTACTCATCTCCGACTGAAGGCGGCCTCTTTGTCTTTTCTTCGCGGCTCGCGCAAAATGCCCGCATGTCACCCATGCTCAAAACCCGGCTGATTCTGGTGCTTGCCCTGGCAGTGTCCTGCTGCCAGTGTCAGGCGGGCGCCAACGGCGATCGGCCCTCAAACACGGCTACAAACGCGCCCGTCGCCAAATACGGCTATCAAATCGTCAACATTTGGCCGCACGACAGCAACGCTTTCACGCAGGGACTAATCCTAATGGACGGAAAACTGCTGGAAAGCACTGGCCAGGAAGGTCGTTCGAGCCTGCGCAGCGTCGAGCTCGAAACCGGGAAAATCCTGAAAAAAGTCGATGTCCCCGAGCCTTATTTCGCCGAGGGCCTCGCTGTGCTGAATGGGAAGCTGTACCAACTTACCTGGCAGCACCAGTTGGGTTTTATCTACGATTCGCAGAACTTCCAGCGTGTTGGTGAGTTTAACTACGACGGCGAGGGTTGGGGACTGACGACTGATGGAAGGTCGTTGATTCTGAGCGATGGGTCGAATCGAATCAGGTTTATCGATCCGTCCAGCTTCCGGGTTACAAAGACTATTACGGTGCTTGACGGCAACACGCCGGTGCGCCAGTTGAACGAACTCGAATTTGTGCAAGGGGAGATTTACGCAAACATCTGGCACGATGATCGGATCGCGACTATCGACCCGCAAAGTGGCCGCGTGACTTCATGGATCGACCTGGCCAGCCTGATACCAAGAGATGAATTACGCGATCCTGAAGCGGTGTTGAATGGTATTGCGTACGATCAGGCGAACAACAAATTGTACGTAACCGGCAAGCTCTGGCCGCGACTGTTTGAGATCAAGGTGAAAAGATAACGCCGAAGACGGTTAAAGCGGCGTTACCGGACTGAGAACCAGCGAAGAATTAGACGTATTTGCATGAACTTTCTCACGTACTTTCGAGCATTTTCGTACGCCATGATCGGAGTGGCGATGCTGGCGCTCGTGTTGGCGGGCGGACTCAGCGTCGCGCTGGCGCTCGTGTTTTTGGTCGTCATGATCGTGAGCTGGATGCTCGAGAACACGAAGTGGCAACTTCCCGAGCGTTACGGCCTGGGAATCGTGCTGCTTTCTATCCCGCTCTTCTATTTCGACTGGAACTATCAAAAACTATTGGGCGAGCCTGCCGAGCGTCTGGGCGTCACTGCGCTGGCACACCTGATCGTTTTTCTCTCAGCAGTCAAACTTCTCCAGGTGAAGAAAGATCGCGATTGGGTTTTTCTCTACCTGATCTCGTTCTTTGAAGTGTTGCTGGCAGCGGGGTTGAGTTTCAGCCCGGTCTTCCTGGGCACTCTCACGCTGTACTTGTTGTGCGGTCTGTCCGCAGTCACAGCGTTTGAGATTCAGAAGGCGCGACGCTCGATCGCTTACACGGAAACGCGTCTGCTCGTGCCTCCTGATTCGCGCGTTTTCAAGAAGTCTGGACGCCGTTCATGGCGCACCACCGAAGCTGCACGCCTTCCGTTCGTCGCAGTGACTTTGTTGAGCTTGATCTTCGTCCTCGCGCTGCCGTTGTTTTTGATTGCGCCTCGATCCGGCGCCGCGGCATTGACGCGCAGTGGCGGCAGCCTTTCAAACTTCATCGGCTTTTCTGAAAACGTCACACTCGGCCAGATCGGAACTCTCAAGCGCGACGATGGCATCGTGATGCGAGTGCGTGTTGAAGACAGTCCAAGCCAACGCGAGTTGCGCTGGCGTGGTGTTGCCCTCGACGAGTTCACCGGTAACGGTTGGAAGAAATCTGCTCAAGCGCGCCAGTTGTCGCCCGCCAACGAGCGTAACGGCTTATTTCAGTTTGGCACGACTGAAGCCATTCATCGTCTTACCACGCAAACATTCTTTCTCGAGCCGCTCGAGTCGCCCGTGCTCTTCGCGGCGCCTCGCGTTGTGGCCGTGCAGGGAGACCTGCCGTTCGTTCGCATCGATGGCGAAGACTCAGTTCAGTCACGCCGTCACGACTTCGAGCGGATCATGTACAAGGCGCTCTCCGACACGAACGAGCCGCGCATGGATCTGTTGCGCAACGACCTGCGGCCACTGCCCGTCTCTTACTATCGTTACCTGCAATTGCCGGACGACCTTGACCCGCGAATCACCGTGCTCGCGAGGGCCATCATCCTGCAAGCAAACGCCAGCAATCGCTACGACGCCGCCAAAGCGATTGAGTCGCACTTGCAGCGTGAATACGGCTACTCACTCGAAATGAAAGCCAGCGGACCCGATCCCCTCGCCGACTTTCTTTTCAACATCAGGACAGGTCATTGCGAGTATTTCTCGACCGCAATGGCGGTGATGTTGAGAACTCGGGGCGTTGCGGCGCGTGTCGTGAATGGTTTCTTGCCAGGCGAATACAACGAAACCGCAGGTGCCTACACCGTCAGAC
>Ga0126315_10001040_pt1 | contig 10348 bp, 5 predicted proteins | sample Plot106_FD_92534 | JGI IMG/M metagenome (GOLD analysis project Ga0126315, IMG submission 92534) | Serpentine soil microbial communities from UC McLaughlin Reserve, CA, USA - Plot106 | ecosystem: Environmental > Terrestrial > Soil > Grasslands | place: USA: UC McLaughlin Reserve, Lake County...
CCCTCGACGACGGCGGTGGCACCGCTGTTGCGGACGCAGAAGCGTTCGCCGGCACGACCGGCGGCAAACAGGACGCCTCCGGTGGCACCATAGAGGATGGTGTTGCCGGCAATCGCCTGCGGAGTGTCGAAGGGAGCAGCGGCGGGGGGCCGGATGGCGATCTCGCCGCCGGTCATCCCCTTTCCGACGTAGTCGTTGGCCTCACCTTCAAGATCGAGGTTCATGCCATCGACGATGAACGCACCGAAGCTCTGACCGGCGCTCCCGGTCAGCCGGATCGAAACTGCGCCTTCCGGCAAACCCCACGGGTGCTGGACCGTAATCGCGTTGGCGACCTTGGCGCCGACAGTGCGGTTCTCGGTGCGCACGGCCATGTCGATAACGACCGGCTCGCCGCTGGTGATGGCGTCACCCGCCAGCTCGATCACGGCGTCGTCGAGCGTGGCGGCTTGCGGACCGAGGGCGACGTGCTTACGGCGCTGCGATTCTGGCGCCGGCTGGGCGAAGAAGGGCGAAACGTCGAGCATGCCAGCGCGCCCGGCATGCTGCTTCGCCGCCAGCAGATCGGCGCGACCGACAAGTTCGTCGAGCGTACGAGCGCCGAGCGCGGCCAACTCCTCTCGGATCGCGCTCGCTAGGTGCAGGAAATAGGTGACGACCTGATCCGGGGTGCCGGTGTACTTGGCGCGCAGGTCTTCACGCTGAGTGGCGATACCGGTCGGGCAGGAGTTGAGATGGCACTGCCGGGCCATGTCGCAGCCGATGGCGACCAGCACCGAGGTACCGAACCCGAACTCCTCGGCGCCGAGAACCGCGGCCATGACGATGTCTTCCGCGGTCTTGAGCCCGCCGTCGGTGCGCAGCCGTACCCTTGAGCGGAGCCCGTTCTTGACTAACGTCTGTTGCGTTTCGGCGAGACCGAGCTCCCAGGGGCATCCGGCGTGCTTGATCGACGCCAGCGGCGAGGCCCCGGTGCCTCCGGAGTGGCCGCTGATCAGCACGTAGTCGGCCCGCGCCTTAGCAACGCCGGCGGCGACGGTGCCGACTCCAGCTTCGGCGACCAGCTTCACACCGATCTTGGCGTGAGGATTGATCTGACGCAGGTCGTAGATGAGCTGTGCCAGATCCTCGATCGAATAAATGTCGTGATGCGGCGGGGGCGAGATCAAAGGCAGACCGGGCACGGCGTGGCGAACACTGGCGATGAAGTGAGTGACTTTGTGACCGGGGATCTGCCCACCTTCGCCCGGCTTGCTTCCTTGCGAGATCTTGATCTCCAGCTCCTCGGCCATTGAGAGGTAGCGGGCGGTAACGCCGAACCGTCCGGAAGCAACCTGCTTGACCTTGGAGTGCGCGACATCTGGCCCACCCTCGTCGTACCAGGTCTGGTCCTCGCCTCCTTCTCCGGAGTTGGAGCGGGCACCGAGCCGGTTCATGGCGATCGAGAGCGTGCGGTGTGCCTCCGGACTCAAAGAGCCGAGTGACATCGCGGTCACGACGAATCGCTTGACGATTGATTCGACCGGCTCGACGTCGTCCAAGGGGACGGGCTCGCCGCGCGGCATCACGTACATCAGATCGCGAACGGATGTCGGCGCGTGCTGGGCGACGTGATGCCGGTAGGCGCGGTAGGCCTCGCCGCTGCCCGTGTTAACCGCCTCCTGCAGCAGCTTCACCAGCGGCGGCTCGAAGGCATGCGGCTCGCCATCCTTGCGGTAGCGCACGAAGCCGAGGTCGGCGAGCTTTGGCGCGGGGTCGGCGAAGGCCTCTCCATGGCGGTGGAGGATGTCGGCTTCGATCTCAGGCAGCCCGATGCCACAGAGTCGCGCCGGTGTGCCGGTGAAGAAGTGGTCAATCAAGTCTTTCGACAGCCCGAGAGTCTCGAAGATCTGGGCGCCGCGGTAGCCCATGGCTGTCGAGATGCCCATCTTTGAGGCGATTTTGAGGAACCCCTTCTCGAGACTTTGCAGGTAGTTACGCCGCAGAGTGTCCGGTGCGAGCTCCTCGTAACCGCGGCTACCGCTGAGACTGGCGGCCGCTGCCAGCGCGACATAAGGATTGACCACCGAGGCCCCGAAGCCGATGAGACAGGCGAGCGCGTGGACGTCCCAGACCCCGCCGCTCTCGACGACGATATCGGCTAGATTGCGCAGACCGGCGCGGATGAGCCCGTGATGCACGGCGCCGGTGGCGAGTAGAACGGGGACCGGCGCGTGGTCCTGGTCGATGCCGCGGTCGGAGAGGACCAGGATACCGGCCCCGTCGCGGGCGGCGGTTTCCGCCTCAGCTGTGATGCGCTCAATCGCCGCGGCGAGAGTCGCACCAGGGGCAGCACTCGCGTCCTCGTCAGAAACTTCGAACAGAGTCGAAATAGTCGCGGCTGCGACGCCATCGGAGGTGAGCCGCTTGATGGCGTCCATGGTGGCGTCGTCGATGGCGATGCTTGACAGCTGGAGCAGGCGAGCCTGGTTGGCTGACTCGTCCAAGAGGTTGCAGCGGCGGCCGATGAAGCTATCGAGCGCCATGACCTTGCGCTCGCGCAATGAGTCGATGGCGGGGTTTGTGACCTGCGCGAAGCGCTGGCGGAAGAAGGCGTGGAGGGGCCGAGGTCGTCCGGAGAGGACGGCGAGGGGAGCGTCGTCTCCCATCGACCACGTCGGCTCCTGACCCTCGGCCATCGGGTTCACGATCAGGCGTAGATCCTCGGCGGTGTAGCCGCAGGCGCGCTGCAAGGCGAGGGTCGCTTGGTCCGGTTTCGCGCGAGCGGGAGATCCATTGCTGGCCGCGGTCGGGATCGCAGAGTCTGGGGCACTATCGGAGATCTCGAGTTGAACGCGACCGGCGGCGAGCCACTCGGCGTATGGCTGCCGCGTCGAGACCTCACTCTTGAGGAGATCGTTGCGGAGGACGATGCCGCGCCGGGTATCGACCGCGATCATCTGGCCGGGGCCGAGCCGTCCCTTCTCGACGACGGTCGATTGATCGACCTCGACGGTACCTGCCTCGGAACCCGCGATGAAGAGGCCATCACCGGTGATCGCGTAGCGCAGAGGCCGCAACCCGTTGCGGTCGAGCGTGGCGCCGGCGATGACGCCGTCGCTGAAGCCGAGCGCGGCCGGGCCGTCCCACTGTTCGATGAGCCCAGCATGGAAATCGTAGAAGGCGCGTCGCGCGGGATCCATCCCCGGGAGCTGTTCCCAGGGTTCCGGCACCAGCATCATCAATGCATGGGGAAGCGAGCGGCCGCCGTGATAGAGCAGTCCCACGACATCGTCGAGGCTGAGCGAGTCGCTCCCCTCCTGGGAGACCGCCGGCTGCAGGTCGTCAAGGCTCGTGCCGTCCGGGAACCGGAGTTGCGGGGACCTGGCCTCCATCCAGAGCCGGTTGCCGCCGATTGTGTTGATCTCGCCATTGTGGGCGAGGAAGCGGAAGGGCTGGGCCATTGCCCAGGTGGGGAGGGTGTTGGTCGAATAGCGCTGGTGGAACAGGACGATGGCGCTCTCGTAGAGTGCATCTTGAAGGTCGAGGTAGAAGAGCGGCAGGTCGCGAGGCAGACAAAAGGCTTTGTAGATCAGGGTCCGCGCCGAGCAAGAGACAACGAAGAAATCCGGCCAGCCCGCGGCCTCAGCGGCGCGTTCGGCGGCCTTACGGGCCAGGAAAAGCTGGCACTCGAAGATGTCTTCATCCATCTGCTGGGGCCGGCGGATGAGGAGTTGCTCGATCCTCGGCATGGAGCCGACCGCCTGGTCGCCGAGCGCGCCAGGGTCCACAGGGACTGTTCGCCACGCCATGGGCTCGAGCCCGCGCCGGCGTACCGCCTCATCCAGGGCTTGACGCGCCGCGTCTGCCTGATCATCGTCCAGGGGAAGGAAGGTCATGGCTACGCCGAGCTGGCCAGGACCAAGATCACCATGGCCGACGGCCGAGAGGGTTTCGTCGAAAAGCGCCAGGGGGACTTGCGTCAGGACACCAGCACCATCGCCAGTGCGGGAGTCGGCACCGACCCCGCCGCGATGGGTCAGATTGACGAGGCCGGATAGGGCGCGCTCGACGATCTGGCGCGATGGTCGGCCGGCGATGTCGACGACGAGTCCGACGCCGCACGAATCGCGTTCGAACGCCGGGTCCCAGAGCGGCGCGGTGCGGTCGGCCAAGCGGGGTGCTGCCTGCATGATCTTCTCTCTCCAGCAGGTATCCACGTTGTCGACCCAGCGCTACAGAGGTCGCCGGGCCGTCCGCGAGGGCGCACACGGCCCCACCCGGAACCAATCCCGGACATCCACTCCAGCGTGGACCTCGAGCGTAGCGGGCAACCGGGCACAACCCAACGTCTGTAGCGCCTTGACGCGTCGACCATTATTTGGGCTGTGCGTCCAACGGCTATGTCCGAGCAATAGCGGCGATGGCTATAGGCCCAATACACGCTGCCGACGTGATCCGGCTGCAGAGTCAACGATCACGTTGCCTAACGAGGAGATGGAAAGTAACCTGTCCGCGGTGATCTTGTGCACGCCGCCTAATCGGGCGGCGTTGGCGGACGAGAGGTGATCGATGGCAACAGAGATAGCGATCCGCGGGGAGGCTGCGACACGGGAAGAACTGCTGGAGCGGGTTGCGCGCGAAGACGTGCGCCTCGTTGATTTGCAGTTCAGCGATATCGCCGGCGGCGCCCGGGTGATGACGATTCCGGGTCACCTGTTGCCATCCGTGCTGCAGCATGGGTACCGGTTCGATGGTTCCGCGGTGACCGGTGGGCAGCGCGAAGTTGAAATGGATCTCTTCCTCGTGCCCGATCCGGCGACCCTGGTGACGTATGTCGAACCAACCGGCACCGGATGCCGGGCTAGATTCTCGTGCTCGGTGCGAAGACGAGATGGACAGCCATTCGCCGGCGATCCGCGGTCGGTGCTGGAACGCAACCTGGCCGAGGCAAGAGCGGCTGGATTCAATTACCGAGTTGGGATCGAGCTGGAGTACTACCTCTTTCAATCCGACAACGCCGGGTTACTGCCACCTCCGGACACCGCAGGTTACTTCGGCACCGGCCCGGGGCTCGGCACTGGCACACGTGATGACGTGGTCGCCTCGCTGGCGGCGATGGGAATCGAGGTCGGCGGGGCCCACCACGAAACCGGGCCCGGGCAGGAGGAGCTCGATCTCCTCACCGCAGACCCTTTGCGGATGGCGGACACCGTGCTCACCGTGCGCGAGGTCATCCGAGCCGTCGCCCTGAGGCATGGATTGCGCGCTAATTTCATGCCTAAACCGCTGGCGGACGCCCCGGGATCGGGGATGCATATCTTCCAGCGTCTCTACTATCTCGCCGACGGATCCGATGCCCTTCGTGGCGAAGGCGAGACCATCTCGCACCAGGCCCGACACGCCATTGCCGGGCAGCTTGCCCACGCGCGAGGCATGAGCGCGATTGTCTGTCCAACCGTCAACTCCTACAAACGACTGGCCGCCGGACACCGCGCGCCGCGGCATGCCACCTGGGCCCGGCTCAGCCAGGCATCGTTGGTGCGCGTGCCGTCCTGGGGACCGGCGACCGATTCCACGGTCGAGCTCGAGCTGCGATCGCCTGACAACATGGCGAATCCGTATCTAGCGCTGGCCGTAGCGTTGGCCAGCGCGATGGACGGGATACGCCGCGGGGAAGAACCGCCGCTGGCCTCGGACGAGAACCTGGTCCGCCACGACGACGCCGAACTAATCCGCCTCGGAGTGCCGACGTTGCCGCAAACGCTCGGCGACGCTCTCGCGGCGCTGGCCGAGGACGATCTCGTGCGCGAGGCGTTGGGCGACTACGTTTGCGATCAGTTCCTGCTAGTCAAGCGTAACGAATGGAGCGACTACCGGCGCTACGTCAGCCCGTGGGAACGGGAACGCTACGGTGAATGAGACGACCGCCCGCAGCCTGACATCGGGTGGAACCGGGCACAGCCAGGGATGATCACCGTCGAAGACGTCATCACGCTGGCATTGCCGCGGGGGACGACCGTCGCCGCCGGGACCGCCGGGCTCGGGCGCGAGGTGACCTGGGCCGCACGGATCCGCTCCAGCCCGCCCGCGTTTGGACACCTGGCGGGCGGTGAGTTGGTGCTCCTACCGGTGGCGATCCTATCCGAACTTGATGAGCGGCTACAGCTGGATGAGGCCATTCGCCGCCTGGCCGAGCTGGGAGTAGCCGGGGCGGCCGTCCTGGGCACGATTGGCAAACCGGCGCGGGACGCCGCGGAAGCCGCGGGTCTGCCGTTGCTTGCCCTTCCCAAGGGGGCAGACGTTGGAGCGCTGGAGCGGGATGCCGCACGGCTGATCAGTGAGCGCCGGCGAGCGGTGCAGCACCGTGGCCAGGAGGTGTTGCGGCAGCTGATGGACCTGGCCATCGCGGGTGAGCCGCTCGGTGACGTCGTGCAGGAACTGGCGCGCATCAGCGGCCGGCCCGTGGCGCTTGAAGGCCGCGACGGCCGGCTGCTCGCCTATCACGCGGCCGGCAAGGTGGCACCGAGTCGCGAAATGATCGAGTCGATCGTGCAGCGCGATCGGCCCATCGTGGCGCGCTGGTTGCGCACAACGGCCGAGGCCAGTCCCGCCGATCCGCCGACCGCGAGCTACGAGCTCGACAGCGCCTGGTCGCGGCTGGTGGCGCCGGTCATTGGTCGCGATGGGCTGCTCGGCAGCGTTTCCCTGATCGCGCCCCGCGGCAGTGCGACGCCGGAGGATGCGCAGGTCACGGCTCGCGGTGCGGCGGCCTGTGCCGTGGTGCTGGCTCGAGAACAGGCTGCGGCGACCGTGCGTCGCGAAGTCGAGCTCGACGTGCTCGACGAGGTGCTGGACGGCGCCCTGCGCAGTGAAGCGACGCTCTTGCAGCAGGCGAAGCGGCTCGGGCACGACCTGCTTACGTCGCATGTGGCCGTCATCGCCCGGATCGACAGCACCACCGCCGGGCCAGTTCGCGCAAGCGGTAGCGAAGAGCGCTGGGAGGGGCTGGAGGCGTCCATCGCGCGCATCGGGACGATCCGGGGAGGCCGGGTGCTGTGGCGCATCCGTAACAACAGCGCTGAGTTCGTGCTCTCGGCGGCTGAAGTCGGTCAGGAGCGGGGATTGGGCCTGACGCTGCGAGATGAGTTGGTGGGTCTGGTACGCTCGGGCGGAGAAAGCGCGATCTCGCTCGGAGTCGGCACAATCCGGGACGGGATCGCCGGAATCCGGCGCTCGCATGCCGAGGCGCGCCAGGCGCTGCTGCTCGGACGCCGCATGCAGGGACCCGGGCACCTAACGCTGTTTGGCGATCTTGGCGTCTACCGACTGATCTTCGCTGCCGAAGGGCTGCCGGAGTTGAGCGACCTCTACGCGCAATCGCTTGGCGAACTGCTTGCCTATGATCGGCAGAACAATGCCGATCTGATCAGCACCTTGGACGCGTTCTTCGCGGCAAACGGAAGTCCGAAGGAAGCGGCGGAGCGGCTCGGCGTGCATCGCAACACCGTGCTCTACCGACTCGATCGGATTCGCGACATCACCGGCTATGACCTCGACGATGCCGGATTGCGCCTGCGATTGCAGCTGGCGCTGCACATTCACCTCGCGCTCGGAGAGAGTCTCGCCAGCTGAGCCTGCGGTAGGTTGTGCCTGGGCCACTGGTATGATTCCTGGCTGGGTTTGACGCTTTTCAGCCCGCACGCACGCCGCGCACGGGATATGGGCGTTCAGGGGAGAATCACCACACGTAATGGCAAGTGCTGGCCCGCTGACCATCGCCGTGCTCATCAAGCAAGTCCCGGACATGAACGCCATCCGGATTGACCACGCGACCGGCCGCATCGTGCCCAGCCCGCAGCTCGTCATGAGCTCCTATGACGAGTATGCCGTCGAAGCGGCGCTGCGCCTGAAAGAATCGTACGGCGGCGAGGTGATCGCTGTTGCCGCTGGTCCGGCGCAGGTGCGGGACGTCATCACACGCGCGCTGGCGATGGGCACGGATCGCGGCGTCCACCTCGAGATGGAGGATGTCAACGCCACCGACACGTTGGGCATGGCGTCAAACCTGTCCGAAGCACTGCGTCCATTGGGGTGCAGCCTCGTCATCGCCGGCCAGACGACTGACGATCTCGAGGCTGGTCAAGTCGGAGCGCAAGTCGCCGAGCTGCTGAAGATGCCGGTTATCTCCAACGTCGTCGAGATCAGAATCGACGAGAACGGGCTGCTGGTCCGCCGCGACATGGAAGATGGGTATCAAACCGTCCGCTCGACCTTGCCGGCTGTCCTGCTGTCGTCGACCGGTCTCGACCAACCCAGGTTGCCTTCGTTGAAGGGGATCATGGCTGCGAAAAGGAAGCCAGTCGAGAGCGTCGCGGCCGGCGTTCAATCGGAGCGTCGCCTCGCCTGGGAAACGCCGCAGGTGCCGGCAAAAACGGTTTCCGGCACGATCGTGAATGTGCAGGATGTCCCAGCCACTGAGGCGGCCAAACAGCTGGTCGGTTGGCTGCAGGAGCAGAAGCTGATTTGACTTGGAGCGCTCACCGGCCGGGCCGATGAGGGAGGAAGTCGTGCAGGGAAGTGGGAACGTCCTCGTAGTCGGTGAGGCCGGGCCCGACGGGTCACCGCGTCCCATCTCCTGGGAAATGCTGACTGTGGCGAGGCAGGTGGCCAGTGAGCTCGGCGGCGGGAACGTTACCGGGCTGTTCATCGGAGCTGGGATCGCGGACGCGGCGCGGACGTGGGGTAGTGGCGGTGCCGACCGGGTATTGGTCGCGGACGGCGAGGGTTTTGCCGGTCTGATGCCTTCGACCGCTGCCGCCGCGCTGACGCGGGCAATTGCGGAGGCAGACCCGTCGGTCGTGCTGGTTCCCGGAACGACGGCCGGTCGCGATTATGCGCCCCTCGTCGCGGCTCGGCTCGGCGCCGGTCTGGCGGCCGACTGTGTGAGCGTCGCCGTCGAAGATGGCGCGTTGGTGGCAACGCGGCCGGTGCTCGGCGGCCGGGCGCTGACACGAATCAGATTTCCCGGTGGTGGACCAGTCATGGCGACGGTGCGATCCGGGAGCTTCGCGAAAGCGGAGCCCGGTCTGACCGAGCCGGTCGTGGAGATGCTGGACGTGGCGCTGACGCCGGAAGATCAGCGCGTTTCGCTCATGGAGACCACGCCGAAGGGGACCGGCACCTCGCGGCTCGACTCCGCTGAAGTGGTCGTGAGTGGAGGGCGGGGGCTCAAGGAGCCAGCCCACTTTGCCGTTGTTGAGGAGTTGGCGGAGGCGTTCGGTGCGGCGGTTGGGGCAACGCGGGCCGTTGTCGATGCCGGATGGCGACCCCACCACGAGCAGATCGGCCAAACGGGACGGACCGTCTCGCCCCGCCTCTACGTCGCCGTTGGCATCAGCGGCGCGGTGCAGCACAATGTTGGGATGCAGGGTTCGGACTACATCGTGGCGATAAATCGCGATCCGGATGCGCCGATCTTCAAAATCGCGTCGTTCGGAATCGTCGGCGATCTCTTTGAGATCGTTCCCGCGCTTACTACCGAGGTGCGCAACGCCAAGAGCTGACCGGGACGGAACGATGAGCAGCGAACAGGCGCCTAAGACCGACCTGTGGGATCTGCCGCGTGACTCCTGGAATCGGTTCGTGGTGACGATGAGCAGGGCACTCGGGCGTCGTTGCCCGTATTGCGGAAGTCCCGGAATCTATGACGGCTACTTTGCGCTGCGCGAGCGCTGCCCCGGGTGCGGCGTTCGGTTCGAGCGGGAAGAAGGGTACTTTCTCGGCGCCTATGCGCTGAACCTGATCGTGGCCGAGTTCCTCGCGCTGGGACTCGCGATTATTCTGATCTTTCAAACGGATTTACGAGATCTCCAGCTAATCTGGCAGGAAGTCATCGCCGTGGCGCTGGCAATTACGTTTCCGGTAGCCCTCTTCCCTTTCTCACGGACCGTCTGGATCGCGATGGACCTCGTCTTCCACCCGCCTCGACACGGCTCCGAGCGGCAACTGCGGGGAACGCTGACCGAGCGCGACGATGACTATTCGGGTTGACTGGCGGCGCGCGGTCCACGCACGAGGTCGCCGGCGACGACCTTGCGAATTTGGTGTCCCGGCTGCTCGATCAGCAGACCTCCATCCTCGTCGACCCCGACAAACGTCCCCGTTATCGAGCGACCCGCGTCCTCGAGGGTGACTACCTCTCCGAGAAGCGCGGCGCGAGCCAGCCACCCGGACAGAGGTGGCCGGCCACCTGTCGCGACAAAGGCGGCATACGCACCGGCGAAGCATTGCAACAAGCATTGGAAGACCTGGTCCGGGGTCACGGTGACTCCGGTTGCCGCCTCGATGCTTGTCGCACCCGACGGCA
>Ga0126315_10001044_pt1 | contig 10326 bp, 6 predicted proteins | sample Plot106_FD_92534 | JGI IMG/M metagenome (GOLD analysis project Ga0126315, IMG submission 92534) | Serpentine soil microbial communities from UC McLaughlin Reserve, CA, USA - Plot106 | ecosystem: Environmental > Terrestrial > Soil > Grasslands | place: USA: UC McLaughlin Reserve, Lake County...
ACGAGTAAATTTTTTTCTTCCAATAACAATATGATAAAAAAATTAGTTGAAAATTCGTTTAAGAGTATAGATGAAGGGATATATAATGCAAGCAATACTGATTTTTCTCATGATGCTCTTAGTTTAAAAAAAAAGATTCTAGATTACCAGGCAAAAAGCCAAGTACCAATTATTACTGAAATAAAATTTTCTTCCCCATCGAAAGGAGTAATTATGAATCGAAATAATAATACAGATTTGGTAAGTATATCAAGAGAAATGATAAAAGGTGGAGCCGCTGGTCTTTCAGTTTTAACTCAGAAGTATTTATTTAATGGATCGGTAAACAACTTTGTCACAATTAGAAAGCATACATCTATTCCAATGTTAATGAAAGATATTATTGTAAGTGAAATACAATTAGACTGCGCTAAAAATATTGGAGCAGATTATATTTTATTAATTATGAATATTTTTGATAAAAATCTTGCTGAAGGTGATCTAGATAAATTTACGGAATATGCAAACAAAAAGGGATTGAATATTTTATATGAAGTTCATCAGGAAAATGAATTTAAGGAAATTTTAAAATCCAATTTAAAAAAACACGATCTAATAGGAATTAATAATCGTAATCTTAATGATCTTCAAATTAATTTACAGGTAACAGAAAAATTATTAAAGAAATATCATAAGGGAAAAAATGTGATTGTTAGTGAAAGTGGAATAACTAATTCTAATCAAATAAAACAATTAAGAAATGCAGGAGCTGATGCATTTTTGATTGGAACTAGCATAATGGAAAAGAATGAACAGATTTCTAATAAAGTAAAAGAATTAGTTAATATTATTCAATAACTTTATTTCTTAAAATAACTGAATTAATCCTTGTTATTAATTTTTTGTAAAATAAGGAATTATATTGATTTATTTTTCTTTCTAGGTTTAATAGATTATATTCTCGAAAGATAATCTACTAACTCAAAAGTTAATAACATCACGATAAAAATTAAGCCAGAAAATGCAGTCTCGCCTACAAAAACCTTTATCCTACTAAATAAAATTAGGTACTAAATCAAATACAATGAAGGAAAATGGTTTGCTTTTAAGATAAAACTAGGATGATAACAGAAAAAAAGAATAAGAAAAAGTTACTTAGTAGGTTCTACTGTTATTTTTGAATCTGGCATTTCTAGTGATAGTTGAGTATTAGATTTTATCGGAATAGTAATATCACCTAGAATAATTTTTTTATCTTCTTCTTCTTCTTCTTCTTCTTCTTCTTCTTCTTCTTCTGCTGCTGCTGCTGCTGCTGCTGCTGCTGATTGGTTTGCAAGTCCTGGTTCATATTCTTCTTCTTCTTCCGTGATTACTTCTTCTTGTGCGAAGACTTGTTGTTGTTGTAGTAGTGTAATATATGAAGTTATACTCAAAATAAATGTCGTCGAGACTAAAGCCAATAAGAGTATATTTTTCGTTTTTGTTGATATCATGTTATAAAATCGATGAGGCAAGTATTTAAGTTCTTTTCATTTTTCATCTTCAATATAGGTTTAGAATTTATGTAATAGTGTATATCGATCATCTTTAGAAAAGATAAATAAATATCTTTGATTATAAAATCATACACATATTCGTCTTTTGATAATACCTTTTATTATTGTTTTTTCCATATAATTTTGTTTTTGTTTTTTATATTGATCACAGACTTTCATAATTATAAAGAAGTTTAAACTAAACAATATTTCTTGAATAAATGGAACATAAATTAGTTCTATGACTTATATATATTAAATCAAAATTCAGATTTTTCATTCATCTAAAATATTTGCTTTGCTTCATCTATGTCAGAAACATTCATCTTCTACTTTTGAAAATACGGTTATTATTTTATACTGACACTAAAACAAATAGCATTATTTCTTTGAGACGGTTCTTCTTAAATCAGAAGTTATTGTTAAATCAACAATAGAGCATTTGTCAGAATATCTACCACATATTTCATAAACTTGCATTTTAACTCAATGTATATATGAAAAGATTACATTAATTTCTTATACTATCTGAAGAAGAAAGTCAAGAGTAATTATACTTCCAGAATTTCCATTCTGTTCGATACCAAATTTTACAATCTGTTTTTTAAGAATTTATTATAATGATTTAAATCCTCATAAGTTTCTTGCTTCATTGATATCTTATAAAATGTGGATCTTTTTAATATTTTAAATAATTCTAATTGTTGATATATCTTTGTTTTTTGCAATTTCCCATAATATTCAATATTCAATATAATCTTAATTCAATTTCTTCTTGTGTAACTGCTGTCCTGTCAATACGAAAATAAGTGATAATAATCTAGAACAATAATAGCAAAAATAATACTTCCATAAACTAATAGTGAATAAAGAATAAATTTTATTTGAATTATATACATAATCCTATTATTTTTATTCATTCTCTATTTTATTATAAAGGTCTAGAACATGATTTGAACAGGAATGATGTAATTTTTATAGTACCAACTTTGTAAAATTCATTTATATTAACTTCTGCCGTTCTTGCTGGTTTTTTCACTATATATTTCACAACAAGGTGAATCTTTTTCTAATTCAAATTTATTCTTCCCTTTATTATTTTCTTTTATATAATTATTATAGTACTGATAAAGAGCAAATATTGAGTACTTGATAGAAGTAAATCATTTTTTAAATACATTTATCAAATTTATATTCACCGTATATAGTAATAGTAATGACGAGTAAAGAGCAAGAAGGAAGATTTCAACAGCAAACAAAACAACAACAAAAACCATTCTATCACTTATATACTCGCTTCAAACGTAGCCAAAAAAACAAGGGTATATACAAATTATTGAAAATGTTAAATTCCATAATTATGGGCTCATTCTTTTAGAAATTTCAAATGCATGACTACTACTTTATTGGAACTGCTTTTGGTTCTGATTCCGATACAAAGATAGAATATAGAAATCTTTGGCAAGATTCTATATATCAAAAGAAATATCTATCAAAAATTAACGAGATAATGTGTAGTGAATTAAATAAATAAACAACAATTAGTATGTCCTCTTATACTATAAACAATTCTTTCTAAAATAAGTAGTTTTTTAACTTACTTTTTGGTATTATTATTTGCGCAAAATCAAGGATTAAACATCGATATGTGGATGGTTAAAGGTTTTTTCTTTCCTTTAATACCCGTTTTTCAACACCAAACATCAAGGCTTTTAAACAAAATCATCCTGTCGGCTATTGCCCATACAGACCAGTTTATAATCAATAGACTATAGCATTATTACTAAATCTAATTTTTTATTTAAATAAGTTAAATCTTAATAATAAAATAATAATTATTTTATTTTTCTATGCTTAAAAAATTAATTCATCCAACTTTTTTAATATATTTTTTATTAAACATAAGTTACATATATCCTGCTCGATTTATTTCACATAGAATACAGAATATGCAATATAACTTTCCATTAAATGGTAAATTTGGTAATTTTGGAGGAAAATATATTCCTGAAACATTAATTCCAGCTATAGAAGAATTAGAACAATCATATCAAAAATATAAAAATGATCTTGATTTTAAAAAAGAGCTAAATTACTATTTGGAGAATTATGCAGGGAGACCTACTCCAATTTATTTTGCAAAGAACCTTACAGAATATGCAGATGGTGCTAAAATTTATTTAAAAAGAGAGGATCTTCTTCATGGAGGAGCTCATAAAACTAACAATACAATAGGACAGTGTTTGTTAGCAAAAAAGATGGGTAAAAAAAGAATAATTGCAGAAACAGGTGCAGGCCAGCATGGAGTTGGTACAGCTCTTGCATCAGCAGTTCTTGGCCTCGAATGTGAGATCTATATGGGCTTAAAAGATACAGAAAGACAGAAACTCAATGTCTTTAGAATGAAGTTACTAGGAGCTAAGGTACATCCAGTACAATCGGGATCCAAGACTCTTAAAGACGCAATTAACGAGGCTTTAAGAGACTGGATAACAAATGTAGAAAATACTTATTATGTAATTGGATCTGTTGTAGGTCCACATCCTTATCCTATGATTGTAAGGGATTTTCAAAGTGTAATTGGTATAGAAATAAAACAGCAGATAAGAAAGATTTTAGATGGCAATTTACCAAACGCCATTGTTGCATGTGTTGGAGGTGGTAGCAATGCAATCGGTTCATTTTATCCATTTATACGTGACCATGAAGTAGCCCTTTATGGCATAGAAGCTGAAGGAAGTGGTTTAAAAACAGGTAAGCATTCTGCAACATTATCAGCTGGTTCAATTGGAATTCTACATGGAATGCAAACTTATCTTTTACAAGATGAAATGGGTCAAATAATTGAAACTCATAGTATAAGTGCTGGATTAGACTATCCAGGGGTAGGTCCTGAACATTCTTTCTTGAAAGAGAGAAAAAGGGTCAACTATAAATCCTGTACAGATGAAGAGGCAATTAAAGCCTTCGTGATCCTTTCAGAAAAAGAAGGAATAATTCCTGCCTTAGAATCAGCTCATGCAATAAGCTATGGAGTAAAGCTTGCTAGAAAAATGAAAAAATCAGAAAGCATAGTCATTACATTATCAGGTAGAGGTGATAAGGATGTTGAAGTGGTACAAAACTACATAAATGGAATTAGGGATTAGGAATGTATGAGAGTAAAATTCATACTCAATCGAGAGAAATTAATAGAATAGATAAAAAATTTAGAAAATTAAAGAGTACGAACCAGAAAGCTCTTATTTGTTATGTTGTTGCAGGTTATCCTGATATAAGGACATCTCAAGATATTATTACTTCTTTAATCAATGGAGGAGCTGATATTATAGAGATTGGAATACCATTCTCAGATCCTATTGCAGATGGCTCAACAATTCAAGATGCAATTCAGAATTCACTCACATCAGGTACTACACCGGATATGTGTTTAGAATTAGCTTCAAGAATAAGAAAAACTTTTCCAGATATTCCTCTAATAATAATGACATATTCAAATATTTTATTTAGAAAAGGATATATCCAATTTGCACAACAAGCCAAAGAAAGTGGTATTGATGGTTTCATAATTCCAGATATACCAATAGAAGAAGCTAAAGAATATCTAGATTCTGTTAAAAGAATAGGAATATCAACAATCTTTTTAGTATCTCCCAATACTTCAGAAAAAAGATTAAAGATAATTAGCAAGATTTGTACAGGATTTTTATATGTTATATCAATTTATGGGACAACAGGAGAAAGAAAAGGCTTTGATGAGTACACCATAGAATCGATAAAAAGAGTAAAGAAAGTCATTGTAGATAATCTTCCTTTGGCAGTAGGATTTGGAATAAGCAATCCTCAACATGTAAGATACATGATTAATGCTGGAGCTGATGGTGCAATTATAGGAAGTGCAATTATTAAAAAAATTAAAGAAATAGAGAATAAAGAGTTATTGTTAAATACATTAAATAGGTTTGCTCATGAAATGAAGAATAGTTGTAAAATAGAAAAATGGTAAAACTATTCTAATACTAAACCTGAATTATCAGAAGCAAACAACATATTGTTTACTGTAACTTGATAGTTTTTTGCATTCCTATAAACTATTACCTCAAGATCATCTAACTTTTCCGATACCATAGAACTCTCTATACTTTTTATAACAAAATGAAGGGATTCATGGGATATTATTAATTCAATATAAGATTCAATATAATAAAAATCAGACTGATTGGAAAGAGCACTTGATTTTGATTGAATAATTATCATAGTATCATTATTATCATATGTAAAATATCCCGGCGAATCATCTATAGAACATGCTAGTACAAAATCACAAATAGACATGAAATTATTATTATTATTCTAAGGAATTATTTTATACATCTATCGATTATAAGAAGACTTTCAATCGATAAAGAAATCAATCAATCTAACAATCTAACAAAGGATCAAATATATATAAAAAAATTTTTTAGAGTGTAAAATATTCCGCTTCTGAATGATGAATAAAAATGGCAGCAGTAGAATGATCAGGAATAATTTGTCCAGCTTCTGTTAATGTCATATCTGATTTAGTCGGATCTAAAATTTCCCATACTAACTTATGTTGATTAATATCAGGACAGCTTGGGTATCCCCAGCTATATCTCAATCCCCTTTTTGAATCAATCTTTAATTCCTTGCGAATTAAAGAGTTTGTCCAGTCAGCTAATGCTTCGGCAGTTTCAACAGCGAGTCCATGAAGATAATATGCATCAGTGTACTTGTTTTCTTCATTCCATTTTTCAATTATATAAGATGCTTTATTGCCTACTGTAACAGATTGAAAGGCAACTATATCATTTTCTCCAAAATAATCAGTCAAACACAAGTTCCTTCCTTTTGTCGAACGCGGAAAATCAAAAATAACTTCGTTGTCGTTGGGAGAATCTACGACTAGTTTATTATTTCTATTGTGACAGGGAAAGTAACCATAAACTACCTTTGGTGAAAAAAGATTTTCATCAATAACTCTTTTTTTCCATTCCATAAATAATTTTTCTGACTCTTCTGATAATCCTGATGCAGCTTTTCCGCGAAAACTCCAAGATAGAGTAAAAAGAGATTTTTTATTTATAAAATTCCATACTTCTTCCAAATTTATGTCTTCAGGCCCCAATCGAATTGGAAGTTTTGTATGAGGTGGAATTGGAGGTGAAAGCATGGGTTTAATACCGCTATGCCTGGGCACTTGTGAAACATTCATTGAAGTCGGTTTGAATTCTTTCCATAGTTCTACTTTTTCCTTCCATTTAGAAATATATTGATTCCTTTCACTAGACATTAATTTATTCATTACATTAAGCCCATCAAAAGCAGTCTTGCAATAAAAAACACCTGATTCATAGATCCCTCCATCTTTTGCTATTCTATTTATATAATTAGTATTTATAGCTGCTCCTCCACAAAGTATAGGAATTTGTATATTATGTTCTTTAGCATATTCAACAAATATTTGCATCTGTTTTGATGTAGAAACAAGCAGTGCAGATAATCCTACTGCATTAGCATTTACTTCACCAATTTTATTAACAATTGTTTGCAAAGGTACTTGTTTACCGAGGTCATAAACGGAATATCCATTATTTGCCAGAATTGTTTTAACAAGGTTTTTTCCTATATCATGAACATCACCATATACAGTACATAATACAATTTTTCCTTTCGAAACATCTTTTTGTTTAATAAGATATTTTTCTAATTCAGCTACAGCAGCCTTCATGCATTCTGCGGATTTGAGAACAAAAGGAAGAATTATTTCACCGGCACCAAATTTATCACCTACTTCCTTCATTGCTGGAAGTAGAGTTTCATTCAAAGTCTTTACTGCAGCTTCATGTAATTCTTCCTTAGATGAAAGAGCAAGAACATCATTTAATGATGAATTTGATTTTATATTTGAAGAAGAAGAAGAAGAAGAAGAAGAAGATAATTCAATTTCTTTTGTTTTGTTTTTATCTTTAACATTATCTAAAATTGCACCCAAAACATCATATTCTATTCCTTCACGAAGTCTATTTACTATTCTATAGTAACATTTTTTATCAAATTTCCAATTTGGATCAACATCAAGTTTTGAGGCTCCACTAGATCTTTTTGTTATTTGATTGGTATTTGTTTCATTTTCATAATAAGAAATTAATTCCGATAAAGCAGTATTTCGAAGGTTAAAAATTAAATTTTCTGCAAGTTTTCTTTCCTCTTGACTAATATCAGTATAGGCAATTATATCCTTTGGATTAATAATTACAGAATCCAATCCAGCTTTTATTGCATGGTATAGAAATACAGAATTGATTATTTTTCTTGCACGTGTAGGAAGACCAAAACTAACATTACTTAACCCCAAGGTAGTGAAGCAGCCTAGAAGATTTTCCTTTACTAATTTAATTCCCTCTAAAGTATTTTTTGCAGAATCTAAAAATTCTTCTTGTCCTGTAGCCAAAGTAAAGGTTAGAACATCAAAGATAAATTGCCAAGGTTGTAGTCCATATTTTTTACCTGTTTCAAATAAGAGTTGCGCAGTTTCCAGTTTTTCTTTTGGAGTCTTAGCCATTCCGTTAGGTCCAATACACATTGCAATAGCAGGAACTCCAAATTTTTCCATGAGAGGAGCTAATGAATGAAATCTACTTCCATCACCTTCTAAGTTGATTGAATTGATAATTGGTTTTCCTGGTATTTGTCTAATTGCTGATTCAATAACTTTAGGATCTGTTGAATCTATTACTAGTGGAGCTTCTATTTCCAAACAAAGCCGTTTTACTAGTTTACACATGAAATCCAATTCATCAGATCTCTCTGTAGTTGCTACACATATATCCAAACAATGGGCTCCTTCTTCCACTTGAGTTCTAGCGAGATTGAGAAGACCTTCAAAATCATCTTTAAGAACCATCTCCTTTGCTTTTCTTGAGCCTTGACTGTTGACTCGTTCTCCGATTATTAAGGGAGGAGGATTTTGTTCAATATCAACAGATTTTAATGCCGAACTAATTCTTGGAATTTTGATCATAGTTTCATTCTTTCCTTGATAATTTTTTTTATTTATCATCTTTTTTTTATGATTATTTATTTTAATGTTTATCAATTATCTTGCGTAATTCTGCAATATGTTCTGGAGTGGTCCCACAACAACCTCCAATGATCTTTATATTCCTGTACTTTAATATGAATTCTCCAAGTTTCTTGGATAACTGCTCCGGTGCCATTTTGTAAATTGCTTTACCACCTTCGTTATGAGGCATGCCAGCATTAGGAACTACAAGAATAGGTAAATCTTGTTGTTCATTTAGCCAAATAATGCTAGGAGTCATTTCATCTGGCCCCGTCGAACAATTTAGACCAAAAATATTAATTCCCATATCAGAGACTGTTGTATATGCAGATTGGACATTAGTTCCAAGTAGCATTTTACCATATTGGTCTAATGTTATATTTGCTATAATAGGTATTTCTTTTTGAGTTTTATTCATTGCAATATGACAAGCTTCTATCACTAATTTTACTTCTAGAATATCTTGGCTTGTTTCAATTAAAAGTGCATCAGATCCTCCAAGAATCAAACCTTCTGCTTGTAATTCAAAAGCATTGATTATTTCATCTAAAGGTTTTTGGCCTAAATCAGGATCATTTGAACTGGGAAGAAAACCAGAAGGTCCCATTGAACCAATTACAAAATGAGGTTTATCCTGAAACTCATTACATACTTCTCTAGCTAATTCTGTTGCACGTTTGTTAAATTCTATTGTTTTATCTCCAAAACCATATTCCTCTAATTTGAATTTGTTTCCTCCAAAAGTGTTGGTTTCAATACAATCTGCCCCTGCTTTTAAGTAGCTTCTATGGATTTGTTTGATCCATTCAGGTCTGCTTAATATTAGACCATCATTAAAACCGTCTTTATTATTAGGAAAATCTTGAGGTTGTGGATTTAATTTTTGGATTTCAGTACCCATTGCACCATCAAAAAGTAATACTCTTTTTTTTAGAGCCTCAAGAAAAGATTCATTCATGTTATATTATAAAACAATTAGAAATCTTAATTTATTTATATCATCGTATCACTAATATGAAAAAACCTATTTTCTATATGTGTATCAATCTTTCTTGTTGTTTTTTTAATCTCTTTCATTACATCATTTCTTAATCTATCTGTAGCCAATTGAATTCTATACAATGCTTAAAGCAGTTAAATAAGAACAATAACAATAACAATAACAATAACAAAAGAGGAGGTTCACTGAGGCTCAAGTATATATTATGATTATATACCTGTCCTCTATTCTGGTTTTTCAGTCAAAGGAACTCCAGACAGAAACCCCTATTATATTCTTAGACAATTTATTTAATATATATAACGTAATAAGATTTATAAATTAATTTAACTTTTTTAATTAACCGATTGAATGAAGAGTATTTGTTTTTCATGTTTTAATAATTTTATTATATATCCCATTCTGTAACAATAATGCTATAATTTAGTTGGTTATTTTATAGACACGCTATGTATTACTTCTCATTTTAATACAATAAGGAGATGCTTCTTTTACTAATAATTTATCTCGAATCATTAAATAGTTTAGGATGGAATATTATTTATCAGCAATCAAAGAATCCAGTAGATCTCCTGATAATTGCTAGTCATAGCCTTCTATTGTTATGATATGGACTCCTTAGAGGACTATGGCATTTACTAATAAAGTAAATTAACAATAAGGTCAGATACGGTCTGTAAATCACTACTTTAGGCTAATACTTCTATTTTTTATGTTATTGACTC
>Ga0126315_10001045_pt1 | contig 10310 bp, 9 predicted proteins | sample Plot106_FD_92534 | JGI IMG/M metagenome (GOLD analysis project Ga0126315, IMG submission 92534) | Serpentine soil microbial communities from UC McLaughlin Reserve, CA, USA - Plot106 | ecosystem: Environmental > Terrestrial > Soil > Grasslands | place: USA: UC McLaughlin Reserve, Lake County...
CCGTCCTTCCAACGGCACCTGGTACATCCGTGATGTCGGTTCCTTCGTCTATGGCAACAGCAATGACATCCCGGTGGTTGGTGACTACAACGGCGATGGCAGGGACGATATTGCCGTGTTCCGTGAGTCCAACAGTACCTGGTACATCTATGGCGTCGGACCCTTCCTCTATGGCACAAACAATGACATCCCGGTCATCGCCGACTATAACGGGGACCGTAAGGCGGACATTGCGGTCTTCCGTGAGTCTAACAGCACTTGGTACATCTATGGCATCGGTTCCTTCTTATATGGCACCAGCGGTGATATCCCGGTGGTTGGTGACTACAACGGCGACGGCAAGGCCGACATTGCGGTCTTCCGTCCCTAAGGGCACCATATACGATAAGAGCAATGCCTACTCACCCTCGAGCCTCTGGCAGTAAAGGTACACCGCGCCAGAGTTTACGGAAGGCTTTCCTACTAAGCGCTTGGGAAATGCAGGCCAGGAGAACTGATATCGATATGGATATCATCCAAATGGAATAAGGCGAATCACTGGAATTTATCTGTTTAAGGAATATGCCTCATCCAAAAGATGAGGCATATTGTATTTCAAAGCAAAGCGATTTGATTACAACCGCTATTCGACGTTCTATTGCCAATCATAGGAGCTTTTATTGAAACAGGATAGAAATCATTTTTTTACTTTTGAATGCATTTGATTCTAGATTTTACTTGACAAGATAAGTTTTCCATGCGAGAATTCAGAAACTGAACGCTCAACTATGCCTGATATTAAGCAGCACGAATATGACCTCTTGAACGAGATCGGACAGGATCCGATGGTGACCCAGGCGAGTTTATCCCAACGCCTGGGGATTGCTGTTGGCAGTGTCAACTGGTACATCAAACGGCTGATCTACCGCGGCTGGGTGAAGGTCTCTCATTTGGATAGAACCCGGTTGAAATATGATCTCACTCCCGACGGGATGGCTGTATTTACCCAGCGCGCATTACTGTACGCACGCGATTCACTCAAGGTGTATGGCGATTTTCGTAAAAAGGCGAAAGAACTGGTGGCCGAATTACGGCAAAAGAACATCAGAGATGTCTATCTCGAAGGCGAAGACGACGAAGCACTTGACATCTTGCGTTTAACTTGTATTGAAGCGGATATTCACCTAAGTGGAATGCCTAATGGAGTAATTTTGAAAGTGGAAGGGCAGGACTATCAAATGAGCATCAAGGATTAATCGCTTATATGAGTAACGACCAGTGACCCGTCTTTTGGCACAAGTAGGTTATGAGGATGGATGCTTGGTAAGCATGAAAATGTTCCTGACATGAAGCGTGATGGCAGACGAAGGAGTTCAAACAATGAGCAGACCTTCAATATTAAGTTCTTGGATCCCCAAGGGCCTTAGGTCTTGGTTTCGGAGGAGTAGATTTTTTGTGCGTCACCAATCAGAAAATGAGAATGTTTTTCATTGTACTGTACAGAAGAGTGCTAGTCAGTGGATTCTTAGTATTGCGTCTGATGAGAGAATGTATCGGTATTCTGGACTGGCTATCTACCAATACACTCAGGAGATGCCAGGCGGATTTGATCCGCGCAAAATCACAGAGCGGTCATTTGATAAGCCTTTTCCACCGCGAACTTTTGTTAGCCCTCTGTATATTGATTACGATAATTTCAAGAACATACCTAAACCTCGCAAATATAAAGCTTTCTTCCTAATGCGTGATCCAAGAGATCTATTAGTTTCCTGGTATTTTTCTGCCAAATATTCCCATGCTTTGGTAGGCGACCTAGGAAAAATTCGCCAGGAATTACACAGATTGGATGTAGAGGATGGCTTGTTATATGCAATCGATTCCCTTGAGTACCATGGGATATTTAAAGCGCAGAGTTCATGGGCTGGTTCCCCAACGAAAGATCCTAATGTAATGCTGGTCAAATATGAAAAGTTGATTGCATCAGATAATGCCGTACTTTTCAGGCAAGTGCTGAACCATTGCGACATTCGCATACCGAATAACCAACTTAACGATTTGTTGAAATCATATAGTTTTGAGAAACTGAGTGGTCGTAAGCGTGGTCAGGAAGATCAAAAAGCCCATTATCGCAAGGGTGTCCGGGGTGATTGGAGGAATTATTTCACCGACAAAATTCAGAACCGCTTCATGGAAGCCTCCGGTGATTTATTGGCTGTATGGCGATATGAAGATTAAATATCTATGAGCGATCTAAATTGGTCTACTATTCCCAAACCTCAATGATGAGATTGTTCATTCGTAACGCAAGCCAAAAAGTGATTCGATCAATCCATCGGTTGAAATTTATTCGTTCAGTGTGTCCAGCCGGTGTGTTTTGTTAACGTATCCTAAATCCTGCACCACGTAGGTGAGCTTTTTGCTTGCCAGTATTCTTCATGTGATGCGGGTCCCTCATTGAATTTACGAACTCACCTTAAATATATTCGCAATTAATAATAACCTGTATGACGGCAATCGTGCTCTTTCAGAATTTTCTCTAGACCTTGGAAAGCCTATGATTATAGAAATGAAAGGGTCATTCTTCCCTGAAAATTGGCCAGATATCATTGCGCTGGAGTTGAAATGGACAAAGGATAAGAAAATTGAGAAATGAAAGGACTCAGGAGATTTTTGACTGGCTTGGTTGATCATCACATTGTATTGCAAACTGATCTTATGCCAATTACCCAGTTTTCAGATAAAGATGTCTTTATCGCGGGTTACCCCAAATCTGGCAATACCTGGTTTCAAAACCTGATCGCAGGCATCTATTTTGGTATAAACCCTGAACTTGCGCCGGACACTTTGATACAAGAGTTGGTCCCAGATATCCATTTCAAAAAATATTATCGGCGTTTTAAGACACCTATGTTCTTCAAAACACACAACCTGCCGAGACCAGAGTACAAACGTGTAATTTACCTGGTTCGCGACGGTCGCGATGTGATGGTTTCTTATTATCACTATCAAATGGCGATCATGAATGAAAAAATTGATCTTATGACCATGGTGCGCGATGGCAAAGGTTTATTCCCGGGTAAGTGGCATGAGCATGTTCAAGCTTGGGATGACAATCCGTATCATGCAGATAAGATTCTTATCAAATATGAGAATCTCAAACAGGATCCGTTAACTGTATTGACCCAATTTTGTGATTTTGCTCAAATCGAGAGGGACCAAACTTTTTTACGACACGTAATTGACCAGACTGCATTTGCCAAATTGCAGGCAAAGGAGAGAGATGGCCGTATGTTCTTCGCAAATCAGGTACGCCCCCAGAACCCCCAATTTTTTCGCCGAGGAATTGTGGGAAGTTATAAGGATGAAATGCCCCCTGATGTGCTTGATGTCTTTCTTCGGGATGCAAATCCTATGCTGAAGGGAATGGGGTATGTCTAGGGTAAGTTCGGGTGCAAAAGGCACATCTTGGTGCATTGACAATTGACAAACGGAAAGTCTCTTTGGTACTTGAGAGGTGATAAAACCATACCGCGAAGGCACTCCAATGTTAGGTGAACATTACCCAAATGACAAGCTTTTTGCAGGCATTCTTTATCTATTCCAGAGATAGATCTTGTCCAGGCAAGGATTGACCCCTATCTCGAAGCGATTCTGCAGGATATATTTAATCTGCGTGCTGAGTGGGCTAGCTACCAGACCTTGGCCCTCCCACTATAACCTGGGTTGAATCTGGATCAACGGGATGAAGCGGTAGGGCCAGCCAGGAGTTTGTGGCTTGACAGGAACCTCTATCTATGCGAGAATTCAGAAACTGAATGCTCAATACGCTGTTATCTGAAGCCGATTGATTTTGGAATAAGGAGAACATAATGCTTCCCACTGCACTTATCACTGGTATCACAGGTCAGGATGGGTCCTATCTAGCTGAATTATTGCTCTCGAAAGGTTATCGTGTGGTAGGTATGGTTCGTCGCAGCAGCACTGTGACGTATGAGCGTATACATCATCTCCTGGATGATATTACGGTCATTCAAGGCGATCTGACGGACCAGGGGTCTTTGCTCTCGATTTTCGAAGATCATGAAGCCACGGAAGTATATAACCTGGCTGCACAGTCCTTCGTGCCGGTGTCATGGAACCAACCTGCGTTGACCGGGGATGTTACCGCGATTGGTGTGACACGCATGCTGGAAGCGATTCGGTTTGTTAACCCCAAGATCAAGTTCTATCAGGCTTCTTCCAGCGAAATGTTTGGAAAAGTGCTTGAAGTTCCACAGAAAGAGACAACCCCTTTTTATCCGCGCAGTCCTTACGGCGTCGCGAAAGTATACGGGCATTGGATTTCCGTCAACTACCGTGAGTCCTTTGGGATGTTTGCTGTATCTGGTATCCTGTTCAATCATGAAAGCCCGCGACGGGGTCTCGAATTTGTCACCCGAAAGATTTCGAATGGTGTTGCTCGCATCAAACTAGGCCTCGCCAAGGAGTTATGCCTGGGCAATCTGGAAGCGCGCCGGGATTGGGGCTTTGCAGGCGATTATGTGAATGCCATGTGGAGCATGCTTCAGCAGGAAAGCCCTGGTGATTTTGTGATTGGGACCGGTGAGACTCATTCCGTGCGAGAGTTTTGTGAGGAAGCTTTTAGTCATGTCGACCTGGATTACAAAGATTTTGTTGTGCAAGACCCGCGCTTCTTTCGTCTGGCAGAAGTAGATTTGCTCGTTTCGAACCCAGGCAAAGCCCGGCAGGTGCTAGGTTGGGAACCGAAAGTCAATTTTAAGCAATTGGTCAAAATGATGGTAGATGCCGATATGGAGCGATTGAAAGTTCGGACGGAATCATTGAGTATCAGTTCATAAAGAACTGGATATCAAAAATATATGATTACAATCCCATCAGAAAAAAAACCATCTCTTTCAAAAGGAATGCGCTTTTTCTCTTTGTTGAATCCAATTCATATGGTTCGCAGTCTTTATAAAAACCGTGAACTCATTTGGAACTTGACAAAGAGAGAGGTGAAATCAACGTATCAATCTTCATTTCTTGGTGCACTTTGGCCCCTAATTTTGCCGTTGATGATGCTTTTGATTTATACATTTGTATTTTCCGTTATATTTCAGGCAAAGTGGTCCACCAACGCAGGTCAAGAGACTCCGCCGGGTGAATTTGCCCTGATACTTTTTGCTGGATTAACCCCATTTAACTTGTTCTCAGCTGTAACGACGAGATCACCCGGTTTAATTTTGACGGTTCCTAATTATGTAAAAAGGGTTGTGTTTCCTTTAGAAATCCTTCCGGTAGTGATTATTGGGGCAGCGTTTATTACTAGTATGATAAACGTTGGCTTGATCCTGGTAGGAAGTTTGATCGTATTCCACTCACTTCCATTCACAATCTTCTTATTACCTCTTGCTTACCTTCCTCTCATCCTGATTACTCTAGGTTTGGGCTGGTTCTTGTCTTCCCTTGGCGTTTTTGTGCGCGATGTCGGTCTGGCAATCAGCGTAATTGTGCAAGTTCTTCTTTTTATAACGCCGATCTTTTATTCAGCTGATCAAGTTCCAGGAGCTTTAAGGTTCTTGGTAATCCTAAATCCTTTATCGTCCATTATCGATAGCTTCAGGCGTGTATTAATTTGGAATCAATTACTTAATTGGGATGCCTGGGGCATAGCAACACTGGTATCTGTATTTGTTGCAATCTTGGGATTTGCCTGGTTTTCAGCTACCAAGCAAGCTTTTTCGGATGTGATGTAATGACAGAATTTGTTGCAAACACGGATATGAGGACCGCAACACCGGTTGGCAAAAATCATTCTGATATTGTCGTACTCCTTACAGGAGTAAGTAAACTATACCAGTTGTTTGATGACCCTCAGGATAGACTTAAACATATGTTGTTTGGGCGCTTTGGCAAAAGTTATGGTCACACGTTTTGGGCCGTGCAGAATATAAATTTCGAACTTCGCCGAGGCGAGATGCTGGCCCTTATCGGGAAAAATGGCAGCGGCAAAAGTACTATACTTCAAATGATCGCAGGCACATTGACGCTTACCGAAGGAACCATATCTTGTTCAGGCCGGGTGGGAGCACTTTTGGAACTCGGAAGCGGTTTTAATCCTGATTATACAGGTCGTGAAAATATCCATTTAAACGCATCGATCTTGGGAATCTCATCCGATGAATTAAGAGGCAAGATCGATTCAATTATTGAGTTCGCTGACATTGGCGATTATATTGACCAGCCTGTGAAGTTCTATTCGAGCGGCATGTTCGTACGCCTGGCCTTTGCCGTAACCACCGGGTTGGACGCCGACATATTGTTGATTGATGAAGCACTTGCTGTTGGAGATGTCTTCTTCCGACAGAAATGCTATCAGCGCTTAGCTGAGCTGCGTGAACGCGGCGTATCCATTATATTAGTGACACACAACATGGGCGATGTTGCACAATTCTGTGAGCGGGCGGTGCTGCTTGATCAGGGTAAGGAAATATTTCAAGGTCCAGCTCCTGAAGCGGTCAAGCGCTATGTCCTGCTAGAACAGCAAGTACATCTTGCTCATAGCAGCCTAAGTTTTTCGCAAGATGATCCCATCTCCTCAATGGCTGAATTAGTTAGCACTGATGAGAGCGGAGTTTCCTGGCCCACGGCTAAGGCGTTTCTTGATATTTCTCATGTGACTCAGGTCTCCAACGGATGGGCGCACTGCACAAGTGTAGCATTATGTAATGAACACGACGAGCCCTGCCATGTGTTTGAACAAGGACAAATGGCCTATTTCTTTTATGAGTTTAAGGTCTTGAAGGATATTGAGGTGCCCGTGGGTGGGGTGAAAATCACGAGCGATAAAGGGATTATCATCCATGGAAAAACCACTCTTGAATATGGAACCCAGTCTCCGCTAAAAGTACTGGCTGGTTCGCTGGTACGATTCCGGCAGAACATTGTTCTCGAAATTGCTACTGGGGAATACACATTTGAAGTTGGGTTTTCCACCATAAGGCAAAATATATTCAAGGATAAGAACAGCATCCAATTTACTGATCTATATTCGAATATCATTCGAATCTGTAGTCTAAACGCAATCGCGGCATTTACGGTTATTTATCGGAAACAATTTTCTCACACACAGTTACTGCACCATGGCTTGGCTAATCTGCCAGGAAATTGTAAAGTTTTTGTGGCAAATTTGTAGTGAAAAGGATGAAAAAAACTCTCCATAGTTTTCGCGGTTGCCGTAAAAAGGATACGATATGCGACGAACCACTCCAATGGAAATTCACGAAATTCTCAATGCTTTTGAAACTCTAGAGAATATTTATCCGCGAGTACTGCCCATAACTATGTGGCGTGCATGGGAACTTGCGGCCTATAGACATTTTAAGCTACCTGAACCCGTTCTTGATCTTGCATGTGGAGATGGTAGTTTCTTTAGACTTGTTTGGCCAAATATTCGGGATGTCGTAGGGATTGATATCGATCCAACTGCTGTAGAATCGGCCCGAATATCTGGTGTCTATAAAGAAGTGTACAATGTTTCTGCCAGCCAATTACCTTTTGAAGATCATTCCTTTGACAGCATTTTCTCGAACTGTGCGCTTGAGCATATGGATAACATCGAAGGTGTTATAAATGAAGCACATAGAGTATTACGTTCGAAGGGGATATTCTTACTGTCTGTGGTCACAAATCATTTTTTGGATTGGACACCATTACCTTTTTTGACGCAAATTCTTGGCATTCCCGAAAGATGGATAACACTGAGAGAAACATATGAAGGTTATCATCACTTGCGTAATCCCTTTTCTGTAGAACATTGGAGTAAATTATTTGAAGATGCTGAATTTGTAATTGAAAAAAATATTCCTATCCTGCCGGACGTTTTTGGCCATATATTCCTTCTTTTTGACCAACTCTGGCACATCCCCTATCAGCAGACTGAAGTTAGCACATTGATTTATCCTACTCTTTTGGGCCTGCCAAATTATTCAGAAGGAATGCATGATATTTTACGCGGTTTATACAAGCTCTCTACGAATGATGGTCAAGGAGCAGGGCTAGTCTTTGCCCTGAGGAAAAAATAAATATGATCAAGAATTTACTCTGCTGGTGTGGAAACCACCAATTGTTGCCCTTTTCAGATGACTATTTTTATTGTGATAACTGTAAAACGTTGGTGCTGAGAGAATGGGCTGACGAAAAATTCTTTGCAGTTGAAAAAGATGACCAAGATTTTTATGGGAAATCATATTGGTTCGACCACCAACAAAAAGATCTTGGTTTTGATAATATCCTCACCCGGGCAAGAACTGATATTCCTGAACGGATTTTACATTGGCTTTATATTTTACTTAAATACAAGCTTCCACCAGGGAATACGCTTGAGTTAGGTTGTTCTCATGGTGCTTTTGTCTCAGTTTTACAATGGGCGGGATTTCAGGCGAGCGGCTTGGAGCTGAGCCCATGGGTAGTGGATTTCGCGCGCCAGACATTTCAAATTCCAATGTACCAAGGAAGGCTGGAAGATCAGAAGATAGAAGAAGGTTCTTTGGATGCAGTGATTTTGATGGATGTGCTCGAACATTTACCGGACCCAATTTCGACTATGTCTGCCGCCGTTACCCTTCTAAAAAAGGATGGTGTTTTGATCATTCAAACGCCATGTTATCCTGAAGGGCGTTCGTTTGAGACCTTGCAAAAAGAGAACGATCCATTCTTGATGCAGTTTAAGCCGCCCGAACATCTATACTTGTTCAGCCAATCATCGGTTCGGCGATTTCTTAATACATGCAATTTGCCATATATCCAATTCGAACCTGCTTTTTTTGGTATGTACGATATGTTCATAGTTGCCAGCCGGACTCCGTTGCAGGTAAATGCGCGAGAGGCGATCGAGCAAGCTTTGATTTCCACCCCAGGTGGGCGATTGGTATTGGCGCTTTTAGATAAGGATGCCGAACGCAAGGGTTTGACCACCCGCCTACAGGAATCGGAGCATGATCGAGCTGCTCGCCTAGGTCAAGTTAACCAATACGATATTTGGTTGAAGGAATCGCAGCGTGAACTGAGGGAAGCGCAGTGTGAACTGGAAAAAATTACAAGTTCTCCCATTTACAAATTGGGCAAAAAAGCGGGAATATTTTGATGGCGCGAATAGATATACCGATATGGGCGTTGGAGCCATTTAACGCAGGCCGATCTCCGTTTCGACTTCTCTTCGATTTTGGGGTAATGTTGAGCTGTTTTTCATCTTCTCCTAACAAACGGGTTTTGGATTTTGGGGCAGGCACAGGCTGGATTTCGGAATTCCTAGCCCGGCTGGGTTACGAAGTGTATGCGATAGATGTTGATGCGGACATCATGCCTTCTTCGATCCGGTCCCGGGTTTTGGCCGATCATCGTCTAAATCTCAAAAGCATCACGTCGGTTATTGGCAGTGGCATGGATCTACCTTTCCCGGATGGATTTTTCTCGCATATATGCTGTTTCGATACGCTCCACCATATGAATGACTATTCCAAAACGTTTCGTGAGATGAGCCGGGTTTTAACACCAGAGGGTAGAGCCATTTTCATCGAGCCTGGTGCCCGCCACTCTCGATCAGAAGAAACCATCGCTTTCATTGAAATATATAAGAAAGACGACCCAACCTGGATCGAAAAAGATGTTGTTCTAGATGAAATCGCACAAATCGCAAAGGAGAGTGGTTTCTCCAACATGGTTGTCCTGCCTACGCTTCTACCGGGTTTGAAGAATTACACAGCAAGCCAATGGATAAAATTCCGCCAGGGAGATGCTTCCCTCGCAACGGATTATATTAACCTATTGAAAGACTTTAACTATAATGATCACCTCTCATTCTACTGTGAGAAGACATCCTCTTTGGAGATTGAAAAACCATTAAAGATGGAAACTTCTAATGAGACAATGTTGAGACTCGTTGGGAAAAAAATTGCGATAGACCTTACCCCTATGTTGCCTGGCGGGGAAAATGGCGGCGCCAAATTGATGACACTGGAATTGGTAAATGCTCTGGCTAGACAGTTGCCAGAAACGTCTTTTGTATTACTCACCGCAGAATCCAGCAATTCTGAACTCGATTTTTTGGAAAATGAACATGCGAATATCCAGCGGATGTGTGTGTTGCGCAACAGTCCTCAAACCGTTTCTACTATCGATGTGCCTGCATCTGCCGCCACCCGGAGAGCTAAGGTTTTTGGCCAATTAAAAATTCTTGCAGGCGATATCTTGCCGCCAGCCCTTAAACAGCGTATCAAAACTATGCCATCCTCCATCTTTACCTTGAGAAAAAAAGCCTTTAATCAATTAAA
>Ga0126315_10001049_pt1 | contig 10299 bp, 22 predicted proteins | sample Plot106_FD_92534 | JGI IMG/M metagenome (GOLD analysis project Ga0126315, IMG submission 92534) | Serpentine soil microbial communities from UC McLaughlin Reserve, CA, USA - Plot106 | ecosystem: Environmental > Terrestrial > Soil > Grasslands | place: USA: UC McLaughlin Reserve, Lake County...
AGAAGGAGCAGCAGGAGGAGGATAGCACTCCCTCGCCGGTGGCGGGGGCCAGGGGGATCGCCACGAAGCCTCATCTCAGGCACCAGCCCCGGAGGGACGCGCCCTCGGGACGAAGCCCTTTGAACGCGCCGCCCTAACCAAGCCCTCAAGGCGCTCGACCTCAGCTAAGGCCACCCTCTTGCCAAGGTCCGTAACCCTATAGTAGCGTCGCCGCTCATCGTCGAGGCCGGGCTCAGGACGCTCCTCTGACTCTGCCAGAAGCCCTCGCTCGTGCATCTGCCTCAGCGAGCGGTAGAGGGTGCCTGGTGCGATGCGCCTTCGTCCTTGGGTGCGGCGCCTGACCTCGCGCATGATGGCGTAGCCGTGGAGCTCCTCATCGCCAAGGGCCACCATGATGTCCAAAACCGCCGGGGTAAGAGGCAGGTAGCCCGCAGGTTCGGGTAGAGGTGCTTTATCGCCCATGCATGACCCCCCCGAGGGCTACGTCCGCGTTTAATATCGCCATGAGTATATCCACGCTGGTACTATAGCGAAGGCAGGTCGTCGGCGCAAATCGTTGGCACGACGATGGGAGGACCGGGTAGGGGACCAACTTCCGAGAATTCGATCACTAGCTGAACACCCGCATAGCCCCGCCCCGAGGTCGTCCGGGGCGTCGGGGGCTCTTGTTTGTGTACGCTTACACAAGCCTCAGGCCACACGCTCTGCTGAAATGCTGACTAGCTGAAGTGATGGTTCAGGGCCGGCGGCAGGCGATCAATCACCGACGATGTGACCATTGACGATCCCATAGTGGTAGAAGATATTGCAATTGCCTTCCACTGTCCGACCTCGATACCACGGACCGACATCTCCGTCGGGCGGCATATTATTGAGCACCTCAGAACCCCTGCCCTCTGGTGTCATGCCCTCCCCGCAGAGCATGACCATGGCGATGCCATTAGGGTCTACTCCGCCTGTGGGATCAAGGATGAAAGGATCTCTGACATTGAGAGCTAAATACCCCAAAACCAAGAGCACCTGAAGGGCGAGCATACCGAGCGCCCCCGCCAGCAACATTTTCATGCTCCACGCTCCCAAAGATGTATAGTGTGCCTCGCGCTACTCTGGGCCCGGTTGGAGGTGAAACCACACCGTACAATCGCCCCTCCGCTGAGCCCACCACGTGCCCGTCTGAGGCTCGGGTACGTAGTCCATCGCTTCGTACTCTTTCTCGAAGTCGCTCTGCTTACCACAGACCACGATAGCGGCGACGCCGTTTCTTACGACCCGACTCTCGGCCGCAAAGGGAGGGATAATCAGCCAAGGCCCGAGAAGGAACCAGCCGACTACCACGATCGCCCCGATTAATAGCAGCACCGCCAGTAACCTAAGCCTCCGAAACACGCGAAGCGCCATGTATCCTCCTTATTTGCGCTTAGCCCCGCCCCAACTCTAAAAGGCGCCGCTGCCACGATCAGCGCCGGTAAATAGAGCATGCGTCTCGTCAAGTCTCTCCCCCTCCTGCCTCGGGCTTTCACGTCCTTCGCCAGTATCTCACGGAGCAAGGTTGCGACGCCCCATCCGGAAGCTTGCGGGCGCTCCGCATTCTTATATACGGCCCGTCCTGCGGTGACGTTCACGAAGAAGCCCCGCCCCGCATTGTCTTATGTACGCACTGCGCTAGGGCCCTAGGTCAAACATAAGAAAAGGACCGCCGGCCGGGGTGCCTACAGCGGCGATCCTGGGTCTATCGGGGCGGGGCTATGCGGAACTTCCGAGAATGCCTGACTACTGCGCACTCACGCTAGTTTCGCGCGAATTTGCGCGACGTTTGCGAGCGGTTCATTTGAAGTGTGCATGGTAGTAGTAGAGCGTGCACCCAAGCACCCGATACTCCCTAACTCGTCCGCGGTCGCGACCGGGCTCTACCGTCACCTCCAGCGTGGGCTGCCAGTTGGGGCCTGTGTGTCTTAGAGGCTCATGCTCGGGTACGCAGGACACAACTTGCGGGAATAGGCCGGTTGCCTGGGGATATCTGCCGGTTGTCTTAGGGTCACTACTCGATATGGAGACGAGCACCACCATGGTTGCAAACACGGCACCTATCCATAGGAGAAGCTCTGCGCCGCTGCTCCGTCTTAGGGTGGTGTAGGACGCGAATAGGAACCACGAGACAATGAGAACAAGGGCTATGAGGATAAGCGGCTTCATGGGTCCTTGCTCCTACAGGGTAGCTCTAAGCGTGGACCGGGGCAGCCGATAACGAGTGTATGAGAGTCCAAGTTATGGTGTGTCTCCCTCCATACAATCTTCCCATCGTCTTTGTAATCAGATACGCAATAGACGTGGGGAGGCTTCAAATTAGTGGCACACGCCTTGGCACGTGGTGGGGAGAAGCGTGGGCTCCCACGGTCTCCCATGTACGCCCCTACCCTAGAGTCGGGCTTCTCACCGTCGGCGACGAATGCCTTGTAGTGTTGCGGACCATCGCAGTCTTTCTCTAGGAAATCGTAGTCCCAGCAACTTGTTATGGGCGAATCAACGAAGGCTCCGTTCCTTACTGGGTGCGGACGGTGGGGGTGCTCGTGACCAAAGACGTATAGCCCAAAGTATTGGAAGGCGGGCTGAATGAACATGGGATGCCAGTGGTACATGAGCCGCGTGTCTCTAGCTGCATACGCGGCTAGAGTGAGCAATGCTAGAAGGAGAACTATCGCCCTCAGTATCTTCATCTTCTCCTCCTAGGCCCGGCCCGCCTTCAGCGCTTGCGAAGCCGCTCAAAGATGTCGTGCTCGCATCCGAGCAAGCACTCTTCGTAGGCGTGTGGGTTGTGGAAGATGTTGTGATGCCACCAGATGTCACAGTTTCCCCACACCTCCCTTCCCCGTGACCACCCACCTAGGGACCCGTCCGGGGGCATCTTCTTCAGCACATCAGAAAGCCTACCCTCGGGCGTGTGGCCTTCCCCGCAGAACATGACCATGGTGAGGCCATCGTCCTCTAAACTCCCGCTATTAGGGTTGAGGATGAAGGGGTCCTGATTCTTTGCGGCCAGGCATCCCCAAACCAAAAGTGTCTGGATAGCGAGCAGCCCTACCGCTCCAAACACAACCCCTACCACGAGCATCCGCATGCTCCTTTAGTCTCTCCTTTCAAGTTGAGTAGGAATCTCCTCGTAGGTGTAGGCTAGAGCCCGCCGCATCATCTCTGGCTCTGTCAGCCCGAGCACATCGACAAGCGTCAAGATCTCCCCGTCCTCAGCAAGCGCCAAGAGGGTCCTAAAGGTGGCTTCTTCGCTCTTGATCCCCCTGCACCTAACTAGCTCCGAGAGGACCTCTGAGAAGGCCTCTCTCTTCATCTCCTCCATAGTCCCTCCTCTCTTCGGTAGTGTGCCCGGCCCGCCGTGTGTGGGGAGAATGGAGCGGGCCGGGTTAAAGTCGGGCGGCTGCTATGTGGATAGGAATGGGGAAGAATGGCCGCCCGCATCGGTGTTAGTAGTCACCACTCTCCTCTCAGTCGTTTATCCACGGCCAGGGTAGTAGTCAAACGCCACTCGGAGATAGGAGCGCAGATGATCGAGCCGCTAGAGTCCCTTTCCGGGGCGGTTCCGGTGCTCAGGCATCATCACGAACGCTGGGACGGAACCGGTTACCCAGATGGGCTCGAAGGGGAGCAGATACCGCTCGCTGCACGCATAGTGGCAGTGGCGGACGCCTACGACGTGATGCTTCGGGGCAGGCTCTACCGGCCCATACGCTTCCGGGCTAAGAGTTCACCTGCGGAAGCTCTGGAGGAGCTCGAACGTGAGGCGGGCAGTCAGTTCGATCCGCGGGTGGTCGAGGCGCTTAGGCGGGTTTTGGAGGATCCAAAGGCATCGTCGACTGACTCCCCAGGAGCTCTTTAGGTAACTACCACTTCGAGGTTTGCGCTGTCCCCTTCGCCATCGGTAGTCGAACTTCTTAGAACTCCGTGTATGCGAACTTCGTAGAAGCTTCCTCTCCCTCTCCCGTGTGCTGCCAGACCAGTACCCGCTGCCAGGAGACCTCCGATGGTACATCGACGACGAACAGGGCTTCGGGCGGCTCCTCGACATCGGCCTAATCCGGCCACGTCTCGACGCGCTCTACTCCTGGTCCGCGGTTGAATTATCCATTCCCGAGGTCATCTCACTGCTTCGGGACGGTGTGCCCGCCTACGCCTGGCACATCACCGACGCGGAGCCGTGGAACCCGGCCTCGAGGCTCGTGGCTCGAACGGTCCGGCGGGTGCTTCCGCCTCGGAGGTTCGGGGCGTGATCGTCGTGGCGGCAGACGCGCGCCCGCAGAGAGCGAGCGGCCTCACGGCTATGGCGTCTACGTTCTGCAGGGCGCATTCACGCTCTGGAACATGCAGCCCGAAGCCAAGGTGGTCATAAGCGCGGACCTCGTCGGGATCTCGGCCGGCCGCCGCGGTCCTGACGGCGTTTGCCTTCTTCCTGTCGGTTCTCTCTGCGGAGGCGACGGAGCCCAACGCCATGATCTACCTAGTTTTTGTCCCTTGGAGTCGGTCTCATCCGGGGGCGTAGGACGGCGAGCCAGCCCGCTTAACCATCCAAGGTGCGTCATGGGGCCGGGGTCCCGAAGGCTAGGATCCCGGCCCTTCTTCCCGCTCTTATTCACCCAAGTGCCTAGAAGGGGGATTCTCGGAAGTACATATACAGCAACCTGCATAGCCCCGGCCCCACACAATTGTTTCTGTTTCGCCGGATTCGTTACGCTTACGGTCGAGGGAGAGAATGGCGAAGGGGTCTACGAAACAGTTCCCTGCTCTAGCTGCAACGATCCAAAGGTTGATATCATTCTGCCAACTGTTCAAGGCCGACCTGAGCGATGCCGACCTGAGCGATGCGGACTTGAGAGGGGCCGACCTGAGCGAGGCCAACGGAGTTACCAACGAGCAGTTGAGTGCAGCTAAGTCCCTCGAAGGGGCCACCATGCCCAACGGCCAGAAGTACGAGGACTGGGTCAAGAGTCGCGGGCAGGAGAACAGCGGCTCTCAGTAAGCATGCGACTCAGACGTCAACCTCGCCGCGCTGAGAGGCTTCTGTTATCCTGCCAGACATGGAAGAAGACACGAGGCGCGGAAGTCCACAAGAAAGTATGTCTGTCTCTGAGGCCGCCGAATTCTTAGGGGTAACAGAGGACGCGGTACGAAAGCGCATACATAGAGGCAAAATAAGGTATGATCGGGATCCCGATGGGCGGTATCTTGTCTACCCGACAGAGGACGACATAAGACAGATAGCAGACAGGAATTATGTCCAATCTGAGTCAAGTGCGCTCATATTTGAACTTAGGGCGCAGATTGAGCGGCTAGAGGACCAATTACAGAAGGCAGACGAGCGCGACCGGGAGAATAGACGCCTCTTAGCAGCAGCCCTGGAAAGGATCCCACCGCAGCTAGAAGCCCCATCAGAGCCGCGAGAATCCCCCGAGACGGCCACGGAGGAAGAGGCTGAGCCCCGCCCGCAAAGTGGGGAGCGTGTGTCATGGTGGCGCAGGATGTTCGGGTCTTAGTTGGCGTCGCCGCAAACAAATGTTTGTAGCCGGAGAATAGAGCCAAGCCCCGACCCCTAAGATTCGAAAAGAGTGGCCAGCTGCTAGAGATACCGGGCCGGAGGAAAGGGCCGCTCCATCCGGCCCCAAGACTGCATTAGCACCCGTGAAGGGCCCTAAGAGCACCCCATCAGAGGAGCCCAAGCGTTGAATGCTGGCGCCGGCAACACGCCCGCGCCAGCACCACTACTTAGCCTCCTCTCACTTGCGTGCCGCTATAACGCTCAGATCTTCAGGTGCATCGTAAAGACTAGGCTCCAGATAGAGTCCTCTTTCCTCCTCTGGTTTCTCTTGCTCGACCTCGAACGGATGAGCTGCGGCCCACGCGTCCTCGCGCTCACGCTCCCTCTGTGCCGCGTCGGCTTCGCGCTCACGCTCCCTCTGTTCTGCTTCGAGTTCGCGCTCGCGATCCCTCTGTTCTACTTGGGCCTGACGTTCGCGTTCTTTCGCCCAGTTGAGCCAGGCCACGCCAAGCGCGAGGGCTGCTGGCACGATGAGCAGTTCCAGGTAGTCCCAGACCTTCTTGTCGGCGACGCCGATCCACCCCGGCCTCTCCAGGTAGCCGTAGATGATCACCCCGACAACTGCCCCTAGAACAATGACGGCGGAGACCACGAGCCACAACGGAACGCTGCGTGACTGTTCCACCGTCTTGTCTTCCGGTTCTACTGCAGCAGTGCGGTCTGTCTCATCCGCCACGCGTTACTCCTCATCCCTCACGTTCCGAGCACCATCATAGCCAACCAGCGATGAATCTACGATGCATCAATAACTCGCATAATAGAAGCGATCCTCGTGTGGCTGAAGGCTGATAGAGGGGATGTACTCTAAGGGTAGGTGCAAGGCGGATGATCGGCGGCAACAAGGACATACGCCGTGCCCCGCTGTTGTTAGCTAGTTAGTAGCCCGGCCTCCTGCTGCTGCTTTAGCCAGCGCTCGTAGGCGGCCTTCCACTCCCGCTCGACAGCCTCGCGGGCCGCGGCCAGCCGCTCTTGCTGCCGCTCCCACTCGCGCTGCTCTTTATGTGTGGGCTCTCTCACTATATATATCTAGCCCTCCTAGATTCGGATTCCTCCCGCGGCCCCGCAATTGGCCCACCCGTCTTTATTGCGACCTCTCGCTGCGGGCCCACCTCTTTTCCGCAGCGAGGGCAGCTTGTTCCTGTCTCCCTGCCTGAGGCCTCTTCTTCACTCATCTTCTCCTTACTAAGCAGCCAGGAGCCCCAGACAAACTCACCAGTTACGGCGTTCCATACGGTTGCCACTCCACCACACTCACAACCGCCTCCGCCTCCGCCCCCGCATCTATCACGGATTTTCTGGGCGCGGAGCTCAATGCTTCTAAGGGTTGTCATTCTCATGCTCCAATAGTTCGGGTACTAGTACGTACTGCCTGTAATCTTCTGATTCGATTCTTAGGTAGGTTGTGACGGTATCGTATGCTCCTTTTATGGCCTTAAGCTTCTCTGTATCGAACTCACCTAGCTCTACCTTTTTGGCAAGCTCCCTTAGGTGCTTCTTATCTTTGGCACTCTCGCGCGACCTTCGGTTGTAGACCTTTTGGTGACCACCTTTGCGGGCGTTCTCACGGCGCACAGAGGCGAGTGCGGGGTCGTGGTGATAGCAGCCGGGCGTATACCCACCTTCTGGGCATTTGCATCCTGGGCCATGTGGCTTATTTCTGCGTAGTTCAGGCATTTACTACCTCTTTAAAAAGTAGATGGTGGGGACGGTACTGGGAGTCAAGGCCATTAGAGACACTCCGCGGCCGTTCGCCATTGGCGCCCCACCACCTAACGGGTGGGTGGGAGCATGGCGCCCACCAAAAGGGTCCGGACTTTACAGCAACCGGTCTCCTGCTAATAATCATTACGAGGCGAACATGCGGCCGGTTAGAGCCTGGGCAAGCAGACTCTCTGGATTTTTGGCCTGATTGGCCGCCTGAAGAGCGTTGTTGTAGCGCTCTAGGGCCTTCGCCTCTTGGGGCTTATCTGCTAGATACCTATCGACGATTGCCTGCATGCCGAAGTCACCAAGGGCTGACGGTTGCGCACCAATATCAAGCGCCCTCTGGTACGCCACACGCGCGAGCATATCGTCTCCAGTGCGAGCAGCTTGGTCAAGCATCTGCCCCAACGTTTCTTTTGCTTCGCTTAGGTCCTGGGTCTGTATCTGGACAACATCCCAGAGATTGCGATACACCTCACGAATCTGCTCTTTTTCCACCTGGGTGATGGCACCCTGGGTTGGGATGCCATATACGGCACGCCTCGAAGAGGTTACTTCTTGCTCTATCCTATGGCGCTCTTCCGCCTTTGCTTCTTCGTACTCTCTTTGAGCCAGCTCCCTAACCGCTCGTTTTTGGCCTCTTTGGCGTCTTGAGTCCACTCCGCATTTCTCTCGATAGCCGCTATCTCCGTATCGCGGTACCTCAAGATTTCCTGTACATCCGTAGTCACTAGTTATGCTCCTTTCTGCATTAAGTACTTCTCGGCCTCGGCCTCGTGATATGCCACGAGAGCTTCGAGGTTGGCCCTGATACGCCCGGCTTGGTCTTGGTGATACGCCCACGCCCACTACTCTTGCTTAAGAGCCGCCTCTCTAGCGGCATCTCGGCGCCTCTCTGAAGCCTTCCAGGCTTCCTCCTCATCACGCTCCCCCTCAAGGAGGACCCTCTTAGCGTGGCGGCGCTCTATGAACGCATCAATCTCTCGCTCGGCCTTCTCTGTGGCGGGCGCGAGAATCCTATCCAGGGCTGCCCCTACGGGCTCCTCTATCAAGCTAGCCTCCTACTACAAACATCGGTTTGCGCCCCGCATTCTCGCATTTTCTTGTGCCGTTTTCACTATTCTCTGTGATAAGAGTGAGGCTAATGGTAAAGTTAAGGCCTTCTCGCCATTGCGCGACGTCGTGCAATACGAGGAGCTGTTCTTCTCAAGCAACACGCACGCCCCGTTCCAGGGCATCTTGTGTTTGGGGTCTCTTAGGTGCTCGGGCATCGGGTATCTATCCACTACTCACCTCCCTCTTTTGCCAGCGAATTTACGAACGTCTGAAACCGCTGGGCAGCCTCGCGCCTTTGGTTGGCGCGTTCTCTGCCCTCCTGTGTGCGTGCGAACGCCGCGCCAAAGCCGGTCCAGGAGACAACCCCGCCAACCCACAGGCTGAACTGCCTGAATAGCTCACCCAAGGGTTGAGAGACGCCCTTTGTGAGACCATCTATGTGTTTCGCCCAGCGGATGGGTTTGCCGCTCTCAAGCTCATCTCGGCAGCGCTCTACGACCAGCTCGCCCAAAGGCGTGAGCTGCGCGGTTCGGTACCTACGGCCCATCATCGAGTAACGCGACCTTGCCTGCTTAGTCTTGAACCACTGCGGCATTTGTTGGTTATCTGAGGCGCGTTGCTCCCAGGTGTAGGACCGGCCGAGTTCTACGAGGCCTGCGGCTTCAAGCTTCTTTAACGCGCGACGGTTCGCCTCTTCGGCTGCGCGAGACGGCCCGTCCGGATAGATGATTTTGGGCTCCAGCATCTTGGCCCTGTCCCCGGCTCGGTAGCCCACCCTGCTGCTGGGTGGGGCGCTGATGAGGATTCGCCTTTCGTGCTTGCCCAGCCTAAGGCCCGCAAGAGAGTGAGCGTCCCTTGCTCCCACGTAGCAGCTACCGCACGGTAGGCCAAACCGCACCGCGTCCTGAGTTAGGCTGGCGGCTCCATCGTGGCCCAGGTCGATTACCATCCGCTCGCGCAGCGGCTCCAGCACCACACAGGGCTTTCCCGTCACCGGACACGCATAAGACGTTGCGTCTGAGGATACGGTGTCTGAGACGCAACGCTTGGTGCTCACGGCGCGTCCTCTCTTTGCATGCGCTTCCTGTATGCATCTAGCGCCCAGTCTTCTCGCATACCTTCATCTATTCGCCGCTGCACCCACGCATTGCCTTCATCAGCTGATGGGCGTCCATTAGAAGACTCTCTATGGGGGGCGTTTACATCATTTACATCAGTAACACCTAAACCATTGGTTGAAGTGTTATCAGTGTTATCGGAGTTATTAGAGTTACTACTGTTATCAGTGTTACTACTATAAGAGGGGCCCCGAGACACCACGTACTTCCCATATCCCACCTGAGAAAGCTGGCCGTCACCGTGCATCTTGAACATGAGCTGGCGCGTGGCGTTGTAGTCTTTGCCAAGCGCGTCGGCGACCGCCTTCGGTCCCATCGGCTCATCCCACCGCTCTAGTAACTCTATGATTTCGCGGCGCTCCTTGTTGAGGCGGTAGGTGGCAGCGTCACCCTGCGCAGTCCACGTGCAGGCTGCGGCGTCCCAACTTAGTGCCAGCTCTTGCGGCTCTTCTATGTCTTTGCCGTCGACCATCAGGAACGCGTCAGCGTCGCCACGCTTCCGGGTCAGCAGCCATATACCATCGGCTGCGGCTGGCAAGCCTGTGGAGCCGGAGAAGGCATCGAAGGGGTCGTTCGGTTCGGAGAGTTGGTTAAGGTGGTGTATCAGCACGATAGCCACATTGTGTTTGTTGGCAAGTGGCACGAAGGGCCTGACGGCGTCATAGTCATCGTCGTACATGTTTCGCTTGCCCGAGGTCCTGGGGCGTATGCGCTTTAGGGTGTCGCTAACCACTACGCGCGATGCGGGATGTTCTTCTAGCCACCCGTCCAGGTCTTCTAGGCCACCTCTGTCGGCTGGCTCCCATTCGGTCGCGTAGTGAA
>Ga0126315_10001050_pt1 | contig 10296 bp, 11 predicted proteins | sample Plot106_FD_92534 | JGI IMG/M metagenome (GOLD analysis project Ga0126315, IMG submission 92534) | Serpentine soil microbial communities from UC McLaughlin Reserve, CA, USA - Plot106 | ecosystem: Environmental > Terrestrial > Soil > Grasslands | place: USA: UC McLaughlin Reserve, Lake County...
CTTCTTGAGTTCCCAGGCTCTCAAGCGCCTTCCCTCGCGCCAGTCGGTGGCTTCTTTTGAAAGTGAGTTTTCCATGAGCCGATCCTACCATCGGCGTTTAGCAATCTTCGCAGAGATCAGTAGATCTGAGAAGATTACGGAAACTGCAACACCATCCCGCGTTCGAGTTGACTCTGTACCATTGTCAAAACCGACCATTGAGACTTGTACTGCAACGCCCTCTTGGATCCATAGCCGGTCGCTTTCAGCGAAGAATATGTCGCCGCTTTGCTTAATGCGCTCTAGCACTTCGCGGTTTGCGCCGCCTCTTATAGCTTGCGTCGCAAGTAAACCCGCTCGATGTGCCTTTCCTACCTCAATGAGTCTCCGAGTCCTTTCAAACCAGTAACAAACGAGGTCCGCGCTACCTGGAACGCGCCCTTTGTACATTTCCCTCAGATTCTCAACGTACATGTCCCCCAACCGTGAGCGCATTCTCTTATCGCCCAAGAACGGAGGATTGCCAACGATTACGTCGGCTTCCGGCCACTCCGGTTCTACGGGAGCCCCACTCTCGTCGTAGCTAAGAATCGCGTCCATCTGGAGGATGTTCTTCATCGGCCCCAAGATCGGCTCGCCGGAACTGCCGAAGCCGTTGTCTATCATCCACTGCAGATAACCGATCCAGATGGCCACCTGTGCCAGCTCGTGCGCGTAGGGACTGGTTTCTATGCCGTAGAGTTGTTCTGGGTTCACTCCAGGGAAGAAGGGCGTCAAGCCTATCTCCCCGGCGAAGGTGGAGACCTCCTTCTCGAGGTCCAGAAGCTCTTTGAGGCTGACGTACAGGAAGTTCCCGGACCCGCACGCTGGGTCGAGCACCTTTACTCTACGCAGGCGCTCTGCGAAGTTCGCCAGGTTTCTCTCCGCTCGACGGAGTGTGTTTGCGGCTTTCTGCCGGGATTGCTCCCGGGCCGCCTCGGCTTCGGTGTTTGCCTTGCCCCGCACCTGCTCCCATTCCCTTCTCAAGGGCGCCATGAGCACGGGCTCCACGATTGTGAGGATGTCCTCTTTGCTCGTGTAGTGCGCCCCGAGGCGCGCTCTTTGGCCCGGGTCGAGCGAACGCTCGAACAGAGTTCCGAAGATGGCCGGCTCGATGGCACCCCAGTCAAGTCGCGTCGCCTCTCTCAGTATCTTCAGGTCCGAAGCTTCGAGCGGCACCACTCCCCCGTCAGAGAAGAGGCCGCCATCGAAGTGCGGGATATCCAGGAGGCTGTACTCGCCGCCGCTCGCCATTGCGTCGAACAGGCCCGCAACGTTCCGGTTGAAGGACTCCGGTCTCTTGGCGCCCCGCTCCACCACCCTGGTGAAGAGGCTCTCTGGCAAGAGGCCGACGTCTTCCGCGAACAAGCAGAAGAGGAGCTTGTTGAGGAAGTGCGCCGCCTCCTGAGGGTCGATGCCCCGGTCCCGCAGTTCGTCCGCGAGCTGAGCGAACTTGCCAGCGGCCTCTTCCGTGACGCTCTCGACGGTGCGCGTGGGCTTGAGCGAGTAGGGGTCCTCGAACATGGCGCGCAGGACGCGCAGGTTCTCCGGTTCGGGCAGCTCGTTGTTCGTGAAGCTATAGACTCGGGTAACGGTCCCGGTGAAGTTGGTGTGGATCTCGAAGCGCTCGATGTCCGTGACCACGAGCAGCGGCGGGTTCTCAAGCGCTTCGCGGTACTTCTGGAGCTGCTCGAATGCTGTCGTCAGGTCCTTGTGCTTGCCCTTGTACTCAATGGCAAAGCGGTCCTTGTACCACACGTCCGCGAAGCCCTTGCCGCCGCCCGTCTTCTCCACGCCCTTCTCGAACGTGTAGAACTCACCTGCCCGATCCACGTCGGCGGGCTTCGGCGCGCCAAGCATCTCGCACAGATCGAGAAAGTGCTGCTGGTAAGAGGCACGTTCGGAAAGCGTGGATTCGCCCCACCGCTGCGCGAACGCTTGGGGGTCAGGGCTGTCATGCAGACAATGCTACCAACCACGCGGCGTAAGCGCCAAAACACCGCGGTACGGTACACAGCCGACTTCCTGTGTTGCTGAGCTACGTCATTTGGACGACTAGGTCACATCCTAGGAGAGCAACGCCTACCTGAGTGCGGAGCAAGAGCGACACAGGACAGGTAAACGAAGCCCTGTGCAAAATCCTGTGTCACCGTCTCTCTGTGCTCTGCCACGCAATGTACAGGCTGGCTATGAAGCCGGACCCGTGCACACCAACGACGGCAAGCGGATAAAACCGCACGTCCGCCGTATGCCTAAGAACTGTAAGAAGAAGTAGGGTGACGGGCGCTCCCTTGGTGTCTACGGGCCAAAGTGACCAAGGATAGCGCCCGAACCCCCGAGCAGTAGTCAACCCGCGACACTGCGCAGCCGTGAAGGGGGCCGTAAGCGGCCCTCTCCTTCCTACCTGCGAGGTAGGTACTACTGGTTGTTGCTGTCGCTGTTGTTAGCGTTGCTACCGGAGTCGTTGCTACCCGAGTCGTTGCTACCCGAAGGAGACGGCGCAGGCTCAGTAGGGCTAGGTCCTTGGGGCAGCTTTATTTTGGATGGCTCGTTCTGTGTTGGCTGGTAGCCTCTACGCTCCGGCGCATACACGGCGCTTCTCGAACTGCCCATACTATCCCTCCTTCCCGTCTACTCCGGCTCCGCCTCTAAGAACTCTATCAGCTTGCAGTCGTCCTTGTTAATTATAGCACCTAGGGTATCTTCAACTTCTTCTACAAACCTACCCTCTTTGTCCAACCGATAAAGCTTCTTGACGTAGATCTGCTGCGGTTGTGGGTAAGACGACGCATTAGAGCCCTTAGCGTAAAGCCCGCCAAATCTCTCCCCGGAGTGCAGGTGAAATCGTATCAAGGCAACTCTGCCTGTCTGAAAGAAGAAGTCCCACGGGGTAGGCGACGGATCGGGTATGCGCTCTCCGGCTAGCTTTTTGATCCACTCCTGAAAACGGTCCGAGGTGCGCAGCTTGTAATAACCCACGGCCAATAGGCTTGGGGTCACGAAGGCTATTAGAATCACCGCGATAAAGAAGCCTACGAAGTACCCGAGCGTGTAATCCTGCCGACCACCAAACAGCGCAAGAAAGGGCCATGCCCACAGGAGCAAGATGGCGAAGCTGTAGGACACCAAGTCAACAACGTGTTCCCCGAAATTGCGCCGTTCAGCTGGAACGATGAGGTCGTAAACGCTCATCGCCACAAAACCCGGCACCACGAAAAAGAGAAACAGTGCTAGAACCTCGGGTCTGAGTACCTCTGCTACGCTCACCTTTACCCCACAAACGCAAGTCTACAGTTCGCTCTAATGTACCCGATACGAACTGACTTTTGGTGCAGGATGGCCTCTGGCTAGTTTCGGGCGGAACCGGCCTTTGATGCAGAAAGGCCAGTTGCACTTTTTCTAAGCATAGTATTGAGGTTTTAGTGCAACGCCCAAGGCCATCTCAAGTTGGTAACCGAACCGAGCAATTTTGCGAGTTTTCACACACTAACCCGGTTGCCATGACTGCCGGTAGCGGCACCAGTACGTCTCACAACTCGTGGTCTTCCTCGAGTGTGACCAGAACGCTATCTCTCCGCACAGGGGACAGTTCCACGGCGCAGGTGGCCTCCAGCTTGCGAAAGAACAGTGCGGCCACCGCTCGCACCCCCAGAAGCGGAAGCCGACCATGCCGCCCGCCGTTCTCACGACTACCCTCCATCCGCACTCCGGGCAGTCCTTGCGCCACGGCACGCGCGGGCGCGGTCCCCACCGGAGCACGTACCGTATCCTGTCTCTCTGGAGCGTGGCTCGTCTCAGACCGTCTTCGAGGTAAGGGTATCTGTTCTGCCATCGGTAGAGCGTGGCAGGGTGGACGCCGATCTCTTTTGCGGCTTCGTCGAGGGTGAAACCTTCTGCAACTAGCCCCGTCAGGACTCTGCCGACGCCTGGAGTGTATTTCGTGGGTCGTCCGCTCTTGGGTCGGGAAGCGGTCCGGTGCCTAGCGGCCAAGGCCGATCCTGGAGAGTTGTAAGTCTAGCTTCGCCAGGTCCAGAATCATTCGCTGGGTGTACTCCCGGTCCGCTCTGTCGTGCTCACGCCAGAGCTTGAAGTATGTATCGAAGTGCATACCCTTCGGCTTCGGTGGGAAGGGCTCGGTCATGTTGGCGCTGCCGCCAAGACGCTGGCGTATCCTCTGGCACTTGCGGAGCGCTCGGTATTTCTGGCCATCCTTACGGCTCCGGTAGGTGAGATCGTGGCAGTGCCGGCACAGGAAGTATTTGCCTCTAGAGTAGAGCTTGCCCACCCTCCGGCCGCAGTGGTAGCCGTTGACCACGCCCGGGCAGATAAACCACGGCCGGTTCCCTCCGTAGTTGCAGGGCGTCCAGGATAGCCGGACTGGATACCTCACCTCTTCCCATTCCTCTGATTGATTTCGCCTGTGACGGTAGTCGAGGATTAGGCAACCTTCTTGGACTTCAAAGCCTATGGACCCGAGCGAGTTCTCTCCCCTAGACCACCTGATGTCCCCCATGCAGCCGGGCTCTAGATGCCCTTTTCGATGCAGTCTGTTCACGTCGAGCTGTTTGAGCCCCTCCACTGTGTGTTTCGTACCGTATCTGTACCAGTCACCGGACCCCACGCCGCCCATATCTAGGATCAATCCCCCTTTTTGCCGAAATCATTAGGGAAGTTCCAGAACACCTTGCACCATTTTCGTCAGGTTTTCCCTGCAAATGAGCCACTTTTTACCGTGCAACGTATACCGAACACAGTCAACACCGTTCGCCGCGCCTCCAATCCGCCCTTTCCGCCCCTTCCATGGGGTTGTCTTTCGTTGTCTCACGTGCCAGGCCAGCTCTCCTTGCTTAGCGGGGACCAGAGCCCGCACGGTTGATCTGCTCCAGCACCAGGGCCGCCGTGAGCAGCACTCGACTCTCACCACGGGCGCTCCGTTCAAGGTGCTCACCTGCGTCAGGGTCGTGGGCTGTGGCAAGTGTCTGAGCATCTTGGACATTCCGCATACCTGAGCCGGATTCCGGTCATCCGTCGCTCCCAGCGCATTCAAGGTGTTCACTGTCTCATCTCTGAGCGCCTTGAACATCATGGAGCTGAACACCCCGGTCTGTTGCTCCGGTAGCGGGCAGCTTCCATACCCAGCGTCCCGTCCCTCTCTCGCCACCGACCGCGTTCTCTCTTTCCGGGATCACGCCAAGAGAGGTCTTGGCGCGCCGGAGCGTACTTTCGGATATGTTGGCGGCCTTCGCTTCTTCCTCTACTTGCGCTTTGGGAACCGGACCATCCGAGAGCAGGGACAAGAGGAAGTCCTCGGCTTCTCTGCGAGCGTCGGCTCTGTCGGGTCGCACGCTCTGCAAGAGCTCGGAAGCGGAGTATTCGGACTCACCGGCCCAGACCACCCTGACCGCCCCGTTAGGAGCTTCCTCCAGGGTATAGAGCAGGCTCTTGGGATGAACGGCCAGGTTGTTCTTGACCGGCGCCAGGACGCGGCGCTCTTCGTCTTTGGGATCTTTGGCCACCAGCGCCCCAATTCGGGCCGCCCCGATGATTCCTATGGAACCCCCGCCCCGGTAGACGGGGTTCTTCCCCTCGCCCTTGCTCAGGTGGCGCACCAACTGCACGGCGGTCCCGGTCCGGTCGGCCACGGCGGCCAGGGGAGCCAGGGCGCGCCGCACGTCCTGGTCCTTGTGCGAGTCCACTTTCTTGGAGAAGAATGCCACGAGAGGGTCCACGATCACCAGCTTCGCTTCCATGCGCTCGATCTCGGCCTCGAGGTGCACAAGGTCTTCCGGGATAGACAGGAGCCGTTCGTGGCCCGATCCGTCGGGCAGCATGGATAGCGACGCGATGCGCTCTAGATCAGCACCCGCCGCCTCCAGGCGCGGCTTGATAGTGTCCGAGAGGGCGTCTTCCGCAGAGAGGATTACCACACCGCCCGGCCCTACCTCGTTGTGGCTTCCGTCCGGAAACGCACTCCCGGTAGACACCCGCGCCGCGATGTCGAGCACCGTGGCGCTCTTGCCCAGCCCCGGATCACCGTCCATGACGGAGAGCTTGCCCAGAGCCAGCCAGCCGCGCCAGAGCCAGGACACCTGCTCCGTCTCGACCTCCGAGAGCAATACCCCGCTCGCTGTGCGCTTCGCCGCTTGAATATGCGCGGTCGCCACGCCTCGGACCCTCTGTCCGTTCTCCAAGGACATAACCCGAGATCAGTCCGTGCAGGCGCCTGGAGGCTGCGCCGGACTCCTCATGTACGCCTCGAGGCTCGCCCGGTTAATCCTGACCGCGCGGCCCACCTTGCGGTACTCGATCTCTCCGGCACTGATGAGCTTCCACAGCGTGGTCCTGGAGAGCCCCACCAGCTGCTCCGCCTCCCGGTACGTGATCCACTCCCGAACTATCTCCGCCTGCATCGCTCTCCTTTCTTGTCGGCGCGTCCGCCTTGGCGTCCACTAACGTCGTGCTGCACGCAACAGTAAAGGTTGCCATAAGGACATACCAGGACAATAATAGGACGATAAATCTGAACCGTTATCTACTACGCCGAGGTCAGGAAGTCTTGCCAGATCACGCCGTAGCGAGCCAACCAGCGCCTCAACTGGCGATCGTTGCATCCCGGGAAGCCGGGACGAGTGCAAAAGTAGGTGGTGACCTCCTGTTGGGTCGCCACGCGGCCCTGCTCGCGTAAGGCTGTTATGGCGGTTCGCAGAGCGTCCTTGAACTCGTCGGCGTCTGCCCATGCGCCGCTGTTGGGTGGCCGGCCTTGCACTCTTAAGCCGCGGAAGTCGGACCACCAGCGTTCCGCAGCGCGTAAGATCTCCACCAGGGAAGTGTCGCTCCCGCGAAGTATGTATCGCAAGCCGCCCATCGAGACGGGATCGCCTTCCTGAGGCGGGGCGGCGTCCGCCGAGCGATCGGCCAGCCCGAACAGATCGAGAGTGCTGCCGGATGCCGTGACACGGATGGCCCACATGGCTTCCTCTCGGCCTTCGAACGATGCCATCCTTACGGAGGCCATGTACGCTGCGGTGTCGCCCCCGAACATGGCGGCGTTCAGGTTGATCGCCTCCCTGCCGATTGGCAGCGGCCAGGTGTCAGCCATGCGCTCCAGCGCCCACGTGCCGGAACCCTCGTCGAGGTACCCGAGTGATCCGGTAAGCAGAGCCGTTCGCGAAAACCATATGCGGGTACTTTCTCTTAGGAAAGCATCGTCGCATAGATTGACCGGCCAGAGCTGACGATCCCTGAGCACACGGGAAGCCTGATACAACAGATCAGTGCACGGCGTTGCTCCAGCTGGACACGCGCAATCCGCGAGTAGCAAACTATCGCACCTCCGTGCGGGCTAGTATGCACTGAGCCGGGATTCGGCACGCCCGGCCTCCGCGTAGGTTAGCGCCCGTGGCTCGGCACTCGCCCCAGAAACAGTGGGTTGCTCAGCACCTTGCGGGCTGCTAGGCTCGGACATGCGCACCCCCTTGTGGTGTGTGGTGAGCGGGCGCTCGAGATTTGCCAGGTCTGCGGCGCCCGTTCACGCCTATTTACCGTCATCACACATCATGAACATCATAATAACGGAAAGGTCTGTGGATAAGTGGACAAACATTAAAATCTGCCATATCTAAGCCGAATAAGCATCTCCGCGGCCGTGGACGAAATTGTGGATAAGTGTGTATTTGGTGAACTGGGCAAGAGATACTGCGACGATGCTTGCCGTCAGACTGTCACCGGAGCAAGAAGAAGCGCCAAGCATCGGGGTCTTGAGGCGGCGTTGCGCCCTTCGATCTCCGTCGGTGACCCTTCTCAGGTGAGCGCGGATGGCATTCACCATCCCGCATCTTTATACGGCGACACCAGATATTGCGATCGCTTCTCGCTGCTGAGTGGTTCGCAAGCACATACAAGCACCATAGGATGGTGGAGCCTATTCAGAATTCTGCAAATGAACTTCCGAGAACCCCCCTTTCCAGGCACTTGGGTGAATAAAGCTTAGAGAGGAGACTGCGGCCCTAAAGCACCCGGACTCCCAGCCTGCTCTTGATCTTCAGTGAACCACGGTTACTCTAGGCTGAGGCACATACTTAGGAAGGGTAGGGGGTTGAGCATCTTCCCAACGCGCATCCTGTTGGCCACCGACGGATCCCCGCACGCGGAGCTGGCTGCCATGAAGGCGGTTGATCTGGCCCAGAGCACCGGATCCCGACTCCATGTCGTCGTCGTCGGGCGGACGTTTTCTCAAGCCGTCTACAACGAATACTACACTGAGACCGAGGCGGGGCGCGAGGCCATCAGACACGAGGCCCAAGAGACACTGGACGAGCAGGTAAGGAAGATCGAGAAGGCGGGCGGCACCGTCGCTATCGCTCACCTCAAGATGGGCGAGCGACGGGATGAGGCTATCGTGCATCTGGCTGAGGACATCGGCGCCGACCTGATAGTGATAGGTAGCCGCGGGTTCGGCGGGTTGAAGCGGGCCCTCCTAGGCAACGTAGCCGATTCCGTCGTACGTCATGCCCACTGCCCGGTCCTGGTCGTACGGCCACAAAAGGGTGCCGATGACCACCTCGCGGGCTGGCGCTGGTTCTCCCGTTCCGACTCCCGTTAGCTCACGTAAGCCCTGAGACGCTCGCCGAATTAGGACGCAGGCTCAATACATCATCCAGCCGTGTCAGATGGCCTATTTTTTCACAGACTTGCTCTAAATCCCTTGACACCGCTCCTCCGGACCTCTAGTGTTTCACTTTGTCGATGGAAACGCTAGAGAAAGTGGAGAAGGAGGCAGCTGAGTGGCAAGGCTAGTGGTGTTGGCGATAGTGGGCTTCATCGCCCAGTTGGTAGATGGCTCGCTAGGGATGGCCTACGGGGCGTCCTCGGCGACGTTGCTGTTGGCGGTGGGGGTTGCGCCAGCGCTAGCCTCCGCGAGCGTGCACCTCTCTGAGGTAGCCACTACAGCAGCCTCGGGCGCCTCGCACTGGAGGTTCGGCAACGTTGACTGGAGCAAGTTCGGCTGGTTGACTGTCCCTGGGGCGTTGGGGGCCTTCGGGGGGGCCTTGGCGGTTAGCGCGATCTCGGCGGAGGCGGCGGCGCCCTTCGTTGCGTTGTTCCTCTTCTTCCTGGGCGTGTACATCCTGGCGCGCTTCTCGTTCCGCAGGAGCCACCGTCCTATCGTCGCCAAGCCCATCTCCCGCAAGTTCCTTTCACCCTTGGGCCTCGTAGCCGGATTCCTGGATGCGGCTGGCGGCGGCGGCTGGGGAGCCATCAACACCTCCACGTTGATGTCCACGGGGAGGATGGAGCCCCGCAAGGTCGTGGGCACCGTAGATACCAGCGAGTTCCTGGTGTCCGTGGCCGCGAGCATCGGCTTCTTCTTCGCCCTGAGCTTCGCGGACATCCCCTGGGGCATAGTGGCGGCGCTCCTCGTGGGTGGCGTCATCGCGGCCCCGCTCGCCGCTTTCATCGTCCGGCTCGTGGCGGCCCGCATCCTGGGCACGGCAGTCGGTGCCATCATCCTCATCACAAACATGAAGACCTTCCTCGAAGCGGTGGGGGTTGGCGGGGGCACGGCCGCCGTCATCTACGTTCTCATCGCCATAGTCTCAGTGGCGGCCATCGCCTTCTCGATATTCGTCACCCGCCAGGAAGAAGCGCCAGCGGCGGAGGGCGAAACGGCGTAACCCCTAATAGACAGCATCCTGGGCGGGACGATCCGAAGGGCCGTCTCGCCCATCTTATTTATGGCCACTATTGAACCGCTAAACCCGTATCCAGCGCAACTCGCATACTGGGTGATAGACAGGCGAAGCTACCAAGATGAAATCTTACTCTCTCGATGTAAGACTTAAGGTGCTTGCCGCTGTGGACCTCGGCATCCCCAGAAAGGAAGTCGCTAGGACCTTCGGCGTTTCGATGCCCACTCTCGAGAGGTATCTGAGTCTTAGAAAACAAACTGGAGAGATAGGTCCCCCACAGCCCTCCGGACGTAAACCTTCTATCGCCACCATCGAAGCGCGCAGCGCTCTGTGGAGACAGCTAGAAGAGAACGACGACGCCACCCTGGAGCGCCACTGCGAGTTGTGGGAGAGCAAGCAAGGGGGCAGGGTTTCCGTCCCCACTTTGTGGAGAGCAGTGCGCAAGCTGGGCTGGACGAAAAGAAAAGGTCACTGGGAGCCTCCGAACGAGTCAAAGAGAAGAGAGGTGCTTGGCGAGAGTGCATGAAGCTTCTCGAACTTAGCCCGGGAGGCTTATTAGGTGTTGGACCGCGGCTATGCGGACTTCCGAGAA
>Ga0126315_10001051_pt1 | contig 10293 bp, 9 predicted proteins | sample Plot106_FD_92534 | JGI IMG/M metagenome (GOLD analysis project Ga0126315, IMG submission 92534) | Serpentine soil microbial communities from UC McLaughlin Reserve, CA, USA - Plot106 | ecosystem: Environmental > Terrestrial > Soil > Grasslands | place: USA: UC McLaughlin Reserve, Lake County...
CCGGCCTTCCCCGTGCGCGACATTGCGTTAAAATCAGCACCGGAGTTTCGTGCGGTTGAGAAGCAGTTGCTCGATCTAATCTACGCGCCTAGTAAGTCTTGAACCCGAAGGACACCAAGCAACCAAATCAGCCGGCCATGCGGAAAGACGGCGTGCCTGTCAACGTCACCCCGTTGCGTGATGACATGTTCGTCGCAACGCAGGCATTCGTCAGGCAAAAAGTTCACGAGAAACGCTCGTATCTCAAAGCTGCTTTCGCAAATCCTTACAACATTTCGTTGCTGGCCGGTGGGCTGGCTGCTTCGGCTCTCACGCTCAATCCTTTGCTCGCGATAGTTACCGTCGGCCTCGAGATACTCTGGGTCGTGAACGCGCCCGGATCGAAGAAGCTCCAGGAATGGATCTGGGATCCGGCTTTCGATCAGCAAGAACAGGCAAGGGAACAGGCCGAGCGCGCGGAACGTTTGAAGCACCTCGACGAAGCCGATCGCGAACGCGTCCTCGAACTACTCGCGCGGCAGCGGGAGATCAACTCGCTCGCGGCGCAGAACCCATCGTTTACGGGCGAGCTGCTTCGCAGCGAGCTGACAAAGACCGATCGACTCGTCGAAGCGTTCATCGAAATGGCAAACACGTGCAGCCGCTATGACGCTTATCTCGATTCCATCGACCTGAGTGAACTGGAAAGAGATCGGCGGCGGTGGGAATCCATCGCTCGTAAAAACGACATTCGTGACTCCGAATCTGAGATCGCTAAAAAGAACCTCGCCATCATCAACAAGCGTTTCGACAAGATGAAGGAAATTCATCACTACCTGACCCTCGCGCGCGGGCAGCTCGATCTGATCGAGAACTCTTTCCAGTTGATCGCGGATCAAATCGTCACAATGCAGTCGCCGCAGGAGTTGACGGGGCAGCTCGACGAGCTGCTCGACGGAGTTGAATCGATCAAACAGACCGCTGCGGACACCGAGCGGCTGCTAAACCCACTGGGCTTAAAGGACCTTAACGTATGAGCGAAGGGCGAGTGCTTCCTGCCTGGGCCGAGGATCTGCGACGTCGCTACTTGCGCGGCGAGGCGTCGATGTTTGTCTTGCACGGCAACGTGTACGACGTCGTCCTGTGCAACAGGAAGATGATGGCGCTGACGGAGTTTCTGACGGATGCTTTGTTGAAGGATTCGAAGGACACGATTGCGGTTTATAACGTCGCTACCGGCGTGCGCTTCACGAAACGTATTGACGGCGTGACGGGTCTCGAAGACCTGTTGCTTTCGACTGATAAAGCTCGCGTCTTCGCGGCGCTCGAACGCCTGTTGATTGGTTCTACTAAAACCGCCGTCATCATGGAATACGCCGAGGCTGTCGTTCCTTCGGGTGATCCGAATTTCCAGGGCGAAGCGGATCGCGCGGCGATCGTCACCCTGCATCGCTGGTCATCGCTGCCGGAGATTGAACGCGGTGACAACGTCGTGTTGCTCATCTCCGAGAACATGGCAGAGCTGGCGCCGAAGTTGATCTCGAATCCGAAAGTGGCGGTCGTCGAAGTGCCGATGCCGGACCATGCAACGCGCAGAGAAGCAGCACAGCTTGCCGATACTCGCTTGACCGAGAAAGACGCGGAGCGTTATGCGGGCATCACGGCTGGTTTGAAGTCCATCCAGATCGAGTCGATCCTGACGCCGCAACCGGCCGTTGAAGAAGAGTTGCCGGATCGCGAAGCATTCATTGCGGGTTTGCTTGGCGGCAGCGCTGATGCTGCCGCACGTGCTCACAAACTCGCCACGCTAACCAGTAATTTGAGCCGCGCAGAAGTGAAGGAGCTGGTGGCGCCTACTGCCGCGATGCCGGCGCCTGATACGTCGCTTCCGAGCCCGATCGAGCGTGCGCGCAAAGAGACGGATCGACTCATCGCGAAAAGAAAACGCGAGATTCTGGAGCGCGAGTGTTTTGGGTTAGTGGAGTTTGTCGAGCCCGGGCACGGATTTGAAGTTGTTGGCGGCATGGAAGAAGTGAAGAAAGACCTGCTCGTGATTGCGGAGAGTATTCGTGAAGGGCGGACCAGCCGCGTGCCGATGGGCATACTCTTCACTGGCCCAATGGGAACAGGGAAGACGTTTGTTGCCGAAGCTTTCGCCAAAGAGTGTGGATTGACGACGATCAAGCTGAAGAACTTTCGTTCGAAGTGGGTGGGCGCCACTGAAGGCAATCTCGAGAAGATACTGAACGTCATTCGCGCTATCGGGCAGGTGGTCGTGATCATCGATGAAGGCGACCGGGCTTTTGGAAATACGGATGGTGAAGGTGATGGCGGCACGTCGTCGCGCGTGATTGCGCGGATCAAGGAGTTCATGTCTGATACGTCGAATCGCGGGCGCATACTGTTTCTGGTGATGACCAATCGTCCGGACAAGCTCGACGTTGATTTAAAACGCGCGGGACGTCTCGATCGGAAGATTCCGTTTCTGTACGTGCAGACGGCGGAGGAGGTCGAACTGGTGGCGAAGGCGTTGCTGCGTAAGAACAAGATCAAGACTGAGGTCGACCTGGTCTCGATCCGCGACAGTTTCTCGAGCAAGTTGATTGGTTACAGCAACGCCGATATTGAGGCGGTTTTGTTGTTGGCGAATGAAGACGCGGCACGTGAGAGTGGTGGCGACGCTCCGGTGCAGGCGAGTCATTTTCAGCGGGCAGCGATTGATTACTTCCCGAGCCGGGACGTTGAGTTGTTGGAATACATGGAGCTACTGGCGGTGTTTGAAAGCTCCAGCCGGCGTCTGTTGCCGGCGAAGTACGCGTCGCTCACACCGGAAGATCTGGATGCGAAGCTCCGGCATCTACGGGCGATTGTGGGGAGCAGACGTTAATTTTTCACGCAAAGCCGCAAAGGTGCAAAGCAAGCCCCGCAAAGTATCAGTATATCTTTGCGGCTTTCCTTTGCCGCCTTTGCGCCTTTGCGTGAAACAAATGGTGCAACTCTTACTTAGTGATCGTCCCGCAAGCGATGCGCGCACCGGAGTTCCCCGAAGGATTGGTCTTCTGGTCGTCGGCCTTCTCATGGACGACCAGCGCCGTACCGCCATTCGCGAAGAGTGAGTTTGGACCATCGCCCATGTTCACTCGCATGTCGACCACCGTCGCGTTGGCAGTGCCGTTCTTACTTACCATGAAGTTGTTCATGTCGCCGGCGTGTGGCCCCTTCGCGTTCTTCAGGCCGTGCTCCTTGTTCTCGGGATTGAAATGATCCCCTGCGGTTTCGAACCCCGGCCCTTCGCATTTTGCCACCTGATGAAAGTGAATCGCGTGTTGACCCGCCGGCAAATTCTTCAGATCCAGTTTGACTCTGACGCCCTTGCCCGTATCGCTCAACGTAGCGGTTCCGATTGATTCGCCTTGCGCGTTCTTCAACTCAACCGTGTGCCCGCTGTGTCCTCCAGTGTGTTGTGCAGCCACATACGACAACAGGCCACCGATGATGATTCCAGCCGCAATCCAGGCTATGAAGTGTTGTCTCATTTTCACCTCCTCGAGTATGAATAATTTAACTCTTCGCGCTTTCGGGCTTCAGTGCTTTGCCTTTCGGCACAGGAGCACCCTCAACTCGTTTTCTACCCAGCACCACGAGCGCGATTAATGCCGATAAGACCAGCAACCACAGCAGCGGCCGCACACCGCCAAACAGCCTTCTTCCCCAACCGTACGACTGGTACGAAGAGAACTCCGCCGTATTCGCCGCTAAAGAAGATCCGCCTAGACTCGCTTGCGACTGTTCCAGAATCGCTTTCAGACCTTCGAGCGCTTTCTTCTCAACGACACCACGCTTGATCTTGCCGAACGGTCCTTCGAGCCCGTCGGCGCGCGATCGATTCTCGGAAACGAGATAGGCGCCCTGACTCGCTCCGGGAACAGTCACGAACGCTGTCAACGCAAGCGAGGCGTTGAAGTAGTGGCTGGCGTAAATCTGTTTCGACGAGATGAGAACTTGTGGTCCAACTTCACGATCGCGCTTGTAAACCGTGATGTGATTGACGGCGATAACGGGTTTCAGTCCAAACTTGATCTTGGACCAGACGATCGCGTCTTCGAGCAGTTGCAAACCCGCCTTTGAATCGGTCAACAGGCCGTTGATATAGCTCGAAGCGCCATTGAGGGCTCGTTGTTCCGTCGCCAGGTCGATCTCGTTTCGTTTATCGTTATACTGGATCAGCGCTGCTTCGCCGCGCATGCGGTAGTCGCGGACGTACTCAAAGAGCATCTGCTTGAATAGATTCGTTACTTTTAGTGCGTAGTCAGGTGCGTTCCAGTCGATCTCTTTGCGAAAACGCTCGATCATCGCCGCCGACAGCTTCACCTGGCAGTCGCCGACTACGCATTCTTTCAGATCTTCGATGTCATCGGTTTCGAGCGTGAGACTGGCGAGATCGTTGAGGGCGGGTTGACTGCTGAAACTTCCGATTTCGAGGATGGCCGAGTTGTTCTTCCGAGTCATGCTCTCCCGATAGGACCGGAGAAACTCGTCGGCGCCGCCACTGATGTTGACCAGACCGGCTACGCCGATTTCCCGCTTGTCAGAGACTGGCGACAGCCTGACGACGGGCTGATTGAGCTGTAGTGCAGCGAAGTCAGTCTGTTGAAATGCGGCCTTTTCCTCGAGCGCCTTTTGGAATTCCGTGATGGACGTCTGGGCCGAGGCTGTACTTGCTCCAAAGCAAACCAGCACGGTACAAAGAAGGTATTTAATACGCGTTAACATAGGTAAAGCCTGTCGTCTGAAAGCGTTTTTTGCGCGGGTGAATTCTTTTGTTACGCAAAATGGGTCGACGTAAAGCCCATCGCATGAGCCGTGCCAAAAGTGAGGCCAGTTGGGGGACACAATGTAGATAGAATAAACATCCATTGGGATGTTTTTCGCTGAAAGGAATGATGAAAAAAATGGAAACTGGAGCGAGTTCTGAAATAGCAGCCTTGAAGACAAGACTGCGAGCGACTTGGATCGCAGGAGATTTCGGACAGATTGCAAAATACTATACGGATGACGCCGAGGAGTTCGTGAAGCGTCTCAACCTGGAGCCCGGCATGAAGGTGCTGGATGTCGCTTCCGGCACCGGCAATGTCGCACTGCCTGCGGCGCGTACGGGCGCAAATGTAACAGGAGTGGATATTGCCCCGAACCTCGTCGATCAGGCGCGCGAAAACGCCCGGCGCGAGGGTTTGAAGGCTCAGTTTGACGAAGGCGACGCGGAGGCTTTGCCTTACAACGACGCGAGTTTTGATGTGGTAGCGACGATGTTTGGGGCGATGTTTGCTCCTCGTCCGGAATTGGTCGCGGCTGAATTGAAGCGCGTTTGCCGTCCGGGTGGCTTCATCGCAATGGCGAATTGGACGCCCACCGGATTCATCGGCAAGATGTTCAAAACGATGACATCGCACGTTGCGCCACCGGCGGGCATGCCGTCGCCGGTGCTTTGGGGCGTGGAAGAAACTGTCCGGGAACGTTTCGGTGAAGGCATCTCAAAGCTGGAGGCGAAGCCTCAAAACATCCGCTGGGTATTTCCTTTCTCTCCCGCGCAGGTGGTCGAGCACTTCCGTCTGTATTTTGGTCCGACGCAAAAGGCGTTTGGCTTGCTCGATGAAAACGGGCAACTCGCTTTGCGAGAGGATCTCGAAAAACTCTGGAGTGAGCATAATCAGGCGACTGACGGCACGACCCTGGTAGATTCGGAATATTTGGAAGTAAGAGCTGTTCGAGCTTAAAAGGCTTGATTCTGGGCGCCTATGGAGTGCGGTGCCAATGCACGGCTTTGGTATTGGCTTCAGAAATATTTACCAAAGCGGTGCCAAGGCACCGCACTCCATGGAGGTACCTGATACCTCAGGAAGTTAGAGGAGCAACGTGATGTGGCGGCGGATTTTTGTGCCGGCGATCTTGAGCTTAGCGCTCGCATTTTGCTCGCTGACTATTGTCTCTTCCCAACAGATTGCGACTGCGCCGGCGCAGCCGCAAACAGGACCGGGCGGCAAGCAGTATCTTTATGCCGCCGTGGTTAAGAATCGCTACGGCAAAGGCGGCGAGGAGTACTGGATCTTCGAACCCGACTCACCGAGGCCGAGCACCGCGCCCGTGATTGTTTTGCTGCACGGTTGGGGCGGGATGAATCCGCTCTACTACGGCGCGTGGATCGATCACCTCGTGAAGCGCGGAAACATCGTTATCTATCCCCGCTACCAGGCGAATCTGTTAACGCCGGCTCGAGATTTCACGCCCAACACGTTGGCTGCAATTAAAGACGCTGTCAGTCGTCTGAAAACTGAGCAGGGGCATGTCCGGCCTGACTTGAACCAGTTCGCAACTGTGGGCCATTCGGTGGGTGGTTTGCTGGCGGCGAGTGTGGCCGCGTTGGCGGATGAATCACGTTTGCCGCGCGTGCGGGCGGTCATGTCGGTCGAGCCTGGGATTACGGAATCGCCGATTAATATTCCATTAGCTGATCTCAAGAAGATTCCTGCCGACACGCTCCTAATTGCGCTCGCGGGCGATCAGGACGGTCTGGTCCGCGACATGGACGCAAAAAGGATCTACTACGAATCGAGCCGCATCCCCGCGGACAACAAAGATTTCATCACGCTCGTTTCCGACACCCACGGAACGCCCACTCTGCTCGCGGGCCATCGCGCACCGACCGCGCTGGATAAGACTTACGACAACGGCGAGGGCATCAGCGGCGCTCCGGCTGGTACCGTCGATCCCATCGGCGATGCGCCACAGATATCGCGGCGCGTGCGTCCCGAGTCAATGATGGTAAACGCACTTGACTACTACGGCACCTGGAAACTTTTCGACGCCCTCTGTGACGCCGCCTTCAATGGGAAGAACCGCGAGTACGCCCTTGGCAATACCCCTCAACAACGTTTCATGGGCCTCTGGAGCGACGGCGTCCCCGTAAAAGAACTGAGAGTCACCGACAATCCCTAAGCCACAAAAACGCACATAAAGCGCAAAAGATCGTGTAAATTCCCCTTATACAATTCTCCCCCTATACAACGACACATGGAGAAAACTATGACAGGTTTTTGGCGAACAACTGGGGTGTTGGTGTTCACGGTTGTGGCTGCGGTTTCGGCGAGCAGTCAGGATGTTACCAAGACTCAGAATACACAGCAGAGCGATCAGGCAACGCAGCAGAGAAATCAGCAGACAACGAACTCGGGTTACGTTTTTCCAACGCCGCGGGAGCGTTTCAATCGGTATGTCAAAAGCACCGTTGGTCCATTTCGGCTCGCGTGGACCGGCGCCTCAGCGGGCATCGACCAGTGGCGTGACCATCCGGAAGAGTGGGGACAGGGCGCGAGAGGTTACGGCAAGCGATACGCTTCGAGCCTGGGCCAGAATGCAATCCACCAAACCGTAATTTATGGTCTCGACTCAGCCATGGGTCTGGACACTGGCTTCAAACGCAGTAAACGCCAGGGCTTTTTCCCGCGCTTCAAGGATGCGATGATCCAAAATGTCACCTCGCGGACGAAGAGCGGCGGTCGCGTGATCGCTGTGCCACGGTTCGCAGGCGCTTACTCGAGCGCAATCATTGCCAAGGAAACCTGGTATCCGGAGCGCTACAGCTACAAAGATGGATTACGAAGTGGAACCAGGACGTTGCTTTCTGGATTTGCGATCAACCTCGTGCGCGAATTCGTATTCAATTGGTAGCGAAAGTTTTTAGCCACGGATGACACGCATAACACGGATAAGATCAGTGTTTATCCGTGTCATCCGTGGCTAATGTAGTAACACATCACTATTGCCAACCGAAAATCGCCGCGCTACGTTCGCAGACATGTCTGCGATCGGCTTTGCCCCACCCGTCGAGAACGAGATCGATCAACTGCGCTCGGCGTACCGGTCGATGAATGACGTTGCACGGAATCTCGCAAACGCGGCGAAGTGTGTGAAGGACAACGATCCAAGAATGGCTGCCCATCACATCCGTGCAGCCGAGTGGCATGTGGCCCAGGCGCAGCACGCCATCGCTTTAATCGGACAGTCCAAACGAAAGACATAAGGGCGACACCCGCGTCACATTTTTTGAACGATCTTTTGAGGTAATCTCGTACGTCAGCGCACAAACCCGTCATCCATTCCCGCCTACATTCCCAATCGCGGAGAACAAGCCCGACATCCGGCACGACCGAATTTAGTTTTCAAGGGGGATAACTTATGGGCAGGAATTTTGCCTTTCTATTTGCTTCCATTTTGGTGGGTTTGCTGTGGACCAGCACCGCTATGGGACAAGACGATTACAAGCGCTTTGAGTTTTTTGTCGGGTACTCTCACAACCGTGTCGACGTTGGTCCGGTGGAAGACTTCGATCCGGAGGACGATCTCGAGTTCAGTGACGTCTTTGATGAGCGTGAAGGATTCAACGGTTTTAATGCGTCGGTAGTCGGAAACTTTAGCCGCTACGTCGGCGTGAAGTTTGACTATTCGTACCACCAAAAGTCTTTTGACTTCGGACCTGACAACACCACGATAAGACTGCACAACATACTGGGTGGCATTCAAATCAAAGACAACTCTTCTGAAGGGACGTTCAAGCCTTTCGCTCATGCACTGGTGGGCGTGGGTCGAACCTCGGCGGACCTGTCGGAGTTTGATAACCGGCTGGAAGACTTCGACGATGCTGGTCTGGCTGGCGTGATTGGTGGCGGGCTCGACATACGCGTGTCGCCGCGCATCGATGTTCGAGCATTTCAAGTCGATTACAACCCGATGCGATTCGACTTTACCGACTTCGGTGCCACCGGAATACCGGGGACGCCTGTTTTCAGGGGAGACCTGAAACGGACGCTGCACAATTTCCGGTTTGGTATCGGTATCGTTTTCCACTGAGCGGTGCCCGTAAAAAACTACAAGAGGCACGAAGATCTTCGTGCCTCTTGTGCTTCTTGCTATTGAATTAATTCACCGATTCTTTTGATCTGTCAGCCCGCCTGTCACAACGAAGAGACCCTTCGTCACAAAGTACTTGACTGCCACCCTGGACGGGGCGTATTTCGGCCCCGCTAGACCAAGCACGCGTCGTTCTCCCCGTCTCCAACTGTTCGTCTGCTCAAAAGGAGTACAGCTAAACTATGCGACATTTACGGTATATCGGACCCGCAGCGCTACTATTCGGCGCACTTATATTTTCCGGTTGTGAAGCCGTCGAATCAAATAGAGCCGCCGTTTCGCCGCCTGCCGGTGCAACGGCGGGCAAGATTGCGGTTACGACCTCGTCGGAGGAAGCCCGGAAGGAGTTTCTGGCCGGCCGTAGTCTGTCTGAGAAACTTCGCATCACGGATTCCATCGCGCACTACGATAAGGCCATCTCTCTCGATCCGAATTTCGCGCTCGCCGAACTCAATCGGGCGCAAGCTTCACCCACCGCTAAAGAGTTTTTCGAACATTTGAAAAAGGCAGTGGCACTGTCTGACAAGGCCTCGGATGGCGAACGCATGTTGATCCAGGCCGCTGAAGCAGGCGCCAACGCGAATCCGACGAAACAGAAGGAGATTCTCGACAAGCTCCTGGCTGCTTATCCAAACGACGAGCGCGCACACTTCAACCTGGGCAACTATCACTTCGGCCAGCAGGATTTTCCTCAGGCCATCACTCACTACAAGAAGGCGACCGAACTCGCGCCTGACTATTCCACGGCTTTCAATATTCTCGGTTACGCGTATCGACAGAATGGCGCCTACAGTGATGCTGAGAACGCTTTCAAAAAATATATTGAGCTCATCCCAAATGATCCGAACCCTTACGACTCGTACGCGGAGCTGCTGCTGAAGATGGGACGGTTTGATGAAGCGATCACGCAGTACAACAAGGCGCTCGCGATCGAACCCAACTTTCTCAACTCTCATTTCGGCATTGCCGCCGCGCTGACCTACCAGGGAAAGGCGAGCGAGGCGCAAGCAGAGTTGCAGAAGATGACACAGAACGCCCGCACTGATGGTGAACGCCGGACGGCTTTGTTCGGACAGATGATCGTCGCGCTTGATAGCGGCAAGTTTGATCAGGCGCTGGCGGAGGTCGATAAGCAATATGCCATTGGTCAGAAGAATAACGACCCGGCGGCGATGTCAGGAGATCTACAGTTGAGAGGTAACATCCTGCTCGAGATGGGTAAGTACGACGACGCACGGCGCTCGTATGAGCAAGCGTTAAAGATGACGAATGATTCGAGTCTCTCGCAGGCGATCAAAGACAACGCCGCGCTGTTTAGTCACTACAACCTTGCGCGCGTCGCCGTGGGCA
>Ga0126315_10001052_pt1 | contig 10293 bp, 6 predicted proteins | sample Plot106_FD_92534 | JGI IMG/M metagenome (GOLD analysis project Ga0126315, IMG submission 92534) | Serpentine soil microbial communities from UC McLaughlin Reserve, CA, USA - Plot106 | ecosystem: Environmental > Terrestrial > Soil > Grasslands | place: USA: UC McLaughlin Reserve, Lake County...
CTCGAAGAGCGCCGCGCGTGACTCGGGTGGCAGCTCGCCGTCGTCGAGAAGCGCCGTGATCAGCGCCTCGCTGTCGTCCTCGCTCAGCGGCTCCAGCTCGATCGCCGTCGCGCGGACTCGCCCGCCTCCCCAGCCGGGGCGGATGTCGAGCAGCTCGGGTCGCGCGAGGCAGAGCAGGAGCAGCGGCTGGTCGCGCACCCATGTACCGAGGTGCTCGATCAGCTCGAGCAGCGGCTCCTCGCCCCAGTGGATGTCCTCGAAGACGAGCACGAGCGGCTGCGGCTCGGCGAGCTTTTCCGCCCAGGCGCGTGCGGCCCAGGCGATCTCCTGCTGGTTGCGCTCGGCCTGGACCGCCTGCAGCACCCCAGAGGCGAGACCCATTAGGTCGGCGACGGCCTCGTCAGGACAGCAGTCGCGAAGCTTCTCGATCGCCTCGTCGAGCGGATCGTCGTCCGAGATCCCGGCGGCGACCTTGACCATGTCCGCGAGCGCCGAGTACGTCACGCCTTCGCCGTACGGCAGCGCCCGGCCGAACAGGACGGTGGCCGATTCCAGTCCGTCGATGAACTCCCGCGCCAGGCGGCTCTTGCCGACGCCGGGGTCGCCGAAGATCGTGAACAGGTGGGCGCGCCGGTCACGGACTGCGCGGGAGTAGGTGTTTTGGAGCAGGTCGAGCTCGGCGTCGCGCCCCACGAGCGGCGCGGAGAACTGGCGCCCGGCCTCGGTGCGCTCGACGCAAACCACGCGCCACGTCCAGATCGGCTCGGCGATGCCCTTCGCCTCGATCGGCCCCTCGTCCTCGACCTGGAAGCAGCCGAGCGTGAGCCGGTGCGTCGCCGGGCCGATCAGGATGACGTTCGGCGTCGCAGCCTGCTGCAGGCGAGCGGCGATATTGACGGCCTCGCCGGTCGCGAACGTCGATTCCGTCGAGTCGACCACGACCTCGCCCGACTCGATGCCAACCCGCGCCTCGAGGCCGAGCTCCTTGACCGAGTCCATGATCGAGAGCGCCGCCCGAACTGCGCGCTCGGCGTCGTCCTCATGCGCCGTAGGAACCCCGAACGCCGCCATGACCGCGTCGCCGGCGAACTTCTCGACGATTCCCCCGTGGGAGATGACGCACTGCTGGACGCGGTCGAAGTACTGCTGCACGCGGCGGCGCGCCACCTCTGGGTCGGTGCCGGAGAGGAATGCCGTCGACCCGACGAGGTCGACGAACAGGACCGTCGCAAGCTTGCGCTCCACTCCCACAAGTGTAGAAACGACGCGGGACCGCGAAAACGTCCCGGCTTACCAGCCGGAAAAGCTGGAATCGAGCAGACGCGGCAGTGCGCGCCGCGTGCCCACGACGCGGCCGGTGGGTGCATCGATCACGTGCAGCGGCTTGTGGTCGAAGGCGACGAACGCGCGCGAGCCGTACGTTGCGACGACGTTAAGAGCATCCGTGCCGAAGAGGTGGTACCGCTCCGCGCCGTCCACGGAGTACCCGTTCAGACCGCCCTTCTGGTACCACGCCAGCAGCGTTGAGCCGGCGAAGCGAGCGCCCCAGGCATTCTCGTCGAGCGTCCTCGTCGTCCAGTCGCCTGTGTCGATGACGGAAAGGCCGATCTGCTTCGTCTCGACGCGGTCCGTCCCAACGGCGATCGAGTCGTAGCCAAAGACGGCGAGCTTTCCGTCGCCGAGCCAGAGCCCGTCGCGGAAGCTGCCGGTGAGCGGGAGCTTGGCCGCCGCAGCCGGCTCGAGCCAGTTGCCGAACCTGGCGAGGAGCGACTGAGCACGGTGTGGCTCGTGGTACGTGAGGGCCAGTCGAGCCAGATCGACCTCCGCCGCCGCATCGCCGCCGGCGCCGAGGACGAAGACGCGGCCGACCTGGTCGTACACCAATGCCGGCCGATAGCGCTCTCCCATCCCGTTGTCCTCCGGACGCATGCCGGCGCGGATGCGATCGAGCGGCACGGTCCGCACCACGCCGTCGGCTCCCACGACCGCGAGCTGCGCGGGCCCGATCTGCTGGATCGGCGCGATCAGCAGGACAAGCTGGTTCCCGGCGCGCTGCGCGGAGACCACCTCACCGGACGCCCGCGGCGACGCGAGCCGCTTGCGGGCGATCGGATCCAGCATGAACAACCCCGCCGGCTCCCAGCCCAGCAGACGGCGCGGGCTCAGCCAGGCGATCGCGCTGATCCCGCCGCTCCACGTCCGGACTTGACCGAGCCGCTCGAGCCGGCGGGCGTCGAAGACCCGCACGCCGTTGGCCCGATCGACCGCGAGCGCGAGCCGTCGGCCGTCGGGCGACAAGGACCACGCATACGCATGGCCGCCGACGGCAACCCGCTTCGAGACCGCCCGCAGCGACTCCCGGTCGACGCGGACGAGGTAGTCCTGGCCGCGTGAGCTCTCGATCGCGAGCACCGTCCCGGCGAGCTTCTCGCGAGCGGCGAGATCACCCGTCGCGGTGACCGGCGCCGCCAGGGCGACCACGGCCAAGGCGAGAACGGCAAGCCTCATTGCCCCTCCTACGCCCGTCATCTCAGAAAGGTTCCCGTAGCATCCCGCCGTGCTCGACCCCAAGGTTTTCAAGGCCTACGACATCCGTGGGATTTATCCGTCCGAGCTGGACGAGGAGGGGGCGTACGGAATCGGTCGAGCCTACGTCGAGGAGTTCGCCGCGAAGCGGATCGCCATCGGGCGGGACATGCGGCTCTCGTCGCCGCCGATGGCGGCGGCGGCGGAGCGCGGTGCGGTGGACGCCGGCGCGCAGGTCCTCGACATCGGCCTCGTCGGGACGGAGATGCTCTATTTCGCCGTCGGCGACCTCGGGCTCGACGGGGGGATCGCGGTCACGGCCTCGCACAACCCCAAGGAGTACACGGGGATGAAGATCGTCCGCGAGGGGGCGCTGCCTGTCGGCGGCGAGTCGGGCCTCGCCGAGATCCGCGATCGCGCTCTGCGGGGATTCGGCGAGCCAAGCGGCGCCGGTCGCGTCGAGGAGGCGGACATCTGGCCGGCCTTCGTCGACCGTGTGCTCTCCTTCATCGACCTCCACGCGATCAGGCCGCTGAAGGTGGTGATCGACGCGGCGAACGGGATGGCCGGCGTGATGCTGCCGCCGGTGCTCCAGCGCCTTCGACGAGTCGAAGCGGTGCGCTACTACTTCGAGCCGGACGGCAGCTTCCCGAACCACGAGCCGAACCCGCTGCTGCCGGAGAACCGCGAGTTCATCGTCGAGCGCACGAAGTCGGAGGGCGCGGACTTCGGCGTCGCGTTCGACGGGGACGCCGATCGCTGCTTCTTCGTCGACGACAGCGGCGAGTTCGTCCCGGGCGACTTCGTCACTGCGCTCCTCGCCGAGCTGATCCTCGAGAAGCACCCCGGCGCGAAGATCATCTACGACGTCCGCGCGAGTTGGGCGGTCCCGGACACGATCGAGCGGGCCGGCGGTGTCCCGCTCGTCAACCGGGTGGGCCACGCCTACATCAAGCACCGAATGCGAGAGGAGGGCGCCGTCTTCGGCGGCGAGGTGTCCGGGCACTACTACTTCCGCGACTTCTCGCAGGCGGACTCGGGTGTGATCCCGTTCCTGCTGATGCTCGAGCTCGTCTCGCGGAAAGAGCAGAAGCTCTCCGAGATCCTGCGCCCGTTCCGCGAGCGGTACTTCATCACCGGCGAGCTGAACACGCCCGTGCCTGACGTCGCGCTGAAGCTCGCGGAGCTCGAGCGGCGGTTCTCCCCCGAGGGGACGGTGTCCCACCTGGACGGCGTTTCCGTGGACGCGGAGGATTGGCACTTCAACGTCCGCCCCTCCAACACCGAGCCACTGTTGCGGCTGAACCTCGAGGCCCGCTCCGAAGAGCTGATGGGGGAGAAGCGCGACGAGGTGCTCGATGTGATCCGCTCGTGACTGGCGGCCAAGGGCTCATGCTCGAGCTCGGGCGCGTCACGCAGCGCAAGCCGCCGTTCAAGTACGCGTCGCTGACACGCGTCGGCTTCTCGGAAACCGACGCGCAGGGTGTCGTCTACTACGGCCGGTACCTGCCGTACTTCGACCAGGCTCGGGTCGAGTACTTCCGGCACCTCGGCTTGCTCGGGCGCAGCCCCGACGACAACGAGTTCGTGATGCGGGCGAGCACGATCGAGTACCACGCGCCTGCCCGCTTCGACGACCTGCTGGAGGTCTTCATCCGGGTCTCGCGCATCGGGAACACCAGCGCCACCTGTCTCTACGAGGCGTATCGCGTGGAGGACGACGCCCTGATGGTGACGGCGAGCCAGACGCTCGTCCTCGTCGATCTGGCGGAGCGAAAGGCCTCCACGATTCCCGACTGGTTCCGACAGACGATCCGCGCGCTCGAGGGCAACGACCTCGAAGGCTAGGCGCGCCTGGCGGAACCACCGCCCTGTTAGCCCGCGCGGCCACCCTCTCGGATGGCCGCCGCAGGCTTGCCTCTCCCCCTCCCCACGTTGTAGTCACCGCGGGCGTCACGTCTATCCCTCGGACGAGGTAGCCCGCTCGTTCGGGGGATCATCCCTCGAACGGGTGATTCGCGGCATTAGCAGGGAGTTTCCGCCGCGGAGGCCGCGCAGGTTCCCTCGACCGAGGGACTAGGAGGGCGTCACTCGGTAGGCGTCGAAGACCGCTTCGACGTTCCGCAGCGAGCTGAGCAGCGCCCGCAGCGACTTCACGTCGCCGATCTCGGCCGTGTACCAGTTCTTCGCGAGCTGGTCCTCGACGGTGCCGCCGTACGAGACGATGTTGGCGCCGTGCTCGGCGAACGTCCGGGCGACGTCCTCGAGGAGGCGCGGCCGATCCCAGGCATCGACCGCGATCTGGACGCGGAAGCTCTGCGTCGTGCCGCCGTCCCAGCTGACCGGCGTGAACCGCTCGGGATTCCGCCGCAGCGTCTTGACGTTGGGGCAGTCCTCGCGGTGGATCGTGATGCCCTTGCCGAGAGAGATGTAGCCGACGATCTTGTCGCTCGGTACCGGCGTGCAGCACTTCGCCAGGCGCACGAGCACGTCCTCGACGCCCTCGACGGTGATGCCGACTGCGCCGCTCGGCGCCGTCGTCTTCGGCTTGAGCGGGACGACCTCTTCCTCGGCGACGTCCGTCGTCTTCAGGCGCTGGATCACCTTGTTGACGATCTGCCCGGAGGGCAGCTTCCCGGAGCCGAGCGCGAGGTAGAAGTCCTCGGCCTTCTTGAACCCGGCTTCGCGGATGACCTGCGCGAGCACGGCGGACCCCGCGACCCGTCGGTACGGAAGCTTCTGAGCCTTCAGAGCCTGCTCGAGCGCCTCGCGGCCCTTCTGCTCCGTGTCCTCGCGCGTCTCGCGCGAGAACCACTGACGGATCTTGTTCCGCGCCCGGGACGACTTTGCGAGCTTGAGCCAGTCGCGCGAAGGGCCTCGGCCGCTTGCCTTCGTCGTCAGTACCTCGACGAAGTCGCCGCTCTGGAGCTGGTAGTGGAGCGGCACGATGCGACCGTTGACGCGCGCCCCGACGGTGCGGTGACCCACGTCGGTGTGCACCGCATACGCGAAGTCGATCGGCGTCGCGCCGGCCGGCAGCGTCTTCACCTCGCCCTTCGGCGTGAACACGTAGACCTCGTCCGCGAAGAGGTCGCCGAGCATCTGCCGCTTGTACTCCCGCGGGTCGGCCTCGTCCTGCCACTCCATCATCTGGCGAACGCGGGCGATCCACTGCTCGTCCGGCGCGCGGCCCTTGCCGCCGCGCTTGTAGAGCCAGTGGGCGGCAACGCCGAGCTCGGCCGTCTCGTGCATCTCTTTCGTCCGGACCTGGATCTCGAGCGGGCGGCCCTGCGGCCCGATCACCGTCGTGTGCAGCGCGCGGTAGCCGTTCAGCTTCGCCATCGCGATGTAGTCCTTGAAGCGCCCAGGCATCGGCTTCCAAAGCGAGTGGATCAGACCGAGCGCGCCGTAGCAGTCGCGCGTCCCCTCCTCACCTGAGCGCTCCGCGATCACGCGCATCGCGGTGAGGTCGTAGATCTCGTTGAACTCCTTGCCCTTCTTGGCCATCTTGTCGTAGATGGAATAGAAGTGCTTCGCGCGCCCGGAGATCTCGGCCGGGATGTCGACCTTGTCGAGCTCGCGCTGGAGCACGAACGCCGCCTCGGCGACGAGCTCCTCGCGGTCGGCGCGGCGCTCGTTGACCATCGCCTTGATCTCCGTGTACTTGCGCGGGTGCAGCGTCTCGAAGGCGAGGTCTTCGAGCTGCCACTTCATCGTGTGGATGCCGAGCCGGTGCGCGAGCGGCGCGTAGACCTCGAGCGCCTCGCGAGCCTTCTGGACCTGCTTCTGCTTCCCGAGGTACTCGATCGTGCGCAGGTTGTGAAGCCGGTCCGCGAGCTTGATCAGGATCACACCGGGGTCCTGCGCCATCGCGAGGATCATCTTCCGGTAGTTCTCCGCGTCGGCCTGCTCGCGGCTCTGGAAGTGGACGCGGGTCAGCTTCGTGACGCCGTCGACCAGCTGGGCGACGCCCTCCCCGAACTCCTCGGCGAGCTCCTCCAGCGTGACGCCGGTGTCCTCGACCACGTCGTGCAGGAGCGCCGCCGCGATCGTCTCGTCGTCGAGCTGGAGCTCCGCGCAGATGCGCGCGACGGCGTAGGGATGGAGGATGAACTCCTCGCCCGACCGCCGCTGCTGGTCGGCGTGCGCCTTCGAGGAGAAGCGGAAGGCGCGGACGAGGAGGTCGCGATCGACGTCGGGGTTGTACTCCGCGACCTCGGCGATCAACTCGTCGATCAGGTCTTGATGTCGCTCCGGAGCCTCGAGAACGGCCATGGAATCAGTGTACTTCGGAGGCAGGAGGTGACCTCCTCAGCCCGAAATCGGCTGATCCATGCGCAGTCGCCGTCGACAGAAGCAAAAGCTGCTCGCTCTCGCGCGCCTGGTGGCAGGTCTCGACTCGCTAAGCCGCCGCCGCCAGCGGTACGTCTTCGAGTAGCGCCCTGAACGCCTCGGATTCGAGCAGGTCGCGCTTCGGCCCGCCGAGCTCGTGGCCGAGCTCGGCGAAGATCGCGCGCGCCTCCGAGGAACGGGCGGCCTCGTCTTTGCGGAACTCCTCGACGAGCCAGTCCCGCAGGCTCTCGTAGCGCTCCGGCGTCTCGACGAGCTCGCGGACGACGAGCTGCGGCGCGACGGTGCCGTTCCAGCGGTTTGCCTCGAGCCGGAAGATGACGTCGTACGGCACCTCGCGGCGCGCCCGGTCCAGGTGTCGGCCGAGGCCAAAGCCGATCGCGCTCCCCGCCGGCCGGTTTCTGTGCCGGACGCGGAAACGGAGGTGCTTGCCGTCAGCCGTAGTCGCGACGTCGCCGAGCTGGCTGCCTGGGAGCAGGAGCGTTACGCCGGGGTTGCCGAGGCCAAAGGGCGCGAGGCGGGCGAGCTCCTCGCAGAGGTCGAGCGTGAGCTGGTGCCCAAGGACGACCGCGTCGACCGCCGTCGGCGGTCTCAGGTCGGCGTCGGTGAGGGTTTCGTCGGCGTGCGCCGCGAAGGCTTCGGCGAAGGCGCCGATCTCCGCCGGGTCGATTGAGAGGCCGGCGGCCGCGCGATGGCCTCCGAATTTGGCCAGATGCGTGCCACAGACGCCGAGAGCGCCGTGGAGGTCGAAAGCCGCGAGCGAGCGGCCGGAGCCCTTCCACTCCTTTTCGGTGCCCGCGATCAGCACGACGGGCCTGTGGAATCGCTCGACGAGGCGCGACGCGACGATCCCGATCACGCCTTCGTGCCACGATTCGTCGGCGAGGACGTAGCCTCGCCGCCGCTGCTTGGCCTCCGGCCACTCCTCGACCTTTGCCATCGCCTCGCGGAGGATCCGGTCCTCGACGGCCTGCCGCTCGCGATTGAGAACCTCGAGGCGGGAGGCGAGCTCCGCGGCGGCGGCCTCGTCGTCGGTGAGCAGCAGCTCGAGCGCGTCCTCGGGGTGGGAGAGGCGGCCCGCAGCGTTGATGCGTGGAGCGAGGCGAAAGCCGACGGCACCTTCGTCGACCGCGGCGGGATCGACGCCGGCCGAGCGCATCAGCGCGCGGAGCCCGGGCTTCTGGGTGCGGGCGAGCGCCTTGAGCCCGGCGCGCGCGAGGAACCGGTTCTCGTCGACGAGCGGGACGACGTCGGAAATCGTGGCGACGCCGACCAGGTCGAGGTGCCGGCCGAGCATGGGGTCGTCGCCGGCGAGCGCCTGCGCCAGCTTCCACACGACGCCGGTGCCGCAGAGCTCCGGAAACGGATAGTCCGAGGGGCGTGTTGCGACGATCGGGCAGTCCGGCAGCGCCTCGTCGGGGCGGTGGTGGTCGGTGACGATCACGTCGAGGCCGCGCGCCTTCGCCTCGGCGATCTCGTGCACCGCCGTGATCCCGCAGTCGACGGTGAGGACGAGGCCGCAGCCCTCGTCGGCAAGCCTCGTCAGCGTCTCGCCGGAGACGCCGTAGCCCTCCTCGAAGCGACTCGGGAGGTGCCAGTCGACCTGGGCGCCGAGCTCCCGGAGCACGAGCACGGCGAGGGCGGTTGCACAGATGCCGTCGGCGTCGTAGTCGCCGTGGACACAGATTCGCTCTTTCTTGGCAATCGCATCACGGATCCGTGCGCAGGCCACCTCCATGTCGGCGAGCGCGAGCGGGTCGTGGCGGGGGTCGCCGCCCGCGAGGAACCGCTCGGCAGTTTCGGCCTCCGTATACCCGCGGCGGACGAGGACGCGTGCCGTGGTTTCGCTGACGCCGAGCGCGTCCGAGAGCTCCAGCGCGTCTGCGTGTGAGCAGGGACGGATATTCCAGCTGCCGACCATCGGGGTGATGACGGTACGGAGGGGCGCGGACGGCAGACCTCCCGCGTATTCTCAGACGGAGTGACGAGCGAGGTGAACTACGAGTCGGGCGATGACTACGTCGTCGAGTTCCTGGGCTACCGCTTCGCGTTCAACGCCGACGACTTCGAGGAGCGCGTGATCGCGGCGGCGGTGAAGCTCAGACTGGTCGAGGACAACGACCTCGACGAAGACGAGGCGGCCGACCTCGTGGAGTTGACGGCCGACCAGCGGATCGAGGAAGCGCGCAGCACGTTGGGGCGGTACCTCGTCCGGAACTGGGAGGCGCTCGCGGCCGTCGACGGGGAGTCACTCGTCTATTGGCTGCGCAAGCTGGTCTTCCGCGGCGCGTGGCTCGACCAGCGCGTGAAGCTCGGGTTGCTCGACGTCGACTGGGACGAGCAGAGCGGCGAGTTCGGCTACCGGGACCCACGCGGCGACCGCGCCCTCCTCGAGCTCGCGCCCGTGCCTTCCTGGCACGAGCTTCAGTTCCGGCGCTGAGGCCGGGGCGCGGGGTCAGACCCCGTCGTGAGTCTGTGCCGAAAGACCCTAATTTGTGTGTCGCGCCCTCCACAGAAAGGCTCAGCTACGCCGACGGCCATGTCCCTCCTGGGGATCAAACGGCACGATTGCGACACGGGGTCTGACCCCGCACGAAGCGGCGGTTAGAACAGGGCTGCTTTGGCCGCCGGCGTGGCGACTGAACCGATGTGGGTGCGGCCGCGCGCCGTGACGATCCGGCCACGCGCCGTCCGCTGAATGAAGCCCAGCTGGAGCAAGTAGGGCTCGTAGACGTCCTCCACGGTGTCCTGCGCCTCGCCGAGCGCGACGGCCAGGGTCGACAACCCAACGGGGCCGCCGTCGAAGCGCTCGACGATCGCGCGCAGCAGCTCGCGGTCGGTCCGCTCGAGACCGCACTCGTCGACCTCCAGCAGCTCGAGCGCCTCCCCGGCGACGAGCGGCGTCACGACACCCTCGTGCCGCACCTCCGCGACGTCGCGCACCCGCCGCAGAATCCTGTTCGCGACCCGCGGCGTCCCCCGCGCGCGACGCGCGATCTCCTCCGCCGCATCGCCCTGGATCTCGACCCCCAGGATTCCGGCCGAGCGGCGGACGATCGCCGTGAGCTCCTCGGGCTCGTAGTAGTCGAGCCGGAACGTCATGCCGAACCGATCCCGGAGCGGCGTCGTCAGCAGGCCCGTTCGGGTCGTCGCACCCACCAGCGTGAAAGGCGGGACATCGAGCGTGAGGGTCCTCGCGGCGACGCCCTGCCCGACGATGATGTCGAGGCGGAAGTCCTCGAGCGCCGGGTACAGCACCTCCTCCACCGCCGCGCTCAGCCGGTGGATCTCGTCGACGAAGAGGATGTCGCGTTCCTCGAGCGCGGTGAGGATGGCCGCGAGGTCGCCCTTCCGCTCGAGCGCCGGCCCGGCCACCGTTCGGATCCCGACGCCGAGCTCCTCGCGGAGGATGTAGGC
>Ga0126315_10001053_pt1 | contig 10292 bp, 10 predicted proteins | sample Plot106_FD_92534 | JGI IMG/M metagenome (GOLD analysis project Ga0126315, IMG submission 92534) | Serpentine soil microbial communities from UC McLaughlin Reserve, CA, USA - Plot106 | ecosystem: Environmental > Terrestrial > Soil > Grasslands | place: USA: UC McLaughlin Reserve, Lake County...
ATCGCCAACCGTGTCCACCATCGCTCGCCGAACTGCGCGCTCACCGGCTGTTCTTTCTCGAAGAGCGACGTTTGCTCGGACTCAGCGCAATCGACCCCGATGATTTCGCGCTCGAATTTCGTCTGATGACGATTCAGCGCGGCTTGAAAGCCACGGGCACCTTCTCATACCAGACCGCGGTCTGCGGAAGAGCGCCCGTCTACCAGCAATTCATTCAACCTACTCTCCAGATTGTTCTTCAAGCCGCTGAATGGCTTGAAAGATTCCCCACACTGCGTAGGATGTTAAAGGAACGTATTAACTAATTACTTACATGCCCGGTTTCTAGATGACAAGTCAATTACACGCAAACGGTTCAAACAATCACACCTACATCAACCAACTTTCAAAGCACGCCGGCGCTGAGGTAGTCCTTAAAGGATGGCTCTACAACATGCGCTCGAGCGGCAAGATCCTGTTTCCACAGCTACGCGACGGGACCGGCATTGTGCAATGCGTCGTTTTGAAGAACGCGATCTCCCCGGAACTGTTCGAGCAGTTAAAAGGTTTGGGACAGGAATCAGCCCTCGTGATCAAAGGCACTGTGCGAGAGGATAGTCGCGCGCCCAGCGGTTACGAGATCGACGTGAGTGATGCAGAAGTGCTGCAACAAGTCCACGATTATCCGATCACGCCGAAGGAACACGGCACCGAGTTTCTCATGGACCACAGGCATCTCTGGTTGCGCTCGCGGCGGCAAAACGCGGTGCTGAAAGTCAGGCACACGGTCGTCCAGGCAGTCAGAAACTTTCTGGATGACGACGGCTTTACGCTTTGCGATTCGCCGATCTTTACGCCCGCAGCCTGCGAAGGCACGACCACTTTGTTTGAAGTTGATTACTTCGAAGGCGAGAAAGCTTATCTAACCCAGTCCGGTCAGCTTTATAACGAAGCCACTGCCGCAGCGCTGGGCAAAATCTACTGTTTTGGTCCGACTTTCAGAGCGGAGAAGTCGAAGACGAGACGTCATTTGACGGAGTTCTGGATGGTCGAGCCCGAGATGGCTTACGCGACGCTCGAAGATGTGATGAGTTTGGCTGAGCGCATGCTCTCGTACATCGCTGCGCAAGTGCTCGAAAAGAGAAGTGAAGAGTTGAAAGTGCTGGAGCGCGACACGTCGAAGCTCGAAGCGATCGTACCGCCGTTTCCGCGTCTTCACTATGACGAGGCGGTGAAGATGCTTCAGGAGGGATTTGAGAAGGGCGCGCTGGAGTCGAAGTTTGAATGGGGCGGAGATTTTGGCGCTCCTGACGAGACGTACCTCTCGAGCCACTTCGACAGACCGGTGATGGTGCATCACTATCCCGCGGCGGTCAAAGCATTTTACATGGCCAGAGATCCGGAGCGTTCGGAGCTCGCGTTGGGAGTCGACGTGCTGGCGCCGGAAGGTTATGGGGAAGTAATCGGTGGCGGTGAACGCGCGACGTCGCTCGAGTTTCTCCAGGAGCAGATCGCGTTGCACCAGCTTCCGCAGGAAGCGTTCGAGTGGTATCTCGATCTGCGGCGGTATGGCAGTGTTCCACATGGCGGCTTTGGAATGGGTATCGAGCGTTGTACCGCCTGGATGTGTGGCATCGAGCACATTCGAGAAACGATCCCATTCCCGCGTATGCTGTATCGCATCCGGCCGTAATGATTTTTAGCCACGGATGACACGGATGAACACAGATCTTGTTTTAATTCCTGTTATCCGTGTAATCCGTGGCTAAAAACTTAGGAGTGAAGTTATGAACTGTCCGAAATGTGGTGCTCAATTACTTCCGGGCTCGACCTTCTGCGGAGCGTGTGGCCATCGCCTGGCTCCGGCTGCGACGCAACCCGTTAATCCGGGCGGCGCCGGTGGTGGAATTCAGATTGACGAGGATTCTCGCGGTCACGGCAGAGGCTACAACTATGAAGTATTACATCAACCATCGTTCTCGCTCGCCGTTCTTCAACTACAAGCTGAGCAGTCGATCCAGGCTGAAGCAGGAGCGATGGTGTCGATGTCAGCCAATATCGAACTGCAATCACAGATGAAGGGCGGTTTCCTGGGCGCGATCAAAAGAGCGGCGGGCGGCGAGTCGGCATTCATCTCGACATTCACTGCGCGTGGTGGTCCGGGTGAAGTTACGCTTGCTCCCGGCGCACCCGGAGACGTCGCTGCGATTGAGCTCACCGGCCAGCCATTCTTTGTACAGTCGAGCTCTTACCTTGCCGGAGACGCGAGTCTGACGGTCGATACTAAATGGGGCGGCGCGAAGTCGTTCTTCTCAGGCGAGGGATTGTTTGTGCTGATGGTCCAGGGCCAGGGACTGCTGCTCGTCTCGTCCTTTGGCGCCATCCATCGCAAGCGATTGGAACCCGGCGAACGTTACGTCGTCGACACAGGACATCTCGTAGCCTGGGAAGGCACCGCGCAGTACACGCTTCGCAAAGCCGCATCCGGATTCTTCCGCAGCATGATGAGCGGCGAAGGCATCGTCGCTGAGTTTACTGGACCGGGTGAGCTCTTAATTCAAACCAGAAACCTCGCGGCGCTCGCGGGCCTGTTGAAACCCTTCTTCCCGACTCAGGGTAGCGGCGGTGGCGGCTTCAATTTTAATCTCGGCGGATGATTTCAGAACCAAACAAATCGGTAAGCATTCTTGGTGTGCCGCTTGGCTATGGTGCGAGCATGGCGGGTGTCGACATGGGACCGGCCGCACTGCGTGTCGCACGTCTCAACCAGCGCATCACCAGATTGGGATACACAGTTCACGATGCTGGTGATATGCGACTCGAACGTCCACAGACAGTCCCCGAAGAGGAGGACAAACTCAAATACGTCCGCGAGATCAGCAACGCGTGTGAACAACTGGCGAAAGAAGTTGAAGGGATACTCGATCGTGGAGAGCTGCCGCTGATACTCGGCGGCGATCACTCCATCGCAATCGGATCGTTTGCCGGCATCGTCTCTCACTATAAAAAACAGGACAAGACCATCGGCTTGATCTGGTTTGACGCGCACGCCGACATCAACACACCGGAAACAACCCCGACGGGCAACATTCACGGCATGCCTCTGGCCGCACTGCTCGGATATGGCGCGCCTGAGCTAACGAACATCGCGGGCTTTGCGCCGAAGCTGGATCCAAAGTTGTGTGTTCACGTGGGCGCGCGTGACGTCGATCCCGGCGAGAGAGAATTGATCAAGAAACTCGGAGTCCGTTGTTTCACCATGCGCGACATCGACGAGCGTGGTATGAGCGCCTGCATGGACGACGCCATCGCTATTGCTTCACGTGGCACTGGAGGTTACGCAGTCACGTTTGACGTCGATGCCCTGGATCCTGGAGATGCTCCGGGATCCGGCACGCTCGTGCGCGGTGGACTCACATACCGCGAAGCGCATCTCGGAATGGAGAAGATTGCTGAAGCAGGCGGCATGCGTATGCTGGAAATTGTCGAGATTAATACCGCGCTTGATGTTAATAATAAGACGGCGGAATTGGGCGTGGAACTGATTCTGTCGGCGTTAGGCAAAACAATTCTATAAAAAGGCTGGGCCAGGAAGAGTGGCGAAAAAGCTTCGCGTCGGAGTCATCTTCGGGGGGCGATCGGGTGAACACGAAATTTCGGTCCGATCCGCGGGCGCGATCGTCGAAGCTATCGATCGGCGAAAGTTCGATGTAGTGCCGATTGCCATAACCAAAGAAGGGAAGTGGCTGGCGCCGGCGCAGTCGGCCCAACTTCTGCCGGCCGCTGTCCACTCATTGCTCCCGTCGAAGACCCACTCGGCCACGGGCGATGTCGCACTGCTCGGTGATCCTTCACGCAAGGGTTTAATTTCTCTCGATGGAAACGAACAGGCAGTGACAGGAGAAAAGCTCGACGTTGTGTTTCCAGCACTGCACGGCACCTATGGAGAGGACGGCACACTTCAGGGATTACTTGAGATGGCGGATGTGCCGTACGTCGGCTGCGGAGTTCTTGCTTCATCCTGCGGCATGGACAAGGTGGCGATGAAGTCGCTGTTTGTGCAGGCGGGTTTGCCGATCTGCAAATACATCTGGTTCCTGCGGTCTCAGTGGCGAAACAATCCAGCTAAAGTAATACGTAAGGTCACGAGCGATATCGGTCTGCCGTGTTTTGTGAAGCCTGCAAACCTCGGTTCTTCCGTTGGTGTCTCGCGAGCGACGGACAAAAAGTCTTTGAGCGACGCGATCGATCTGGCTGCTGAATACGATCGGAAGATCATCGTCGAGGAAGAACTCATCGCGCGTGAGATCGAATGCGCGGTGCTCGGCAACGATGAACCGAAAGCAAGTTTGCCGGGTGAGTACGTGGTCTATGACGAGGCGGCGCGGTTTCTCGACTATAAGGAGAAGTACACGAATACAGGCAACGTGAGCTTTGTCGTGCCTGCGCCTTTGCCGAGGTCGATGACGACAAAGATTCAGCGGATGGCGATTCAGGCTTTTCAGTCGGTTGATGGAGCGGGGCTGGCGAGAGTCGATTTCTTTCTCCCCCGCAATGGTGGGGAACTCGTGGTGAATGAGTTGAACACGATGCCTGGGCTCACTGAGGTATCGGGTTATCCGAAGATGTGGGAGGCGTCAGGATTGCCGTTTCCGAGATTGCTTGAGACGCTTATTGAACTAGCGTTTGAACGACATAGAGACAAGTCGCTCACGAAGACTTCCAGATGATTTTGCCGCAGATGCCGCAGATGCCGCAGATGACGCAGATCCATCGGCGTCATCTGCGTCATCTGCGGCAAAATCTTCATTTAGGCCCCCGATAGCCTTTGCGAGTACGCACTGTTAGATCGTCTCGGGACAACTTCACTTCCAACGTGCGCCACTTCCCATCGCGTTTCTTGTTCAGCGGACGATAAGAGATCGTGTACTGGTGGCCCAACTCGTCGGCAATCCCTGTAAAAGCATCGCGTAACGCCGGCCCGCCTGCCGTCGTAATAAACCTTCCTCCGGTCTTTTCAGCGAATCCCCTTAACGAAGTTGCGCCCTGCTGCCTCGTCGATCCCGCTACATCCAGACTCGACATATCAACCGCGTAAATGCTCGCGCCCACCGCCAGCGCGCTCTCGACTGCTTTATCACTCGAAGCTCTGCTGTTCGTATCCATCCCGTCGGACAGGATTACGATGGCTTTACGCTGCTCCGGGCGATCCGCAAGCGTCTTTGAAGCTTCCACGATCGCGTCGTTGAGAGTTGTCATGCCTTTCGCGCGAATCGTGTAAGCTGTCGGCGCCAGATCTCTGCCACCGGAAAACTCCTGCACGCGCTCAACCCTGGAATCGAACCGGTAAACCGCTGCGACATCCTCTTCACGCAGCCCATCGAGAAATCTGATCGCCGCCGAGCGGGCCAGCGTGAATCGCGCTTCCATGCTTCCCGAACTATCCAACAGCACCACCGCCGCATACGGAGACTCGTGAAGCGAAAAGCTCGCGATCATGTCCGGCTGAAGTTCAACGCCGTCTTCATAGATCTTGAAGTCGGATCGTTTCAACGCTTTTACATAGTTGCCGTTCTTGTCAGTGACGGTGATGTTCAGGACCACGAGGTCGGTGCTTACGCGCACCACGTCGTCGTCCTGCGCGAAAACGACGAAGGCGCTAAACCACACGATTGCGAGCAGGAAGGGAATCGTCTTGCGCATGATCAGGGTTGACGGATAAAGCCTCGAAACAGCTTGATTAGCTGAAGTAAAACATTAGCCTTGCCGATGACTGATGCTGACACGACTTGCCTGGGAGTGTCCTGAACATTCTGTGACAGAGACTCGCTGGCTTCAGCGATTTGCGTCATGGCCGCACACAGATCCGCGGGCTGGTTGTCGATTGTCACGTCCTCGTCTTCGCCGCCTGACTCGTTGCGAATCTTTTTGGTGAGCTTCTCCAGACGTTCGACTTTCTTCATCGAGTCGCGATCGAGAGCTGATGACTTGTCCTTGATACTTGCCTGAAGCTCTTTACCAAGCTGTGCGATCTCTTTTGCGCGCTTCAGGTTTTCCTGATGGTCCTTTTCGGCCATCTTGATCGCACGTTTCGCGCGCATCTCCTCTTCGAAAGTCGTAAGAGGAGTGGTGTCGTCAGAACTCTTGATTGTTCCGTCGACTGGTCTCGACGGTGGAGTGGGAGATGGTCTCGGCGGAGGAGGAAGCTGAGCGACAGCGACACCGCAACTAAACAGAACGACGAAGATCAAAACCGAAACGACTTTGGAGATTTTGTTGATTCCGCTCTGAGGGTTCACTTTAACAATCGGCACGCCGACCCCTAAACTAAAACTTAAAATCATTACTGTAGGGAGACTACGGAACGCGCCCCGGATTATCAGGTGAGTTAAGAAACTCTCCGGGCTTGCCAGAGCCACGCTTCACGATCTCCGGCTGGAGTCGCTCGGGCGTGCGCTTCTTTCCTTGCGAGGAGCTGTAAGCAATTAAACCTGATTGAGGATCCGCTGTGACACCGACAAGACGAATGGAAGCGACCTTTTGAGCCGACAATGTTACTGCGTAAGAGCCCTCTTGTTCAGGTTGTAGTTGAGCCGGCGTAACCGGCAAAACGCTCTGTTCAAGCCCGCCGTCTTTTCGGTTGCGCAATTCGATCACCACCGAAAGGTTAGTTAATTCCTGCTTCGAAATGTTCTTTACTACGCCACCGATCGTCGTCATGCCCTTCGATAGTGTAGGTTCATCAATGACGACGTGGGCCAGCGCTGGTCCTTTTGGACCAGGCTCGACGACCGGCGGTGGCATGTTGTCAGCGAGAACTCTTTGCGCGTAATACTTGCGAATAAAACCGTAGCCTGCCAGCAGTAATGCAGTGACGGCCACAGCACAAACCGCCGCCAGCAGCTTTCCTTTGTTTGATTCTCGCTCGCGGGCAATAGCTTCTTCCGGATGAAAGGGATCGTTAATCATTTAATACTCAGCTCACCAATTACCTTAACTCACGGCTGCGGGACTCGGCCCGGAGGAGGTGCGCCGGTTACAGCCGCTATCAAACCATCGAGAAACTGATCTTCAGCAAGACCGCTGCTCCGCAGCGTCGTCCACTCAGCACCCGTCGCTCCGTCAGTGCGTCCTTCAACCTTTGCATTAACTGCCACGTTAGCAGTCGAGCCGTCGATCGGTTGAATTTCCACCGTCAAGGTGTAACGACCGCGCGTCCATCCTCGCGCACTCGCCGCAGGCACGTCCGCGTATCTGCTCAGGTCTGCTTCCGCGACGACAGCGCCCTTCGTGAAGGTGTAAGGCTGACTGACGATGATTCCGTCTGAGAGTCTCGACGCAGCTTCATCGACGACCAACTTGCGATCGCGCATCAGCTCCTGTATCGCGTTCAGGATCACGTCACGTCGTCCGCTTAAGCGATAAGGATTTGGGAGTGGCGGTGTTTCGGGAGTGCGGCCACGGCCGAAGTCCATTCCGCGACCCGCGCCGACGTCGGTCTTGTTACCATTGTTTGCCGGCGTTCGTTCTGAACCACTATCTCGAACGCGCTCGTTTTGCTTGTCGACACCCTTTGCTGCCTGGGCAAATGCAGGGACTGAACAGGCAATCAATATCAGCAGACCAGTGATTATGCGCAACATAGCGACACCCTTTGCTTTTACTGCAATGAACTTCACCGGGGACTCGTAAACTGAGAATAGATTAACGGTCAGTCAAAGACAAGCTGCAGTTTGGAGTAAAAAACCGAAGAATTTGTTGCCACAAAGAAGCACAAAAAGCTCAAAATGATGTTTGTGATTTTTGTGCCTTCTGGTGTCTTACTTCTGTTGTGCGTTTTTCGCGTCGCGCTCGCGTTCCCACTTACGTAATGCTTGAACGCCCGATTCAAACTCAGCGCCGTTCCTGTAGAAGTTGTGTGCGCCGTCGTTTCGGTCAGGATTGCGAACGTAATAGAGATAGTCGGACGTCGCCGGGTTTAAAGCAGCTCTGAGCGAACTCTCACCAGGTGAGGCGACTGGTCCGGGCGGCAGACCCGTATAGATTCGCGTGTTGTATGGCGAACGCCTCTGTATATCACTCAGGTAAACCTTTCCGTCATAACGCCACTTTCCGTCGAGCTTCGACGCATAAATGACGCTGGAATCCACAGCGAGCGGAATGTCCTTACGAAGACGGTTGTAAATGACCGACGCCACCAACGGTCGCTCGTCCGCAAGTTTTGCTTCGGTTTCGATGATCGAGGCGGTCGTCACGATCTGGCGCGGCGTGAAGTTGAGGCTGCGTGCCCGGTCCGTCCAGTCAGGTTTCCAGACGCTGCGAAACCGCGACACCATCGTCTCGATCAACTCGGCCGGCGTCATTTCAGGAGAAAACTCATACGTGTCAGGGAACAGATAACCTTCCAGGTTTTTCGCTTCGGGGTCGAGGTCACGGATCAAGCTAACGTTATTCATTAACTCCAGTGCCTCAGACTCACCTGAGAGCTTAAATTCGGCTACCTGCGCCATCGCACGCGCAATGTCCCAACGAGTCCAGCCTTCGATGATGGTCAGGCGGTTGAGTCGTCGCTGGCCTTGCTGAAGCTTGGCCAGGACGCCCAAAGGAGAAATCGGCGAAGGGAAATCATATTCGCCAGCCTTTAGTGTCGCTCCTGCCCCCGTGCTCTTCAAGTAAAGCTTTAAGGGCCATTCGTGCTTGATCACGCCTTCAGCCACCAGCTTGCTGATAATCGAGCTCGGGGAGGTGCCTCTGGGAATTTCGATGTACTGACCGTTTTTCGTGTGGGCGATGGGTTTGTGGAGGTCGTAATAGGTCCAGGCTCCAAGACCAGCCGTGGCGAGCAGGCCCACCACGATTAACAGAAGTATTAGCCGCTTCATTCGTGTGTTGTGTCCTGATTTTCAGTGTCTGTGACCGCAGACGGATCGACGCGCACTCTTTCCTGATCGGTTACGAGAAAGTCTCGCAGGATGGTGGCTGCCGCTTCGCCGTCTACGAGCGCCGGGATGTCTTCAGGCTTTAGGCCCTCGGCCTTTAAATTCTCCATGGCTTCGAAGGAAGTCAAGCGCTCATCCTGAAGGTAAACCGGCTGCGGGACGGATCTGGCCAGGTTCGACGCGAGCCGGCGGACGTTTTGGGCGGCATCGCCTTCAATTCCATCCAACCTGAGCGGCAAACCAACTACTATCGTTTTCGCGTCAAAGCGCTCGACAAGTTTTCGAATGTCCTGAAGTAGTTTTTTCCAACTTGAACGTTTGAGTGGCGGGAGTCGTTTAGTGGTAATCAACCTCTCGTCCGAGACGGCCGTACCGACAAGTTTTTCGCCAAGATCGAGAGCGACGATTGGTCCGGTAACCTGTTGATGGTCTTTGGTTCTTTTCACTTAAGCTTTAGCTTGCACCCCGTAAAAGCCGCCTGTATCATACGTTTCGATTCGCAACACGCGCGATCTTAGTTGGTCCGGGCTCTAACGTAATACACGAGGTAGGTAAATGTCATTTCGCACCAAGTTTATTCTGACTCTGCTGTCCGCAACGCTAACTCTCTATACCGCTGTGGGTGGTTGGATTTCCACGCGCGCGCAACAGCCGGCAAACGATCCCAACGCGCAGTTGCGTATCTTTGAGAGCGTTCTCCAGCACATTCAGAACGATTATGTAGATGAGCCAAACATGGAGAAGGTTCGGGCAGGCGCCTTGCGCGGCCTGGCTTACGGACTCGATCCCTATTCGACCTATCTCACGCCCGAGCAAGTTCGCGAATACAACGCCGGCAACAAAGACAATCTGGCCGGTCTCGGCGCCGAACTTTCGCAGGTCGCTTCTTATCTCTACGTAGTTGCGCCAATGAAGGGCTCTCCGGCCGATGTGGCTGGAATCAAAGCGGGCGACATCATCGAGTACATCGACAACAAAGCCACCCGAGACATTTCTCTTTACGACGCCAAGCAACTTTTGAATGGCGCCGCCGGAACCGAAGTGAAGCTGCGCGTCCTGCGTGCGAATGCCAGCCCGCTGACAGTGACCGTCAAGCGTGGTGCGACGCGCGCCGCCGCTGCTGAAGCCAGAATGGACGCGGGACGCGTTGGCATTCTGCGAATTAACAGTTTTGCGGATGGTGAAGCTGCCGACGTAAAGAATCGGTTACAGGATCTGCTCAAGCAAGGCGCGCAAAAGATCGTTATCGATATGCGTGATACCGCCGGCGGATCGCTGAATGAAGCCGTTGCGGTTGCCAATCTCTTCGTCAAGGACGGCGTGATTGCTCAGACGATCGGTCGTGAAGGGAAGGCGTTGAAAACATTCCAGGCC
>Ga0126315_10001055_pt1 | contig 10286 bp, 9 predicted proteins | sample Plot106_FD_92534 | JGI IMG/M metagenome (GOLD analysis project Ga0126315, IMG submission 92534) | Serpentine soil microbial communities from UC McLaughlin Reserve, CA, USA - Plot106 | ecosystem: Environmental > Terrestrial > Soil > Grasslands | place: USA: UC McLaughlin Reserve, Lake County...
GCGCAGCACGCTTCGCTTGACGTCGGTGAGGGCGGCAGTTCGGAGGCGGCACTGCAGGCGGCGATCAACGAGGGAGCGCGCCAGAGCTGGAAGCTGGTCGGCGTGACGCAAGACCCTACGAGCAGCGGCGTCATCCTGGTGTGGGATACGTCGGGGTTTTTCTCCGGCTAGCAGGGCGGTTCGGGTAAGGGCGCTTCGCGAAGCGCCCTTACAGGCAAACTGCGGCATCAGGTCCCTTCGGTAGGATCTTCACGGATTTCATTTCTGGGCGGCGTTATCATTGGCGGATGATGTTCCATTTACGGAAGGACTCCATCGATGAGTGAGAAGACGGGGCTACGTAAGGATTTGGGATCCGAGGTGGGGGCACTCGTGGCCTCGGACGCGCCGGATGAGGAGGTATTGAACGAGGTTGTGCGTCGGGTGCACGAGGCGCATCCCGTGTGGGACTGGAGCGGCATCTATCTGCTTGTGGGGGATACCCTCGTGCTCGGTCCCCGCACGGCCCCGGTGGACCACTCGCGCATCGCTATCGGGGAGGGCGTCTGCGGCACGGCTGTCTCCGATGACCGTAACCAGGTCGTCGAGGACGTGCGCGAGGTCGAGAACTACCTGGCGTGTTCGATCCACACCCGCTCCGAGCTGGTCGTCCTGATCAGGGACTCAGGGAAAATAGTCGGCGAGTTCGATGTCGACTCGGATACCGTCGGAGCGTTCACGCAGGAAGACGAAGCCCTGCTCGATGAGTTGGGATCCCTGATCTCGGGCCGCGTCGCCTCGCTGGCCACCTCGTACGGATCGGGCTAGCGGCTACAAACCGGCGAGTACATTCTCCAGCGCCGCTCACATTTCGGGCGGTAGGACGTCGGATCTTCGCCCCGGGGATACTCGGAGATTTGACGGTAATCTCTGTGCTCGTAACGCTCTTCGTAACGTTCGAGAGACGGCAATGCTGTAGAGCGGCGTTGTGGGAACAGGAGCAAGGCATCAGGGTCAAGAAGGCGGTAGGATGAGTGCCCGCGCCGCCTCGTGGCTGGCGTGGTCGCTCGCCGCCCTCTCTGTGGCAATGTTTTTGATCAGCGTCGCGCTGACCGTCTCCTCCTAGTACGCCGGTCCGGTCACGCAAGCTCCGAGCGACTGGGGCACCTCTGGACTTCTCAGCGGTCTATTTATCTTCTTGCCCTTCCTCGCCTTTCCCCTGGTGGGCGCCCTGATCTCCTCAAGGCGTCCCGGAAGCCCTATCGGCTGGATCTGCCTGATAGCAGGCCTGTTCTGGATGCTCATCATCTTGGCAGACGCGTCCGACGCTTATGAGCTTGCCAGGACCGGTACGGTAACGTCTTCGGTGACACTCGACGCGCTAACACAGTGGATCTGGGTGCCGCCCGTGGGGTTGCTAGGGATCTACCTGATCCTGCTGTTCCCCGACGGGAGGTTGCCTTCGAGGAGGTGGCGTCCGTTTGCGTGGTTCGCCGGGGCGGTGATTATCCTGACCAGCGTGGCCGTCACCACCAGTCCAGGGCCTTTGCCCGACCACCCGGGGATGAGCAACCCGTTCGGGCTGGAAGGGCATTCGATTGTGGCGCAGACTCTCTTAAGCGCCCCGTTGCTGCTGCCCATATGCATCCTGGCCGCGGCGTTCAGCCTGGTATGGCGCTACCAGCATTCCGGTGGAGAGGTGCGTCTGCAGATCAGATGGGTGGCCTTCGCCGCTTCATTGGTGGGCGTTGCGTACGCGGTCACCCTGGTTGGCGAACTCTTCCTCATACCGGAAGCCTTGATCACGGAACAAGGACCGCCATTGTGGCTCGCGCTAATACAGGACGCCGTCCTCATAAGCTACGCGGGAGTCCCGATCGCCGTAGGCTTCGCCGTGCTCCGCTACCGCCTCTACGATATCGACGTTCTTATAAACCGCACCCTGGTCTACGGCTCTCTCACCGCTATGCTGGTGGCGGTCTACATCGGTGGCGTGGTCGGTCTGCAGGCCGTCTTGCGCGTCATCAGCGGCCAGGAGTCCACCCTCGCGGTCGTCGTCTCGACGCTGGCCATAGCAGCGCTGTTCAATCCACTGCGCCGTCGGGTGCAGGCGTTCGTGGACCGGCGCTTCTACCGCAAAAAGTACGACGCGAGAAAAACTTTGGAAGCCTTCTCGGGCAGACTACGCGACGAGACGGATCTCCACACGTTGAGAAAAGACCTGATGGATGTGGTGAAGGAGACGATGGAACCGGCGCACGTCTCGCTGTGGGTGCGTCACGGACCCCACGACGAGCCATCAGCAAAAAGCTGACTAGCTGACCAGCTATCACACCGGCACCTCCACGGGCCGGGTGGAGAGTTCGTTGTAGTGCTGGTAGCGCTCGGGATGGAGGTGCGCCTCGACGAGCTCGATAGGTGCGTCGCCTGTTACGAGAGTGATACGACGTACCTTCAGCACGGGAACCCTGGCTGGTATCTCGAGCAAGGCTGCCACGTCCCGTGTTGCGGTCGCGGCCCCGATCCACTGCCTGGAGTATTCCACCTTGCGTCCCGTGCTTTCTTCGAAGAGCCTGCTCAAGGAGATGGCCCCGTAATCAGCACTCTTCAAAGCGGGGAAGCGCCCAACAGGCAAATGCGAGTCGCACACGAAGATCGGAAGCTCGTCAGCGAGCCTCAACCTTCTCACGAACAGCACTCTCTCCCCAACCTCGATCTCCAACCGCGCCGCGACCTCTTCGTCCGCCACTCTCTCCTCCCGCAACACGAGCCTCGCTCCCGGCTTGTATCCCCAGCGTTCGATCTCCTCGGTGAAGCTGTGCAAGTACGCCAGGTTGGACCGCAGCCGCGGACTCGCCAGAAAAGTCCCCCGACCGGGCTCCCGCCGCACTAGACCCTGGCGTCTTAACTCATCCAACGCCCGCCGCGCCGTCGTCCGGCTTACCCCGAAGTCCGAAACCAGGTCAGCCTCGCTAGGCAACCTGTCCCCAACCCCGATCTCACCAGATTCGATCTGCTCTGTTAGCCCGAGCAGGATCTGGTGGTACAGCGTCCCCGCGCTGGACCGTGACAAACGCTTCATGACAACATTTGTAGTATCAAAGTATTGTTGTGTCAAGACTCATAGCGGATCGGTCATGAGAGCGCCGAGACCGGTGATCATGATGCAAGCCCATCATCCCCACCGAGCCTCTCTTGCCCCCAGGAAGGTTTAGTGTTGCCCGGGGTGAGGGAAGGCTGTTACATTGTAGTAACAGATTTCGGGAATGAGGTGATAGGCCGAATCACAAACATTTGTAGGAGGGTAATATTCGGTTTTTGCGTCTGGCTCGCTGGCCGGCTTGTATAGAATGGATAGCGAGGGAAAGGAGCGAGGTTAATGGACACTTCACGAATGTTCGAGTTTCCGATCAAGGAATTTTTCAAGCAGCCGAGATCTCTTCTGGGGGCCGGGGCGTATGAGAACGCGGGTCCCGAGGCAGCGGAGATGGGCCTCCAGCACGTTTTGTTCGTGACTTCTGGTCTCGAGGGGACTGGGATCGTCGACGAGTGCAAGACCAACTTCGAGAACGCCGGGGTCTCGGTTTCTATCTACGACAAGGTCGAGTCCAACCCCAAGGATTACAACGTGATGGACGCCTACAAGGCTTTCATCGACGGTGAGTGTAACGGCTACGTCTCGATCGGGGGCGGCTCCTCCCACGACACGACAAAGGGAGCCCGCGTCGTAGCGGCCCACGACGGGCGCAACGTCAACGAGTTCCAGGGCGTGAGCGCCTCAGAGAAGCTGGACAACCCCCCGCACATCGCGATCAACACGACCGTAGGCACAGGCTCGGAGACGACGCCTGCCTACGTTATAACCGACACCGCATCCGAGAAAGCGCCGCACAAGTGGGTGGCTTTCGACAGGGCCGCGACGACGACCCTGGCGATAAACGACCCCGTCCTGTGCATGACGCAGCCGCCCGAGTACGTGGCCTACACCGGCTTCGACACCCTGGCGCACGCTTCGGAAGCGTACGTCGGGCGGGTGCAGCACCTCTCGTGTACTCCTGTTGCGCTCGAGGCCGTAAGGCTCACCACCAAGAACCTCAGGGAGGCCACCTACAATCCGAAGAACTACAAGGCCATGGAGGCGATGGTCTGGGCGCAATACATGGCGGCCCAGGCGTTTAGCTCCGCCCTGCTCGGTATATTGCACTCGCTCTCGCACGCTGTCTGCGCCTATTACGACATACACCACGGTCTCAACAACGGCGTAGGCATCGCGAGGGTGTGGACTTTCAACCAGCCTGCCGCTGTCGAGAAGTACGCGGACATAGCGACGGCGATGGGCGAGGACACCACAGGCATGAACCCTGTGCAGGCTGCCGACCAGGCCATAGACGCCGTCATAAGGCTCGCCAAGGACTGCGGCATCCCCGAGAACTGGGGCCAGGTCAAGGAGTACCCGAAGACGAGGATGGGCAAGGGCAATTACGAAGGCATGACCACAGGCCCCATCCAGAGCGATGACGAAGAGCTCCAGAAGATGGCCGAGCATATGATGGAGGACGTATGCACGCCGGGGAACCCACGCGACCTCACCGTCGAGGGGGCCAGGGAGATCCTGCGCGACTGCATGTACGACCCGATGGAGCGCAAGACCTCCAACGGATACAGGCAGAACATCTGGGGCGCCGCACCTGAGATGGGACGCAAGATCCAGGGCTACGAAGGGCGCGGCGACGGCGTCGGCCGCGAGCCCGTCTCGACACCGTAGAATAGGCGCAGGTACAATCGTCCCCGTAATTGCGCGGGGTGGAGGAAGGAGCGGGCCGCGTGGCCCGCTCCTGTTCTCGCAGGAGAAGTATTCGAGAAGGAGAGATTTGTTTCAGAGCATAGAAGAGGTCGGTGAGAGGCTGGCCGAGCAGAGCTACGTCTCGGACAGGCGTCTGGCTACGGTCGTCTTTCTGGCGACGCGGCTGGGCAAGCCGATCCTGGTCGAGGGGCCTGCCGGTGTTGGGAAGACAGAGCTGGCCAAGTCGCTCGCAGGGGCCGTGGGTCGAGAGTTGATCCGGCTGCAGTGCTACGAGGGCCTCGACGAGGCGAAGGCCCTCTACGAGTGGGAGTACTCCAAGCAGCTACTCTATACTCAGGTCCTCAGGGAGAAGATCGGGGAGACCCTCGCTCCGACAGAGAGCCTGCGCGAGGCTGCAGAGGTCCTACGTGGGCAAGAAGATATCTTCTTCTCAGAGAACTTCCTGGTTGAGCGTCCGATCCTTCAGGCCGTCCAGTCAGACGAGGTGGCGGTGTTGCTCATAGACGAGATCGACCGCGCCGACGAGGAGTTCGAGGCGTTCTTGCTCGAGTTCCTCTCCGACCACCAGGTCTCCATACCGGAGATAGGGACCGTAAAGGCGAAGCATCCGCCCGTTGTGGTTCTTACCTCCAACCGCACCCGCGAACTCTCCGAAGCGCTCAAGCGCCGCTGTCTGCACCTCCAGATCCCCTACCCGACGGGCGAGGTGGAGCTGAAGATAGTACGCCTCAAAGCGCCGGGGATAGGCGAAGCCCTCTCCGAGGAGCTGGTCCGTACGATCCAGGACCTCCGCACCCTCGATCTCCGCAAGGCCCCGAGTATCGGCGAGACGCTCGACTGGGCACAGTCACTCGTCGTGCTCGGCGCTGAAGACCTCAGCAAGGACCTGGTAGAGAGCACGATCAGCGTGATCGCCAAGTACGACCGCGACGCGCAGAAGATGCTCGACTACCTCGGCGTGCATGCTAAAGAACGCAGAGACCTGGGTCAGAAAGAACCGACCGGCGAGAACCCCTCCGAAGGGATGTACGAGATGCACCGCTCCGTCCACAAGCACGCCCACTAGGGGCGCGCATGGATACGGTTGTAAACGGCTTCATTGGGGTCTTGAGAGACCATCACCTGAGGGTCTCCCCCGCAGAGAGCATCGACGCCCTCAACGCCCTGAAGCACACAGGTCTCGAGGAGCGTGAGACCGTGAAGGACACGTTGCGGGCTACGCTAGTAAAAAACCAGGATGATGCGGGGACCTTCGACCGGCTCTTCGATCTGTACTTCTCTATGCGTCCGGTGGCGGAGAAACCGCAGGCGAAGTTGAAACTCCCGGATCACGACCATGATCATGGTCCTCCTCCTACACGTCTGGAGCTTGGCGAGGAGGCAGGAGGAGAGTCGCCTGAGGAGGATGGGCACAGCCACGACACGGACGAGTCCACGGAGATGCGCAAGTTCTTCGACGAGGACAGGATGCGCCAGTCCAACGATATCCACGGCGACGCCGACAGGATGCGGCTCTCGATGTTCTCGCAGGAGTTGATTCTGAACCGCAAACCTGGCGCGATGGAGAGCGCGCTCCAACGCCTCACTTACCACATGCGCCTCCGTCGCTCGCGCAACATGTTCAACCCCGGCGGCCTCGTACCCGAAGCAGGCGGTGAGGAGCTCCCGCTCGACGTCTCGGCTGTGGACCTGCAGGACTTTGTCGACCACCTGCACGAGATGGAGGTCGACGAGGATCTCATTGCGGAGCTCGAAGCCCAGTCAGAGAACATTTTGAGAGGACTTCCCGAACTCATAAAGCAGATGCAGGAGCGTGAGAAGCTGCTCGAGAAAGGGACGAAAGACGACTCGGAGCTACGACGGCGGGCGCTGCGCAAGATGCTCGACTTCTCGGCCGGCGAACAGAGGGAGATGGAGGCGGCCGTGCGCAGGATCTCCCGCAAGATTCAAGGCGCGAAGACCCGGCGGTTGAAGGAGGACAGGATCGGACGCATCAGCGTTCCCCACACCCTCCGCCACAACGTCCGTTACGAAGGCGTTCCCTTCGACCCTGTGCTGCGCCGCCGCCGCGAGGGAAAGCCGCGCATTGCCCTCCTGTGCGACGTGTCGTTGAGCACGCGCAACTTGAGTCGTTTCTGGCTGCACATGGTCTACCAGATGCAGAGCCTGTTCTCGAAGGTGAGGACATTCGTGTTTGTGGCTGACGTTGCCGAGGTGACGCAGGTCTTCGAAGAACGCGCCATGAACAGGGCTGTCGATGAGATTTTCTCTGGTCGTCTCATCGACGCTGACGTGAACAGCGACTTCGGTAACGCTGCAGAGCAGTTCATGAACCGCTATCTTCCGACCATAAACCACCGATCGACCCTGGTCGTGCTAGGCGACGGGCGCAACAACGGCAAGAACCCGAACGTAAGGGCTTTCGAGGAGATGGCGCAGCACGCCAGACAGGTAATCTGGATAACACCAGAGCCAAAATGGGGCTGGTCTCTAGGCTCCTGCGACATGCCCCTATACGAACTCCTCTGCGACCGCGTCGAGGTCGTCAGAACCATAGATCAACTCGCCGGCGTCGCCGAAGAGCTCGCAAAGGCCCGCGCATGACCCGAAAAGACGTGCCGTTCTCCAACACGGAGCCTTTTCGGTTTTGCCCGGCTGACGGCACGCGCCTTGGAGATCCACGCCCGAGCGGCGGCGTGACGTGCCCGGAGTGCGGCCGGTCGTGGTACCGCAACTCAGCACCCGCGGTCGGGGTTGCCATCGTGCGTGACAGCAAGGCCCTCGTCACCGTGCGTGCCCGAGAGCCGGAGAAGGGAAGAGTGGACGTACCTGGCGGTTTCGTCGACGTCGGGGAGCACCCTGCTGCAGGACTAAAGCGGGAGGTGAGAGAGGAACTCGGCATCGAGATCGAGGTCGAAGAGAAACCTGTCCTGCTGGCTACGCACACCTACGGGCCCGGTGGGATGTGGGTTCTCGCCATCAGCTTTTTGGCGCACTTGGTGGAAGGAGAGCCAAGCCCCGCAGACGACGTGGCCGAGATACGCTGGATCTCGGCCGAAGAGATCGGCGACCTGGATTTCGCCTGGGAGCATGACCGCAGGTTGGTGAGAGCCGCACTGGAAGACGGAGGCTAGGAGGAGCTCGTGAGCACGATAGACGGCTGGCTTGAGGAGTTCTTGTACGGACAGACCAGCGTAGGGGTCATCCTGCTCGTAAGCCTGCTGCTCGGTCTGCGACACGCGAGCGACCCCGACCACCTCGCCGCCGTCACAACCCTCATCGCCTCAGAGAAGGAGCGAGACAGGGTAAGGAGGGCTGGCGTGATGGGCTCCCTCTGGGGCCTGGGCCACGGGACCACGCTCGTACTCGTCGGCCTGCCGCTCGTCTTCATGAACCAGTACCTGCCCGAGGTCATCAGCAAGGTTGCCGAAGTCGCCATCGGGTGCATCATAGTTCTACTGGCAGCAAGGCTTCTCATCCGGTGGCGCCGCGGCTTTTACCACGTCCACGTCCACACCCACGACGGCGGAGAGGCCCATCGCCACGTCCATTCTCACGCCAACGACGAGTCCCACCAGCACGCCCACCGCGTCCCGCAACGCACCCCGCTGTCGTCTTACGGCGTCGGGCTGGTGCACGGTATCGGCGGTTCCGGCGGGCTCACGCTGCTGCTGCTCTCGACAATCTCGGACAAAGCTCAGGCGATCGGGGCGCTGCTTCTCTTCGCTAGCGGAACCGCCGTCTCGATGGCGCTCCTCTCCACCGCCTTCGGTCTCGTCATAGCCGGCGGTCCCATAGCACGAAACTTCGAGCGCGTCGCCCCCGTGCTCGGCGTCCTGAGCATGGCCTTCGGAGCGTGGTACGCGCTCGGCGCGCTTGGAGTAGTCGTTTATCCATTTTGATGCAGGGGCGTTTCGCGAAACGCCCTACAAGCAAACCACGGCTACAGGGTTCATGAGATGGCCTGGTCCATGGCCTTCACGTTCGGCTCGCGTCCGGTCCAGAGTTTTTGTGCCAAGACGCCCTGGTAGAGCAACATCCTGTCGCCGGCGACGACGGGGACGCCTCGCTCGCGCGCCAGCCTGACGAGCGGAGTTTGCGTCCCTGGACGGTAGACTGCGTCGCAGAATGCCCTTCCCTCCCGCACGTAAGCGGGAGGCACTGGGATGGGGTCCTCCTCATTCATCCCTAGAGGAGTGGCGTTGATGACGATCTCCGCATCAGGGAGCACATCGAGGTGATGAACTAATAGCCCTTTCATGCCCGTCCCTTGCAGCTTGTCTCGCAGGTGTGCGGCGCGCTCCACGCTCCGGTTGGCGATGTGAAGCTCACCGATCCCTACGTTACCGAAGGCGACCGCGATAGCGGCCGCGGTACCCCCGGCACCGAGGAGCAGGACGCTCTTGCCTGAGAGTTCTATACTGGCCTCCTGGCAGGCCATCACCATCCCGCCTCCGTCCGTGTTGAAACCGCGCAATCCAAAGTCTTCGATCACCACGGTGTTAACGGCACCAGAGACGCGGGCTTCCTCGTCCAGCTCATCCACGAGCGGGATCATCGCCCGCTTGTGCGGCATCGTAACGTTGAAGCCCCGGGCCTTCAGGGCCTCCAGACCCTTCACCGCCGCCGGCAGTTCGTCGGGATCTACATCCAGGCAGACGTAGACGAAGTCCAGGCCGTCAGCGACGAAAGCAGCGTTGTGCATAGCCGGGCTCAGGCTGTGGCCGACAGGTTGCCCGACGAGGGCCAGCAACCCGGTCTTACCGCTGATCATCCCTCTCGACACGCCGCCTATTATAGAGAGTGGGAAGAGTCTAGAGCCGCTCCGACGTAGTTCTCGGCGATGGTCGTCGCCGCGGCCCGCGAGGTCGTGACGTAGTCGAGTTCGGCCTGCTGCACCTTGAGCTGGAAAGGGTCGCTCCTGTCGAAGTGGTGCAGCATGGACGTCATCCACCAGGAGAACCGCTGTGCCCTCCAGACGCGGCGCAGGCAGGTCCCGGAGTACGCATCGAGGAGCCCCTTATCTCCAGATCTGTAGAACTCCGTCAGGGCGTGGGCGAGGACCCGGATATCCGCGACGGCCAGGTTCATCCCCTTCGCTCCCGTGGGTGGGACGATGTGCGCGGCGTCCCCGGCCAGGAAGAGCCTGCCGTGCTGCATCGGCTCGCAGACGAAGGAGCGCATCTGCACGATGTCCTTCTGGAAGATCTCGCCTCCGGCCAGCTCCCAGCCGTCGTGGGTGGCGAGCCTCGTGGACAGCTCGTCCCAGATTCTCTCGTCAGGCCACTCCTCGACGTCGTCTTGCGGATCGCACTGGAAGTAGAGGCGCTGGACCTCGGGAGAGCGGGTGCTGACCAGGGCGAAGCCGCGGTCGTGGAGGGTGTAGATCAACTCCTCCGTCGATGGCGGTCCCTCGACGAGGATGCCAAACCACCCAAAGGGATAGGTTCTGGTGTACTCCGTGCGCGCGCTCTCCGGTATCCCGGTCCTGCAGACCCCGAAA
>Ga0126315_10001056_pt1 | contig 10285 bp, 10 predicted proteins | sample Plot106_FD_92534 | JGI IMG/M metagenome (GOLD analysis project Ga0126315, IMG submission 92534) | Serpentine soil microbial communities from UC McLaughlin Reserve, CA, USA - Plot106 | ecosystem: Environmental > Terrestrial > Soil > Grasslands | place: USA: UC McLaughlin Reserve, Lake County...
CCCGTCGACGCCGAGGTCGGCGCGGCGTCGGCGCTGAAGATGGCGTTCGGGGGCTGGAACAAGATCGGCATCGCGCTGACGGCGCAGGCGCGCGCCATCGCCTCGGCGTACGGGGTCGAGGATCTGCTCGACGAGGAGGGCGTCCCGGCCGACAAGCTGACGCGGGTCGCGGATCGGGCGTGGCGCTGGGCTCCGGAGCTGGAAGAGGTCGCAGCGACCTGCGTCGAATGTGGCGTCGCCGAGGAGCTCCCCCGCGCGGCCGCGGAGTTCTACCGTCAGCTGGCCCGCTAGAACTCGTTCCCCGGCGGAGCTCGTGGACGTGGAGGCGCGGGCGCGCGTTTAGGCCGGAGCCGGCTCGAGGAAGCGGAAGTAGACGGCGTAGCGGATCGCGCCGCCGCGGTTGAGGCCGCTCGTGTGCGGGAGCCGGGGATGCATGACGACGGCATCGCCCGGCTCGAGCTCGAGCGGCTCCGGGCCGTCGCCGTCGAACGGCCAGACGACGAGGCCGCCGTCGTCGGCACCGGCAGGAGTGAGCGCGACGCCGACGATCCGGAGGTAGCCGCGTCCGTTCGCCCAGGCGGGCACCTCGTCGACGTGCGCAGCGAGCTCATGGTCGCCCTCGTCGGGGGGTTGCAGGACGATTTGCGGATCGCACATCTCCCCGCCTCGTAGTTCTGCGGGCAGGTGCGACGCAAGCTCGACGAGCGGCGGGTCCCACTTCAGGTGTGGAAACCAGTGCGCAGACCAGAGCCACGACGCGAGCGTCTCGGCCGGTAGGCCTCGCTGAACCACGTCGAGGTGGAGGTGTCGGAGCGCCGTGCGGACGGCCGCCTCCGGAACCATCTTGGGGAGGACGGCGTAGCCGCGGCGCTCGATAGCCGTGTTCACGGCGATTTTGCTGTGTGGCTGTTGTGTCTGCGGCACGTCTGGATCTTCACACATTGGTTGACATAGAACCTTCGAGGGCAATCCTTCCTTAGTGCGTCGGCCGCACCCGCACGAGACCGTTCTGATCACGGGCGGAGCCGGATTCATCGGTTCGCACCTTGCGGACGAACTCCTCGCACGCGGTTACCGCGTCCGCGCGCTGGACACCCTTGTGGAACAGGTTCACGACGGTGGTGGGCGGCCGGACTACCTCGACGCCGACGTCGAGCTCGTCCGCGGCGACGTCCGCGACGCGGAGACGGTCGCCCACGCCTTGAGGGGCGTCGATTCGGTTGTCCACTTCGCGGCGCGCGTCGGCGTCGGGCAGAGCATGTACGAGCTCGTCGAATACGTCGCGGCGAATACGGAAGGCACCGCCGTGCTACTCGAGGCCATCCTCGACCATCCGGTGCGCAAGCTGCTCGTCGCCTCGAGCATGAGCGTCTACGGCGAGGGCGCGTATGAAACGGCCGATGGAGAGTCGATCGTCGCGGAGCGGACCCCCGAGCAGCTCGAGGACGGCATCTGGAACGTGCTCGACGACCGGGGTCGCCCGCTACGTCCGGTTCCAACGCCGGAGACGAAGCAGCCGGCGCTGTCATCGGTCTACGCGCTGACGAAGTACGACCAGGAACGCCTCTGCCTGATGTTCGGCCGCGCGTACGAGCTCCCGGTGGTCGCGCTGCGGTTCTTCAATTCGTACGGCACGCGGCAGGCGCTGTCGAACCCGTACACGGGTGTCCTCGCGATCTTCGCGGCGCGCTTGCTGAACGGAAAACCGCCGCTCGTCTTCGAGGACGGGCGGCAGCTGCGTGATTTCGTGTCCGTTTCGGACGTCGCACGCGCGTGCCGGCTCGCGCTGGAGACCGACGGCGCGAACGGTCATGCCGTCAACATCGGCACTGGCCGCGGCGTCACTGTGCTCGAGGTCGCAGAGAAGCTCGCGCAGGTGCTCGACGTCACGATGGACGCCGACGTGGTGGGGAAGTTCCGCTCCGGCGACGTGCGCCACTGCTTCGCCGACGTCTCTCGCGCCCGCGAGCTCTTCGCGTTCGAAGCGCGCGTGGAGCTCGAGGAGGGCATGGCCGAGCTCGCCGAGTGGCTCGAGGGCCAGGTCGCCGACGACCGTGTCGACGACGCAGCGGCCGAGCTCGCCGTGCGGGGACTGACGCGGTGAGGGTGCGGCGCCCGTACGTGCTCATCACCGGCGGCGCCGGCTTCATCGGCACGAACCTCGCGTCGAGGCTCGTGGACGAGGGCCGCCGTGTGCTCGTCCTCGACAGCCTCGCGCGGCCGGGGGTCGAGGCGAACCTGCGCTGGCTGAAGGTGACGTGCGGCGGCCAGCTCGACTACATGGTCGCCGACGTGCGCGACCGGGCTGCGGTGCGAGCCGCGGTGCGCGGGGCGGACGCCGTCTTCCACCTCGCGGCGCAGGTGGCGGTGACGACGAGCCTCGAGTCGCCGATCGACGACTTCGACGTCAATCTCCGGGCGACGCTCGTCCTCCTCGAGGAGCTGCGAGCGCTGGCGGCGCCTCCGCCGCTGCTCTACACCTCGACGAACAAGGTCTACGGGAACCTTCCCGACGTCCGCCTGATGCGGGTCGGCGAGCGCTGGGAGCCGGTCGACCGGCGGCTCCGCGCGGACGGCATCGGCGAGGAGCGGCCGCTCGCCTTCTGCACGCCCTACGGCTGCTCGAAGGGCGGGGCGGACCAGTACGTCCTCGACTACGCGCACGTGTTCGGGTTGTCGACCGCCGTCTTCCGGATGAGCTGCATCTACGGTCCGCACCAGCACGGCAACGAGGATCAGGGGTGGGTGGCGCACTTCCTTCTCGCCGCGCGGGCGGGCGAGCCCGTCACCGTCTACGGCGACGGGGCGCAGGTGAGGGACGTCCTCTACGTGTCCGACCTCGTCGACGCGATGCTGCTCGCCGAGGAGGACATGGACCGTCTCGCCGGGACGGCGTTCAACGTCGGCGGCGGGCCGGCGAACACCGTCAGCCTGCTCGAGCTGATCCAGATGATCGCGGAGCTCGAGGAGAGGCCGCTCGAGCCCAGCTTCGCGGCGGAGCGCGCCGGCGACCAGCGCTGGTACGTCTCCGACACGTCCCGGCTGCGCCGCGCCCTCGGGTGGGCGCCGGACGTCCGCGTCCAGGACGGCGTTGCCTCGCTTCACGACTGGGTGCTCCGCGGCGCCGATCGCGCGGTAGCTGCGGCGTCGGCACGGTGACCGCGGTCGCCGGCGTGGCGACCCGCATGCGCGCAGCGGTCGTCGACGGTCCGGGCCGGACGGTGATCCGCGCCGAAGCTCGTCCGGAGCCCGGGTCGGGCGAGGTACTCGTCCGGCTCGAGGGCTCCGGCGTCTGTGCGTCGGATCTCCCGGTTTGGGAAGGCCGGCCGTGGTTCGACTATCCACTCGAGCCGGGCGCCCCCGGCCACGAGGGCTGGGGCGTCGATGTCGCGACCGGTCGGCGCGTGGCGCTGCTCTCGAACCGCGCGTACGCCGAGTACGCGATCGCGCCGGCGGCCCTCGTTGTCCCGCTGCCCCCCGAGCTCGACGGCGTTCCCTTTCCGGCCGAGCCGCTGGGCTGCGCGCACAACGTCTTCGCGCGGAGCGGCGTGCGGACGGGCAGCACTGTCGCCGTTGTCGGCGCCGGGTTTCTCGGCCTGCTGCTCATCCAGCTCTGCGTCGGCGCCGGCGCCCGCACGCTCGCGTTCTCTCGACGCTCGGCCGCCCTCGAGCACGCCAGGGCCTTCGGCGCGGAGACGCCGGCCGACGCGGAAGCGGAGAGCTGCGACGTCGTGATCGAAGCCGGCGGCGTACAGGAGACGCTCGACCTCGCCACACGCCTGACGCGCGTGCGCGGCCGGCTCGTGATCGCCGGCTTTCACCAGGACGGGCCGCGGACCGTCGACCTGCAACTCTGGAACTGGCGCGGCCTGGACGTCGTGAACGCGCACGAGCGCGACCCGTTCGTCTACGTCGAAGGGATGCGCGCCGCGATTGCAGCCGTCCTCGCCGGCGAGCTCGACCCTCGTCCCCTGTACACGCACGTCCTGCCGCTGGAGCGCCTCGACGACGCCTTCGAGCTCGTCCGCGCGCGGCCCGGCGACTTCGTGAAGGCGCTCGTGGTGCCGTCGTGACCGCGGTCGCGACCCGACCACGGCTCGGCTTTCTCGGCGTCGGCTGGATCGGCCGGAACCGGCTCGAGGCGATTGCGGCGAGCGGCGTCGCGGAGGTCGCGGCACTCGCCGACCCTGCGGTCGACGGCGCGGCCAGTTCGCTGGAGGAGCTCCTGGAGGAGGATCTCGACGGGATCGTCATCGCGACGCCGAGTGCGCTGCATGCCGCCGAGGCGATCGCGGCGCTCGACCGGGGGATCGCGGTCTTCTGCCAGAAGCCACTGGCGCTCGATGCGCCGACAGCCCAGCGTGTCGTCGACACCGCGGAGGCGGCGGACCGGCTGCTCGCGGTCGACTTCTCCTACCGCTTCACCGACGCGGCGCGGCGCGTGCGCGAGCTCGTGAGCAGCGGCGAGCTCGGCGACGTCTTCGCCGTCGACCTGCTGTTCCACAACGCCTACGGGCCCGACAAGCAGTGGACTCGAGACCCGGCGCTCGCTGGAGGCGGCTGCGTGATCGACCTCGGCATCCACCTGGTCGACCTCGCGCTCTGGATGCTCGGCTTTCCCGACGTCGACCGAGTCACGAGCACGTTGCACGGCGAGCCGCTCGAGGATCACGCGGCTGTGCAGCTGGAGCTCGCGGGCGGCACCGCCGTTCGCCTCGCCTGCTCGTGGCGCCTCCACGCCGGGCGCGACTGCGTCTTCGAAGCGAGCTTCTACGGGACGCGCGGCGGCGCGTCGATCCTCAACGTCGACGGCTCGTTCTTCGACTTCGTCGCTGATCGGCACGACGGCACGCGGACGCGCCGGATCGCGGCGCCGCCAGACGACTGGGGCGGCAGGGCCGCGGTCGACTGGGCGCGGCGGGTCGCGGCGGGTGAGCGCTTCGACGCCGCCGCCCGCGAGACCGTGCGCGTCCACGAGGTCGTCGACCGCATCTATGCGGGGACGCCGTGAGGGTGCTGATGACCACAGATGCGGTCGGGGGCGTGTGGACGTACGCGATCGACCTCGTCGCCGCGCTCGCCGAGCGCGACGTCGACGTGACGCTCTGCGTCATGGGGCCCGCGCCGGACCCCGGCCAGTTCGCGGAGCTCCGCGCGTCGCGCGTGGCGGGCGTCCATGCAGGCGACTACGCGCTCGAGTGGATGGAGGATCCGTGGGAGGACGTCGAGCGCGCCGGAGAGTGGCTGCTCAGGGTTGCCCAGGACGTCGAGCCCGACGTCGTGCATCTGAACGGCTACGCGCACGCCCCACTCCCGTGGGGCGCGCCCGTCGTCGTCGTCGGTCACTCGGACGTGCTCTCGTGGCACGAAGCGGTTCGGGGCCGGCCTGCGGGGCCGCCGTGGCGCCGCTACCGCGACGCCGTGACGGCGGGTCTGGCGGCCGCCGACCTGCTCGTCGCGCCGACTCGGGCGATGCTCGACGAGTTGATCCGCCTGTACGACCCTCCTTGCCCGCGGCTGGTCGTCCACAACGGCTCCGGGCGCCGGTTCCCGCCGATTCCGAAGTCGCACTTCGTGCTGGCCGCCGGGCGCGCCTGGGACGAGGCCAAGAACGTTCAGGCGCTCGTCCGCGTAGCGCCCCGCCTTCCGTGGCCTGTCGTCGTCTGCGGCGACGGTGCCGTCGGGGCCGGTGTGTTCGCGTTCGGACGGCTGAGGCGCGAACAATTCGAGCGTGCGCTTGCCGCCGCCGGGATCTTCGCGGCTCCGGCGCGTTACGAGCCCTTCGGCCTCGCCGCTCTCGAGGCAGGACGTGCGGGCTGCGCGCTCGTGCTCGGCGACATCTCGAGCCTGCGCGAGGTCTGGGGGAGCGCCGCGCTCTACGTCCCGCCGGACGACGACGACGAGCTCGAGCGCACGCTGCGCCTGCTGATGGCGCGACCCGACATCCGGGGCGACTACGCGCGGCGGGTGCGCCGGCAGGCGAGCCGCTACTCGTCCGCGCGCATGGCCGACGGATACCTGTCCGCCTACGGAGGTGTGCTCCGCCGCACGCACGTGGGGGCGGCGTGAAGGTCGTCTTCTTCTACCACTCGATCGTCTCCGACTGGAACCACGGGAACGCACATTTCCTCCGCGGCGTCGCGCGCGAGCTGATCGCGCGCGGCCACACCGTCCGCGTCTTCGAGCCCCGTGACGGCTGGAGTCGACGCAACCTCGTGGAGCAGTACGGGACGAAGCCGCTCGAAGAGTTCCGGCGCGCCTTCCCGGAGCTGACGAGCACGCTCTACGACGTCGACACGCTCGACGTCGAGCGCGCGCTCGACGGCGCGCAGCTCGTGCTCGTCCACGAGTGGAACGACCCGCGCCTCGTTCGTCGGATCGGCCTCGCCCGCGCCCGTTCGAGCTCCTTCCGCCTGCTCTTCCACGACACCCATCACCGGTCGGCGACGAAGCCGCGGGAGATGGCGCGCTACGACCTGCGGCACTACGACGGCGTCCTCGCCTACGGCGACGTCCTCAGCCGCATCTACCTCGAACGAGCGTGGGCGCAACGCGCGTGGACGTGGCACGAGGCGGCTGACATTCGCCTCTTCCGACCGCTGCTCGGGCGCGAGCGGGCCGGGGATCTCGCCTGGATCGGCAACTGGGGCGACGGCGAGCGGACCGCCGAGCTCGAGCAGTTCCTGCTCGGGCCCGCGAGGGCGCTCGGACTAAGCGGCTCCGTCTTCGGCGTGCGCTACCCCGAGGACGCCCGGAAGGCGATGGCGCGGGCAGGGCTCCCGTACCGCGGCTGGGTAGCGAACCACCGCGTGCCGGAGATCTTCGCGCGCCACGCCGTCACCGTGCACATCCCGCGCCGGCCGTACGTCGAGGCGCTGCCGGGGATCCCGACGATCCGGCCGTTCGAGGCACTGGCGTGCGCGATACCCCTCGTCTGCTCGCGCTGGGACGACGTCGAGGGGCTCTTCACCCCCGGCGAGGACTTCCTCGTCGCAACCAACGGCGACGAGATCCGCGTGCTGATCGAGCAGGTGCTGCGCGACCGCGAGCTCGCGAGGCACCTCGCCCAGCACGGCCGCCGGACGATCCTCGAGCGCCACACGTGCGGCCACCGGGTCGACGAGCTGCTGGCGATCGCGGCGGAGCTCGGAGTCGAGACGGCCGAGCGCGCCGACGCCGCGACCCGGACGGTGCCGTGAGGATCGCCTTCTTCGGCTCGAGCCTCGTCTCCGCCTACTGGAACGGCGCCGCGACGTACTACCGCGGGCTCGTGAAGGGGCTGCACCGGCGCGGCCACCGGACGACGTTCTTCGAGCCCGACGCGTTCGACCGGCAGGCGCATCGCGACCTGTCGGATCCCAACTGGGCCGACGTGGTCGTGTACGAGCCGACCGAGGAGGCCGCGCTCGCGGCGCTGGAGCGGGCACGCGGCGCGGACGTGCTCGTCAAGGCAAGCGGGGTCGGGGTCCTCGACGACCTGCTCGAGCAGGCGGTGCTGGACGTGCGTGGAGCGGGGCTCGCGGTCTTCTGGGACGTGGATGCCCCGGCGACATTGAGCCGGCTCGAGGCAGCGGAGGACGAGCCGCTGCGTGCGCTCGTCCCCGAGTACGACCTCGTGCTCACCTACGGCGGCGGCGAGCCCGTGGTGCGCCGCTACGGCCTCCTCGGCGCGCGTCGCTGCGTGCCGGTCTACAACGCCCTCGATCCGGAGACGCACCACCCCGTCCGGCCGGACTCGCGGTTCGCCGCCGACCTTGCGTTCCTCGGGAACCGCCTGCCCGACCGGGAAGAGCGCGTCGAGGAGTTCTTCCTCCGCGCCGCGACGCTGCTGCCCGAGCGGCGCTTCCTGCTCGGCGGCGCAGGCTGGGACGACCGGCCGCTGCCGGCGAACGTGCAGGTGCTCGGACACGTCTCGACGCGGCACCACAACGCCTTCAACTGCACGCCGCTCGCCGTGCTGAACGTGCTGCGCGCGAGCATGGCGACGAACGGCTGGTCGCCTGCGACCCGCGTCTTCGAGGCCGCGGGGGCCGGGGCATGTCTGATCAGCGACGAATGGGTGGGGATCGAAGACTTCCTCGAGCCGGGTCGCGAGCTGCTCGTCGCCGACTCCGGCGAGGCGGTCTCAGACCTGCTGGCAGAGCTCTCGCCTGCCGCGGCGGCGGAGATCGGCGGAGCGGCGAGACGCCGGGTGCTCGCCGAGCACACCTACGCCCACCGCGCCGAGCAGGTCGAGCGGGTGCTCACGCAGACGGCGGTGCCGGCGTGAAGATCGTCTTCCTCGGGCTCTCGATCACGTCGTCGTGGGGGAACGGGCATGCGACGAACTACCGAGCGCTGCTCTCGGCGCTCGCGGAGCGCGGCCACGATGTCCTCTTCCTCGAGCGTGACGTGCCGTGGTACGCGGCGCGGCGAGACCTGCCGGAGCCGTCGCGGGGCCGGACGGCGCTCTACGACTCCATCGAGGAGCTCCGCGTCCGCTTTGCGCCGGACGTCGCCGCGGCCGACCTCGTCGTGATCGGCTCCTACGTGCCGGAGGGCGTGGACGTCGCGGAGTGGGTGCTCGACACATCGAGCGGCGCCGTCGCCTTCTGGGACATCGACACGCCCGTGACGATCGCCAAGCTCGAGAGCGGCGACGAGGAGTACCTCGCCCCGAATCTCGTTCCGCGGTTCGACCTCTACCTGTCGTTTACAGGCGGCCCGCTGCTGGAGCGCATCGAGACCGGGTTCGGCGCGAAGCGCGCGCGGCCGTTCTATTGCATGGCGGACGGGGCCGCGTACCGGCCGCTTGTGGAAGAGGAGCGCTGGCTGCTCGGCTACCTCGGCACGTACAGCGCGGGGCGACAGCGCGCCCTCGAGATGCTCCTGTTGGAGCCGGCACGCGGGCTTCCGGAGGAACGCTTCGTCGTCGCGGGGCCGCAGTACCCCGCGGAGCTCGACTGGCCCTCGAACGTCGAGCGAATCGAGCATCTCGAGCCCGCCAGGCATGCGCCGTTCTACGGTCGGCAGCGGTTCACGCTGAACCTCACTCGCCCGGAAATGGTCACGGCAGGTTGGTCGCCGAGCGTGCGCCTCTTCGAAGCGGCCGCGTGTGGTGTCCCCGTCATCTCCGATTGGTGGGACGGTCTCGGCGCGTTCTTCGATCCAGGAGCGGAGATCCTGGTCGCGCGCTCGGCCGCGGAGGTCGCGCGGATCCTTCGCGACGTGTCCCACGCCGACGCCCGGGCGATCGGCGCCGCTGCCCGGCGCCGAGTGCTCGCCGAGCACACCCCCGCGCGCCGCGCGCAGGAGCTCGAGGCCCACGTGGCGGCGCTGACGACGGTGGCGGCATGACGCTGCAGTCGCGTGGCGTCCGGCGCCCTGCCGATCCGACCGCGCGGGAGATCGCGCGCCTGGCGCCCTGGTTCCACAACCTGCATCTGCCGTCGGGCCACCAGACCGCGGCCGACCACCCGCTCGGCGACTTCCCGCGGGTGAAATGGTGGGAGCTCTCCTCCGCGGTTCCGGACGACCTGAGCGGTTGGCGTGCGCTCGACGTCGGCTGCAACGCCGGCTTCTACAGCTTCGCGCTCGCACGGCGTGGCGCCGACGTGCTCGCGATCGACAACGACGAGCACTACCTGCGGCAGGCGCGCTGGGCGGCCGAGCGCTTCGGGCTCGCGGACGAGATCCAGTTCGAGCAGCTGGAGGTCTACGACCTCGCGCGGCGGCCGGAGCGCTTCGACCTGGTGCTCTTCCTCGGCGTGCTCTATCACCTGCGCCACCCGCTGCTCGCGCTGGACCTGCTGGCTGAGAAGACCGAGCGCCTGCTCGTCCTCCAGACGCTCACGATGCCGGGCGACGACGAGCTCCGCCCACCGCCGAACCTGCCGATCGACCGGCGGGAGCGCCTGCTCGAGCCTGGCTGGCCGAAGCTCGCTTTCGTCGAGCGCCGCCTCGCCGGCGACCCGACGAACTGGTGGGCGCCGAACGAGGCGTGTGTCGAGGGGATGCTGCGGTCCTGCGGCCTCGACATCGTCGAGCGGCCCGGCTACCAGCTCTGGGTCTGCCGGCCGCGGGGCCTGCCGCCTCAGGTCCGCGCCGAGCTCGAGGCCGCGACCGGCCGCTAGCTCTGGGCTTCGCGCATCCGGTCGAATTCCGTCTCGATCTCCGTCAGCTCCTGGTCCGAGAGCTGCTCGACGCGGACGAGGTGCGTCCGCGCGTCCGCGACTGCCCGGATGACCTCGTCGAGCTTCAGCTGGAGTGCACGTGTGTCGCGGTTCTGCGAGTACTGAAGCAGCAC
>Ga0126315_10001060_pt1 | contig 10261 bp, 12 predicted proteins | sample Plot106_FD_92534 | JGI IMG/M metagenome (GOLD analysis project Ga0126315, IMG submission 92534) | Serpentine soil microbial communities from UC McLaughlin Reserve, CA, USA - Plot106 | ecosystem: Environmental > Terrestrial > Soil > Grasslands | place: USA: UC McLaughlin Reserve, Lake County...
GAAATGGCTCAACTCTTCGGAATATAGCGCGGCGAGAGAATTGAGGCGTAAGACCACGACAATGAATATGGTCGTGATCGAAGGAGTCTAAAACGCATCTTTCGTAGCCGAAAGTTCTTTCCCTTAAAAAAATTAGCCAGCCTCTTTTGGAGCAAAGTGACTGGCTAAACATTCGTCAAGCTATTCTGTAGCGAGTGCAACCCTGGCGGGTTGAGGCTCCTCACTGGGTTGCGGCCTCGCCGCCATCAGGAACCCGGCAAACATCAGGATGGCCGCGATTAACTCACCCAAATACAGCAATTGACCATATCCGAGGCGGGTCAGGGTGCTGGCAAAGCCGATGGAAAGCGCCCCAGCCGCGATCAAGACATTCCCAATCACACGGTTGGGAAGCACACGCTTGCGCCAGAAGAGGTATGCTGACCATATCGCGCCGCCGACCAAGGTGAGTAGCCCGTAAATATTGAAGAACGGCGTCGTCAGACGGACAGGCGACCCGAGTGGCAAAAGTCCGCGCACCACAGTCACCTGCTCACCACGGTAATTGGTCGTTATAGTCTGTGCACCAGCAGGTGGAGTTTGTCCTTTTTCAAGGACTTTGCTGCCATATTGCTCACTAATAGGTTTGTCCGTAGTAAAGACCGCCTCATCCAAATTAGGCATCACCTGGAGCATGAGATAACCTGCGTACAAGCTTCCAGCCACCAGAAGGATTGTCACTACATGGACCCATTTCCTACGAGTCAGCAGCAGAAGCGTCCCGTGACCGATGAAGCCCGCGTTCAGGGCCGCGCCAAATAGATACCAGGAAAAGAAGACCCATTTATTCCAAGCCAGGGAAAGATAGGCTTCGGCAAAACTTCCTGCACCGAACATCGCCAGCCCCACCCCCCAGAAAAGAAAATGCGGCGCTCGCCGAACGAAGTAGCGCTGCAGGACATAGACCGTAAAGACCAGCATGATTGCGGTCGAGAAGAACGGCAATAGTAGATTCAAGGACATGGAACTTCCTCCGGAAAGAAATTTAGAAACGTACAATTCCTAGTATCACGCCCGCTGCAAAGACCACCAATCCAGCCATGATCATTCCCAGCACGACCAACAAGATGGGAATGATCTTTTCAAAGAACACTGAGCGCTGTGGCATATGAGACTTTTGACGCAGCGCGCTCAGATGTTCCTGTCGATTAACTTTGTCCATAAGGGCCTCCTTCCAAATAGATAAGATGATTATCTGCTCAGACTGATATAGTGTAAATACAGTTTCCTGTAAGTTTTGTTAATATCTTGATAAGGATGAATTACACATAGGGGCGGCGGCCAAAAGGCTGAGCCATGGAATAAAGTACAATTGCGCCCATGACTCAACTCGAAACATACATTGCACAGTTCCGGGATAAGACCATTGCGATTGCTTTCCACGATTTTGAAACAGGAAAAGAACTCTATATCAACGCAGACGAATCCTTCCATCCTGCCAGCACTTTTAAAGTGCACGTAATGATGGAAGTATTCCGCCAGACGGAAGCGAGCATATTATCGCTAGACGATTGCCTGCCCATCATCAATTTGTTTAAGAGTATCGCGGACGGAAGCAATTACGCGCTGGATCTAAACGACGATTCAGAAAACACGCTTTATCAACGCCTAGGTGAGTGCGAAAGCATAGGCGAACTGACGCGCCTGATGATCGTGCGGAGCAGTAATCTCGCCACGAACATCCTAATGGAAAAGATTCGCACACAGAAAATAAATGATTTCATTCAAGTACTTGGCATCAAAGGCGTAACGGTGAGGCGTGGCGTAGAGGATCACGCGGCATTCCGTGCAGGCATGAATAACAGCGCTAGCGCGCGCGGGCTTACCCAAACGATGAAATTGATCGCTGAAAAAAAGGTCGTATCGAAGCAGGCCTCCGAGAAAATGATCGAGATCCTGCTCGGGCAGGAATTCAATGAAAGCATTCCCGCCTTGCTTCCAAAGTCAGCCAAGGTCGCTCACAAGACGGGCTGGACAGGTGAGTTCTATCACGACACAGGGATCGTGTTCCCGAATGTCCGAAAGCCTTATGTAATTTCCATCATGACGCGTGGATTTGCAGAGGCTAGACCAGATGAGGCTCACGATTGCATGGCAACTATTTCGAAAATGATCTACGACCAGATCTAATGATTACACTTTCCAGCCTGATTTACTACCCTATCAAAGCCTGCCGCGGATTTGAAGTCGACGCATCGATTATCGAACGGGCGGGACTCAAGCACGACCGCCGCATGATGGTCGTCACGCCCGAGGGAGAATTTCTCACGCAGCGTGAACACCCGAGATTAGCTTTAGTGAATCCAAAATTAGTGGATGGCACCCTCACTTTGTGCGCGCCAGGTTTTGATTCCATTCAACTGGCAATCCAATCAACGGGAACGCCCTGGCTTGTCAATATTTGGAAAAGTGAAGGCGTGCAGGCAATCGGTCAGGGGGATGAAGCCGCGCAGTGGTTCTCGGACTGGCTCGGCACAGCAGTGCGGCTGGTGCATATCGCAGATGGATGCATCCGCAGGGTCAATGAGAAATATACAATTTCACCTGATGATCACACAGGATTTTCGGATGGATATCCGATATTGCTCGCTTCAGAAGAATCACTGCAAGACCTGAACTCGCACCTGGAAACGCCTGTCCCGATGAATCGCTTTCGCCCGAATCTTGTCGTCAAAGGTTGTGAAGCCTTTGCCGAAGATATTTGGAAGCGTATTAAGATTGGAGACGTAGAACTGGCAGTTGTCAAACCGTGCGCGCGCTGCGTGGTCACCACGATCGACAAGAAAACGCTCGAGAAGAGCAAGGAACCACTCAAGACTTTGGGCAAATATCGCAAGCACGAATTGGGAGCGATTTTCGGGCAGAACGCCATCCCGTTAAACGAGGGCCGGCTTAAGCTGGGAATGGACGTCGAAGTCCTGTATTGATGAAGTGACTTTGTTAGGCACCGCTTAACACAGATTAATGTCCGGATTGACACCCCCTTTATCATCCATTATAAGGTCTGCATGAATCTGACAAAACGATTGGTCTGGCTGGGGAGCATTTTTATGTTCTCCGCCTGCCAGGCACTGCCAGTTCCCCTTCCAACAGCAATACCGACCATAACAGCAGGACCAAGCCCCACCCCTACCCCATTGCCCACTGCAACGCCCCTGCCAACGCCCGAGCCGGTCGTTCGGATCGAAACAGGCGATCGGGCCTTGTTTTTTGGTGATTATGATTCGGCACGCGAGCAATATCTGGCCGCGTTGAATGATTCAACAGATGACTCTCTAAAAGCAGCGGCCCTATGGGGACTTGGGCGCACCGAATTGGCCGATGGCCGTTACCAGCATGCCCTTGATATGCTCACACAGCTGACGGATGAATATCCTGAATCAAATTACTCGGCGCGCGCCTATTTTCTCATGGGGCAGGCCTACTACGGACTAAACCAATATGAGCAATCCGCTGAGGCGTACGACACCTATATGACACGCGTACCCGGCGTGCTGGATGGATACGTTCAGCAGTATCGTGGGGACGCGCTCAACGAGGCGAAGGATTACACAGGCGCGCAGAACGCGTACAACGCCGCACTGAACGCTCCACGCCTGGATGATGATTCGAATCTGCAAATCAAAATCGCGCAAGCCCGCGCCTCCTTCGGCGACTACGCTGGAGCATTGACCTTGTACGACCAGATATTTACCACTTCGACGAACGATTACATCAAGGCGCAAATGGATTATCGCGCGGGAAACGCGCATACCGAACTCGGTCAGACGGATGAGGCATATGCTCGCTATTTGCACGCCGTTGAGAACTATCCACTCTCCTATTACTCGTACCTCGCCTTGGTTGAACTGATCGATGCAAATATCGCCGTCGACGATCTGGATCGCGGGCTGGTGGATTATTACGCTGAACAATATGATGTCGCACTGGCCTCCTTCGACCGCTATATTGACTCAAACCCTGTAAATGATGGCAGCGCGCATTACTACCGCGCGTTGACATTACGCAATTTGCAGCGTACACAAGAGGCAATCGAAGAGTTGGATTATTTCATCAAGGCTTATTCGGGTCATGCACGCTGGGCAGATGCATGGAGGGAGAAAGCCTTCCTTGAATGGTCCGCTCAGGACGATTATGAGGCAGGAGCACAAACCTTGCTGGAATTTGTCTCGGCGATCCCCGAGTCCCTTCTTGCTCCAGGCATGTTGATGGACGCGGGGCGAATTATGGAGCGCGATGATCGTCTCGAGGAAGCTGCGCAAACCTGGGAACGCGTAGCGAATGAGTATCCTGCAAGCGAACAAGTGCCCCTAGCCCTCTTCTGGGCTGGTATCGCGCGTTACCGCCTGAATGACTTTGCGGGCGCGCTAGCTACCTTTCAACGCGATTTGTTGCTTTCCTTCAATCCCGAAGACCGGGCACGCGCACATCTCTGGATCGGAAAAACACAAGGACAACTGGGCGACGATGAGGCCGCAGGACAATCCTGGCAGCAGGGCCAGTCGATTGATCCCACTGGTTATTACAGCCTGCGCGCCCGCGATCTGATTCTGGGTCAGGCGCCATTTGAGGCCCCCGTCTCAACAAATCTGAACCCGGACCTGGTAAAAGAGCGAAAGGATGCAGAAGCATGGCTACGCGTCACTTTTGAGCTTCCTCCGGAGACTGATCTGACTGGTCCCGGTACGCTCGCACAGGACGCCCGCTTCATCCGCGGCACCGAATTATGGGAGCTTGGAATGTACGATGAAGCGCGGCTGGAGTTTGAATCTTTGCGTGAGGCAGTAAACTCCAGCGCTGAAGATAGTTTCCGGCTTGCCAATCATCTGCTGGAGATTGGCCTATACCGCACAGGGATTTTTGCGGCGCGAGAAGTCTTAACGCTGGCAGGTCAGGAGAGCCAGTCGGCCTCGCTCACGGCCCCGCCCTATTTCGGTCATAGCCGTTATGGCTTGTATTACCATGACCTGATCATCGCTGAAGCAGCGAAATATGAACTGGACCCGTTGTTTATGTTCAGCGTAGTACGCCAGGAAAGTTTATTCGAAGGATTCGTCAGCTCGACGGCGAATGCGCATGGCTTGATGCAGATCGTTCCGGCCACTGGCGAACAGATTGCCAGCGAACTTAATTGGCCGCCTACATTTGATTCCGAAGATCTATTTCGCCCCATTGTCAGCGTGCGATTTGGCGCCTATTATCTCGATAAGAACAGGGATTTATTGGACGGTAATCTGTATGCCGGATTGGCGGCGTACAATGCGGGTCCTGGAAATTCAATTATCTGGAATGAACTCGCCGGGAATGACCCCGACTTATTCTTGGAAATCATTCGCTTTGAGGAGACACGCAATTACATCCGTTTCATTTACGAGATCTTTAATACCTATCGAACGCTGTATGGGCCGGCAATTTAATTTCATAAAAAGACAATTGTTTCGTAGGGAAGTCACCGCTATTTGCAGGTGCGTAATCCACTGACCTTGCTCAAAACCTCTGACAAAAATCCCTGGCTTACAAAGCCAGGGATTAGTTTTATTCTTTCCATGCAACTATCCAAGGTGGGCAACGATACGCTGATGAGCCGTCTCCGCATCCATATCCAGCACTGCAATCAATTTATCGCGGCCTGTTACACCGGCAACTATATCCAGGCGGGATTTCGGCACGCCCAGAATATCCGCAAGGAATTCAATCAAGGCTCGGTTCGCTTCGTTATCCACAGGCGGCGCGGCGAGGCGCACTTTGATCGTCCCATCATCCAACATCTCAACAATTTCATTGCGGCTGGCACGCGGCGTCACACGCACTGCAAGAGCAGAGCCCTTTTGACCGCCGTGCAGTCTAAATTTACGATCAGACATGGTTCACCTCAAATTGAGTAGAAGAGAAATAAGGAGACTTTTGACAAGCTGAATCAATAAGATCAGGACCAAAGGGCTGAAATCCAGCATTCCTACCGTTGGCACCACGCGGCGAATGGGAGCCAGCATCGGCTGCACAATATTATCAACGCCGCGTCGTATCGGATGATACGGATCCATGAAATAAGATAGGATCACAGAAATGAAGACGAGCAAAACCAGCAATTGGGATACGATGTTAATGATTGTTATTAGGTTGAGTATCACGCCTAATCCTCCGATGTATAGTTCCGCGCGCCCACAATAGCCGTTCCCACCCTGACGAGGGTGGCACCTTCTTCGACCGCTACAGTGTAATCTGCGCTTGTGCCCATGGAGAGCTCTCGCCAGTCCGTTTTGGGAAACTGAGCCGCCAGATGGTCACGCAACTGTCTCAGGCGTTGAAAGAAGCGCCGCGATTCTTCCGGCTCCGTTCCCAGGGGAGGCATGGTCATTAATCCGTGAACGCGCAAATTTGGCAAATCCAACAAAGCCCCAATTTCGGGAAGGAAGGTCTCCACTGCGACGTATCTGCAGCATTCCACCCGAATTTGGTTTCTTCGCTGCCAACGTTGAACTCCAGCAAGACTGGCAATATATGATCATGCTCTGGGGCAAAACGATTGAGACGCTGCGCGAGTTTCAGACTATCGAGTGAGTGTAAAAGTGCGAAGTGATCTGCTACGAGACGCGCTTTTCGACTCTGCACATGGCCGATCATGTGCCATTCTACCCCACTTTGTCCGGAGAGAGATTGAATTTTCATGACACCCTCTTCAGGGTAATTCTCACCGAGAATTTGCACGCCCGCTTCGATGGCGGCTTGAACAACTTCCAGTGGCTGGGACTTGGTAACCACCACAAGCCGGACTTCATTTGGGTTGCGCTTACTTTTGTGTGCGGCGTCTGCGATCTGATTTAGGGTTTTGAAGTAATTCTCACGAATAGAGAGAACCAGATTATTCATGCAGTTATTATAATCTTTCAGCCCCCTCACTTCGTTTACACTCACATTGTCCCGGCGTGCTTTGGAAGCATGATTATTGCAGGGCAATCAACGCACCAAAGCGACCTGTGCGACCTTTTTCCGCCCGATGAGAAAACCAATCCTCCGTATGACAGGCCGTACAAAGCCCGGAAATCTCAATTTGACTCACACCCATGCGTTCTAGCAGCACACGATTGGCTTCCCACAGATTGAAATGGATCTTTCCGTGATGGGATTTGAGGAATAACTCAGACTCATCCCCAAATTTTTGCATGACCTGCAGAATGACATCCGCACCGATCTCGTAATGATCAGGTCCAATGGATGGACCGATACAGGCAACTATATCAGATGGGTTTGATCCGTACTGTTCGCTCATCGAGTGGATGGCTGCCGTTGCCACGCCACGTACAGTGCCCATCCAGCCTGCATGCGCAACACCGATAATTCCCCTGCGCGGGTCATGAAGCAAAATGGGCACACAGTCCGCAAAGCGCATGAAGAGTGTAACTTCAGGGCGGTCGGTCAGAATAACATCAGCCTGACGATAAGACTCACCTTCAGGGCGAGGTGCGCGGGCACAGACCACATCTGCGCTGTGAACCTGCCATACATCAAAGATGGTTTCAGGCTCACAATTGAGCGCCTCGAAAGAGAGCAAGCGATTTCTTCTTACCCGCGCCAGGTCATCACCAACAGTGCCACCAACATTAAGAGAACCCCAAGGGTCAGGGCTGATCCCACCATGCCGAGTAAATACTGCATGGCGAGTTCGCAAGGTGCCAAATTGATAGTAGCGAAGCCCATTATGTTGAATAAAAGACATGAGCTATACCTTCATGATGGCACGGATCACGAATTACTCTGCGAAATCGCGGCAAACTTCTTGATAAAAAACTGGCGGGTCTCAGACATGGATTCCTCCATATATGGGTAGGCAAACCAGGCTGTCGCAAAACCGAAAAGTCCGCCCGTGAGCACCCGCAGAAAAGGTGTACTTTCGCGATACGGAAGAATCGATGCAAGCCAAGACCATTCCATCTGGCTGAAGAGTTGCGAGAAGCCATCCAGCCCGATGGGCAGCAGGCCAATCAAAATCCACAGGATCCAATGTAATGGCTTGATGCGGCGATTGGTTAGTGAAAAAACGATACCGAAGAGGAAGATCGCTCCATAGATCGCCAAATCACGTTCGCAAAACGCCATCTTATAACCAACCGTTTCATTTCCTATGAACTGTCGCGCCTGTAATCTTGAAGGGCTTGCTGGGTTACGGACATCGGTGAATCCAGTCGCCTGCTCGAAATTGATGACTCCGTCCATACCCGCTTCTTTCAATGGATAATAAGCCTGCTCGCCAAAAAGGAAGAAAGACCTGAACCCAAACTGATGACAGAGAGGCTTGTACATGCCATAAATTACGTTAGCGGGGAGCGGAGCGCCGGCTTTCATCAGCACAGGCGCAAGGACAGGCAAGCCAAAATAAAGCAACATGAACACATTCACAACGGCAAGATAATGCCTTGACATCCAATGCATCACACGGTCGCTGCCACTGATTTTTTGACCGCGACGAACGCGCTCGTGATGGTCTTCGCGCCCTAGTCTATCCAACTGGCTGCGACGGTCATTCGCCGCGCCGAGAGTCATCATTAATTTCTGTTTATCGAATGGGGTTCTGAGAACATAAGGGCCAACTTCGATGACGGGTATATCCACAAGATAGGTTTTCTGAAGGGCAGGATCCGTATCAATATCGATCTCAACCAGACGGTGAGGATATTTCACCTGCAAAGACTCCAAGTCAGACTTCACTAGGTCACATACATGACATTCTTTCTGTGTGTATAGCGTAACGGTTAGCATAAGGGATGAATAATAAGATTCTATAAACCGAAATCGATCCAGAAAAATTGGCCTGCCTGTGCGACACGTTCAAAGATGCCGGCGAAGAGCATTAAACCAAGAATCACCAGAACCACTCCCATCGCAATTTCAATATAATGCATTACCTTGCCATATTTCCGCAATGTGACTGAGACCCAGCCAACACCGAGCGCTGCAATCAGGAACGGGATCGCAAGCCCCGCCGAGTAGGCACTGAGCAGGGAAACCCCTGTTGACACGGAACCACCATTCAGTGCAAGCGTCAGGATCGCGCCGAGCACCGGCCCCACACATGGCGCCCAGCCTGCCGAGAAGAATATGCCCATCAATGCAGAGGAGAGATAACCCCATTTCCGATCAGGCAATTGCTGGACGCGTGTATCGTATTCCAAAAGTGGAATGCGAAAGACGCCGATCATATGCAAGCCAAAGATAATGACAATGATCCCACCGAGCTTTGAAAGCACAAATCGCAGATCGAATAGCAGACGTCCAAACGCAGAGGAGGCGACGCCCAAAGTAATAAACACCAGGCTGAATCCTAAAACGAATGCCAACCCGTGTGTGAATGTCACAAAGCGGTTGCTTGCAGTCACCTCCCCCCCTGCAGCGCGCCCGCCCAGGTACCCAATATAGGCAGGGACCAGGGAAAATACGCAGGGCGAAAGGAAGGATGCCAAGCCGGCTAAAAAGGCAAGTCCGATGGTTACCTGTGCAATGTCCATGCAGTTCCTTCTCTTTCTACCTAGCCAATTTTCGTCTCAGTGCTCACCACGGTCGTGCCATGGTCCGGCAGGGATACGCGCATTTCACTTTGCGCCAGAGACACATATGGCGTCGTCCAGCGGAAGATCCATTTTGCATCCTCCGGCGTGACATTGATACAGCCGTGGGAACGCTTTTCTCCAAACGCGTTATGCCAGAACGCCCCGTGAATGGCAACCCCATCGCCACTGATCATGGTTGACCAGGGTACAGCGGGCGTCGAATAACCGGATTGGAACGTGCCGGCGGTCATATTGAGAGACATGATCTTCCAATGGGTCAGCAGGTTGCCCACTGGCGTGGCAAGCTTATCGCTTGCCTGACCTGTGCTGGGATCGTAGCCCAAGCCACTGGCAATACGACAAAAGTAAACTTCAGTGTTTCCTTCGTAACAGGATAGCGTTTGATAATCTAGGTTGGCATCGATCCGTTTTTCATTTGGGTCGATGTCCGGGTTGATGGGTGCGACGTCCGCATCAGTCAGGACTTTGAAGCCTGCGCCATCTCCCCAGAAGAATTCGCCGTACGCGCCATACCCGTAGCCGTGGGGAACATCCTCATTCCAGCGATACTCCACAAAGCCATTCTCCGTGCGGATGCGGTCGATCCACACGACCTGGCCATAATATAAGCGAGGGGGAAAGTTATAAGTGATATGATCCTGCATCCACGGCGAAGC
>Ga0126315_10001062_pt1 | contig 10257 bp, 7 predicted proteins | sample Plot106_FD_92534 | JGI IMG/M metagenome (GOLD analysis project Ga0126315, IMG submission 92534) | Serpentine soil microbial communities from UC McLaughlin Reserve, CA, USA - Plot106 | ecosystem: Environmental > Terrestrial > Soil > Grasslands | place: USA: UC McLaughlin Reserve, Lake County...
CATGCGCTCGCTATTCGGCGCTTTCTGCGCCGACGAGGAGGAGGTCGAGGTTCGCTGCATGCTCGCCTTCTCGATGTTCATCGGCAGCCACTTCATCGCGGCCGAGCATGGCCTGCGCAGCCGCCCGGAGGTACTCAGCCTGGCCCTGAAGCGGGTCCTGGCCTGACAGAAGAGCAGGGCGCACGCAGAGGCCCTCTCGCCGCACCTGGCGCTCGCCGATAGCCGGACCCGAGCCGGGGGAAGTGGCTTAGCCGCGGCCGGGGGTCGGGGCGGGGTCGCCGAGGAAGTTGGGCCCGATGATCTGTTGGCGGACCGCTTCCTGGCCGATGTAGCAACGCCAGTGTGTGCCTTCGGCGTTGAGGGCGCGGCAGCCTCCGTTGACGTGCTTGGTGTCGTCGACTGTAGGTTCGACGGTGTTCTTCCAGGCTCCGGCGGGGATGTCGCCCTGCTTGGGCGTGGTTTTCAGGACGCAGTCGAACTCGACGTTGGCGCGAATGGTTGTGCAGTGGGGCTCAGTGCCGATCAGCGCCCACGTGCCGCCGGGGATGCTGTTGGCGACCTGGTCGTCGGTGATCAGCGCGTTTGTTGCTACGGCTGCGCCCGGTAGGACGACTGCGGCCGCAGCGAGGGCGCCGACGAGGGTGTGTCGGCGGCGGGCGCGTTCGCGGCGGGCGAGGTCGGCGGTCGCAGCGGCGTGCAGGGCGTCGCCGAGCTCGTCCAGACGACTGCGTGGCTGTGGGGTGGCGGTCATCAGGTCATCTCCTTGGATGCGAGGTGACGGGGTCGGAGTGCTGCGAGCCCACGGTGTACGCGTACGCGTGCCGCCGAGGCGGTGGTTCCGAGCGCGGCGGCGACCTGCTCGTAGGCAAGCTCCTGGACGACTCGCAGGTGCACCGCCTCGCGCTGCGACGGCGGCAGGGCGTCAAGTAGCTCGTCGGCGCCCTCGGCCCAGCTCTCGTCGGGCGCGACCGTCGCGGCGTGGCGGGGCGCGTCGAGGCGCTCGGCGATACCGAGCCGCTGGGTCGCTCGACACTCGAGCTGGCCGCGCCGAAGCGTCATCAGCAGCACGTTGCGGGCGATCCCGAACAGCCAGGGGGCGGCGGAGCCGTCGAACTCGTCGCGGAAGCGGGCGCGTACGAGCCACGCTTGCGCGAAGGTCTCGGCCGTCAAGTCAAACGACGCGTCGTCGTCGCCAGTGCGACGCACGAAGTAGCCGCGGATGCGCGACGCGTAGCGGTCGTAGAGGTCGCGAAACGCGTTCGGGTCAGTGCGCGCTGCCGCCAACAACGCAGCATCCGCCATGTCACGGGAAGGCATCGTCATCTAACAGGGAATGACGGTGAGCGCGCATTTCGTTACATCTGACCTCGACGACTGCAGGAGTCTCCATGTCGCTTTCGACGAAGCGCGGCTTGTCGGCGATGCTGGTCGCCGTCTGGCTTCCCGTCATGACGATCGGGCATTTGCGGTGGCCTCGAGGAACCTTTTGCCGTGGCGCGAGCCTCTGAACATGGAGGATGAGCGCGATGACGCCAGACGCCGCCGCGCCGGGCGAAGGTCGCCACGACCTCGAGCGGCTTGTGCGTGCCGCGCAGCACGGTGACCAGCTGGCGATGTCGGATCTCATGGATCTCCTCGCACCGCATGTCGCCCGATGGTGCGGGGCGATCGCGCTCCAGAACGGCCCGGACGCCGCGCAGGAGTCGATGATCGCGATCTTCCGCGGTTTGGCGGGCCTGCGCGAGCCGGCAGCGCTGATCGGATGGGCACGGGCGATCGCGATCCGCGAAGCAGTTCGGATCGCGAAGCGCGAGCGAAGCCGTGCCGCCGACCCTCTCGACGAGCTTCCCGCTCCGAACGACCCGCTCCTGGCAGTCGAGATCCGGGAGACGCTCGCGCGGCTGTCGCCGGAGCATCGGGCGGTCCTCGTACTACGGAACCTCGAGGGGTTGGATGAACGTACGGCGAGTCGGCTGCTGGCTGTCGCGCCGGGCACTGTCAAGTCCCGCCTCGCCCGCGCGCGGGCGCGCTTCCGGAAGGAGTGGCTTAGATGACCCAGCCGTGGCCGGTGGCCGAGCTCGACGGCATCTCTCGCTTGCACGTCCTGGCGGCGATGACGCCGGGCGCCGTCGTCGTCGAGACCATCTTGTCGCAACGGCTCGATCAGGTCTGGAGTGTCGCCGCCGATCTCGAGCGCGAGCTCCCGCGGTACCTGCGGGACGTGCGACGATTCACGATCACGCGCCGGGAGGGAGATCGCCTCGAGGCCGACGCGCGCGGCTACCTCGGCCTCCGCGCGCACTTCGACGTTCTCCTGCGCCCGGGCTGGTGCGTCATGCGAAGCCGCTTCCTGCTCGGCGCGATGGCGGCCGAACCCACCGTCGATGGCACGCGCTTCGCGTTCCTGGGCGGCTTCCGCGTCCCCGGTCTGCGAACCGTCGCGCCCGTGATCCGCCTCGTAGGACGCCCAGCGGTTGCGCATGTCGTCAGCCGGTACGGAGCACGTGTAGCGGCCCAGTACGAGACCGGCTAGAGCCCGGCTCGGAGTGGGGAACGTCTGGGGCGCGGCGCGCCTCCTTCTGGTCGAGCCCCCTTAGCCAGAGGAGAACCAAAATGAACCCAAGCTTCGTCTCGCAACCACACGTAGCCGGAGTCCGGCACCGGTTCATCAGAACGTCGCGTTTGGGCATCCATCTCGCCGAAGCAGGCGAGGGCGACCCCGTGGTCCTCGTTCACGGCTGGCCACAGCACTGGTACGCGTGGCGCGACGTCATCCCGCCTCTCGCAGAGCGGTATCACGTGATCTGCCCCGATCTGCGCGGCTTCGGTTGGACGGACGCACCGCGCGGCGGCTACAGCACCAGCGAGCTCGTCGAGGATCTGCTCACGCTGCTCGACGTCCTCGCGTTCGACTCGGTCTACCTCGTCGGCCATGAGCTCGGCGGGAGGCTGGGCTTTCACCTGTCGCTGCGTGAGCCGGCGCGAGTGCGCGGGCACCTCGCGCTCAACGCACTCCACCCGTACTGGAGCATTCGGCGGCTGGCACCACAAGCCTGGCGGCAGTGGTGGACGTTGTTCGTCGAGACACCGGTGATCGGCCGGACCGTGTTGCGGCGGCTGCCGGCCTTCACCCGAATGCTGTTTCGCCTGGGCGACCCGAACCGCCTGGCGCGGTCCACCTCCGCGGTCGACGAATTCCTGGCGACGCTGCAGGAGCCCGCGCGCGCACGCGCCGCGGAGCGCGTTCAGACCCACTTCGCGTACCGCGAGATCGTGCCGACCTTGCTCGGCAAGCACCGTTCGACGCGTCTGCGGGTACCGACCCTGATGCTCAACGGGACGAAGGACTTCGCGCTCTCCCCCCATGAGCTCGACGGCTACGAGCCATACGCCGACGACCTCCGTATCGAACTCGTGACAGGCGGCGGCCATTTCTTGCACGAGGAGCGCCCGCAGCTACTGGCTGAAACGGCGATGCGCTTCTTCGCTGCCCCTCAGGCGTGGCGCGAGGGATCGCCCGGATGTCCTCAGTTGCCGGGATCCGGGAAGAGCTCGAAGCGCCGAACCGGGTAGCTCTCGCTTACCTGTGCGCCGGCGGCCTGAGCTACGCCGCTCGCCTGGAGCGCGGCCCGGTACTCCGGCGAGCCGTGGAAGCGCGCTCGCGCCTCCTGCGAGGACCAGGCGCTAACGAGAACGGCCCCGTCGTCCGTGCCGGCGAGCGCCCGGCTCAGCAGCCCCGTGGTCTCCCCGGTAAGGAGAGGGTCAGAGGGCTCGAGTCCCCTCGTCGGCTTCCACGCTCCGGCGCCTGCTCAGCGCCGGCGGCAGACCACGCGGCGCTTGTTCACCCGGCAGCGCTTCAGCTGCGTGAGGTTCGTTCGCTTCGGCGCGATGCGCTTGAAGCGCTTGGCCGCGGGCGGGCCCTGGCGGACCTTGTCCACGGCACGAACTGTCGCCCGCCCCGCGTGCCACTTCGGAATGCGCTTGACCAGGGCCTTGCGCCGGCGGGTGTTCACGAAGCGCTGGCGCCCGCTCGACAGCGTCACCGCCAGCTCGTAGCCGGCCGCGCCCTTCACCCCCCGCCAGCTCACGCGCAGGCCGCTCTTCCCCGTGCGGCGCACTCGTAGCCGGCGCGGCTTGCCGAGCTTCGGGGAAGGGGGCCGGAAGCGCGCGACGACCTTCTGCTCGGCAGGCACGCCGTCGAGCTCGAAGCGCGCCTCGATCCGCCGCGTGCCGCGGCCGGGTGCAGGAGAGAAGCGGAGCGTGCCACGCCCGCCCGCGATCGTGGAGCCGATCTGGCGCGCTCCGCCACCGGCGTCGAGCTCCCAGAAGCTCACACTCTGGTTCGGGCGCCGGCGGACGGTATAGCTCAGGGTCCGTCGCGTGCCCTTCTCGGTCACGCGGGCGCGCACCCGCGCGTTCGGGAGCGCGCTGGACTCCTGGACGCTCGCGATCGCAGGCGAGTCTGCCATCGGCTCGATCGTGTAGCTCCCCGGCGGGACGTCGGCCAGGCCGACGGCCACGAACTTGCCCTGATCGGAGCGCATGATCCGGATCTTGGCGTCCGCGCTGGCAACGAGCGCGCTGCCCGCCGGGCTCTCCAGAACCTGCCCGCCGGGTCCGGTCACCCGTACGCGTGGCGCGCCCGAGTCACCCCGCATCATGACCATCTGACTCGGCGCGCCGCTGGTCACCCGTACGACGTACGGGCCGCCGGCCTGGGCGATGCGTGCCCCGTGCACGTTGGGTTCGCGGAAGCGACCCCACGCGCACCCGTCGAGATAGGGGATGAACTTGAACGGGCTCCAGCGGATCGCGCCGCCCATGTGGAACTCGTGCAGGAAGGTGTCGACCGTCGTGCAGACCGACATTCCGTTGCTCGACAGGTTGCCGTCGACGCCCTTGCAGATCACATCGACCACGCAGCCTTCGACGTGCCCGTCGAAGTTGTAGCGCCCGTTGCCGGCGTTGATCTCGCCGTCCAGGCGGCCGTTCACGCTGATCAGCGCCAGGCTCGAGGACGGGAACGCGAAGTTGACTCCGCCGCCGAGCGCCAGGTAACCCGGGTATTCGTAGAGAGCGTAGGCGTTGGCGAAGGGCACCTCGCCCACGGCGGGCACCCGCAGCGCCGCCCTGGCGCTCACCCCGATCGTGAAGCCCGTGTAGCGATAGGTGTAGAGATGGGCCGGGAAGTCGTTCCCCACCTCGTCCCGGTTCAGGATGAACGGAGTGGTCGCGCTCGGGAAGGCGATCACCATCCGCCCGTCGATGACCAGGACCGTGGCGAAAGTGAGCCGGGCGTTGCCGGTGAAGCGGGTCGGGTTCAGCCCGAATCCGAAGCCGATCCGCTCGAGGTTCACGCCGCTGAACAGCGGAATACCCGGCGGCGGGAAGCCGAGACTGGCCCCGGCGAAGTCGAGCCTCCCGTCCTTGATCCTCACCCCGCCGTTCGGCGGGATCATGTCCAGGCAGTAGCCGCTGATCACGCACGCCTTGCCCCGCCCGTCCCACTCGTTGGCCGCGCGGATGTAGCGGATCTGGAAGGCGCTCACTCCCAGGGCTCCGACCTCCACGTTGATCGGGCCGATCCTGATCTCGTCGATGATCAGCTCGTTGACGGTGGCCCGGAGCTTCACCTCGCTCTGGATGTCGACACCGGCCTTCTTGACGAACTCGGGGAGCTTGAGCCTCGCCGTGATCCTGGCCTCCTGGCGCTCCAGGTCCACGTCGAAGTCGCCCACGAGCTTGAAGCCGCCGATGGTCGGCAGTGAGGGCGGGCGCGGCAGGGCGCCTAGCGGGATATCGCCGGACCGCGGATCGACGTTCAGCAGGAATCCGGGGCCCTTCGGGTTGACCGAGATCCCGCCGACCCTGAGCGACGCGTTTGAGCTTGCGATCGCCTTCGCCTGCGTGAACGCGGCGATGGCGGCGTTCCCGTTTGGAACCACGGGCCAGACGTCGTTCATCAGCGCCCGTCCTGGCGCGACGTAGCCGTCCGTCAGCTCGACGGCACGGCGCATCAGCTCCGCGTCGGCGCCGTTCAGATTGAGCGCTCGCGCGAGCGGGTCCAGCACCCCGCGCTCCGCACCGGGGATGTCGCCGAGCACGTCGACCGGGCGCATGCAGCCGCCCAGCCTGAACCGGCCCGTGATGACGCTGACCGGGCCGCACGAACCGGACCTGCCGGTCAGGACGTCGGCGGTACCGACGGCGAAGACGGCGGCGTCATCGATCCGCTCGAGCGCGTTGCGCACACGGTCGGCGTTCGCGTCGCCGGGCGCGCGCGGCGCGGTGAGGCTGCGCGTGAGGGACTCCGATCCGCCTGGCCCGATGGCCTTCACCGTGACGGTGAAGCGCCTGCCCGGTGGCGGCCTGAAGCGCACGCTGCGCTGGAGCACCCCGTCGACGACCGTGCCCACGATGCGCGGGTTGGGGAAGCTGAAGTCCCACTCGAGCCGATCGACGGCGCCGCTGACGTCGGCTCTCAGGACGACGGCCTCGCCGCTCTGCATCTTCCGCGCCGGCTGGATCTTGCTCGGGTTCGGCGGGGGAGGCGGTGGTGGCGGCGGGGGCGGGGGCGGCTCACCCGGCGGGACGCCGAAGCTCGACATGACGCGTTGGTTCGCGCCGTCGGAGCGTGCCCAGACAGCTACGGCGTCGCCGCGGGCATTGACCGCCAGGTCCGCCGCCCCGAAGAAGTCGCCCGTCGGACACTCGGACTCCGGCTCGGATGGGCAGGTGTGGCCGGCCGGATAGTCGGAGATCGGTCGGGAGCTGAAGGAACCGACCGCGCCCGCCGAGCGCTCGGAAGCCTGGACCCGCTCGACTGCGCCGTCCCACGAGCGCCAGGCGACGACGGCGTTGCCTTGCGCGTCCAGCTCGGCCCGGGGGGCGTCGTCGGGCAGGGCTGCGAGCCTCGGAGCATCGCGCAGCGACTGCCCGAGTGGCGTCGTCGTGAACGCCCCGCCCGCGGGCCGGTAGGCGGCCTCGGCCACGTAGCTGGCCCCGTCGAAGTGCAACCGGGAGGCGACAGCGTTGCCGAGCGGGTCGAGATCCGCGCGCGGGGCGATGCCAAGATCCGACACGCCGGTGAATGGAGGCTGAAGGGCGCTGAACCCCTGGCCGGCGGGTCGCAGCGCCGCCTTGACGACGTTCTCTCCCGGGGTCTGCCAGGTGGCGATCGCGTCCCCCTGCGTGTTGATCGTGACGAACGGATATACGCCGCCGTCGCTCGAGACCGTCGTCTGGGGACTCCAGGTCGTTGTCCCGGCGGCCTGGGTAGCCGCTCTGATGCCGCCGGATCCCTGCCACAGCGCGAGCGCGTTCCCCTGGGGGTCGAACGCGACGTGGGGATGGCCCTTGGAGTCCGCCCCGCCGGCGATTTGCATTGGGACCTGCAGATCTTGACCCAGGTTCGCCAGACGCCGGGCGTAGATCGCATCCCCAGGAACGGGGCAGGCAGGGGCAACGTCGGTGGTCTCGTCGTTCCACACGACCAGTGCGTCTCCGCGCTCGTCGATCGCGACCTCGGCCTGCGGGTCGAAGGCCCCGTCGCCGCCGCAGTCGCCGATGCGGGAAACGAGGTACGACGCCACGAAGTTGCCGCCGGCGGGCCTGACGTTCACTTCGAGGTACCCGTAGGTCCCGGACCTGATGGACGAGAGCACGACCGCGTCGCCACGAGAATTCATCGCCACCCGCGGCGGCCGCGTGTTCACGCACGTGGGTCCGGCGAAGCACTCGTCGTAGTGAATCCGCCCGGCGAGCGGCGCGAAGTTGCCGCCCGCCGGGCGGAACGCTCCGAGCGTTTCGGTGAAGGTTCCCCCGAACTGGCTGAAGGTCTGGGTGGTCCAGGCGGCGAGGGCGTTCCCGTTCGCGTCAATCGCGACCCGTGGGTCCTCGGCGTCGCTCTCCCTGGGCGTCAGGATTCCCGGCGGCGTCCAGGTGTGGGTGGCCTCGGCGGCCGGCGCCCCCGCCGCGAGCACCGCAGTCAGCGACGCAACCGCAAGCGCTGCTATCCGGGTACCGCGGACGGGTTCCCCCATGTCGCTGCCAAGCAAACCACTGCAGGAGACCGGAAGGCAAGCCCTGGAACAGTGAGATCCCTCACTCAGCCCAGCAGCTCGCTCGCGGGGCGCGGACTCATGGCGAGGTCATCCGACCTCGATCTTCGCGTGCCCGCGCCGCGTCAGATCGACCGCCGCGAGCCGCAGCTCGCTCGTGTAGCGCTCGCCGTCGAGCTCGAGCCAGCAGTCCTCGGGCCGCGGCAGCTCTCCGACACCGCCACGAGCTCGTCCGGTCGATCGGACCTGTCGTCCGGGTCCTCCACGAAGCGGTTCGAGTACGTGTACGCGGTGTTCAGCGACGGCGCGTACGAGACGCAGCTGCAGCCCGGGTCGTAGTGGGCCTCGGTGAACGAGTACGTGTACGCGATGAACTTGCCGTTCGGCGAGACCACCGGAAAGAACGGCCCCTTGAAGCTCGGGACTATCGGACTGGTCCGGAAGGCGGTGGTGATGGGCTTGTTCAGGCGCTTCCCGCGACGGCTGAGCCGGTACAGATTGATCCCCCTCTGCGCGACGATCCGGCCGCGGTCGTCCTGCGATGGGTTCGAGAGGCCCCTCGTCTTCTTGATGGCGTGCTTATTCGTGCCGTTCGGGCTCGCCACCCAGAGCCTGCCGTTCTTCTTGTAGAGGATGCTCGACGCGGACGCACTCGCGGCGATCGCTCCGCAGGCGGCAAGACAGACGAGCACGGCGACCATCACGCGACGCCATTGCATTTGGTGACCCCTCCTCGCGAGCCGGCTAACCCGAAACGTCGTCCAGCCTAACCCGGCATCGGGGTATTCGCCAGAACGGGTGAGGCGGTTTTTTACCGGCTGCATACGGACTCTTAACCGGTTCGCGCTCCACTCACCCACGTGACCGTCAACCGAACGCTGTTCCTCTACGCCCTGCTCGTCGCATCATGCGGAGCCCTGCTCGGCCCCGGCGGCGCGACAGCCGCGGTGGGCGATCTCTCGGCCGGCGCATGTATCGGCTACCCGATCGACAACGGTTGCGAGATCGCGCCGATCCAAGGGCCCAAGGGGGTCGCGGTGAGCCCGGACGGCAAGTCGGTCTATGCGACCGCCGCCAACGACCTCCTCGCCGTCTTCTCCCGCAGCGGCCCCGAGGGCCAGCTCACCTACAAGGGCTGTCTCGGAAACACGGCGGTGGACGACTGCACCGACCTACCTGGAACCCCGATCGACGACCCGCAGGGCGTCGCTGTGAGCCCCGACGGAACCGCGGTGTACGTCGCGGCGCTGGGGAGCAGCTCCATGAGCCACTTCGCGCGCGCTCCCGACGGCACCCTGACCTTCGTCGGCTGCATCTCGCGCATCACCCAGACCGGCTGTACGACGACGATGCAGTACTTCCTGGCCGGCGCGCTCGGCGTCGCGGTGAGTCCGGACGGCGGATCGGTGTACACCACCGCGAACTACATCGACGGCGTCACGCACCTGTTCCGCAACCCCCTCAGCGGCAACCTCGCCCTCGACGGCTGCCTGGCGAACACGGCGGACTGGGGCTGCGGCGACCTGCCGGGCACGCCGATCGATAGCCCGTCCGACGTGGCGGTGAGCCCGGACTCGAAGTCGGTCTACGTGGCGTCGACGAGTACCAACTCGATCGCGCACTTCTTCCGGAGCGGTGCCCAGGGCCAGATCTACTACGACGGCTGCTTCTCGAGCCGCGGCGAGGGCGGCTGCGCCGACCTGCCCGGACAGCCGCTGGACGGCGCCGCCGGCGTGGAGGTGAGCCCGGACGGCAAGTCCGTTTACGTCGCGTCGCTCGGCAGCGACTCGGTGTCCCAGTTCGTGCGCGATCCCCAGGGCAAGCTCGCCTACGCCGGCTGCGTCGCGAGCGACGACGCCCCCGGGTGCACCGATGTGCCCGGCACGCCCCTGACGGCGCCCCGTGGCCTGGCCGTGACTCCCGACGGGAGCGCGGTCTACGTGAGCGGGCTCTCCAGCGACTCGATCGCGCACTTCCGGCGCGCCGCCGATACCGGTGCGCTCGACTACGCGGGCTGCCTGGCGCGCGTGAACGACGACGGGCAGCGGTGTGCCGAGGCGCCCGGGCGCGGACTCGACCGACCCTGGGACATCGCGATCAGCCCGGACGGCGGCTCGCTGTATGTGACCGCACCCGAGGGCCATGCCGTGACGCACCTGTTCCGCTCGCTCGTCGACGACCCAGGGCCGGGTCCGGG
>Ga0126315_10001063_pt1 | contig 10252 bp, 10 predicted proteins | sample Plot106_FD_92534 | JGI IMG/M metagenome (GOLD analysis project Ga0126315, IMG submission 92534) | Serpentine soil microbial communities from UC McLaughlin Reserve, CA, USA - Plot106 | ecosystem: Environmental > Terrestrial > Soil > Grasslands | place: USA: UC McLaughlin Reserve, Lake County...
CGGACGCCTACGAGCGCCAGCAGCATCGCGACATCCCCGATCCGGAGTGGGCGCGCGTCGTGGTCTATCCGGCAACGGAAGATGGCTGGCAAATGTCGGTTGATCGCGCGGGGCGCGAAAGCGATCTCCTGGTCAAGGCGAGCGGCGTCGGCGTGTTCGATACCGAACTGGAGTGCGCCATGCCGGACGCCGCGCGGTCGGGGGCTCTTACGATTTTCTGGGACGTGGACGCACCGGCGACGCTCGACAGCATCGATCAAAGCACGACGCACCATCTGCGCGGCATGATCCCGCGCTACGACCTGGTTCTCACCTATGGCGGTGGCGATCCGGTGGTCAGTGCCTACCGCAAGCTCGGCGCGCGGCGTTGCGAGCCGATCTATAATGCGCTCGATCCAAACACGCATTATCCGGTGCCCGCGCGCGCGGATCTTGCCTGCGACTTGAACCTCCTCGCAAACCGTTTGCCGGATCGAGAAGCACGCGTGGAGGAATTCTTCCTGGCGGTGGCGGCGAGCTTGCCTGACCGGAGCTTCCTGCTCGGCGGGTCAGGCTGGCATACGAAGGAATTGCCGCGCAACGTGCGTCTGGCCGGTCACGTCGGCACGCAAGATCACAACGCTTTCTTCTGCTCGGCCGCTGTGGTGCTGAATGTCAATCGGGAAAGCATGGCGCGTTACGGATTTTCCCCGCCGACACGCATCTTCGAAGCCGCCGGAGCGGGAGCCTGCATCATCAGCGACACATGGGCCGGAATTGAGCACTTCCTCGAACCTGAAAAAGAAATCCTGGTGGCGGACGACGGCGCCGCGGTCGCCGACGCGCTCGCCAATCTCGATTCGCTGACGCGCCAGCGATTGGCGAACGGCGCGCGCGCACGCGTGCTCGCACACCACACCTATGCCCGCCGGGCGCAGGAGGTGAACGAACTCCTCGGCGTGGACGCCAAACGCGAGGTGGCGGCATGACCTTGGACATTGTTGTTTTCGGCCTGTCCATCACCTCGTCGTGGGGAAATGGGCACGCCACCACATACCGCGCACTGCTCAAGGCGCTGGCGCAGCGCGGACATCGGGTGACATTCCTGGAGCGCGATGTGCCGTGGTACCGGGCGCACCGTGATCTGGCCAATCCGGCTTATTGCAAGGTCGAGCTCTATTCGGAGCTACCGGAGGTGTCGCGTCGCTTCGCCAAACTGGTTGCCAGCGCCGACCTCGTGATCCTGGGTTCTTACGTGCCCGATGGCACCGTGCTGGCGGATTGGATCACCACGCACACCAAGGGCATCACGGCTTTTTACGACATCGATACTCCTATCACGCTCACAGCGCTGGGTCAGGGCAAGGCTGAGTACATTACGGCAGCACTGATCCCGCGGTTCGATTTGTATCTGTCCTTCACCGGCGGGCCGGTGCTGGAGGTCATCGAGAAAGTTTACGGCAGCCCACGCGCGCGGCCGCTTTATTGCAGTGTCGATCCCGAGCTCCATAAGCCTGTGGCTGCGCCAACTAAGTGGCGGCTCGGGTATCTCGGGACCTACAGCGAAGATCGCCAGCAGAAACTGAACAGCCTCATGATCTCAACGGCTAAACAGTTACTGCGCGAGAGCTTCGTCGTAGCAGGATCTAGCTACCCGCAAGCGATGACATGGCCGGAGAACATTGAACGGATCGATCATGTGCCGCCCGAAGCGCACTCAAGGTTCTATTGTAGCCAAACCTACACCCTCAATATCACGCGCGCCAATATGGTGGCGGCTGGGTTCTCCCCCAGCGTGCGTCTGTTTGAAGCCGCGGCTGCAGGGGTACCGATCATCAGCGACCGCTGGGCGGGCATCGAATCGATCTTCACACCCGGCGAGGAAATCCTGATTGCTGATATGCCTGAGCGCGTTGTGAAGATTCTCTCCGAGCTGCCGGACACCCGGCGCCGCAGCATCGCGGCCGCGGCACGAAAGCGTGTACTCGCGAACCATACAGCCGAGCAACGCGCTCTCCAACTCGAACGCTATTACGAAGAGGTTGTCGCGCGCAGTCTGGTGCGGGTGCGTAATCGGACATTGCACGACGATGCGCGCATGGATGCTGCGGTTTGACATGCGTGAGTCGGTTTTCCGACTCATCGGTAGGAGGCCGAGTCGGAACCAGACTGCGAAATTTTTGTTTGTAGGTTAGGCGCTGCACGCAATTCAGCTTGCCGCGCTCGCGGCAGGCAAGCACAGGGGCAGGCGAGAGGAGGACTTCAAATGCGCTTCGCCTCGACGATGAACATTGTGGTGACTGGAGGCGCGGGGTTCATCGGCTCCAATCTCTGTGATCGACTTGTTCAGAAGGGACATCGCATCATCTGCGTCGATAATCTCTTGACCGGGCAGTTTGCGAATATAAGGCCCCTGGTAAATCATCCCCGTTTCACATTCATCGAGCAGGACGTGCGGGAGCCGCTCACCATTTCAGGCCCGGTCGACCGCATCTACAATCTGGCCTGCCCGGCGTCACCCCGGCATTATCAGCGGGATCCGGTTGGCACTATGAAGACATGCGTGCTGGGGGCGCTCCATGCGCTGGAGCTCGCGCGCGACAAGGGTGCGCGGGTACTCCAGGCCTCGACCAGTGAGATCTACGGCGACCCGGAGATGCATCCGCAGCCGGAGAGTTATCTTGGTCACGTCAACATAACCGGTCCGCGTGCTTGCTATGACGAGGGCAAGCGAGCCGCGGAAACCGTGTTTTTTGACTATCATCGACTTTATCGGGTGCCGATTAAGGTGGCTCGTATTTTTAATACCTATGGACCTCGCATGCTAGAGAATGACGGCCGGGTCGTATCCAATTTCATCGTCCAGGCGCTTCGAAACGAGCCGATTACACTCTACGGCGACGGTTCGCAGACGCGGTCGTTCTGCTATATCGACGACCTCTTGAATGGTCTCGAGATGCTGATGGAAAGCTCGCCGGATGTTACCGGCCCCTGCAATTTGGGTAATCCTCACGAAATCACGGTCAAAGAGATCGCTCGAATGGTTCTCGACCAGACGAAATCCCGTTCAAGACTTGAGCACCTGCCGTTGCCGCAAGACGATCCCAAGCGGCGCAAGCCGGTCATCGAGCGTGCGCGATCGCTGCTCGGATGGCGCCCCGGAGTTTCCATTGAAGATGGGCTAAGGACGACGATTGATTATTTCGCCCTGAAGATTTTCCTGCCGTCCGAACCTCGTACGGTACGCGCCGCGGTGAGAGTAGTGGGGCGGGGAAATGGTTCGATGCCGCGTGCTCCGGCACCAAAAACCGCGCCTGATGTGGTTCACTGACGGTTCTGCCAGTTCACGAGCCAACGCCACTACCCATAAGATTGTCACGCTGCTTGAGGTTATTCGGCCTGCAACAAGGCGGAGCGGCGTGTGGGAGCAATCCGGGCGAACCGAGCAGAGAACGAGCAGTGAGCGCTACCGGAACCATTCCAGCGACGCGGGAATTGCAGCCAGATCAGGGTCGTATTTCTGCAGGAGCGAACTGCCATGTCAAAGGCGCACGTTACCACCGATCACAAGAAAATCCGGCGTTGGGCCGAAGAGCGGGGCGCTCATCCGGCTACGGTGGCCGCCACGGCCAAAAAGCACGAGCCCGGCATCTTGCGTTTTAATTTCGACCCCAACGCGGCGCTCGAAGAGCTGTCATGGGACGAATTCTTTGAAAAGTTTGACTCGGAGAATCTCGCCTTGCTCTATCAAGACGAAACTGAGGACGGCTCGACCAGCGTTTCCACAAATTCGTCGAACGCGACCAGCCCAAGCAGAAGAAGGCAGCGGACTAGGGTACCGATGCGGATGCTCGGTAGGAGCGCTGATTAAGACGGTGGCGTGGCGATGATGGTGATGCCGTCGTTCCGTCGTCGGCGCTTTCCTCGGGGTCGTTGCGGGATCGCTGGCCGAATGGCTCCGGCGGCGGCTCTTCCCAAGCTCACATAGGTGAACCCGTAGCTTGCGATGCTGGCAGGCTGGTAGAGATTTCGTAAGTCGACAATAGTTTTGCCGCGAAGCACCTGCTTTAGGAGTTCAAAATCCAGGGTTTTGAATTGCGCCCATTCAGTTAAGATCAACAGAACGTCGGCAGCTTCGGCGCACTCGTACACGCCCGTGGCCATCCTCACGCTCGGCAGCAGCTTGCTGGCTTGTTCCATCCCGGCCGGATCGTAGCTGCGAATCTGCGCACCAAGCGATTCCAGCGCTGGTAAAATCGTCAGGCTGGCAGCCTCTCGCATGTCATCAGTGTCTGCCTTGAAGGTGAGCCCAAGGACAGCGATGGTCTTGCCCTCGACAGCGCCGCCACAAGCTTCGACAATCTTGTCCACCATGGCGTGTTTGCGAGCTTGATTGACTGCCACGACCGTCTCAAGGATGCGCATTCGCGTGTTGTGCTGCTGAGCTGTCGCCAGCAGGGATAAGGTGTCCTTGGGAAAACAGGAGCCGCCGTAGCCTGGTCCTGTCCGCAGGAAATTCGCCCCGATGCGATTGTCGAGGCCAATCCCATGGGCGACCTCCTCGATATCCGCGCCTGACCGCTCGCACAGGTCCGCAAGTTCCCCGACAAATGCGATCTTGGTCGCGAGGAACGCATTGGCGGCATATTTGATCATTTCGGCGGTGCGGCGTGACGTGAGGACCAGCGGCGCGCCATCGGCACAAAGTGGCGCATAAAGTCGTCGCATGACGGCGCCTGCTTCTTCATGATCGGTCCCGATAACGATGCGGTTGGGCCGGAGAAAATCTTCGATTGCTGAACCTTCCCGCAAAAACTCCGGATTCGAGACCACAGCAAAATTGTCGTTCGGGACCGCCTTGCGGATGATCGCCTCGATTTCCTCACCCGTCCCGACTGGAACAGTCGATTTTGTTGCTATGACCGCGAAGCTTCGCAAGTGCGCCGCGATCATGGCGGCCGCGTCGTAGACAAATGACAGGTCCGCCAAGCCGCCATGCTGTCCCAGAGGGGTGCCGACGCAGATGAACACCACCTGGGCCTGCCGGAGCCCGGACTTGACGTCGGAGGTGAAGGTCAATCGCCGGGCCACAGCGCCTTGTTGCACCAACTCCTGAAGACCCGGCTCGTAAATCGGTATGCGACCGCGCTTGAGCTGGTCGATCTTGGATCTGTTCGTATCGATGCAGACCACGCTGTGACCGAGTTTAGCAAAGCTGGCACCTGAAACGAGGCCGACATAACCCGTGCCAACAACTGCAATTCGCATGACTGCTCCTGTCAAATTCTAAATCGTCAAGAAGAATCAACGGCAAACAGTTCCGACTCCGGGAAAGGAAAGTACGTTCAGTCGGAAGGTCGACTGTCTGAAATGCGACACTTACAAATGAAAACTCGTCGTTGGCAGCTCTCGAACTGAAGACGCAAGTCGGCGACCTTCGCGCAGGTTGGGTTCGCTCCGGGTGAGCCAATTCAGCGTGCGCTTAGAAGGGAAGCTGCGACCTCACGCGCTTCCTGTTCGCTGATACCGGTGCGCGGCATGGTAGTGTCGGGCTTGAGCGCCTTGGAATCCACGGTCCACTGGATCAGATGGTCGGGAGTGTTGGACTGCGCACCCCCTTGGAGCGGCGGCCGAAGCCTCGCTTGCGCAGGCTTAGTGCTTCATCCCCATGGCGGTCTTGCCACTGGCCACCGACTGCGCGGTTTCCAAATGCTTGTGCAGCGTAGGCAATGTTTCTTTGGCGAAGGCGGCAGCCGAGTCGTTCGCCTTTGATTCTTTCTCGAACTCTTTGATATCTTTCTTGTGATCGTTGACCATCGCTTTGGCGAACTCGCGATCGAAGGCGTCACCCGAGAGTTTGGCGAGCTTGTCGTAAGTCGCCTTCTGTTTCTTGTTCGGCTCGGTCGGGGGCGTCACGCCAAGCGTATTGGCGACGTTTGTCGCCTTCTGGTTGGCCGCAGAATGATCGGTCACCAGCATTTGGCCGAAAGAGCGCACGCCATCGCTCTTGCCCTTCTCCTGCGCAAGTTTGCCTACGGCGACCTCGGCCAAGTTGCCCTGAATCGCTTCCTTGATGAATTTCTGGCTGGCTGTGTCGGCTGCCCAGGCCGCTGACAGCGATCCAGTGAAAGCAGCCGCTATAATGCCCAACAGCATTTTCCTGATCATGACCTGCCTCGCGTGGCTAATGAACTGGCTGCCTTCGGGATCGGAGGCATTCCCGCGAGGGAACGGCACCCAAGGAAGTTAGTTCCTGTGTTGACGCATATTTGTAGCTGCCGCAATCGGTCGCGCAGGGAAATCCCCTCACGTAACTGAGAGGGACGTGCTTGCCGCACTCCGCGAACACCATTATACGTCGCCGCGCTCAGCGCCCTTCGTCTAGCGGTCTAGGACGCCGCCCTTTCACGGCGGAAACACGGGTTCGATTCCCGTAGGGCGCACCAATTGTTTCAATAAGTTCTAGCCGCGACCCGCCGGGGGTGCCCCGGCGGTCACCTTCCTACTATCGGCCTACCCCCTTCACCGCCTGATCAACAACTCCCCGCTCCTGAGCGTGTCGGTGATCCGCTTTGGGAGTCCGTCGCGCCTCCGCTTGCGCGCGCTCCCCGGGGCCCATGCGTTGCCGTCCCGCTGTATTTCATACGGAGCGCGAGGCGCATCAATATACAATGCAAAATGGATGAGTCGCCCATGGCTTCGATTCATAGTGGAAAGCAGAAGATAACAGCTAAGGGGATTTCAAATGGCTGATGACATTCAAGGTTGGCTCAAACTGTCTGACATCGTGATAGCCGGTTGTACCTTGGCAGGGCCGGTGCTTGCGGTTCAAGCGCAAAAGTTTGTCGAGAGATTGCGGGAGAAAAACTCCCGCCGGTTGCAGATTTTTCGAGCCCTCATGGCGACACGCGACATTAATTTGAGTACGGCTCACGTTGAAGCACTAAAAGCGGTTCCGATTGATTTCTATGGCGATCGTTCAGTCATGGACGCTTGGGAAGAATATTTTGAACACCTTTCATCGAAAGGCGCACTCGATGCTATTTGGGGACAAAAACGAGTCGACCTCTTTACAAAGTTGCTAGTGAAGATTGGGGAACGTGTGGGCTATAAATTCAACGTGGCTGAGATGAATAGAATTTACTTCCCCAAGGCGCACAGCACTATCGAGGAAGAATGGAATGACATTCGAAAAGGCGCGGCTGCTTTGTTCAAAGACGGAGCATTTCGAGTGATCATTGAAGCGGGCGAAGCACGCCAAAAGTAGCGTCTGCGGTTCCGTCCAGATTTCATGTGGAAATGTCCGCCGCTATCCGAGGGCCGGCCAGGGAGGGCGCTTAATGTTGTCGGCTTGGAGTTTGCCGCCGGCGTCGCGGCGAGACCAGTTCGAATTCCACGACCTCCGCTCCGGTTTTCACCGGCTCAGTGATGCTCAGCTTCCGCCTGACAAGCATCAATCTCACCATTTGCCGGTATTGGGCATGGACTGCCAGGGCTCTTGCGGCGGCAGCGGCGCGCCCTTCTGCAGCAATTCAATCGAATGCCGGTCGGGCGAGCGCACGAACGCCATCACGCCGTCGCGCGGCGGCCGATTGATGGTGACACCGGCCTGCATCAGCCGCTCGCAAACCTTGTAGACATCGTCGACTTCAAAAGCGAGATGGCCGAAATAGCGGGCTTCCCCATAGTCCTCGGTATCCCAATTATAGGTCAGTTCGAGGAGCGGCGCCTCGCGTCCGCCACGCTTGCTCGCCTGGACCAGGCTCTCGTCTTCGGGCGCCGCCAGGAACACGTTGGTGTAGCGCCCCTTGGCATCTTCCCGCCGGCGCATTTCCTTCAACCCGAGCTCGTTGCAATAAAAGTCGAGCGCGCGCTCAAGATCGCGGACCCGCAGCATGGTATGCAGATAGCGCATGAAAACCTCTCGCTCGTGCTGCCGAAAGGCCAGCTTTGGAGCCACCTTATATGATTGCGCCCGATATCGAGATAGCCATTGCGAGGCTGCGCGAGCTGATTGACGGTGCCCGGGTGGTTCTGCCGTTTACCGGAGCCGGGATTTCCACCGAATCCGGCATTCCCGACTTTCGCTCGCCGGGTGGACTGTGGACCCAGAACCGTCCGATCCCGTTCGACGAGTTTCTCGCCAGCCAGGAAATGCGCAACGAAGCCTGGCGCCGGCGCTTCGCGATGGAGGATAAGTTTGCGGCGGCGCGCCCCGGCCGCGGCCACTTGGCGCTCGCCAGTCTGTACCATGCCGGCAAGACCCCGGCTGTGGTGACGCAGAACATCGACAATCTGCATCAATGCTCTGGATTTGCACACGAACACGTTGTCGAGCTGCACGGCAACAGTACCTTTGCTTTGTGCCTCGAGTGTGCGACGCGCTATGAGCTGGCGTGGGTCAAGAAAGAATTCGATGCGCACGGCGGCCAGGCACCGGCTTGCCCGGATTGCGGTGGTCCCATCAAGTCTGCGACTGTTTCATTTGGCCAGGCAATGCCCGAGCCCGCGATGCGACGCGCCGAGGAATTGACGCTCGCCTGTGATCTTTTTCTGGCGATCGGTTCGTCGCTGGTGGTATGGCCGGCGGCGGGATTTCCGTTGCTCGCCAAACGTAATGGCGCGCGGCTCGTAATCATCAACCGCGAGCCGACCGAGCCCGATGCCGTGGCGGACCTCGTCGTCCGCGAGGATATCGGAACCGTGCTTGCTCCTCTGATCGCCCGTTGATTGGCTAAAGTGTGGACGCAGGGGCACAGCCAAAAAAAGATGTTCACAGGCCAGCGCGTTTTTCGCGGACAAACGCATTTTAGCCTTTTCGGATATTGGCTCGGTGCTATCTTCAATGCGGGATAGATTCGCGAACCGCCCGGAAGAGGCGAACAAAACGAACGGCAGCGTGCGTGGTCATGACGTCGGGCGGAATCGAATCAAAGGGGCCGGCCGCAGGGATCGGGCCAGACCGGGAGACGGTCGGTGATGTCGCTGACGATGCGACGAGTGTCATCGAGCTCTCCGGAGTCATCAAATGGTTCGATGTATCCAAGGGCTACGGCTTCATCGTTCCGGATAACGGCCTGCCTGACGTTCTTATACACGTGACGTGCCTGCGCCGTGACGGTTTCCAGGTCGCCCATGAAGGCGCGCGCGTTGTGGTCGAAGCCTCGCACCGCGCACGCGGTCTACAGGCCTTCCGCGTTCTCTCCATGGACGAGTCGACGGCGCTGCATCCAGCGCAGATGCCGGCGCCACGCACGCATGTGACGGTAACGGCAACCAGCGGGCTCGAACGGGCACAGGTGAAGTGGTTCAACCGGTTGCGCGGCTTCGGATTTCTTACGCGCGGTGAAGGCACGCCCGATATTTTCGTGCACATGGAGACGCTACGCCGTTTCGGCCTGGCCGAATTACGCCCCGGGCAGTTTGTCCTCGTGCGCTTCGGGCCTGGCCCGAAGGGATTGATGGCGGCGGAAGTGCATCCCGAGGGCGGCCCTATCGGCTTGGCGTCGCACTAGCGCGCCCGGTCTCCAGCAAACACGCGCATTACGCTTGGACCGCAAACGAGGAAGCAGTCCTCCAAGTTCAGTTCACCGGGCGAGGGGCATCGATTACGTCAACCCGGCTGACGATCCACGCAAGAAGTAGCCGCGGACTGCCCGATACAAAGACCTCGCCCAAAGGCCGCCTCCCCTGGTGGTCTTGGAAAACGGGTTCCGCGGAACGACTCTTGCCGGTCGACCCAATCCGCGGGTCTGTTATCATTTCCTGAGATTTGCTGAGATTTCTTCATGCGTCGTCGCGTCGTTCTCGCCGCTCTTTGTTTCCTCGCATTGCTCGCTGGAGCTATCGGCCGGGTCGGCGCCGCCGAGCTGCAGACGCTTGAGATCGCGAGCAAGAGTGGCGTGCATGCTTTCACGGTCGAGTTGGCGCTCACCCCCGATGAGCAGTCGCGCGGCCTCATGTACCGCCGCTCCCTCCCGGAGGGGCAGGGAATGCTGTTCGATTTCAAGCGCGACCAGGAGCTCAGCTTCTGGATGAAGAACACTTACGTTCCGCTTGACATGATTTTCATCCGCGGGGACGGCCGCATTCATCGGATCGCCGAGAATACCGAGCCGCTATCGGAGCGGATGGTGCCCTCGAACGGTGCGGTACGCGCCGTGCTGGAAGTGATCGCCGGCACCACCCGCAAACTCGGCATCGCACCCGGTGACCGGGTGGCGCATCCGATTTTCAGCGGGCGCTAGTGGTCCGATACTAACATTCGCATCCG
>Ga0126315_10001064_pt1 | contig 10252 bp, 15 predicted proteins | sample Plot106_FD_92534 | JGI IMG/M metagenome (GOLD analysis project Ga0126315, IMG submission 92534) | Serpentine soil microbial communities from UC McLaughlin Reserve, CA, USA - Plot106 | ecosystem: Environmental > Terrestrial > Soil > Grasslands | place: USA: UC McLaughlin Reserve, Lake County...
CAAGCACGCCTCCTGGCTGAACATGGTGGAGATCGAGCTCTCGGTGCTCTCTCGGCAGTGTTTGGAGCGTCGCATCCCCGATGCCGAGAGGCTTACAAGGGAGATTGGGGCCTGGGAGCACAAGCGCAACGAAGGAGGGGCGACGGTGCAATGGCGCTTCACGGCATCAGACGCTCGGGAGAAGCTGGCACGCCTTTATCCGGCACAACCGTAGTGGTGGAGTACTAGCTCAACCGGCCCTTTTCGCACCGGAAACCATCTAGGCGATCGCCGCCGCCAGGGATTCGGTGAAGCGCTCGAGCAGGCCGTCCTCGGCCGCGGCGTTCTTCGGGTTGAGCTCGGTGACGGTGATCGCGACAAGACCTTCTCCGGCTGCCAGCACCTTCAATGCCCGGAACATCACGCCGAGCGGCAGCCCGGTGTTGCGGGAGGTGTGCTCGGACAAGGGGGCATCCGTGAAGTCAACGACGTCAACGTCGAGATGGATCACGTAGCGCTCGGCGCGGCTTTTAAGCAACCTGAGCGCATCCGCCGCCACCGCTTCGGGATCTATCGCAACGTCTTCGACCGCGAAACGCGCCAGGTCGAGCCGCTTGATCTGGTTCCGTTCCCAGCCGGTGGCCTGCGCGCGGCCGTGGCCGAAGAGCACAACCCGATCCGGGTCGATGATCGGGACGCGTCCCGTGGCCTCAGCCAGGCTCGGCTCGCTGCCGCCGATCGCCAGCATGTGAGCGAGGGCCATCCAATCGAGCGCGCCGTCGCCAACGCTCGCCGGAGTGTTCAAGTCCGCGTGGAGGTCGAAGTACAGGAGCCAGACATCGCCGACCGCCGAGCGCGCGCCGGCGACCGTGCCGATCCCGATCGTGCAATCGCCGCCGAGGACCAGGGCGAATCGAACCGGCACCTCGAGCGCGTCGGCGACTCGTGTCGCCGTCGTCCGGACCTGTTCCACGACCGCGCCCAGGTTCTGGGCGCGACGGTTTGTGCGGTCCGGTCGCCACGGCCAAGATGGCGCGTCGCCGAGATCGGTCACGGCTATGCCGGCGTCGGCCAGTCGCTCGACGAGCCCGACGGCGCGGAGCTCGGCGGGTGCCTCGTGCTGTCCGACGCCGCAGGCGCCGGCTCCCGATGGAACCCCGATGAGGGCGACTTGTCGCGTCATGCGACTCTCGCTCCCCGCGCGTTCCTCCGGGCGTGTCCGCCATGCCAAATGCCGCACGCACGCCCCTGGCGAGAACCGGTCACTGCAATACTAGCCACCGACAAACTCCTCTCGCATGAGGTCCTTGGCACCTTCGGGACCGCGCACCCGCAGCGAGATGGGACCTCCTCCCGGCTCGAAGATCATCTCGAAGGTAAAGAAAGGGCAGCACTCCCTCTCGGAGACGACGAAGCTCACCAGCTTCTCGGCCCACTCCGCCCCTCCCTGGAAGACAAACTCGTAGCCGTCTTCGAGCTCGCGACTACCCTCGTGGCCGGAAAACAGCTCGCGCGAGAGCTCCTCCCGGCGCTTGTGCTGCCCCTCCTCGGTCAACCGGCAGGCGATCGGTATCGGAGAACGTTTTGCTTCGGTTCCCATGCTCAGAGCCTCCTCTTTCGGTAGACGGCGCTTGTGATTTCCGATCTGCGAGTGTAGTACTTAAAGTGTACTTGAAGTCAAGCGGAAGGAGCTTTTTTGTCCACGCTGTCCATCGGGGAGGTGGCTCGCCAGGCGAACGTCAACGCCTCGGCGATCCGCTACTACGAGGGGGTAGGGTTGCTCCCGGAGCCCGGGCGCGTCCCGTTGCCCGACGGGCTCGGTTGGGAGCACGCGGAGGCGCTGCTGCGCCCGATGGTAGGATCTCGGAGGGTCGTTGGCCTCTCGGTCGCCGACTTCGTCCCCGACAAAGACCCGGACGGAAGGTACGCGCGCCGCCTGGTCGATCTCGTCGCCGGTCTCTTCGCGCCACGGCCGGCAAAGATCTGAGCGGGTCGGTCCCTTTTCGCAACCTTTGCTATCACCGTTCGGTCGGCCGACGTGCCTATAAGCTGCCATCGCCCACTGAATAGTGGCTTGGTAGGACAGAGCCGTGGAAGGCGCTACTCCCGCCGAAAGAAGCGGTTCCAGGGTGGTTCGAGTCCTCATCGAGAGACGTGGAGAACCACCTCACCGTCGCGACTCAGATAGTGTACCTAAAATTCAAGCTAAGGTCTTGGCCCAGGTACGGTGCGAGTTGGCTACTCCAGTTCGCCGAAGATCCCGAGCAGCACCTCGCCAGGGCCGCTCAGGCGATAGAAGACTTTCCTGCCGCTCCTATGCGGCTCGACGAGCTGTGCTGCCCTCAACCGCGAGAGGTGGGCCGAGACGGCGGCGGGCCTCAGGCGGAGTTGGTTGGAGAGCTCGGTCGTGGTGCTCGGCATGGGAGTGAGGCGTTTGAGTACCGACGCTCTTCCGGCACCAAGGGCGGCTTCCAGCGCTGTCCCATTGGACACCGAGGATGAAGAGATCCATAGGTTTGCCACCCCACGGGGACCATACGCGAGGGTAGGCTGGTAGCCGGGTTGGACGAGCACGTCCACGCGGGGCCAGGCGAAGACGCAGGGCACCAGCGTTATCCCGCGTCCCTCGGGCTCCACGACCGCCTCATAGGTCTTGTCGAGTTCGAGGACGCCCCCGCTGTAGTTCACCTTGGGATGCAGGTTGGAGAGGAGGGCCTCCACGCCGCCTATGGCGAGTGCCTGCCCACGCTTGATCGTATCAGCCTCGAGGTGTTCCTGGATCCTGGACCAGTACGGTGCGATCGCCAGATCGTGATAACGCCGCAGCGTGTCTACCAGCCGCTTCAAAGAACCCTCAGGTTCGCTCAGGAAGATCTCCAGCAGGCGTGCCTTTTCGGGCGAGAGGGGACCGAACTGTTCTTTCTGCGCCTGCACAAGCATTTGCACTTCTGTATGCACGACCTCCGGGGGCGTGGCCCTCAGGCGCTCGAGTTCCTCCTCGAAGCCCACAATTGAAGCGTCGGGGGGAGGGCTCAGGAAATCCGGGCAGTGCTTCTCCAGGCACATCGCAGCGAGTAGGCGGGAGAGATCGGTGCCAGGAAGGACCCGGCGCGCCCGGGTCGCCCACGGCGCGTGCATGGTGTCGCGTCCGTAGTGGAGGAGCACCCTGAAGCTAGTGACCGTCTCCCAGAGGGGGCTAGGGGCGACGCGCACCTTGGTTAGGTCTTCGGTTGAGAGGGGGATCGTGATCATGACCGTGCAACCTTCGACTAACAGCATTTACAGCAGTCCCTAACATTATCTTGGATCGCCATCAACATTCCAACATCTTTCGCAAAAACCCGAATCGATTCCGTTTTGATGATCATGCCTTTATGTTGTTGGGAGTAAGAAGGAGGCAACGAAGGAGAATGTCAGCGCGATCGGACTACCCAGAGACAATCCGGACGCTCGCCGTCAAGCGTGATGGGATCAAGGGCCTCAAGTGAGCGACGGGGCCAAGGTTCTTATGGCACGGGGAACCTCAAATTCGTGTGCCAGCACCGAACGTGTTCGCGCCCGTGAGACCGCACGCGTCTTGAGGAAGCTGGACCTCTCCCGGGAGCAGGCAGAGGCCGTCGAGCGCGTCAGCCGCTCGCTCGTAGACGAGCTGGTCCACGGTCCCATAGCGAAGGTCACCGCGACTATGGAGAGAACGGGCCAATCGGCAACCGGCAGGAAAGTATGACATGTTCGAGGAGACCGTCGTAAGAAGTTCGACGCCGGGGGGATCGTCTCGTCGACCGACAGAGGGGATTGTGGATTTGCCCCCGCTCGGCACGACGCCGTCCGCACCTGTTCGCGTCGATCCGCGGAGGCAGGAGGGCTGGAAGCTCTTGGGCTTGCTGCATGAGTTGGGCGTGGCCACAGTAGAGCAGCGATACACCCGTGGAGAGGTCATATTCGGGGAGGGGGATCCCGGTAATGCGCTCTACTTCCTCACCGAGGGGGTAGTGAAGCTCTCCAAGAGTTACTCGGAGGGCAAGGAGGCCACCCTGATGCTACTCCGTCCGTGGGAGGTCTTCGGGGAGCTGGCTTTTGGCCGCAGGGCGTACCAGCATGCGTGCGCGGAGGCGGTGACGGCGTGCCGGTTGAGGAAGGTGCCCAAGGTGTTCGTCGAGAGGGCCATGAAGTCGCATCCGGCGGTGGTCTTCAAGGTGGTGGATCTCCTGCGATTGGAGCTGGTGCGGCACAGGGAGATGGCTGGGTGCCTCAGGTCCCACAAGGCTGAGGCCAAGCTGACGTACCTGCTGCCGATCCTGGCGCGGAGGTTCGGTGGCGAAGAGGAGGGCAGGTTGGTGATCCGGCTGCGCCTCACACAGGAGGAGCTGGCCAAGATGATCTCGTCCACCCGCGAATCGGTCACCCACGCCTTGGCCGGCCTGAGACGGCGAGGCGTGCTCGCAGTGGCGGACGGGCGCATGATCATCCTGGACCCTGCCGGCTTGGCGCTGGTAGCCAGCACTTAGAAAGGGAGAAATGACTACCCCGAAGAGGGAGTTCGCTTCCGCACGCTTTCTCGGATGTTCACCGACCGAGCGAAACGTCGCCTGGTACTAGGCAATGGGGTTCCAGGTCGGGAAGGAGGGATAACGTGAGCAAAGAGTCTCGTATAACGGCGCGCGTCCTGAGCGTGCCGCCACTCGTGCCCCTGCGCCACGTGGACGAGACGAGGCCGTTCAGAAGCAAGAGGAGGAAGAGACCGGATTTGTGATCCACATGGCGGGTCTAAACCAGCACACCGAAACTCAAGCGAAGGAAAGGAAGGATACAGAGATGATCAAGGACGTGCCGCTCACCGGGATCTTCGTCAATGACCAGGATGCAGCCCTGCACTTTTACACGAACAAGCTCGGGCTCGAGAAAATCCAGGATGAGCCCTACGCCGAAAGCGCACGCTGGATCACGGTCTCGCCCGCGGAGATGCGGATCAGGATCGTTCTGAAGAAGGCAGAGCGGGAGCACGAGAAGGCTATGGTCGGCAACTCCGACGGTGCGCCCATCCTTACGCTGGGTACGGGCGACGTCCGCGCGGCCTACGAACGGCTTAGGGAGCGGGGAGTGCGCTTCCTCGGTGAGCCCTACCGCTACCCGTGGGGCATCGGGGCGCTGCTGTTGGACCAGGACGGAAGCCCCATCTTGCTACAGCAAGCATCGGGAGACCAATAGCAGTATCCGAACGTCTTCTCATGGTGACGCCGTCATCCTGATGCCCGTGGGAAGACTCTAGGAAGGAGGATTGGATGAAGAGGCAAACCACGCTGTGGCCGTTGGGCGTGGTGGTCGGATTCCTGGCGCTCGTCGGCGTCGGTGCCTCTGTCGCACACTACCTCCAGGAGCCCTACAACCCCGGCTTCCTGGATTTCCCGACCATCGTGGCGGTGCACTTGGTCCTGGGCGGGCTCTACCTCTCGCTGGCCCCCTTCCAGTTCGTCAGGCGCATCCGCTCGAGACACCTTGCCTATCACCGCCGGGTCGGGAGGTTCCTCGTCGCCATCGGGATGGTGGTCGGAGTGACGGCCCTGTTCATGGGCTTGGTGATCCCTTTCTCTGGCTGGGGAGAGAGGGTGATCATCGGTCTGTTCGGTACCCTGTTCCTCGTAGCCCTCCTCAAAGGCTTCGTCCACGTCCGCGCAGGAAGGGTGGCGTTGCACCGGGAGTGGATGATCCGGGCGTTCGCCATAGCGCTGGCTATCGCAACGATACGCCTGATCTACATCCCGTCTCTACTCATAGTGGCCGACCCGACCGACGCGCAGAACGCGCTGCTCTGGGACACGTCGTTTGCGGTGGCGTTCGTACTGAACACTTCCGTGGCGGAGCTCTGGATCCGGGCCACCCGCAGGAGCGGCGCCCCCAGAGCACGCAAGGTGAAAGCAGTATGAAGGAGAGCTGACGCCGATGGTAGTCGCAGCAACGTACATCGAGGCCAACGGACTCAAGATCTATTACGAAGTCCACGGCTAGGGCGAACCATTGTTGCTCGTTCACGGCGGAACCGCAAGCAACCCGGGACCTCCTGGGAATCGCCCAGGGCGACGAGGTGAACCCCGAGAGGTTGGAGCGGGGGCAGCCCGAGTGGGTTGCCTACCTGCGCGTGGCGCACGGGCACGTCTACGGCCCAGAGTACTGGAAGACGTACGTAAGGCAGATCTCATCGCTGTGGCTTACGCCCCTACGCTACACGTCCCAGGACCTTGCCGCGGTAACCGACCCGGTCCTCATCCTCAGCGGAGACCGCGACGAGGGCGCATCTACCGAAGAGTCTGTCGAGCTGTTCCGCTTACTCCCCAACGCGGAGCTGGCCGTCGCCCCGGGCTCGGATCACAGCTTCATCGAAGCCAAAGTGGGCCTCTTCGACGCGCTCGCACTGGATTTCCTCCTGAGGCATCGGAAATGAACCAGCAGACAGCCACATCGATCCACCAACCAAACGGGAAGACGAATACGCTTCTCAAGATCACCTCGCGAGACGAGAGGCTCGCCTCCGACAATACAGACGATGGTAGTCCACAACGTGGTTGAGGAAATGAACAAAACGACCAGGGGAGACGAGTCATGAACAACCAGAGTAGCAACAAGGGTTTGAGCGGGGTCTTCATCGGGCTCGGCGTCCTGCTGATAGTGATGGGTGCGCTCTTTTTCGTTGGCCAGGCCGTCGGTTTCGACCTCGGGCGATTCGGATGGCCGTTCTTCGTCATCATCCCCGGACTCGCGCTCTCCGGAGTCGGCCTGGCAGCAGGTGGTCCCACCGGCGAGCGGGTAACCCCTCTTGGCGCGGCCGTGACGATGGTGGGAGTGATCCTGCTCTACCAGAATGCTGCGGACCACTTCGAAAGCTGGGCTTACGCCTGGGCGCTGGTCTTCCCTACCTCGATTGGGATGGGGCAGATCGTCTACGGCTCGCTCAAGGGAAGGAAGGAGTTGGTCACAACCGGCAGGCGCTTGGCGCTGATCGGGGCTGCGCTCTTCGTGGTGGGAGCATTTTTCTTCGAGCTGGTGGTCGGCATCAGCGGGTTAGGGATAGGTTTCGGCCGTTTCGGCTGGCCCTTGGGGCTGGTGATGGTTGGGATTGTACTGCTGGTTGGCGGGTTCCTGTACCGGCGGAGATAAGTCCATAGACGACCCGGAACAAGTCGATGCGGCATGTAGGATTCTGTCGAGAAACTGACCAAAGGAGAATGGAAATGCTGCTCGAGGACAAGAACGCCGTGGTCTACGGGGCGGGGGCAAGGTAGGCGGCGCGGTGGCCTACGCCCGTGAGGGGACTAGGAATGCATCGAGTACACGACGAGAGAGGACCTCTTCATGAACACGGTGAGCTCGCCGGATGGCACCCCCATCGCCTTCGATCGGTTGGGCGACGGTCAGCCGGTCATAGTGGTGGGCGGGGCGATGTGCGACCGGGCTTTGACTGGCCCGACCGCCAGGGAGCTGGCAAAGCGCTTCACCGTGATCAATTACGACCGCCGGGGCAGGGGCGACAGCGGTGACACCGCACCCTACGCGGTCGAGCGCGAGCTCGAAGACCTCGGCGCCCTGATCGCCGAGGCGGGAGGGAGGGCGTCGGTGTACGGCCATTCCTCCGGCGCCGCCCTCGCACTGCACGCGGCGGTGGCCGGTCTGCCCATCGCCAAGCTCGTGCTGCACGAGCCTGCCTACGTGCCCGACGCCGAGGAGGAGCGTCGGACCTCAAGGAAATACGCCGAGAGCATCAAGGTCATCCTGTCAGAGGGTCACCGCGGCGACGCGGTCAAGCTGTTCTTTGCGACGGTAGGGATGCCGCAGGAGATGGTCGACGAGATGCGCCAAACCCCGAGGTGGGCGGAGCTGGAGGCGATGGCTCCCACGCTCGCCTACGACTCCGAGGTCATGGGCGACCGTAGCACTGGCGGCACTGTGCCGACCGACCTGGTCGGCCGCGTGACGACCGAGTCCCTCGTCCTCGTTGGCGGAGCGAGCCCGGCGTGGATGATCGACATAGGCAGGCAGATCGCGGACGTCCTGCCGAACGGACGGCACAGGATCCTGGTGGGCCAGGAACACGTCGTGACCCCCGAGGTACTCGTACCGGTGCTGGCGGAGTTCTTCGCCGGCTGAAACGGCACAACGGGACGAGGACGGAAGCTATCATTCGAAGAGGGGAAGTTATCTGTGAGAAGAGTAATGGCGGTGGAGTATGTTACCTGAGCGAGGCGTTCCCCGCGGCCGGTGCGTTACTGCTGGGGCGTCTCACTTATCAGATCTTCGCGGCGTACTGGCCGACCGTGACAATCGAAGAGGACAAGATTCCCCGCCCGCTCAACTGCCTTCCAAGTACGTTGCATCCACCACTTGGACGAAGTCGAACGGTACGGAACGGCAGTGATCAAGGGTGACCTGGCTGAGGAGGTAGCCAGGCTGAGGGAGCAGGAATGGAGACTCGGAGAAGACTCAAGGTGTTAGCAATAGGAGCGGGATTGCTCCTTGTGCTCGCGCTCATCATTGTCGTTGTTGGGTATCTGTTGGCGCCACACTTCTACCTGACGCGGACCATATTCTGGGGGGAGTCCGACTACAGAGACTCCGAGAAGGACCTGGTGATCGTCCGGCTCGGCAAGGAGGAGGGAGAGCAGGGCTACGACTACTGGATCTATCTCTTCGAGGAACTGACCACGAGGCTCGACACCTCCTCGGTGAAGGGATCGGGCTAGCGCCATATTTGACACCACTGCTGACACCACCCCTGACACTACCCAGAGCGCTACACGCAGAAACATCGGGTAACGACCAGCAATGAAATCGGCTTAGATAAGCCGATTGTGCAACATCCGGCAACGCCCATAAACAGGAGTCGGCGGATTGTGGCTGTAGAGAACGTCGCGGGTTTGAGCCCCGTCGGTCACCCCACGCTTTGCACGTAAAACGTGAAGGCGAAGTAGCGAGTCAGGACTCCTCCCAGCCTAACTTACAGCAACCGGCTGCAAGCCGGATAAGGCTGTGCTGATAGATAGTTCGCGATCCCGTCAAGGTTTCTTGTTCAGTGATTTGTGGGAGACCCGCGACGAGGCAGCCGAGCTCTCGCGCCGCGCTTCCGGGTAACTCATTGGGGTAGGCGAAAAATAGGGCCACAAATGAGCAAGCAATGATGCAGATCCTCTACCTAGATCTCGGAAGGGGCTTCAGCTTCGCCGGCGGGTTCGATGGGCTCCTCGCTCTCGCGCGCCGCCAACGCCTTCGATGGCGCCGCCCTTCATTGGCCAAGGCTGTGCTCGCCCTTTATTACACCACCTTGGCCGGCGCGGTGACTAACACAAGCGTGTGGTGGAATCTCTACCCCCTTAATACCCCTTTTGGGAGATTCCTCTACCCCCGGCCTCGCAGTACCTTCTTGACCAAAGGCCTTCGGCGCCTGGGACGCTAACACACCTCGGCGCTTGGAGAGACGGACAGAAGGAGAAGAGGAGCACCAAGGTGATACGCGTGAGCGTCGAGATTCGCGAGGGTGTCTTCACGCGCAGGGTGCGGATCACCGCCCCCTCCATCGAGCTGGCGCTGAAGTTGGCAGGAGAAGGGAAGCCTGGACGCGGGATACGCCTCCTCTTCCCGATAGACCCTGAGGCTTTCTTCGTCTCCGGTGGCTCCGACAAGAGAGAGGCTGCCTGAGATGAAGCGTGTGGGCATCTATGGCGTAGACGAGGCGATCCCGCCGGGAGAGAGACGGAGTCGCGCGCCTGGCGCACCCAGCTCGTCAGCCAAGGAGAGGAGGCGCCAGGGATTCTCGCTGGATACCTCGGGCCCTTCAGCGGGGGCAGGCTCCTCACCCGAGAGGAAGAATCGGACCTGGGCCGGTGGCCGAGGGCCGGGGACGCGTCTGATCGCGGCATCAGCCGCGAGCGGGTGCGCGAGTCCCAGTACAACCCAGAGCGGCGTCTCAGACGACGCTTTGTGTCGGAACGGTGCCGTAGAGGTACGTCCTGGCAAATGATCGGCGGCGCACGGAGGAATATGCTATGAAGGTCTCACCACTCAGGGCCTCTAAGCCAGGCCACATTGTCTGCCCGGCCTGCGGATCGGGGGAGCTGGGGCGTCAGGGATCTCACCTGACTGTCTGCGACTCCTGCGTTCTGTCTACAAATGGGGCCGTGCTCGGAACCCTCGAGCAGATAGCTGCACTGCCCGAAGGTTTGGGGCACCACGCGTGCGAGTGCGGTCATCCTGAGATGCGCTACCTACCCGACGGAGTCTTCCATTG
>Ga0126315_10001065_pt1 | contig 10248 bp, 12 predicted proteins | sample Plot106_FD_92534 | JGI IMG/M metagenome (GOLD analysis project Ga0126315, IMG submission 92534) | Serpentine soil microbial communities from UC McLaughlin Reserve, CA, USA - Plot106 | ecosystem: Environmental > Terrestrial > Soil > Grasslands | place: USA: UC McLaughlin Reserve, Lake County...
GGAAATGGCGTTGACCCCAGCCAGTCGGCCGCCTACCGTAGATGGACACGGAAAGGAGGTGGTCCAAAGAATGAATGACTTTGGGACATGTGAGGTGACGGCCAGCTAGCCGCCATTCGGCACGTGTAACACCGAGCCGCATGCGGCCCGGCTAATCCACAGCCAACACCCGAACCCGCGAGCGCCGGACTTGTCCTCCCGGCCGACATCCCCGATGTCGTAAAGCTCGCGGGTTTGTCCACTTCCGAGCCCGATGACCTCGCCGGGTGTGGTCGCCTAACGTCGGACCGTGGCCTACGAATCTGCTGGGGAAGACGCCGCGGTCGAGCGCGTTATCCGGGTTGCGCCCGAACGACTCGGTCGTTGGCTGAACGGCTTCGCCGAACGCCATGGTGCCCTATCAGTGGCCGCCGACGCCCTCCACGTGACCATAGGCGGCTCGGACGGGGCGAGCGCCGTTATTCCTGTGACGTTTCCCCCGCTGCCATCCAGCAATGATCCGATCACCGCTCTACTTGCCCATGCATCGAGGGAGCGCCAGGTCGGTGCATTGCTCGTCCGCAGAGGCGGATACGCCGTCGGAGTCTTCAGCGGCCGCCGACTGATCACGTCCAAGGTGGGCTCCGCGTACGTGCAGGGCAAGACTAAGGCCGGCGGCTGGTCACAACAGCGGTACGCCCGCAGGCGGCAGAATCAGACGGCGAAGGCCTACGCTGCCGCGGCCGATGTCGCATCGACGGTACTGCTGCCAGCAGTCGATGAGCTGGCCGCGGTGTTTCTGGGTGGCGACCGTACGGCGGTCACAACGGTGCTCGCCGACCCGCGGCTGGTGACCGTCCAAGCCAAGAGCAGCCCCGATGTTCTGGCGGTAGCCGATCCACGGCTGGCCGTGCTTCGCGCGTTCCCCGATCAGTTCCTCGCGATCAGGATTCACCTGAATCACCTCGCCTAACCTGAACAGTGCAGGGTCGAATCAGCAGGAGGCCAGCATGAGCGTCACATCAGAAGACATTTCGCGGGTTTTGAAGGCGGTGCCCACGGAACTTCTCATCGGGGGCAGCTGGGTGGCGGGTGAGGACACGCTCGACGTCGAGGACCCGTCGACGGGCGAGGTGCTCACATCGATCGCCGATGCCTCGCCGGAACAGGGCATCGACGCCCTGGACGCCGCAGTCGCGGCGGCCGACAGCTGGAAACAAACCGATCCCCGAGAGCGTGGCGAAATCCTCCGCCGCGCGTTCACCTTGATCACCGAACGGGCCGACGATATTGCCTTGCTGATGACGCTCGAGATGGGCAAGCCGTTGAGTGAATCTCACGCCGAGGTCACCTACGGCGCCGAGTTCTTCCGCTGGTTCTCCGAGGAAGCGGTGCGGGTCTCCGGCCGCTACGCGGTCGCTCCGTCCGGCGGCACCCGGCTGCTCACCATGAAGCAGCCCGTGGGACCGGTGTATGCGATTACACCTTGGAACTTCCCGTTGGCCATGGGCACCCGGAAGCTCGGCCCGGCGGTGGCGGCCGGCTGTACTGTCGTGATCAAGCCGGCCGCGCAAACCCCACTCACCACACTGGCGCTGGCTGGAATTCTCACCGAGGCTGGCCTGCCAGACGGTGTGCTCAATGTGGTCACGACATCCCACTCCGGCGAGGTTTCATCACCGATCATCGCTGATCCGCGGCTTCGCAAGCTCACATTCACCGGTTCGACGGAGGTTGGTCGGCGGCTCATCGAGCAATCGGCGCAGCAGGTGCTCAAGACGTCGATGGAGCTGGGCGGCAATGCTCCCTTCCTTGTGTTCTCAGATGCGGACCTCGACAAGGCCCTGGATGGCGCGATGCTGGCCAAGATGCGCAATATCGGCGAGGCCTGCACGGCGGCCAACCGCTTTCTGGTGCATGAGTCGTTGGCCAGCGACTTCGCGAGTCGTCTAGCGGAGCGGATGGGTGCCATGACCCTGGGCCGGGGTATAGAGGATGGCGTCCAGGTCGGCCCGCTCATCGACACCTCAGCCGTCGAAAAGGTGACCGAGCTCGTCGCCGATGCGGTGGATTCTGGCGCAGAGGTGCTGACGGGTGGCTCCGCCATCGAGCGTCCCGGATACTTCTACCCGCCAACAGTGCTGGGCGGCGTCCCGCCGAGCGCCCGGGTCAACCACGAGGAGATTTTTGGACCGGTGGCGCCGATCACTACCTTCAACAACGATGACGAAGGCATCGCGCTGGCCAACGCCACCCAGTTCGGCCTGGTCGCCTATGCCTTCACCGAGAGCCTGACGAGGGCCATCACCGTCGCCGAGCAGTTGGAAACGGGCATGGTGGGCATCAACCAGGGCATCGTCTCCAACCCTGCCGCGCCCTTCGGCGGCGTCAAGGCGTCCGGGCTGGGTCGGGAAGGCGGTCCTGAGGGCATTGAGGAGTATCTGGAAACCAAGTACGTCGGTATCCGCCTTTGAGTCGAGCGCCGAGACTGTCAACCCGCCACAGGTCTGAATCCAGGTGGGCGTTGCTATCGAACACTCCTGTGCGTCAGGGGCGGGTTGCGGCTCCGGGCTGACGTGGCCTAATCCAGAGCCTCACTACCAGGTAGTTGGCTAACCAAGCGAGACCGGTCACCCACAGGGCGACCATAAGCAGAAACGGAAGGTCTCCGGCGGTGAGTCGTGATTCGCCAGCTTCAGGCTCGGGAGCGATCATACCGATCATCGCAATCACGATACCTAGCGCCGCGGCCCACCACCACGGCTTGCGCAACAGCGCAGCGGCTATGCCCAACACAAGGGGCATTACCAGGGTGGTGATCAGAAGTATCACCTCGGCGCCTTTCACTCCTTGACGGTACTTCACAGCGGACGTGGCGGTAACGAACGGATGCCCCATGGCGTCCTTACTAAATGGTGGATCTGGCTCTTGGTGTATCCGGCGTCGAAGCTGGCATGGAAGATCACCACCAACAGCACGCTGCTCGTTGTCACGTTGGGGAACCAACCGAACAAGGAGCGGCCGAAAAACGGTGAGACGAACTCGAGCAAGAATAATGGGACCCCGATATCAGCGCATCGATTGCCAGCCTTCTTCGGCGAAGTGGTCGGTCAGATGCCAGACCGCCCACAAAAGCGCAACGTAGAGGCTGAGTTTCATGGGTGATACCGGTCCGGCCGATATTCTGCCCGCGACCGGGCTCCTCTTGGGGGATAACGGCCGCCCTGAACGACATGAGCGAAGTCAACTTTCGATACAGGGACAATTTTCGATACAGGGACATGGCGGCGTCAGTTATTGCGAATGTTTCAGCGAATCGCGTTTCATAGGACTGCGACTGGGTATTTCCTCGCGGGTAAATCACCTCTAGCAGAAGGGGAACCACAATGGCGAGTCGCACGGTCCTGGTCCTTACGGATGATACCGATGGCTCAGAAGCACAAGTGACTGTCAACTTCGGTCTCGACGGCACGCAGTACGAAATCGATCTGAGCGAAGCGAACGCCAAAAAGCTAACCGGCGCGCTTGACCCATGGATGCAAGCTGCACGGAAGACCGGCGGACGTGCAGGGCGGCGTCGTAGTGAAACGAACGGCAGCGTAGACGTGAAGGCCATCCGCGAGTGGGCCAAGAAACAGGGCATGAACGTCTCAGAGCGCGGCCGAGTCTCCGCGGAGGTTCGCCAGGCCTACGACAAGGCCGTGAAGGGCTAGATCCACTGCTCGACTGCGTCCCGACACTCAGGGCGCCAGCCGAACGATCTGCCAACCGTCACTTACCCGTCGATATAGCAGCCGGTCATGCATTCTGCTGGGCTGGCCCTGCCAGAACTCGATGGTCTCCGGCCGAACCCGGTAGCCACCCCAGTGCTCCGGGCAGGGCACGTCCCCTCCCGCAAAACGCTCCTCAGCCTGGCGGTACGAGGCACTCAGCTCGTCGAGGGTCACCTCGCTCGACTGCGACGACGCCCAGGCGCCAAGCTGGGAAGCGCGGGGGCGGCTGGCGAAGTACACCTCCGACTCCGATCGAGGCACGCGCTCGGCGCTGCCTTCCACCCGAACCTGTCGATACAACGGATACCAGCCGAAGAGCAGCGCCACATGGGAACACGCGGCCATCTCGGCTGCTTTGCGAGATCGGTAGTTGGTGTAGAAGACGAAACCGCCACCATTGACCTCCTTGAGCAGGACCGTACGAGAGCTCGGTCGGCCGCCCGCCGTCGTCGACACGACCATGGCGGTGGGTTCCGGAAGCACACCACGGTTCTTCGCGGCGAAGGCCTCCGACAACCAGGATGAGAAGAGCACGAGCGGGTCAGCCGGAATCGCGGTCTCCAACAGGTGATCACCGAGATAGTCGAGACGTTCGCTGGACAGATCAGGAAGATCACGTCGGGCGGGATCAGCCTCAGAAGGCTCAGGCACGATGGCAGTCTTTCAGCCGCCGAATTAGGACGCATCCAACCGGCGGCGCGTGACAGAATCGGCGCTCGTGACCGCCTTGACCATCCCAAAGGACCTGCTGCCCTACGACGGCCGATTCGGCTGCGGCCCTGCGAAAGTTCGGCCTGACTCTGTGGCCGCTCTGGCGGACCGAGGTGCTCGCATCTTGGGTACGTCGCATCGCCAGAGCCCAGTGAAAAACCTGGTCGGCTCCGTCCGCGAAGGGCTAGCCGAACTCTTCAGCTTGCCGGATGGATACGAAGTGATCCTGGGCAACGGCGGCTCCACCTTGTTCTGGGACCTGGCGGTGTTCTCTTTGATCGAGCGGCGCAGCTCGCACGCCAGCTTCGGGGAGTTCTCCGCCAAATTCGCCGCGGCCGCCACTGCAGCGCCGCATCTGACGGATCCGGAGGTGGTGACGGCTCCCGTCGGCTCCGTGGCCCTGCCCAGCGCGGTCGACGACGCCGACGTTTACGCCTGGGCTCACAACGAAACCTCAACCGGTGCCCTGGCTCCCGTCGAACGCGTCGCCGGCTCGGACCCCGATGCGCTGGTGCTGATCGACGGCACATCGGCCGCCGGCGGTGTGGCGGTCGACATCTCGCAGGCCGACGCCTACTACTTCGCGCCGCAGAAGAGTCTGGGCTCCGACGGCGGCCTGTGGCTCGCGCTCCTTTCTCCGGCCGCTCTGGAGCGGGCCAACAGGATCGCCGGCTCCGGGCGCTGGATTCCGGAAATCCTGAGCTTGCCTACGGCGATCGACAACTCGCTCAAGAACCAAACCCTGAACACGCCGGCGATCGCCACGCTGTTCATGCTGGACGATCAGCTCCAGTGGCTCAACGAGCAAGGCGGCCTCAAGTTCGCGGTGTCCCGCACCGATGACTCGGCGAGCCGGATCTATCCGTGGGCGGAAACAAATCCGTATGCGAGGCCGTTTGTTTCGGATCCGACCTTCCGCTCACCAGTGGTTGCGACGATCGACTTCAAGGGCGTGGACGCCACAGCCATTGCGAAGATTCTGCGAGCCAACGGGATCGTTGACACCGAGCCGTACCGCAAGCTCGGCCGCAACCAGCTACGAATTGGGATGTTCCCTAATGTCGAGCCGGACGACGTCTCCCGGCTGTGCCGCTGCATTGACTGGGTGATCGAACACCTGGACGCCCGCTGAGCGGTCAGCGGTCGTGGATGACTCCGGCCACGACGCCCGCGACGACCGCCACGATCGCTGCCAGGCCGAGCGCGAGGAGTGTTCCCCGCCTGCCCATCCCAGCGACCTCCTCGTTTTGAGCGTCGATGGACGGGCTTGCTGATGGAGTCACTTTGGTCGGGATGGGCACGGCGTAGACCTTCGCGTTCCGGCCCTGTGTCCCCAGCAGCAGTGACTCTCCATCGAGGCTGATCGCCAGCGACTTGCCCTTGGGTTGCGTCGACAACTCGGCGCTCACCACGGTCTCGTAGCTGCCGGCGTCCAGGATGTACACGGTCCGGTTGCTGCGCAGAGCGATCTTTTTGCCGCCCGGCAAAAAGGCACCATCGGTGATGTCGTCCGGTGCGTCTGCCACCTTCGTGAGTCGATTGAGAACTTGCCGTGACGGCTGCCGCGGGCCGGCGTAAATCGCCGCATTCTTGCCCGCGGTAACCAGGAGAATCCTGCCGGACTCGGTTACCAGCAGCGTCTCAGCATCCTTGGGTCCGTCGCGAAATGCGAAGTCGTAGGAACGGTAGGTGACGGTGAGACCCGTGGCCCGAGGGTTGTCGAAGCGGTAGACCGTGATGAGACCGCGGGTCCGGGTCCGGTCCCCGATGTCACCAACGTAGAGCGTGTCATTTACCACGGCCAGACCCTCGACATCGACCGGCTTGGCGCGGTAGTTCAACGTGCCACGTACTGCTCCGGTCGTCGTCAGTCCGTAGACCACCCCGCGATCACCGGTCTCGTTGGCGGTCCAGTACAGACCCGCATTCACGTCACGGGCCAGACCTGACGACGACAAAATTCGACCGTCCTTTACCGTAAATGCGACGTTCTGCGCGAACGCGGTGGACGGCAGTAAACCGGCTAACAGGAGTGCTGCGGCGATCGCGAGTGCTCCGGACAGCGCACGTCGAACCCGTGGCATTGTTCCCGAGCCCCTCTCTGCCGGCAGCCGCTGCTGGGGAGCGTACGCGATGGGGTCAGCTCAGGACGACCACCCGCCCAGGCGTGGGCGAGATCACTGCCATGCCTTCCACAAAGCTGCGATCACGACGATCAACAGCAGCGCGCCGAGCACTCCGGAGACGATCAAGCGACGCGCCCGGGGGTTCACGATCTCAGGATAGGAACTCGGCGATCACCCGCTGGACTGACGCTCCCTTGCCGTGCCCGCGCGGCCAGTTACCTCCACTACCGTAAGCAGCGTGGGGGAGCTTCGGCTGTACGCGATCGGCATCCAGGAGCTGCATGGCATCGTCGGCGCAGCGCCGGAGCGGATTCCGGAGCTGCGGGAGTTGGCGCGCCGGGAGTTTGCCCCCAAGAAGGAACCAGAGCCTGCGGGACTGCTATCCAAACTCGGGCCGATCTTCCGGCGGGTTCCCGCCGCTCGGGTGATCCCCGCAACTCAGCCGGAGCCGAGGGACGTCGAAACCCTGCTTGCCGGTGCATACGTGCCACCGGATCGCATCGGTGCCACGTGGCGGGTGCTCGAGGCTCTGACGCAGGCCATGGCATGGGGCTCGACCCGGATGAGCGTGACCGCCGCCGAACTCGACGATCTGGACTTCGCACTCGCTCGGGGTGGGGTCTCGGCGTCATTCGGGTTGCGGCATCTCTTGAACTGTACGACGAGCATCAATTTGATCCCGGTGTCCGGGTTGACGGTCGGCTGGCAACGGAACGACCGAGCCATAGCCATGGCTGGTGCTTATCGATCTGCCCTGCCGCAGATCGAGATCGAGGAGCAGCGGGAGACCATCGCCTCGCTTGCCACCTGGCTTGACGGCTTCGTCCACTGGTCGAAGCTGTCCGCTACGCTCGGCCGGCCTGTCCCTGATCTTGTCGGCTTCTGGGCAAGCTGAGCGGTTACCCGATGCACCGGTCAGCGGGCAAGCGCCTTTTCGATGCTGGTGAGCAAAGCGACCGGCGCCTCCCACATGGCGTAGTGGCCGCCGTCAGCGATCACGTCGAGGGTCGAGTCGCTGAAGGTGTTCATCCATGAGGATCGTACATATTCCTCACCCACCGCCGGATCGTGGCTGCCGACGATCGCGTGCACCGGCGGATGATCATCCTGCGGCAGATCAGCCAAGAAGTCCTCCTTGCCCCAGGCCGTCAGGTAAGCGCCGAACGCCTCTGGCGTCGAGCATGACAATGAATAGGCGACGATCTTGTTGATCCAGGTGGCGCTGTTCCGGTTGCCGGTGGTGTAGTCAATGATCGTGTAGCGGTTCTCCTCGGAGTCGGCTGCGTCCTCGAAGAGCTTCCATCCCTCATCGTCGAAGGGGAACGCGGAAGCGTGGATCGGAGAGATGCCGATCAGAGCCGTGACCCGGCGCGGCGCGTCAGCGTAGACCCGCTGGATCGCCTTCCCACCAAGCGAGTGACCGACCAGTGCGAAGTCATCCCATTCCAGCCTGTCGGCGACTTCAAGCACGTCCGCCGCAATTTGTGCGTTGGTGTACGGACCGTCGATATCCTTCCGGTCGCCGTAGCCGCGATAGTTCAGGAACGCCCAGGACTGTTGCTCGGTATTGATCAAGTCCTGGAAGCAGCCCCAACCCGCTGCATCGACGAACCAGCCGGACAACGCCATGACTCTGGTGGGACCGCGGCCGACAAGAATCGGTGAATTGGTCAAGGCAGCCTCCGTCGAGTGGACCTGCCTCAACGTATCGCGACCGGGGTGTTGCCAGAGGTGGCCCGGATGATGTCATCGGGGCGGTGTTACCGTGATTGGACAGCGGGCGAACGCCGCCCCACCTAAGCCGAAGGGGACGTCATGGGTTTGGGAGACAAGATCTCGCAGAAGGCAGAAGAACTCACCGGCAAGGCGAAGGCTGGCGCCGGAGATGCGACGGACAACGCCGATCTGGAAGCCGAAGGCCGCGCCGAGGAGGCTGAGGCTGAGGCTGAGGCGGGGCAGACGGGCGACAGCGTCGCCGACGCCCTCCGGGACGCCAGCACCGCCATCAAGGGCGACACCATGAAAGGCGACGACGAGCGCCATATGAGGTACTAGTCCTCAGCTGCCGCACTCCGCTGCCCAATTGTGTTCGCCGTGACGCCGGGCCCCCTGAGCTGAAGCTGCCGACAGAACTAGCGCCCAGCAGGTTGGGGCGCTCGTAGGGGCTCAGCAAAGTGGCGGTGACGAGACCAATCCGTCCGGACGCCGTATGCGTGCGGACCCGTACAGATGACCACAGTGTCCTGATCAATCAACAGTGTCTGATCAATCAATCGCCGAGCTGGTCACGGACTGACCATCGTTGCAAAGGAGGCGCGATGCCAAAGACCACCAAGTCAGGGAAGGCCAAGAAGAGCGAGCTGCCGAGCACTTTGCAGCGCTCCGGCGAGAAGGCGCAGAACACCTTCGCCAAAGCCCACGACTCGGCACTCGAGAGCTACGAGGGAGACGAACGAGCGGCGAACCAGGTGGGATTCAGCGCGTTGAAACACACCCATGAGAAGGTCGGTGATCGCTGGGAGCCGAAGGAGAAGAAAGGTCCGTCCGACGCGCAAGCCGAAGGCGGCCGCAACACAAACCGGCCGACGGCCGGCGGAGTGGACGCCAATGCCTCCAAGAAGCACCTCTACGAGCAGGCAACCAGGCTCGACATTCCGGGCCGTTCGACGATGAGCAAGGACGAGTTGGTCAAGGCGCTGCAGAAGGCGAACAACCGGGAGTCGGCGAAAGCCCTGCGGAAGTAACCCTTTCTCGGACGCGGTTTCCGCGGCAGGCCCCTAACCCAAAAATCGGTGGGTTGTCTCCATGAAGCGGCTGACGGCGGCACTGGGCAGCGCGGTGTTCTTCATCGTGGCGCCGTGCGTGGTGGCCGGTGTGGTGCCATGGCTGCTGACCGGATGGGAATTCGGCCCTCCTTGGCCAGCACCGGTCCTCATTGCCGTCATCGGCGTCCTGATTACGGTCGCTGGTGCAGCCGTGCTGGTGAACGCCTTCGTCCGGTTTGCCTGGGAGGGCCGGGGAACCCCGGCCCCGGTAGCCCCAACGGAAGAACTCGTGATCACCGGACCATATCGGTGGGTGCGTAACCCTATGTATCTCGCCGTGGTGGCTGCGATCATCGGGCAAGCGCTGCTCCTGCGACAAGTGTCGCTTCTGATCTACGCGGGCGTCGTGGCAGCCGCGTTTCTCACCTTCGTCAAGTTGTATGAGGAACGCGTGCTTTCTGAACGCTATGGCGAGGCGTATCGCCGTTACCGGGCGGCGGTGCCGGGATGGATCCCGCGGCCGCGGGGCAGGCGGTTAGGAAGGCGCTAGGAATGACTCAGGAGGCGCTGATCGCCAGAACGAGGTCGCCGCCCTCGACCTGAGTCACTTCGCCGATGGCGAGCCGCTCGACCTTGCCAGAGATTGGCGCCGTGATGGCGGCTTCCATCTTCATGGCTTCAATGGTGGCCACCGTGGCGCCATCCTTCACCTCGTCGCCCTCGGCCACAGTGACGGTCACCACGCCGGCGAAGGGGGCAGCCACGTGACCAGGCTTGGATGGATCTGCCCTTTCGGCCGCCTTGATGTCGACCTTGATCGACTTGTCCCGGACCCGAATCGGTCTCAGCTGGCCGTTCATGGTGCACATGACGGTGCGCATCCCGCGCTCGTCA
>Ga0126315_10001066_pt1 | contig 10247 bp, 10 predicted proteins | sample Plot106_FD_92534 | JGI IMG/M metagenome (GOLD analysis project Ga0126315, IMG submission 92534) | Serpentine soil microbial communities from UC McLaughlin Reserve, CA, USA - Plot106 | ecosystem: Environmental > Terrestrial > Soil > Grasslands | place: USA: UC McLaughlin Reserve, Lake County...
CTAAACCCCTCCACAGCCCCGTCCGGCTTTGGGTTGTGGCCGAGCGTGATCCTTCCTGTTTTTGTATTATAGATAGAAACAAAGTAACGAGGGAGGGCCGGGGGCGCGATGGAGGACGGGGAGGATACGCCCCCGGCAGTCAGTTATGCACGTCTAAGAATACGCCCCCGAAATGCCAACCAACTGAAGAGGCCTCCAAAGAGGAGCGCGAGTCCAGCAGCCAGCGGAACGAAGCCTGGGCCACCGGTTGGAGGGAGAACTCCCGCACCGTACTGGGCTTGTGCGGCTCCGTATTGGGCTGCTGCTGCATACTGGTCTGAAGCGGTCCCCTGCGCCATTGCCGGGGCGGCCACAAGCAGCGTGAGAAGAGCTAGCACCGCTGCGAGATATAGGGCTCTTTTCATGGTTCTTTCTCCATTCTATGTGGGGCCGACGTTGTGCAGGCAACTTGTAGATTGGGATCGCTCCGGGCCCCCTTATGGCACGATTTTAGTAACTACCCTACGCCACCTTCACACACTCACCACCCTTCGGTATCTCACGTGGGCTCTAAGCAAAGAACACGCACGCCTCCTAACTTCGAATCGGGTACAAAGCTACCCGCCCCTCGCTCTCTAGTTCTTATGTACATCCTCGCAGCGCTTAAACTCGTCGCCTTTGTCACCATTGCAAGTGTCGTAGCCGTCACCACCATTGATAGTGTCCCGGGTGTCATCGTCCAAGGCGTCGATGTAGTCATCGCCAGGCCCACCCTTCAGCACATTCGCACCAGGGCCCGAATTGGCGTAGATCTCGTCGTCCCCCCGCGGCCGTAGATCGTGTCGTTTCCGTTGTACCCGTAGAGGATCTCGTCTTGCCCGGTGCCGATGATGGTGCCCGCGTAAGTCGCAGCGGCGAATAGCGCCATCATCGCTGCCATTGTCACCAACAGCATCGTTGCTCTGCGCATCTTCTCCCCTCCTTATCCTTTTCGAGGAGCGCCTCAGCGCCACTTCATTCCCTGCGTGTTAGCGTGGCAAACCGCAAATCTCCTTTGGTCACCCGCTGTCCTCTCGGTAGCCTCGCTCGGTCCTCCACACGCCGGGCGGAGCTAGGCTCTACCACTTCCGGCGCCCCCTAGAGTAGGAGCTCCTGGAATTAGCATCCCCCAGGAAGAACCTTTAGCCCGCTAAGGCCGTTAGGCGCAACGTCGCGGCTCGGAGAGGAACACCAGGTCTTGATTAGTCTGGCCCCGTTCGCGCTGTTTGATAAAGGAGTTGCGCGCCCCCACCCATGTCCAGCGATAGCTAGCGTGTGGAAAGCCCTTTAACCTTCATCCACAGCCTCTTTCGTCCGCAGAGACCGCATCGGGGAGGCTCGCTCCTCTGCTGTGTGGGACCCTCCGTACGGCGGACGATCATCTTCACTGGATTAGGGCGGCTTAGGATCGCGCTGTAGCTCGGATATCCACACTCCGAGCAGTCAACCAATCCCCTACGGAGTTTCAGTAGGTCTAGCTCGCGTCTAAGCTTGCTAGTAGTCACGCTCTATTGTCTCCTTTAGAGCTTTGATATCCTCGGCCAACTCATCCGTCTCTTTGATCCGCCGCTCGAGCTCGATCAGATCCCGCATCACCCTATATCCTTGGAAGCACGCCACAGCGTCGTTACGATCTCGCTTACCCGCTTTTACTTCCGCTATAAGGGCCTTGACTTCCTTTTTGAGGGTCCGAAGCTCGGCGTTAGGCTTGCTCTTGGCCGCCTTGCGGTTGTTCTCGCGCCGTTCCTCTGCGCGCTTAGGGCTGTGGAGATAACAGGGTCCTCGCAAACCCTCAGCATGGGCGATGCAAACCGTACAATTGTTTGTGTTTGCAGGGAATTCATCCATTTTGCACGCGATCCCCTTTTTACCCTCCTATCCTATTGCCCGGAGGTAGCTTCTGCCCGATAGACGCCGTTAGTGAGCTGGTAGAGCTGCTGGATAACCGTATCTCCGTTGGGCAGTGTGGCTAGATAGCTGCTGCGGGGTAGCTCGATACCTAACGGTTCGTCGAACCCCTGCATGATTAGCGATCTCACGCGGATACGACAAGCTCGCGGTTCTCTTCGACCACCTTACCGGTGCCCCGGAGCTCCTCGACCTTGGCATCAAGCTTCTCCCGCTCCTCCGGGGTGAGAACCCTCAAGTGCGTGACCTCGATCGATCCATCCGCCCGGGTGATGATCTCCGCGTAGGGCGGGTTCAGTTGCTCAAGCTGCGCGGCGACCAAGTTGCGGTAGGCGGTCAGCTTGAATGCTCGGGCCGGGTCCTTCATGCGGTACTTCCGAGGGTCAGTTACCCGCCCGGGCTCTTTTGGTGCCAACGCTTCCTTCTGCTGGCGGGCGAGATCATGACCTAGGGCCTTCAACTCCTCAAGATCCAAGGACGCTATGAACGTTTCGAAATCGGCGTACTTTTCCCGGAGGCGCTCGAGGTCAGGCGGAAAGCGTAACCGAGTGGGCTCTTTTGGGGAGGATTCTTCCTCCAACAACTCCGCTGGTGTAAGGCTGTATCCCTTAGCGAGCTTGTGCAAGGTAGCACCATGGGGGAAGCGCTCGCCGTGCTCGAGTGCCGCCAAGGTCATCCGGTTGATGCCCAGCCGCTCGGAAGCCTCCTTGATGTTCCAGTCCCTCTCGGCCCGCAGCATCCTTAGCCGGCGGGCAAGCGCTTCATGCATCAAGTAACCTTCCTTTCACGTAGTACCGCCTGTAACGCGTCCTTAGTATACCCAAGCCCAGGGAAAACGCAACATATCCGTTGCGCTTAGATCCAATATATAAGCATCGTGCTTGATAATTTGAGCATGGCAGCGTTACAATGGGCCGGTACGAAAAAAAGGGCCCGCGACCACTGAGAAAGGCAGGACCCTTACAGACAAGGAGATTATAGCTTATGGCTATATCTATGTTCGACTACCTGCGAGAGCGGGTACCCCTCGAGGACATGCTGGAGGCCGAGGTAGGGCAGAAGACCCCGTGCGTCTTTCATGAGGAAGAGAACCCCTCGATGCACATCTACGAAGAAAGCGTCTACTGCTTTGGTTGTGGGGCGTACGGCGACGTCGTTAGCGTCTGGGCCACCCTGCACAACATCGAGTCGCAGTTCGAGGCAGCTATCGATCTGGCTCGCGCCCGCGGGATAAAGCTGCCGCACTTCAGCCCGGAGGATCGGGAGAAGATGGACGCGGGTCGCCGGGCTGAGGAGAACTACCTAGCCGACGCGCGCGAATTCCATAACAATCTTGACGCGCACCCGCGCGTGAGGGAGTGGTGGGCGTCCAGGGGGTTCGACGAGGCGCTGCAAAAGAGGTTCGTGCTCGGGGCCTCGTCCTCCTCGGTGGCGACGATCCCATACTGGAGCGGCGGCCGGGTTAAGGGGATCATCCGCCGCAAGCTCGAGGGTGAGCCGAAGTACGTGTTCCCCTCGATCGAGGAGTTCGTGGATGGGTACAAGCCGCTCTTTTCCCTGAACTCCGCCCGCAATGGACAGGCGTTTCTTGTGGAGGGCCCGATCGACGCCCTGGCCGTGAACACGGCTGGGCACGACGCCGTGGCCGTCGGCGGGGCGCAGATGAGCGAGCAGCAGCGCTCAGACATCGATGGCCGCCAGCTCCTTATCCTCCCCGATCGGGATGAGAACGGTACGGGTGTTGAGGCCGCTAAGCAGTGGGCAAGACAGCTTTATCCCGACGCTCGGATCTGTGCCGCCGACTACGGCGCGGAAGATCGGGGAGACGTCGCCGACCTGTTCAAGGCGGAAGGTCCCGACGGCACGACGGAGCATCTTTCCCGTTTGGTCCGCTCCGCGCAAGACCTTCTCGACCTTGAGACCGCCGAGATCGCCGCCATGGAAGGGGACGCCCGCCAGAAACTCCGGGAGGCAACTGAAACGGTCGTCCCGCTGCTCGCCAATATCATCTCCGACAGTGAGAGGGGTGCGGCGCTCGACATCGTTAAGGAGCGGACGAAGCTGCAAAAGGGATGGCTCGTCGCGGCGGTGAAGGAGGAAATCGACCGCCGGAACCATGCTGCCATGCAAGAGATCGCGAAGCGCATGGAAAGGGAGCGGCAGCAGGCGAGTGAGGAGCACCAGCGCCGAGTCGCGGACGCGCAGCCGGAGATAGACGACCTGTTCGCCCGCCCCGGCGTCCTGAAGCGTGCACGTAAGGCGGCCTCCAAGATCCACAACGTCAAGCGCGATGAGCAGGCCCTAGATCTTCAGCTGCTCATCGCTCTGGGCGCCCAGCTGGCTCCCCTCCCGAACGGCCGACCGCTCGGGGCCTCCGACCTCCTTACCGCGGAGGCCGGGCGGGGTAAGAACCACCTCGCCGACGCCGCGGTGAAGATTCTCCCCGAAGAGTTCTACTTCACCTTTGAGATCGCCTCCGGGCAGAGCCTCTACTACGCCGCGGACGAGGACCCCGACTTCCTCAAGCACAAGTTCGCATACCCCAACGAGATCGAAGGTGTTGAGGCGTTGGTGGAATTCTTGAGGCCGATGCTCTCAAAGGGGTGGTGTCGGAAGTTCGTGACGGACAAGGATCCCGTAACGGGTCGGAACATGCTGAGGGAGATCATCGTCGAAGGGCCGGTTACGACGACCATCCCAACCATCCGCAACAAGACCGACCAGCAGCTCCAGACCCGTCTCCTAGTGGCGGAACTGCCGGACTACAAGGGGCGGGTCAAGGAGCACTCGGCGGCCGTCTCCGAGCTACTGCATCCCGGCCATGGCGCAGACGACTTCTCCCACGAACTCTTCCTCTGGCACGAAGGCTTTAGGCAGCTCGACGTCCGAAGGGTCGTCTTCCCTCTCGAGCATCCTAAGTTCGCCCTCGATGATGACAACATCTCCCACGGCGCTCGGCTCTGGGCGAACCTCTTAGGACTCATGAGCGCCCATGCCTGGCTCGAGCAGCGCAATCGCGACTCCGTTGAGCTCGACTCCGGGGAGAGGGCGATCGTGGCCACGCCCGCGGACTACGAGGCGGCCTACAAAGTCTTTACCAAAGTCTGCAAAAGGAGCGTGGTGAACCTCTCGGACAATCACCGGGCGATCCTCACAAGCCTCTACAACCTCCAGCAAGAAGACCCCGACCGGGACGGGTTCAGCACCCGGCAGATCGCCGAGGGGACGGAGGCCGCCGGGCGGAAGGTGAGCCACATGACCGTCTCCAACAACAAGAGCTTCTTGATGATGAGCGCCAAGCTGATCAAGGAGACGGACGACGGCGTCGCCCTCGTCTACGGAGCCGAACCGGCCTGGTGGGACAGCTCCGATATTTCCGTGGGCCTTCCCACCCCGGAGCAGGTCCGGGCATGGTGGGATGACGATGAGCCCCCTCCGCCGGGCGGGGGCACACATTTTTCTCAGCCCGGAAGCGCCGAAAACCCTTTACACCCTTTACAGGACCAGGAAACGGAGAGTAATCCCGATACCAATGCGGATTTCGCTGTAAAGGAGGGGCTTGACAACCAGCTTTACACGTCAAGTTCTGAGGATGACCAGCTTGACAGACCTTTACATGTAAAGGGGGACGTAAAGGGAGGGGTTTACAGCGAAAACCCCATAGATAAGCTGAAAACTCCCCAAAAAGAGGGCGTGTCAAGCGTGGAAAGCAAAAATGGCGGGAGAGGGGCCCCTGAAAAATTAGTGCTAGCGGATAAGGTCCTCGCCGTCTATTGGGAGCTGAGCGAGAACGGAGAGGGTGTTACCCGAGAGCGGTGGAAGTATGCGGCCCGGGCGTCAGGGTATTGGGGGTCGCGACTTCAACACCGGGGTACATCAGCTCAAAAAGTTGAGGCTTGTCGTGGAAAAAGAGAAGCACCAGAAAGAGGGCTGGTACTACTACCCGACCGATGAGTGGAAGGTACTCAAGGCTCTGAGGCCCCTCAGCACTGCCGGGGGTGAAAAGGCGTACGCACCCTTAGAGATTTGGTGGACGGAGGCCAAGCGGCACGGAGTTGAGAGGGAGTCCTTTTCCGAGTGCGTCTCACGGTTGGGGAAGGCTGGCATTGTAGAGACGCATCCGAATAGCCGCTACCCGGGCTTCAGGGTGGCGGACCTCAATGACGACGACAAGGAAGGTTGGATACAGATCTAATGAACGACGACCTCAAGAGGTTGGAAAAGGAACTCGGCGAGATCCGGGTTCAAATGAATCTCTCGACGGAGGATGGGCTGCGCGTAAAGCCAAACCCAAAGCTTACCCCCGAGCTGATCGAGCAGATCATGGAGCACAAGGAAGACCTGATTCACCGGATTCTAGAAACCAGCCAAGAGAGCGATGACATCCTACGCTGCCGGGCGTGCTTCGGCGAGATCAGACCTACGGAGCCGTTCCTAAGCCTCGAGTATTTTATCGGCGAAGGGGAGGATGCGCGTCCTAGTGGCGACCAGCGTCCCTACCACACGGACCATCCATGCGCGGAAAAGCTGATAGCGCTCGGTGCTTCCACGGAAGGCGACGCGTTCATGGTCCATCAGGTTCACGTCTGCGACGAGGAGCAGCCGGGGCCGGGGTGTTCGTGGCGGTGCTTCGGCTGATTCCTCCGCCCGCCCAGTATAGGGGAGCTGTAGAGGAAAGGGTTGTTTCGAGAGGTATTATATTCCCGGAAATACCCCGCCCCGATCGCCCTAAGTCCTCATACCGGCGGCCCACACTTCCTACAACCGAACTGGTCGCCGAAATAAGACGACTAGCTCCGAGGCGCGGAGAGGAGCGGACAGGCCACTCCTCTCTCGACCAGTGCATCGGCACCCCAGCCTTTATTCACCGGAGTGCGTGGAAGGTGAATCCTCCGAAGTTCGGGCCAAGCTTGTAACACCGCATAGCCCCACCCCGATGCCCTCAGACCCTGCCCAGGTGGGGAACCTTCCTACGGCGAACTTCGGAGAACTATCTTTCTGTCAGCAAGATATGCCATTCGCCAGAGGCACCGACCTCGGACGCCGCCTATCGTAGCGTCTTAAAGGACGGCGGCGGGCGCGAAAGGCGTACGCAAGTGCCGCAATGACTCATCGGCTATTGTCCTGCTGGGGCCTGTGGTGAAGTCGACACCGATACTCGACTTGTTGTCAGCTCGTGAGCACCTGGGGCGAGACGTTCTTGATCATCGTGTTGGCCCACTTGAGGGTACGCAGGGTGTCGGGGTGGCACTCCTTGGTCGCTTGCAGCAGCTCGCGGTCTTTGACCGCCTGGGCGCCCTGCCCAAGGATGACCCAGTCTATGGAGACCTCCGAGGCGAGCGCGTAGAGCTTGCGCAGGTCGCGCAGGAGGAGCAGCCCCGACTCAGGACGGCGGCCGACCATCTCCGAACCCTTCTCTCGCACCGTCTCGATCAAGCCCGAGCGACCTCCCCCTAATTCCGAGCCACCGGAGACAGACTCGACCATCTCCGAGCCCTTCTCGCGCAGCTTGCCGAACAGACCCGAGCCGTACTCGCCCGTCTCGCTAGCGCCGGAGATCGGGTAACGTTCTTGGAAGGGAGCCAATTCCTCGACGTTGCGACGCGATATGTCGGCGAGCGTCCTGGTGAGGTGGTAGACCTCTTGGTCGGTCTTGTGGCGCTCGCCGACCTTCTCGAGCTCGTCCGCGAGTTCTTGCTCGGCGGAGCGCACCTGCCGTATGGCTAGCCCTACCTTCATCGCTCGGGCACCCCCTCACTCTTCTCCGTAGCCAACGCTGGGGTACCGCCGGCGGTGAGGAACCCGACGTCCCGGAGCGGCTTCGAGCCGGTATTGGTCGGCGCCTGGGATGGACGGCCTTTAGAATCCTCGATCTTCATAACGCGGGCGGCGGCCGTCTTGTAGATCGGCTGCTTGGAGGCCACGTCCCACTGGGTGATGGTCAGCTCGTTGGCCGCTCGCGTCCGCACATCGGGCGCGTCTCCTTTAGGCTCGTCCCAGTAGCCGTAGTGGAAGGGAACGAAGACCACACCCTCGCGGACGGCGCTGATCCGGGCCCGCACCCGGATGCTCCCCCGGGGCGAGGCGACCTCGACGACGTCGCCCTCCCCGATGCCAAGGCGCCCCGCGTCGGTGGCCGACAGCTCGGCCCAGACCTCCGGCGCCGCCTCCTGCAGCTGGGGGGCACGGGCCGTCTTGGTGCGGGTGTGGAACTGGTAGATCGTCCGACCCGTGTTGAGCAGGAACGGGTACTCTTCGCTCGGGGTCTCGTAGGGCGGTACGTAAGCTGCCGCCTTGAGGATCGCCTTACCCAAGGGGTTTGTCGCCATGTACTCAGTCGGCTCCCAGGAGGCGCCGGTAAGCAGGTCCTTGCCGTAGGACTCGCAGTAGTCAGGGGAGGCCCAGAACTTCCCGTCTTCGTAGAGGCGCTCGGTGCCGTCGGGATGCTCCTCGTTGCACGGCCACTGGATGCCTGAGGTTCCCAGGAGCTTCTCGTAGGTGATCCCAGAGTAGTCGCACGGGCGGCCCTTCGTGCACTCCTTCCAGGCCTCGAAGGCGGACTCGGGATCGTCCCACTTTACGAGGGGCTGACCGTCCTTGTCACGGAAGCCCATGCGCCTCGCGTAGTCGAGGAAGATGTCGAGGTCCGCCCTCGCCTCGCCGGGCGGCTCGATGGCCTTCTCCGAGAGGTGGACGGTGCGGTCGGCGTTCGTGAAGGTGCCGGTCTTCTCGCCCCACGTGGCCGCAGGCAACACCACGTCGGCGAGCTGGGCTGTCTCCGTCAAGAAGATGTCCTGCACGACGACGAAGAGGCGCTCCTGCTCCAGGATCGAGCGGATGCGGCGCAGCTCCGGCAGCGACACTGCCGGGTTCGTGCACTGGATCCAGAGGAACCTGATGGTCCCCTCCTCCGCAAAGCGGAAGATCTGCATCGCGTGCGTCGGCTCGGAGTAGTGGGGGATAGTGAGGGAATCGACGTTCCAGAGGCGGGCCAAGTCCTCGACGTGGGCATCGTTCTGCCAGTTCCTAAAGCCCGGCAGGTCCCCGTTGCAGCCGGTCTCGCGAGTGTTCTGGGCGGTCGGCTGGCCGTTCATCTGCAGGACGCTGCAGCCCGGCTTGCCGATCATGCCGCGTATGAGGTTTATGTTGTTTACCTGGCACGCGGCAGCGGTGGCTTGGTGGGATTGGTAGACTCCTTGCAACACGGTCTGGCAGAGCCGCTCCGACTCGCCTATCATGCGCGCCGTCGCCCGGATCTCTTCGGCCTCGACCCCGCAGATTCCCGCTGCCCACTCCGGCGTGCAGTCCTGCGCGCGCTTCTCCAGCTCCCCAAAGCCGACCGTGTGGGCCTGGATGTACTCGTGATCCACCCAATCGTTCGCGATAATCTCGTGGAGGAGCGCGTTCAAGAGCGCGAGATTGGTGCCGTTCTTGGGCCGTAGGTGAAGGTCGGCCTCTTCTGCAACCGGGGTTGGCCTGGGGTCCACGGCGACGAGCTTGGGCGGGTTCGGTCCTCTCAGGCGGTCGAGGACGCGCATCCAGGTGACGGCCTGGGTCTCGGCCATGTTGTGACCGTACATGACGATGGTGTCTGCGTGGTCTATGTCAGCGTAGGAGCCGGGTTGGCCGTCGCATCCGAAGCTCTCCTTGAGCGACTCTCCCGCCGTCGCCGTGCACAGGCGCGTGTTGCCGTCGAGGTGGTTTGTGCCGATGCCGGCGCGGGCGATGATCCCCAGGGTGTAATAGTCTTCGAGGAAGAGCTGTCCCGTGGTGTAGAACCCGAGCGATGACGGGCCCGCCTCCTCGAGTAGCCACTGCGAGCGCTCGACGATCCGACCCATCGCTGTGTCCCAGTCCGTCTCGACGAGCCTGCCGCCCTCGCGCACGAGCGGACGCTTCAGCCGGTCAGGGGAGTTGTTGGCCTGCCAGCCGAAGAGGTCCTTCGGGTCGAGACGTCCGTGGTTGACCCGGCTGGGTACATGACCGCGTACCCCGACGATGCGGCCGTCCTTGACGGCTATGTCCATGGCGTCGCCGTTGGAGTGAAGGAGGGACGCCGACTGCACCCAGCGGTCCACCCCCTCCTCGGAGATACCATCCTCTAGGTAGGCGTCGACCCTCACGGGCCATGGCTCCCCCGAGGCATAGGGCGTCCTCGTTCCCCAGGGCTCAGCGATGCGATCGACCGTATGGACCTCGTCGGCCTCGCTCCGTTGTGGCAGGCTCTCCTGTGGCTTCACGGGGTCGCCGGGATCGCCGGCATTATTTACTCCCATCCGCTTCTCTCCTTTGCGCGCGTCGGATCAAGCATAGCAGCCCTC
>Ga0126315_10001067_pt1 | contig 10247 bp, 8 predicted proteins | sample Plot106_FD_92534 | JGI IMG/M metagenome (GOLD analysis project Ga0126315, IMG submission 92534) | Serpentine soil microbial communities from UC McLaughlin Reserve, CA, USA - Plot106 | ecosystem: Environmental > Terrestrial > Soil > Grasslands | place: USA: UC McLaughlin Reserve, Lake County...
GAATAGAGATACGCAGCTACGAGAGGAACTATCGCTCACGAAAGGGAAGGTGCTTGTTCGTGGAAAGCTCCACCGACGTGGTGAGCAGAAACGCGCTGACTATGTTCTCTACCACAAGACGAATATTCCAGTCGCTGTTGTTGAAGCGAAGGACAACACGCACACTTTGCAGGCTGGAATTCAACAGGCAATTCAGTACGCAGAGCTCTTAGACGTTCCTTTTGCCTATAGCTCGAATGGTGATGGATTCATCGAACACGACCGCAGCAAGGGGTTAGAAAGGGAATTATCACTAAGCGAATTTCCGACACCGGAAGAGTTATGGCGTCGTTACTGCGAACACAAGGGAATCGAAGATCCGGAAGAAAAAAGAATCTACTCCCAGGATTACTATCCAAGCCTTGAAAATAAGACACCTCGCTATTACCAACTCACCGCCGTCAATCGCACCATCGAAGCAATAGCTAAGGGACAGAATCGTGTACTGCTTGTGATGGCAACCGGAACAGGAAAGACATTTACATCATTCCAAATCATTTGGCGTCTCTGGAAGTCCGGCACGAAGAAGAGAATCCTCTTTCTCGCTGACAGAAACATCCTCGTCGATCAAACACGTACCAACGACTTCAAACCCTTCGGTTCAGCGATGACGAAGATTCACAATCGCAATGCTGATAAGTCGTATGAAATCTACCTGGCGCTCTACCAGGCGATTACTGGTCCATTGGAGACGCAAAAAGTTTTCAAACAATTCTCTCCCGAGTTCTTTGACTTGATAGTGGTGGACGAGTGTCATCGCGGCAGTGCGGAAGAAGATTCGGCCTGGCGTGAGATCCTCGAATACTTCTCTGGTGCGACCCAGATCGGAATGACGGCCACTCCCAAAGAAACGCGCTACGTCTCGAATATCGATTACTTTGGCGAGCCAGTCTTTACGTACTCACTCAAGCAAGGCATCGAAGACGGTTTTCTCGCGCCTTACAAAGTCGTGCGCATCGATATCGACAAAGACCTGACAGGTTGGCGGCCCGAGAAAGGAAAGAAAGACAGGTACGGGAAAGAAATCCCAGATCGAATCTACAATCAAAGTGACTACGATCAAGAGCTAGTACTGGAAAAGCGAAACCAGCTCGTCGCGCAGAAGATCTCCGAATTTCTGAAATCTACCAACAGGTTCGATAAGACAATCGTATTTTGTGAAGACATTCCTCACGCAGAACGAATGCGAAGCCTGCTGGTTAACCAGAACAACGATCTCATCTCGCAAAACAGCAAATACATAATGCAGATCACAGGCGACAATCCTGAAGGCAAGGCTGAGTTAGATAACTTCATCCTTCCAGAAAGCAAGTATCCAGTTGTCGTCACCACATCAAAACTGCTATCGACCGGCGTTGACGTTCAAACATGTAAGCTGATCGTTCTGGACAAGCGCATCGAGTCGATGACCGAATTCAAACAAATAATAGGCCGCGGTACTCGCATAAATGAGGCTTACGACAAATTCTTCTTCACCATTATGGATTTTCGGAAGGCGACGGAGCTGTTTGCCGATCCAGCATTCGACGGCGACCCGGTCCAAATCTACGAGCCCGGAGATGATGACCCGGTCGTGCCTCCGGATGAACCAGGCGAGCCGTTGGAGGGTAATGATGAAACCGTCGTTTGTGGTGTACAAGTAGGACCGCAAGGTAAAGGTCAACGTCGAACCAAGTATTATGTTCATGATGTTGCAGTCAGCGTTGTCGCGGAGCGCGTTCAGTACTACGGAAAAGAGGGAAAGCTAATCACAGAATCGCTCAACGACTACACGCGCAAAGCCGTTAATCAGAATTTTGCGTCACTCAATGAGTTCCTGCGGAAATGGACAAGCGCGGATCGCAAGCAGGCAATTGTCGAAGAGTTGGAGAACGAGGGGATCCTCCTCGACGCACTTGCAGAAGAAATAGGAAAAGACTTCGACCCGTTCGACTTAATCGCTCACGTTGCTTATGGGCAGAAGCCCTTGACACGTCGCGAGCGCGCCGCAAATGTGAAAAAGAAAAACTATTTCGTAAAGTACGGCGACAAAGCTCGGGCTGTCCTTGAGGCGCTGCTGGACAAGTATGCAGATGAAGGTCTGACGAACTTGGAGGATGCAAAGGTGTTGCGAGTGCAGCCCTTCAATCAATTCGGAACGCCACTAGAAATCATCCAGGCGTTTGGCGGTAAAGAACAATACTTTCAGGCTGTCAAAGATTTGGAGCAACAGCTTTATCAAGTAGCGTAACCGATAACAGAACCCCCATGTCAGTAAACACAACAGTCAAAACAATTCAGGACATCATGCGCAAAGACGCTGGTGTAGACGGTGACGCGCAGCGCATCAATCAACTCGTTTGGATGTTCTTCCTCAAGATCTTCGACGATCGAGAGTCTGAAAAGGAGATGCTTGAGGATGATTACCGGTCTCCGATTCCCGACGATTTACGTTGGCGGAATTGGGCAGCAAATGCCGAGGGTATAACAGGCGATTCGCTCGCCGACTTTATTGACGATCTTTTCAAGAGATTGAAGGGTCTCACTTTGCCTGATCCGCGCGCGCAGCTTGTGCGGCATGTTTTCGAAGAAGCAAACAATTACATGAAGTCAGGAACGTTGATGCGGCAGGTCATCAACAAGATTAATGAGATCGACTTCAATCGTAAGAACGATCTGCACCTATTCGGAGACATGTACGAGCAGATTTTGCGTGACCTGCAATCCGCCGGGAATGCTGGCGAATTCTACACACCGCGGGCAGTGACTCAGTTTATGGTCCAGATGGTTGATCCGAAGCTTGGTGAGAACGTATTGGACCCAGCTTGCGGTACTGGTGGATTCTTAACGAATACAATCGAGCACGTTCGACGCAATTATGTTCACAGTGTCGAAGATGAACAGATTCTTCAGAGCTCCATACGAGGAGTTGAAAAGAAACAACTTCCCTATTTCCTTGCCGTGACGAATTTGATGCTTCACGGAATCGATACGCCGAATCAGATCTCCCACGACAATACGCTCGCCCGGCCTTATCGCGATTATCAACCGGAAGATCGAGTCAATGTAATTGTCACCAATCCACCATTTGGGGGAATGGAAGAGGATGGCATCGAGAAGAACTTTCCGAAGAGTTACAGCACCCGCGAGACGGCTGACCTGTTTCTCGTACTAATTATTCATCTGTTACGCGAGGGGGGACGCGGCGCGATCGTTTTGCCAGACGGAACACTGTTCGGCGAAGGTATCAAAACGCGAATAAAAGAGAAGTTACTGATCGAATGCAATCTCCATACGATCGTTCGCCTGCCGAACGGTGTATTTAGTCCGTATACGGGAATAAAAACCAATCTTCTTTTCTTTATGAAAGGCCAACAGACGAAGGAAGTCTGGTATTACGAGCATCCTTATCCACTTGGCGTAAAGTCATATAACAAGACCAAGCCCATTCGAATTGAAGAGTTTGAACCAGAAAAGGCTTGGTGGACCAAGCGCGTTGAAAACGAGAGAGCTTGGCGCGTCTCCTTTGATGATATTGCAGGCAACAATTTCAACCTCGACATTAGGAATCCTCATTCACCGGACGAAACCGAAGAGGATTTCGAGGAGCTTCTTACGACTCACCAACGGGTGATGAGCGACCTGTCTAGAATACGCAACTCACTGAAGCTGGAACTCGCACAGGCGCTGAATGTGACGTTGGAGGAAGCTGGTTGAGTCTACAATTGTTCTTCGATCAGTTTGCTCTCTTTCTGGAGAGGCCAAAGAGCGGCGTCAAGTTGCGAGAGCTTATCTTGCAAATGGCTTTTCGAGGAAAATTGCTGTCTCAACTACCCAACGAAGGCACGGCACAGGTCCTTCTTGAGAAAATTGCAAACATAAGGAATGGCGCAGTTAAGAATGGCAAGACCCGAATAACTACGGTCGATGATCTCGAGAAGCCTCATGAAATACCGCTCAATTGGGAATGGGTCAGACTTAGAGACGTTATTCATTACGACTGCGGGCAGAAGGTAAATCCTGTAGATATTATCAGCGATGCCTGGTTGTTAGATTTGGAGGACATTGAAAAGGATTCATCGAGAATACTTCGGAAAATGAGATTTGCGGACCGGCGATCGAAAAGCAACAAGACTAGATTCTTTCCCGGGGACGTTCTCTATGGCAAATTGAGACCCTACCTGAATAAAGTAATCGTTGCGGATGCGGAAGGCTATTGCACGACGGAAATTGTTGCTCTACGTGGCTACTTTGGAATCGAACCCAAGTACCTAATGTACTCACTAAAACGACCAGAATTCATTGCATACATCAATGACAAGTCGTATGGAGTAAAGATGCCGCGACTGGGGAGTGATGACGCACGGCTTTCCTGGTTTCCGCTAGCCCCATTAGAAGAACAGAAGCGCATTGTTGTTAAAATCGGTGAACTCATGCACCTATGCGATGACTTGGAAGCGCGACAGCAGTCCAAGCGAGAAAGCCGTGGGCGTTTGAATAATGCCGTCCTCGCACCGCTCAACAAAGTCAGTTCACTCACACGCAAACAGTTTCAGACAGCAACCACACGTCTCGCTGACAACTTTGACACGCTCTATGATTCAATTGATACAGTCGCTAAACTTCGCTCAACTATCGTCCAAGTCGCAGTCCAAGGCAAACTCGTCCCGCAAGATCTTAGAGATATACCTGCATCGGCATTGCTTAGAGCGATAGAAGATGACAAAAAAAATTTGGTTCAGCAAAAGCGGATCGAGAATAGCGACGACTCCGATGAAATTGCACGCGTAGAAGAGCCGTTTGACTTGCCGCGTAGCTGGAGATGGGTTCGTTTAGCACAAATCACTAATGCTGTTCATTATGGCTACACTGCATCTGCAGATCACAGTTTGAAGGACGTTCGACTTCTCAGGATTACAGACATTCAAAACAGTTATGTTGATTGGGAACGAGTACCTGGGTGTGTCATCGAGGAGAAGCACCTGTCCGGGGTCAAGTTAGCGGACAATGACATACTAATCGCTCGCACGGGCGGAACGATTGGAAAGTCATACATTGTGAAAAACCTATGTGTGACGGCGGTGTTCGCTTCGTATCTTATTCGTGCAATTCCAAACAAGCATCTCCACGCAGACTATTTGAAAACGTTTTTAGACTCCGATATTTATTGGTCACAATTGTATGCAAAGTCTATGGGCACAGGACAACCAAACGTTAATGCCACATCGCTAAAGTCGTTGATGGTCCCTCTGCCGCCGGTTGAAGAACAAAAACGTATTGTCGCCAAGGTTAGTCAATTGATGTCGCTTTGCGACGAACTCGAAGCCAAACTCCGCGGAGCCGAAGCAAATAGTGAAAACCTTATGAAGGCCGCTGTTCACCACGTATTACGAGCGTTATGAATGGGACCGTTCTCATGGTTGACGCATTGCGATTACGACCACAATATTTCAAGCCGACGAATTACTTAGCAAGTTTTGGGTCGACCTTTTGAGCATCATGCTTTCCGTCAAGCAGGCCTAACGCTTGCCGCTGTACAGCAGGAATTAGTTCCTCATCTTCATTCGTTATGCCAATACGTCACGCAATCTGGAAAGTCGCGGAACAACCAGTACCGCTGGTTGAATCGAGCTTAGTAACTGAGCGGCTGCTGGAAGATATGATCCTGGCCGCTCCCAAGGATCCTTTCTGATGAATGGATGCTGATAGAAAGGCAGGAAAGTACTGGCTTCGGTGGGCGTGTTGATGTTATGGCCATCACGCCTGACGGTGGTTTAGTGCTCATCGAGTTAAAGCGAGACCGCACGCCGCGCGAGGTAGTGGCGCAAGCCCTTGACTATGCCAGTTGGGTTGAGCAACTTGAAGCGGACGAGATTGCCACAATTTATAGCCGGTTCGCTCCAGGTCGGAGTTTGGCAGAGGATTTCCGGTCGTACTTTCATCACGAGCTTGACGAAGAATCTCTTACCTCAAATCATTAGATCATTATCGTGGCGGCATCACTTGACGACAGTACGGAACGAATAGTGAAGTACCTCAGCGAAAAGGACATTCCAATTAATGTCTTATTCTTCCAAGTCTTCACACTCGGAACGGAACAACTGCTTAGTCGGGCTTGGCTACTTGATCCCGTTCATACGCAGGTGAGCGCCGCAACTGCTCCGAGCGAACCTGCCGAACCGTGGAATGGCGAGTTTTACGCCTCTTTTGGTGAAAGCCCGACGCGGTCCGGGGCCGACGCCGTGCAATACGGATTCATTTGTGCTGGCGGTGGACCTTGGTACACTAAGACTCTCCAATTGCTTGGTGTAGGTGACAGGGTATGGGTGAAGGTCCCCGGGCAAGGGTTTGTTGGTGTTGGACGCGTAAACCGGTCACGCTCAGCCTGCCTCAGAATTTAAGGTCAATACACCATCAGGTGAGCGACCTGTTCTTGAGGTCGCTAATCGTGGCGCTTATCAACGGGAGTTCATCAACGATCCTGAAAAATGTGAGTACTTCGTGCCAATTCGTTGGGCACAGACGGCTCCAGTAGAAAACGCAGTTCAAGAAATTGGAATGTTTGAAAATCAGAATTCAGTGTGCAAGCCCACGACTCCCAAGTGGCGTTGGACAGTCGAGCGATTGAAAACGCGGTTCCCCGATTTCGAAAAAGATCAAGATCGATGAGAGTCTCACCTTTGCTGAGGCGCTCTCGTCCGAATCTAGTCGCCCTGGCTGTTCGGACCTGGCATTCTTCAATCATGGAACGGATAATCCAGGCAGATTTACAGGAGGCAGTCCTCACATGCCAAAGACAATCAAAGAACTTCCAGAACACGGTCGACCTCGAGAAAAAATGCGGGACAGAGGACCAACTGCTCTCACTGATGAGGAGTTGGTTTCTGCAATAGTTGGCATAGGCACTGCGGGTGTAGATGTTCGCACGATGTCTCGTAAGGTTGTCGCTCTGATTCGAGAACATCGCGACGCGCTTACGCTTGACCACCTAAGGTCAGTTCCCGGAATGGGCATCGCCAAGAGTGGACAAATACTTTCAGCGTTCGAGCTTGGTCGTCGATATTTAATCTCTGACTCAACAAGGATTTCGTGCGCGGAAGACGTGCTGCCAATGCTTTCAGACATCAGAGATAAGCTACAAGAAAATTTCGTATGCATAACTTTGAACGGAGCCAGTGAGGTAATACAAAAACGTATTGTCACGGTTGGTCTGTTGGATAAGAGTTTGGTCCATCCACGCGACGTGTTCGCTGATGTTATTACCGATCGTGCTGCTGCTGTAATCTTTGCTCATAATCATCCTTCAGGTGATGTGCAACCAAGTGATGAAGACATACAAACGCAAACCAGGTTGGTTGAGGCCGGAAAGATTTTAGGAATTCGAGTCCTGGATCATTTAATCGTAAGTCGCAGAGGATATTTTAGCTTTGAGGAATCAGGCGTTACGCTCGGTTGATTAATAGTGGGCGTGATCCTGTCGGAACCACGAGCCACATCAAAGCGTTTATGAAGTTTCGAAATGATTGAGTGACAGAACAAAAGAAACCCAGCCCGACGCTCGCAACTTGTGCTATAGTGCGCGGCACTCCCCAAAAACGAAGCGGGCCGACTTGTGCTAGCACACAAAATCGACCCTAGAACCTCAACCTTCCGAAGAAAGGATGAAGCCCATGGCCAATCATAGTAGCGCAAACGTGCGCGAAACACCTCACCTAACCCAAACAAGAACCAACACCATCGTTGATGCTCTCAAACGAAGAGCGCAAGCAGTCTTAAACAACAAATCGATCGATCCGCAGAGCCGTGCGATTATTCGTTACGCTTTGGAGATAAATGATCCGTGGCTGGCTCAACTCGTGCGCCGTGCCGATGCGGGCGAAGCGATTGTCGATACCCTCGACTTCGAGGAAACACAGGAAACGAAGAACGAGGAAAAGATCGAAGCCTTGATGGAGATAATCTGTCGCGCCGGCGATGAACCGGGAACCAGTGCGGCCGCTTTGCTGGTGCTCATGGCGACACTTGAAAATTCGTCGCACCCTAAAGCACTCGCGAACACGGCAAAACACTTGGCCTTCACTCGCTGCGGTGAGTTGAATCTTTACGGGATGGTCGACGCTCAGATCGCCGTGGCCGAGGGCGAGTTGTTGGCGGGTAACGCGCTCATGTCTTGATCGGCTTCAATCCATTTAGCCGTCCACCCACCACCAGCCACTGGTTCGAACGTCGCAAGAAATCATCACGCGAGAAAGCACCGGCGAAGCAGGTTACGCAGATGCTTTCTCGCGTGCTCCGGGCCGAAGCCCGACACACAATGGCGCAGATAGATCTCCTACTCTCCTCCCGGGCCAGTGACAGCGACAACAGCGTTGGTTGACACCCCGGTTGAATTGATTAGATCCGTAGTCAACACACCAAACTGCACCAGGTTATTTGGACCGGCCGCCGGCTCGGGCGCAACATTGTGGAACACCGCGCCCAATATGAAACTGTTCGCGTTAGTCGAAAAGACGCGCGCTACATAAGTGCCATCCGGGTTCTCGACGATAAAGCCGGCAACTCCTGCCGCGGGTCCCTCGCCATAAAGAAGTACCGATCCTCTGCAAGCACCGGTGTAGACGGGTGAGTTACCTTCGGGCATGCACCAGATCCAAAATCCAAGTTTGTGCAAACCATCATTAGTGAATCCGACACCGCTGAAAATGACTTGCTCAGACGGCTCAGCCGCGTAGGCGGATCTACCGGCCGGAATTATAGTGAATGCAAGCGTGATTACCGCGATTGCAGCGAGACTAACGACCTTGCGGCCACATCCAGTTCTAGTGATGTTCATGGGTTTTCCTTTCCATCGAATCAAGCAGATTAACTCGCGTCAGATTGAAGACACGCCGGTACACAAGGGCGAAGATGAATAGCAAGTACCGGGATAGTCTACGCGTGAGGTGTCACTGGGCGGTTAATGAAACGTCTGGAAGGTGACGATCCAAAAGAACCAGTTGCCCTGACTCAGTCGTTTGACTGGAATCGGACACTGGATTAAAAGCCTCTTGGTTTTCGGGCTGGGGGATTATACACGGATTCAAAATTTTGTCATCACCGAAAATTTGAGAGGACTCGGTTGCCAATATTTCCGCCGCGGCGGTGTTAAGCTATAGAACCGCTTTCATTGGTGAGATCACCAGCCAAACACTGAGAAACGAGGACCTGGATCGATGCAAACGTTCCTGCAGGACTTGAAATACGCGCTGCGCATGCTGAAAAAGAATCCAGCCTTTACGGCCGTGGCGATTCTGACCCTCGCGGTTGGCATAGGCGCCAATTCCGCTATCTTCAGCGTTCTCAATTCCGTCCTGTTACGGCCGTTGCCTTACCGCCAACCCGATCAACTCGTTCGCGTCTACAGCGAATTTCCCACGATGCAGTTGCAGAAGTTCTGGATCTCAGCCCCCGAACTGCTCGACATTCAGCGCGAGGCAAAATCATGGGAAGCTATTGGCGCCTGGGCGCCGGGCGGTCGAAACGTCGGTACTGAGAGTGAGCCACTTCGAGTCACCTCAGCCGTTATTACGCGCAGCTTGATTGACGTGCTGGGAGTGCAACCGGAACGTGGTCGCAACTTCACTGAAGAAGAAGATCGCAATGGTGGACCAAGCGTCGCCATCCTCTCGCATGGTCTATGGCAAAAAGGCTTTGGTGGAGCAAGTGACATCATTGGCAAGCAGATTCAGGTCAACTCGGCGACCACCACCGTTGTTGGTGTGATGCCCGCGAACTTTGCATTCCCTCCCGGAAGTAACGATCAGGTCGAGCTCCTCGTGCCTTTCCAATTCGATCCCGCCAACCCCGGTAATCGTGGCGGCCACTTTCTATCAGTGATCGGCAGGTTGAAACCCGGTGTAACTATCGACCAAGCGCAGAGCGAAATGACGAGCTTGATGGCCGGCTGGAAGAGTGAGAGTCGGGCGCAGCATTTACTCAACCCGCAAGGTCATCCTGTGGTAATGCTCGGTCTTCACGAAGACGTTGTCGGCTCAGCTCGCAAAGCCGTGTGGCTGCTCATGGCTGCGGTTGGTTTTGTTCTGCTCATCGCGTGTGTGAACGTCGCGAACCTGTTGCTGGCTCGCGCGGAATCACGTCATCGTGAGTTTGCAGTCCGCCTCGCATTGGGAGCGGGTATAAAACGAATGGTCCGGCAATTCGTCGCCGAGGGTTTCGTACTGGTTTTAATC
>Ga0126315_10001068_pt1 | contig 10247 bp, 9 predicted proteins | sample Plot106_FD_92534 | JGI IMG/M metagenome (GOLD analysis project Ga0126315, IMG submission 92534) | Serpentine soil microbial communities from UC McLaughlin Reserve, CA, USA - Plot106 | ecosystem: Environmental > Terrestrial > Soil > Grasslands | place: USA: UC McLaughlin Reserve, Lake County...
ATCCAGCCGACAAACGTGCCGTGGTCGTCGAGGCCGAGCGAGCTGGCCTGCTCGCGCAGCTCATGCTCGGCCGTGCCCGACCCGGCCACGATGAAGCGCACCTTCCCGATCCGCTCGATCAGCCCGGGCAATGCCTCGAGCGCGAGCTGGAAGCCCTTCTCGTACACGAGCCGGCCCACCAGCAGCACGAGCTTCTCGTCCGGCGCGGCGAAGCGGCCGCGCAGCGTGTCGAGGTCGTCCACCGGCACCAGCTCCGACGGGTCGATCCCGTTCGGGATCACGTGCACGCGGCTCTCCTCGAGCCCGTAGATGTCCGCCACGTGCTCGCGCATGTAGGAGGAGCAGGTGATCACGCGCTCGGCGCGGTTCGCCATCCACCGCTCCACTCCGTGGATGTAGGACTGGGGGTGCTTGTCGACCCAGCCCTGATGGCGGCCGTACTCGGTGGCGTGGATCGTCACCACGAGCGGCGCGCGGAAGCGCTTGGCCAGGTGGTCGCCCGCGGATGCCACCAGCCAGTCGTGGCCGTGCACCACGTCGAAGTCGTAGCGGTCCCCCACCTCCACGCCCGCGGCCAGCATGTCCGAGTTCATGTGCTCGATCCAGGCGACGAACTCGCCCAGGTCGCGCGGCCGCTCGGGCTCGCGCACCCGGTGCACGATCACGCCGCCGCGGAGCTCCTCGGCCGGATCCTCCTCGCGGCCGCGGGCGAGCACGTGGACGTCCACTCCCTGGGCCGCGAGGTTCTCCGCGAGCTTGCGCACGTGCCGCGCGAGCCCGCCCTCGATCAGCGGCGGGTACTCCCAGGACAGGATCAGGACGCGCATTCGAGCTAGGGAGTCGTGAGCGGAGAGAGGTCGAGGTCAGGCGCCAGACCGCGCAACGACGGGTCCGGAGCGGCCGCGGAGTCTGTCAGAGCGGCCAGTGCAGCGTCCAGGGAACCCGCGTGGAGCCGCATGCGCTTCGCCGGGTAGTCCGCGGCCAAATCGCGGGTGACCATGAACGACCAGTCGCTCGACTGCATCGCGAGCAGCTCGCGCGCGGCCCGCGCGAGCGCGGCGTGCGGTGCCCCGTGCGTGGCCACGGCGGCAACGGTGCGGAGCTCGGCGGCACGGGTGTCGAAGGCCAGCTCAGCCACGGCCGGCCCGTCCCACGTGGTGAAGTCCTTGCCGGCGCCCCAGGTGGACGGCGCCAGCGGGTGCGCGACCGGCTCGGCCAGCTCCACGCCCTCGGACACCGTGACGAGCCGGACTCCCTGCGCCTCGGCCTCCACGAACACCGCCCGCAGCCAGTCGAGCCCCTCGTACCACCAGTGCCCGAGCAGCTCGGTGTCGAGGGCGCAGCAGAGCAGGCCGCCGCCCGCAAGCTTCTCGCGAGCGCGCTGCACGAAGTCGCGCGCGTGCACGCGCGCGAGCTCGAGGGCGGCGTCGTGGTCGTACGGCTCGCCGGCGTTGTTCCACGGCTTCAGGTCGTGGAGCGTCCGTCCCCAGTAGTTCCGGTAGGTGCGGTCCGCCGGGTACCCCCGCTCGTCGCACCACACGAGCTCGACCGACTCCCAGTCGATCGGCACGGCCACCGGTCCCGCCTCGGTGGTCACCGGCGTGAGGTGATCGAACCCGGCCACGCCGGTCTGGTCGACGCAGAAGGCCCGCACGCCGTGGTCGGCAAGCTCGCGCTCGAGGCCCGGTACGTAGGCGCACTCGGGGAGCCAGAAGCCGCCGCGCCAGTCGCCGAACCGGCGCATGTGCGCGGCTGTGCCGGTGGCCACCTGGAGACGAACGCCGGCGTCCGTGGCGATCAGCGGCAGGAGCCCGTGGGTTGCGGCCGAGGTCCAGAGCTCCACCGCGTCGAGACGGGCGAAGGCGCCGAGCAGGTCGCGCCCGTGCGCCTCGAAGGCCTCGTCCGCGCGCGTGTAATCGGCGGCCGCGCGGCGCACCTCGGCCGCGAGCACGGGCTCGCCGCTGTCGTCCAAGCCGGCCGCGTCCTCGGCGTGGATCGGCGCGCGGAGGTCGCGCAGGAAACGGAGGTAGCGCTCGCCGGCCTCGCCCCGCATCGCCTCGAGCTGGTCGCACAGCACGGGCGTGAGGCCGAGCGTCATCGGCACTCCCTCGAGCACGTCGAGGAGCGGCAGGTACACGCACGCGGTGGCCTCCCACAGCCACTCCTCGCCGAACGGCCAGGTGCCGAAGCCCTCCACGTAGGGCATGTGCGAGTGGAGGACGAGGGCGAGCGCCCCGTCCTCCGGACGGCGGGTCAAGGCCGAAGCACCGCCACGAAGTCGAGCGCGCGGTCGAGTGCGCCGCTGCGCAGCGCGAAGTCGCGCGCGGAGATGGCCGGCGTGAACCGGTCGTAGAAGGGCTTCGTGATGCCGAGCGCCGCGTGCACGCGGTCCCAGCCGGCGCGCAGCGCGAGCTCGTGGGCCCGCAGAACGCGCGCATGGAACAGGCCGAGCAGCTCCACGTCGCCGAACACGCTCTCGCACAGCGCCCGGAACTCCTCGGCCCGGTACTCCTTCAGGTGCCAGGGGTTGTCGGACTTCTGGGCGCCCGGCGGCGCGAGCGTCAGCAGATTCGGAGTGGAGACGTAGACCGTCCCGCCCGGGCGCAGCATGTCGCGGAAGCGGCGCAGCACCGCCCCCGGGTCCTGCACGTGCTCGATCGTCTGAAGGAAGACCACCGCGTCGCACGGCTCCGCGTAGCTCTCCACGACGTCGCGCACGAAGCGGACGCCGGGGCGCGTGTACTTGAGCCGGGCATGCTCGTGTGCCTCGGGGTTCGCGTCCACACCTGTCACGTTGCGGGCGCGGCGCGCCAGCACGTCCACGCCGTAGCCCTCCCCGCAGGCCATGTCCACCACGTCGCGGCCCGCGCAGCGCTCGGCCAGCCATTCGTACACGGCCAGATGGCGGCGGAACCAGTAGTTCTCGGCCGGCACATCGGGCAGCGTGCGCTCACCGGTCAGCTCGAGCGGCGGAACGCCCTCGGGCTGGGCTCTCTGGACCGTCTCCTGCATGGGCGGAGGGAGTCTAGGTACTACCCTCCTCCCGCCCATGCAGACCGCTGAGCGCATTCGGGACGCGAACGCCCGCTACCACGACCTCGCCGCTGAGCACTACGACTCCAAGTGGGGCATCAACTACAGCGAAGTCGGCCAGGCGCAGGTGACCGGCAAACTCCGCAAGGCACTGGGGCACGCGCCCAGCCGGTACGAGCGCGCGCTCGAGATCGGCGCGGGCACGGGCTACTTCATGCTGAACCTGCTGCGCGCGGGAGTCGTGGGCGAGGCGGTGGCCACGGACATCTCACCCGGCATGCTCGCCCGGCTCGAGCGCTCGGCGGCCGAGCTGGGCCTCCCGGTCGAGACGGCGGCCTGCGAGGCGGCGGAGCTGCCCTTCGAGGACGACTCGTTCGACCTCGTGTTCGGGCACGCTGTGCTCCACCACCTGCCCGACCTGCCCGCGGCCTTCCACGAGTTCCGCCGCGTGCTGAGTCCGGGTGGCGTGGTGGCCTTCTGCGGCGAGCCGTCCCACTACGGCGACCGGCTGGCGTCGTGGCCGAAGCGAGGGGCGAACGTGGTGGCGCCGCTGTGGCGGACGCTCATGGGTGCGGGCCCGCGCCCGTGCCAGAACGGGCACAACCACGACGCCGGGAGCGAGGAGGATCGGCTCGAGCAGGTGGTCGACGTGCACGCATTCACGCCGGCGCAGCTCGAGGCGCACGCCGCGGGCGCCGGATTCGAACAGGTGAGGATCAGCGGCGAGGAGCTCGTAGCCGGCCTGTTCGGCTGGGTGAACCGCACCCTCGAGGCGTCGGCGGACCCGCTCGACGTGCCGTGGGCATGGCGCGTCTACGCGTACCGCGGCTACCTGCTGCTGCAGACGCTGGACCGCTCGCTGCTCGAGCCGCGCCTGCCGCCGGCGATCTTCTACAACCTGCTGCTCTCGGCCCGCGCCCCCTAGGACTCGTGCCCGCGCTCCGACCCGTGGCGCAGCGCGTCGGCGAGGATCTAGGCCGGCGCGCCCGGCGTCAGGTCGCGGATGGTGTCGCGCACCACCCGCGTGAAGTCCTCCTGCCCCAGAGCAGCCGCCAGTCCCACGACCGCGATCAGGGCGGGAAGGAGCGTCAGCGTGACCTGGAACGCCAGGGCGCGCGAGTGACTGAAGCCGTCCGCGGGTGAGCGGGACCTCGGAGGCGGTGGTCAACTGATGCAGCCGAGGCGGTTTGAGAAGAAGAACACCTACCCGCTTGCCGTGGTGAGCTGCCCGCGCAGCTCGTCGAGCGCCGCCTGCTCCTGCTCGGTGACCTCCTTGCCGCCGATGCCGAGCACTCCGCCCTCCTTGACCGCGTGAGCGACCACGTCGGCCAGGCGGAGGATGAAGTCGCGATAGTCCTGGGCCTCCTCGGGTGTGGCCGTCTGCTCGACGAGCGCGATGGCGCTCCGGATGCGCTCGGGGAGCTGAGCGCGCAGCTCGTCCCGCTGTCCCATCGAGCCGGGATCGATGTGGGGCGGCGACGAGACGAGCTGCTCGATCAGCTCGCTGCCGCCCTGGCGGCGCGCCTCCGCATAGGCCTTGCCGAGCGCGAGGCTCTCGCGGATCGCTCCGCCGCGCCCCGCCAGCATCACCATCAGGGCCGCGAGAGCGGGCGCCGTCGTGATCTCGTCCCACTCCTGGGCGTTGAATTCGCTCTTCGTAGTCATTGGATGTGGCTACCCGAGGGGGATGGCGAGAAACGGGGCCGCCGCGGACGCGATCAGGACGTAGTCGAGGGCTCGTGCATCGAGGCGAAGGGCCTGCGAGGGTGCCGCGGGTTCAAACGCGCTCGACTCTCTTGCCACCCATGTGAGGACCGCGTCGAGGAGCTCACGCGGTCGCTTGCGCGTCTGGCCCAGGCGGTCGAGCAGCCCGCGAGCGGCCTCCGCCAGGGCGCCCTCCGACTCGATGCCGTCGAGCACCGAGGAGGCCTCGGGCGCTCCCGGTATGCGCCGGACCCGCCGCAGCGCGCGCCTCGACACCTCGCGGAGACCCTCGGCGCCGGCGGCCGCGCGGAGCCACGTGGCGGCCATGACGAGCAGCGCGGCGCGGAGCGCGCGCCGCAGCGCCGCGTCGAGCCCGAGCCCGCCGCCGAGCGCGAAGGCGAAGGCGCCGGCGGCGAGGATCGCGGCGAAGAGGAGGCCGGGTCGGAGGGGCGCGGGGTCCGGGCGGCTCGCGAGCCACGCCCCGGCCAGCCAGGCGGCCATCGCCGCGAGGAATGCCCACTCCGTGCTACCGAGCAGCAACGCGAATGCAACGACAGCACTGAGGGTGACCGCGCGGGGGTCGAATCTCGCGAGGTGGTCGGGAATCGTTCCGTTTTTCGGTACGGATCCCGACCACCTGCGCTCGGGCTCCCCTCGCTGCTGCCGTTCGCCGGCATCCGCGGCCGCGTCCCAACTCAGGAGCCCCCGCCGGTACACCAGCACCTGCACCGTGCTCGCGAACGCCGCCCAGGCGAGCAGGCTCGCCACGGTGAGCGCCACCGCGTCCGCGGTGCCCACCTCGATGCCGATCCGGCGGCCGATCGCGTCGTATGTGCCCGCGTAGGCGTCCAGCCCGCCGGCGATCACCCAGATGAAGAAGGCGGTGGTGGCCGCGTTGTGGAGCAGGCGCACGAGGGCGCAGGCCGCCAGCTGCGGCCAGAAGCCCACGCCGCGGGCGTGCAGGCGGCCGAGCATCGGCGCGGTGAGCGCCTGCGTGAGCGGCACGCCGAAGCGGGCGGGACCGATGATCGCGACGGTCTCGAGCATCGCGGCCGCGCTCGCTCCGAAGCCGAGCCGGGCGCCGCGCCGCTCGGCCACCCGGGCAAGGGCCACGCCGCCGGCGAGCGCGATCCAGAAGCCGCCGGTGGGCGCGGCTCGAGCCGCCAGGAAGGAGACGACCCCGACGTGCGCCGGGCCCACGGCGTCCGGAGGGGCTGGACCGGCTTCGCGGGGCGGCCCGGCCTCTTTGGGTGCGTCCTTCGGCCGAGCGTCGCCCATGGGAGCGACCGTAGCGGGAGCTGGAGGGGCTCCCGCCTTGGCCAGTGGGGGGTTTGCTGGTCTGGGTCCCGGGGCGGGGCCTCGGGGCGGTGGTCTAGCTGCCGGAGTAGCGGCGGATCGGCGACTCGGCGATGCGGCGGCCAAGGTCGGCCACCTCGTCGTCGCTCATCTGCTCGGTCGGGAAGCCTGCCTGCTCCAGCTCGTCGCGGACACGCTGCACGCCCTGGATGTAATCCAGCTTCGCGCCCAGCTTCACCATCACCGACTTCGCGTTCTCGTCGTCGATAGCGGCGCTTCCGTCCGCGGCCGGCTTCAGGAGCCAGGACTTGACAGCCTCGGCCTCGGCCAGCGTCAGCTCCAGGCTGACGCCCTGATCCGCACCCTCCGGGAGACCGTTGGTCACCTCGATGGACATGGGGTGTGAATCGGCGTGGGCTCAGGTTCCTTGATTTTCAGCGGGATTCCTGGACAAACCGTGCAAAGGCCGCTTCACGCGCCTCGCTCTGATCCACGATGGGTTCCGGGTAGTCCACGCCGTTGGCGCACGGCTCGGCCAGGTGTTCGAGCGGCACGTCGCGCAGCTCCGGCACGTGCCGGCGCACGTAGACGCCGTCCGGATCGAGCGTGCGGAGCTGGCGAGTCGGGTTGTAGAGGCGCCGGTAGAACGGCTGCGGGTCCACTCCGACCGACGTCACCCACTGCCAGTTCCCGTTGTTGTTCGCCTGGTCGCCGTCCACGAGCCAGCGCATGAACCAGCGCTCGCCCCGGCGCCAGTCGATGCCGAGCTGCTTGGTGAGGAACGACGCCGCCACCAGCCGGGCGCGATTGTGGATCCAGCCCTCGCTGCGGAGCTGGCGCATCGCGGCGTCCACGAGCGGAAAGCCGGTGCGGCCCTCGCACCACGCGTCGAACCGCCGCTGCGAGCGGCTCCAGCTGATGCTCCCGCGATACCGCTCCTGGAACTCCGAGCGCGCGTTCCGCGGGAAGTGGAGCAGGACGTGGCCGTGGAAGTCGCGCCAGCAGAGCTGGCGCCGGAAGGCGCGCGGACCCTCGCCGCGCGGGAGCCGCTCCTCCACCTCGCGCGCGGATACGCAGCCCAAGTGGAGGTAGGGCGACAACCGCGAGGTGGCATCGGTGCCGAGGTCGTCGCGGCGGTCCGCGTACTCCTGGATGCCCGAATCGAGAAAGCGCTGAAGTCGGAGGCGTGCGGCATCCTCGCCGCCGGGCGGCGGCTCGGCGAGGGCGTCGTGCTCGGGCGCGCGCGGCAGCTCGCCGCGCAGACGCGCGGGCAGGTCCGCCCGCCAGTCGGGAGCGTCGAGCACCGGCCGGCGCGGCTCCTCCAGCCACGTCCGCTCGAACGGGCTGAACATGGTGTACGGACGGCCTGCCTGGGCGCGGATGGATGCGAGGTCTTCCACGACCGCCACGCCCGCATGCAGGAGGAGCGGGCACGGAAGTGCTCGGCGCACGGCATCGGCGCGCCGGCGCGCGAACGGCCCCACGTCCTCCCTGGCGTGCACGGCGCGCGCACCGAGCTCGCTCGCGAGCTCCGGAAGGACACGCTCGGGGCGCCCGTCCCGGAACGATCCCGCCGAGCCGCTCGTCGAGCTCCGCCAGGCAGTCGAGCATGAACCGCATGCGCGGGGCTGAGGCGTGACGGCCGCCCAGCAGCCGGGAGTCGAAGCAGAACACGGGCACGACATCGTCGTCCGCGTCGAGTGCCGCGCACAGCGCCGGGTTGTCGTGAACCCGCAGGGCGCGTGTGAGCCAGAGGAGGGCCGTCACTCGGCCGGACACTAGCCTTGGAGCATGGGCCAGGAGATCGAGCGCTTTCCCCTCTTCCCGCTTGGCCTCGTGCTGCTGCCGGGAGAGATCGTGCCGCTCCACATCTTCGAGGAGCGCTACAAGCAGATGATCGGCGAGTGTCTCGACGAGGGGCGCGAGTTCGGCATCCTGTGGCTCGCTGACGACGAGCTCAAGGAGATCGGATGCGCCGCTCGCATCACGCGCGTGCTCGAGCGCTTCGAGGACGGCCGCCTCAACATCCTCGCCGAGGGCACGACGCCGTTCCGCATGGAGCGCCGGATCGGAGACCTCGCCTATCCCGCCGGTGACGTCGTCCTGCTCGACGACGAGCCGGACACCGACGACGAGGCGCTCGACCGCGCCCGGACCACCTACGCCGACCTGGTCGAGGAGGTGACCGACACCCGGCCCGAAGCGGAGACGCTCTCCGGCATGGATGCGTACGGCATGGCGGCGACGGTGGACATCAACCCAGCGGCGAAGCAGGCGCTGCTGGAGCTGCGCTCGGAGCCCGCCCGCCTCGAGCAGCTCGAGAGCCTGTTCGCCGAGGCACTCCGCCGGATCCGGACCGCCGCGCGGGTGGCGGAACAGGCGAGCGGGAACGGCCACCTGAAGCCCGGCGATTAGTCGACGACAGTCGCGACACCACCCCGGCGCGGGTCGCCTCCACCGGTGAGGCGGCCCGTGTCGGGGTTTCGCGCGACCGCCTGCACGCCGCCGAAGAAGAGATTCAGCTCGCTCCACAGGCGAACGTTCCAGCCGGTCTGCTCGAGCCGGTCGAGCGCGGCGGCGTCGACCCCGGGCTCGGCGTCCACCTGCCCCTCCTCCACATGGAGCCGCGGCGCCGACACCGCGTCCTGGGCTGCCATCCCCTCGTCGACCACGTGGAGGACCGTCTGGAGAATCGCGGAGCGGATCCGGTTCGACCCGGCGCTGCCGATCGCGATCTCGGGCTCGCCCTTGTCCGACAGCACGACCGTCGGCGCCATCATGCTCGGCACCCGCGCGCCCGGCGCGTGCCGGTGGAAGCCCAGCGGGTTCAGGTCCTGCTCGCCCAGCATGTTGTTGAGGTGCATGCCAGTGCCCGGCACCACCAAGCCCGAGCACGACCCGTTCGAGCACGTGACCGACGCGCACCCGCCCTCGGCGTCCATGACGGAGATGTGAGTTGTGTTCCCGAGCCGCGAGCGCACCTCGGTCGCGACAGTGTCAAGCGCCTGCTTCGCCAGGAACTGCTCGAGGAAGCCTTCCGTCGCCAGCCCCTGGAGGAACTCCTCGTCGCGCGCGCGGTTCGTCTCCTCGATCACCTCGGCGATCACGAACGGGTCGTGCGGGCGGCCGAGCCGCTCGAGGATGCCGAGCGCGTCCGCGATCAAGATCCCGCCCGACGACGGCGGCGGGTTCGTGAGCACCTCGCGGCCGCGGTATGTCACGCGCGCCGGCTCGCGCTCGATCACCTCGTATGACGCGAGGTCGTCGCGGCTCAGCATGCCGCCCCGCTCGAGCACCCAGTCGCTCACCTTGGCCGCCACGTCGCCGGTGTAGAGGAACCCGGGTCCCTCGGCGCCCAGCCGTTCGAGCAGGTCGCCCACCTCCGGCAGCCGGATCGTTTCGCCCTCGCGGAGCAGTCGCCCCTCGGGCGCGTAGATCGCGGCGCACTCGGACGTGGACTTGAGGATCGGCTCGAGCACCTCGAACAGGAAGGCCTGCATCGGCACGACCTCCACGCCGTCGCGCGCCGCGCGCGCCGGAGCGCCCGTGAGCTCGCTCAGCTCGACCGTGCCGAAGCGGCCCAGCGTCTCGGCCAGTCCCAGCGTGGTGCCGTAGGCGCCACAGGACGCGGGACCGACGTTGAAGCGCTGCAGCGCCGTCTCCGAGAAGCGCACGTCGATGGGAACGAGCGCGGCCGGCTCGCGGTCCTCGAGCCCGATGCCCGGCGCTGCCACGAAGAAGTCGAGCAGATGGTTCTCACCGCGCGCGTGGACGACCATGAAGCCGCCGGCGCCCGGCCCCGTGAGCGGCGACTCCGCCACGAACGACATGAGCACCGCGGCCACCGCCGCATCCACCGCGTTGCCGCCGGCTCGCAGCACATCCGCCCCGGCCTCGGCCGTGAGCGGATGGCCGGCTGCGACCACCCCTCTCATCGGCGCGAGCCTAGCTTCGCTTGGTCAGCCGCGCGGGACGAACTCGGGCACGTCGATGTCGGCCAGGATGTTCGACGGTCTCCGCGAACGCCGCACCTGCGGCTCCGCGTCGGCCGGGATGCTCCGCGGCGACTCGCGCCGGATCGGGCGGTCCCCGTAGCCGGTGGCCACCACCGTCACCCACACCTGGTCCTCGACCTTGTCGTCGACCATGGCCCCGAAGATGATGTTCGCGTCCGGGTGCGCCGCCTCGGCCACCGCCTTCGCGGCCTCGTTGAC
>Ga0126315_10001069_pt1 | contig 10247 bp, 9 predicted proteins | sample Plot106_FD_92534 | JGI IMG/M metagenome (GOLD analysis project Ga0126315, IMG submission 92534) | Serpentine soil microbial communities from UC McLaughlin Reserve, CA, USA - Plot106 | ecosystem: Environmental > Terrestrial > Soil > Grasslands | place: USA: UC McLaughlin Reserve, Lake County...
AGTATCATGCGCAAACTCATTGTCAGCAACCTTGTCTCATTGGATGGCTACTACGAAGGGAAAGATAGAAATCTCAACGCTCTATTTGACTATTTCCACGAAGACTATTCAGGTGACCAGAACTTCGATTTCTATAATACAGAACGGATGCGTGCCGCCGATACCCTGTTGCTGAGTGGTCGCTCTGGATTTTTAGGCAACAAGGAGTATTGGTCAGGTGTGCCAAATGACCCCAACGCTACCGTCATCAGACGTGAATTTGCAGGGCTTATAAAGTCCATAGAGAAAGTCGTTGTTTCGGATCAGCTGACTGCAGATGAATTAGCGCCCTGGGACAATACGCGCATCATCAAACTAGCGGATGCGCATAAGGAGATCGCCGCTCTCAAACAGCAAACTGGCAAAGACATCTTTATATTTGGGAGCCGCACGCTCTGGAATGATCTGCTGGTTCATGACCTGGTAGACGAACTGCACCTTACGTTTTTTCCGGTGATCGCAGGCGAAGGCACGCCACTGTTCGAAGGCCGCCCGCCAGTGTCACTTAAACTCATTCACACTCGTACATGGCAAGGCTCAGGCAACATCCTCGCCTGTTATGAAGTGAGTCGCAAGAAGTCGTAAATCGAACTATTATTTGTACGCTGTCCGTTTGACTCATATGAGTTGTAATAGCCAGCGGTTTGGTAGGCTCGTGGTTGCCCACACTTGAAGTGATTTAGCGCCTTTAGCATTTTCACCCTTTGGCCTTTTCCAGCCAAATCCCGCACTTGTCAGTAACGCTTGCCGTTGGGTACGATTAAATAATGGATTTTTGAGAAGCGCTATCTTGTCGACAGCGCTTCTTTATGCTTCCAGTTATGCAACCCTAATACTCTGATCCAAATACACATCCTGAATGGTGTTCAAGAGTCTCACGCCCTCCGCCATTGGGCGCTGAAATGCTTTGCGTCCTGAGATGAGACCCGTGCCGCCGGCGCGTTTGTTGATCACAGCGGTGGTGGCCGCTTCGGCAAAATCATTTTCACCTGAGGCGCCGCCACTGTTGATGAGACCGATACGTCCCATGTAACAGTTCGCCACTTGATAACGGCACAGATCAATTGGATGGTCGCTGATCAAATCCGAATACATGCGTTTGTCATATTTGCCGAATGTGACGCCGTCGTTGTTTAACGCAAGATAGCCACCGTTATTCTCGGCAAGTTTTTGTTTGATAATGTCGGCTTCAATGGTCACGCCAAGATGATTTGCCTGTCCGGTGAGGTCGGCGGATACATGGTAGTCCTTGTCTTTTTTGAACGCCTTGTTGCGTGTGTAACACCACAAGATGGTCACCATACCGAGTTCGTGCGCGAGGGCGAAGGCCTCCGCGATTTCGATGAGTTCGCGATGTGAGTCATCGGATCCAAAATAAATGGTCGCACCAATCGCGGCCGCGCCCATATCGTACGCCTGCTCGACAGTGCCGAACAAAATCTGTTCAAAGCTGTTCGGATAGGTCATCAGTTCATTATGGTTGATCTTTACTATGAACGGAATTTTATGGGCATACTTGCGCGCCATAATCCCTAACACGCCGAACGTGGAAGCGACCGCATTGCAGCCGCCTTCCATAGCAAGTTTGATAATATTCTCCGGATCAAAGTAATCAGGGTTTTTGGCGAAACTCGCGCCACCAGAATGTTCGATTCCCTGATCCACCGGAAGAATGGAAAGATAGCCTGTGCCGCTCAGCCTTCCGTGGTTATACATCCATGCCAGATTGCCAAGCACGCGGTTGTTGCGATCGGATTGCATGAAAATGCGGTCTATAAAATCGGGGCCAGGCAGATGCAAACGTTCTTTGGGAATTTTGGGCGAATCAAAACCAAGTAGGGACTCTGTTTTATCGCCCAATAAAGATTGAATATTGGTCGTCATTGTATCGATTGTCATTAGGTTCCTCCTTGCCCGGCAATACGCGCATGGCGTATGTCGAGCGGCTGAATTCTTCCTCGCTGAGCGAGGGAAGTTTATTTAGTTGAGTGGAGACAAGTATTCTCCGAGCAGGAAAATGGTCTTTCTTGATTATAACCCTCAACTCAGGCTATAATGGGCTCGTGCGACTTAATACTTAAGAACTCGTATATCCTCGCAGGAGGCACGAATGGACGAATTCTTTCAGAAAGTAACCAGTCAACAAGATCCGTTTAAGAAGTTGGCATCGTACATCCCCGGCTTTGGCGGATACATCGAACGGCAGAACCGCCGTGACGCAGATAAGTTATTGCGTGATACAGTCGCACGGCGCTTTGAGGAACAGTGGAAACGTACATCGCAATTGCAAACCGACATGGTGAGCAATGGCCTGATTGCCTACGTCGACGATTTGGAGAAAGCCGCGCTTCAACTGCGCACCTTCATGGATAAGATCACCACGGCGCCGCGCGGTTATGCAGGGTTGTTCGACGCAGTGAAAATCAATGAGGAAGAACTTCAGGCAATTTATCAATTCGATGCCGCATTCTTTGATCTTGCAGAACAGGTAGGGCGCGCGCTCGATCATGTTGAGGCGAGCCTCGGTGACCAAGCTGCATTGCCTGCCGCGATCCGCAACGTAACGTCCCTGGCACGGGTAGCCGTGGAAACGTATAACAGACGGTCAGAAGCTGTGACTGGTGACGGGAAATAGATTTTTCTTATGTCATTGCGAGGAGCGAAGTGACAAAGCAATCCCGAACTTACTTTGAGATTGCCACGCGGCTCACCTGCACTCCCCGGCACCCGCGCCCGGGGCAGGTGTGCATGCAGGTGCTAGTGTCGGCGCTCGCAATGACATGAATAGTATTATGTGGCACGAATATATAAACGTAACCACGATTGAAGAAGTAACTCAAGTTTTGGCAGAAAAAGGGGAACGTGCACGCATTATGGCAGGCGGAACTGACTTGATCCTTGAACTCGAACGTGGTGTGCGCAGGGGGATTGATACATTGATCGACATCACCCGCATTCCCAACCTTGAGCGCATTACCATTGACGAGGACGAAGTGATCCACCTGGGCCCGCTCGTCACGCATAACCATTGTGTTGAATCAAGGTTGATCCGCGCACGCGCCTATCCACTGGCACGCGCGGCCTGGGAAGTGGGTGCGCCGCAGATCCGTAACCGCGGCACGATCGCGGGCAACCTCATCACGGCCTCTCCCGCCAACGACACGATCACCCCTCTCCTGGCGCTGGGCGCATCTGTGACGTTACAATCCACACAAGGCACGCGCACCGTTGCGCTCAAGGATTTTTATACTGGTGTTCGCAAAACCGTGATGCAGGCCGATGAGATGTTGGTGGACATTTCCTTCCTAGCGATGACGGCTACAGCACGCGGGACATTCATCAAACTGGCATTGCGCCGTGCCCAAGCCATTTCCATTATAGATGTAGCGGTCATTTTGGATTTTCAGGCTGGTACGGTTAAATCAGCATCCATCACGCTAGGAGCGGTCGAGCCGATAATCATCCACGCGCGGGAGGCGGAGAAATATCTGGCAGGCAAGCAACTCACGGATGAGGTGATCGAAAAGGCCGCGCTGCTCACAATGAATGCCAGCAAACCCATCGATGATATCCGCGGCAGCGCCGCGTACCGGCTAGAGATGGTACGTGTGTGTACGAGGCGCGGGTTGAAGTCGCTGCGCGACGGAAATGAGCAGGCTGGAATGCCCACCGAGCCCATCCTGCTTTGGAGCGAGCAAAATGGAGAAAGCGGAATCCAGACCACGCATCACTCACCATCTGCTCCCATTGAAACAACCATTAACGGAAAGAAATATACTTTCGACACGGGATTCGATAAGACTTTGTTGCGCCTGCTGCGTGAAGAAGGGAATTTAATCGGCACGAAGGAAGGTTGTGCCGAAGGCGAGTGCGGCGCATGTACTGTGTTCCTGGATGGCAAGGCGGTGATGGCATGTCTCGTGCCTGCGCCACGCGCACATGATGCAGAAATCGTGACGATTGAGGGACTGGCATCCGCTCTCACCCCTTCCCCTCTCCCTCCGGGAGAGGGAGTACTCCACCCGGTCCAAGAATCATTCATCGAGCATGGCGCGGTGCAATGCGGATATTGCACACCGGGCTTTATCATGTCCGCTGCAATGTTGTTGGAAGAGAAGGCGAACCCGACACGCAATGAGATCGAACAGGCAATCACAGGGAATCTGTGCCGCTGTACCGGTTACTATAAAATTGTGCAGGCAATACGCGGCGCGGCCGTGGATGCGAGTAAAGCAACTCAAGAGGCAAAAGATGGGCAAATATAGTTCACATGCGAGACAGGCTCCTAGAGCTCCCAGGGGGGTTGTGCACCCTGTGATGCGTGGCATTGGCTGCCTTATGATCGTGATCGTGCCAATCCTTGCTTACGGGCTTTCTATATTATTGGTGAACTATGGCGCCAGTAAAGGCTGGCCCATCCCGCCAGACTGGATGGGCACCCCCACCTTCCATCCCCTTTTATGGAGGTTATCAGGTGTGGCGGCCGTTCTGGCCTTCCTTCAGGCACAGACCAACCTGATTGCTAACGTGATCTTCGCCATCGCGATTACGGTCGTGATCGGTGGAGTGATGTCAGTATTATATGGCTACATTTATACGATCTTCGGTCCGCCGCGCTATGGCCCCACCGATGCTCCGCCTCCAAGAGTGAAGGCGAAGCGCTATAAGAGATAAAAGCGCAGACAGGGATTCTATAAAGCTACGCAATGACCACACAAACATCTATTGGCAAATCCCTCCCCCGCGTGGATGCGCGCGGCAAAGTCATCGGAGAAGCCCTCTATTCAGGCGACCTGTCCATGAAGGACATGTTGCACATGAAGATCCTGTTCACAGATCGCCCTCACGCCCGCATCAAATCGATCGAGACCAGCCAAGCTGAAGCTTTGCCGGGCGTGGTCGCGGTGTACAGTGCAAAGGATGTACCTGTCAACGAGTATGGCCTGCAATGGCAAGACCAACCCGTCTTGTGCGGAGTCGAATCGTCCAAGCCAGGAGCCGATGTCGTCCGGTTTATCGGTGACCAGCTCGCGGCTGTGGTTGCACGAAGCGAAGCCGAAGCGGCTGCGGCAGCTAAGTCAATCCAGGTCGAGTACGAAGACCTGCCCGTCGTCACCGATCCAGTCGAGGCAATGAAACCAGATGCGGCGCGCGTCCACGAAGAGATCGGCGATTCGAATATCTGCGTCCACTATAAAATCCGCAAAGGGGATGTGGAACAAGGTTTTGCCAAAGCGGATGTGATCGTTGAGAGTGAGTATCGCACGCCCGTTCAGGAACATGCCTATCTGCAACCCGAAGCCGGCCTGGCTTATATTGATGAGCAAGGACGTATTACGGTTGCATGTGGTGGGCAATGGACTCATGAAGACCGAGAGCAGATTGCGCACGCTTTGCATATGCCTGAGGAAAATATTCGAGTGGTGTATCCTGCAATTGGCGGCGCGTTCGGCGGCCGTGAGGATATGTCCGTGCAGATTGTGCTGGCGCTCGCGGCGTGGAAATTACAGAGACCTGTAAAAATCATCTGGTCACGGCAGGAATCCATTATCGGGCATGGCAAACGTCATGCAGTCGTTTTGCGTGCGAAATGGGGAGCGACAAAAGATGGCAAAGTCGTCGCCGTAGAAAATGAAATTATTGGGGATGGCGGCGCGTATATGTATACATCGAATAAGGTCTTGGGAAATTCTGCGATCACATCTACAGGGCCATATAACATCCCGAATGTAAAAACAGATGTATATGGTGTGTACACCAACAACCTACCGGGTGCCGCGTTCCGCGGCTTCGGCGCGCCACAGGCTTTGTTCATGGCTGAAACACAGATGAACAAGCTGGCCGAAAAACTTGGCCTGGATCCCGTGGAGTTCCGTTTGAAGAACGCCTTGAAAGAGGGCGACCCGATGGGCGTGGGAACACCGTCCCCAAGTCCCGTGAGTGTGATACAGTGTATTGAAGCGGCCAGAGACAGATTTGGGTGGATGGATGAAAAAAGAAAGCCTGCCCTGAGTACTGGCGAAGGGAAGAAAAAAGCAGAAAATTCCGACCCCATCAAACACGGTAAGGGCTTCGCTGCTGGATTTAAGAATATTGGCTTTTCATTTGGCTATCAGGAGAACTGTTGGGCGCGCGTGGAAATCCATGGCAATAGCGACATAGACCATGTAGTCCTTCAGCATGCAAGTGCGGAGGTGGGACAAGGCACGCATACGGTCATGGTGCAAATGGCGGCGGAGGCTGTCGGCGTACCGATCGAGAAAGTAAAGTTGATTTCTTCTGATTCTGCAACAATGGGCAACTCGGGAAGCGCTTCTGCATCACGTATGACCTTCATGTCTGGCAACTCCATCAGAGGCGCGGCGGAGGTTGCGTTGAAAAAATGGAAAGCGGAAGAGCGCCCGGCAATCGGTGAATTCAAATATCTTGCGCCGCGCACCACGGAGTTTGAGAAAGAGACGGGTTATTCCACACCGAACTTTGCCTATGCATTCGCGGCGCAGGCTATCGAAGTGGAAGTAGATACCGAGACAGGTCATGTGCGTGTCATGCGCGTGGTCGCTGCAGATGATGTAGGCAAGCCCATCAATCCTGCCTTGGTGGAAGGGCAGATCGAAGGCGCAGTCGTACAGGCGCAGGGCTACGCGATACTCGAAGATTACAAAACAAAAGATGGACGCGTGCTCACCGACCAATTAAGCACGTATCTCATCCCAACGATCTGGGATATTCCCGAAAAGGTCGAATCGGTGATCTTAGAAGTGCCCGACCCGAACGGGCCGTGGGGCGCGCGCGGCGTGGGCGAATTGCCCTTCCTGCCCATCGCTCCCGCAATCGCCGCAGCCATCCATGACGCAACAGGTGTATGGATCGATGAGTTCCCGTTCACGCCCGAACGTGTTTTGAGGGCATTAGGTAAGATCTAAATTACGCGTGGGGGCGAAGTATGCTTCACCCCTACACAAAATCATGTCTTTCTCTTATCGCGATGAAACCAAGGAATTGAATGACCTCACTCGCAAAGACTTGAGCGGTTCGTTCATTCAATTGCCCGACGGTGTTACACATTACGAGCTCAGCAATCCAGACAAAGAAAACACCGTGATTCTCGTGCACGGATTCTCCGTGCCATATTTCATTTTCGATCCGACCTTTGCGTTTCTGACACAATCCGGTTTTCGCGTTGTACGATACGACTTATTCGGCCGCGGCTTTTCAGATAGGCCCAACACACGCTACAACATCGATCTCTTCGTCAAGCAACTTGCGGATCTTCGGAATGCCCTGCGCTTCACGCGACCCGTAACTCTGATCGGCCTCTCCACTGGTGGACCCATCACAGCCACGTTTACCGCGCGCTTCCCGGAGCGAGTGAACAAACTCGTGCTGATCGACCCGATTGGAGCAAGGATCCTAGGCCTGGCGCGCGTTTTGAAAGCGGCCGCCATGCCCATCGTCGGCGAGGCAATTATCAGCCTGTTTCGAAGCGATAGCAGAGTCAAGAATATTGCCTCAAACCTCCTTGATCGCGAACTCGTCGGGCACTTCCAAGACAGATATATCGCTTCAATGCAATTCAAGGGATTCAAGCGCGGTATCCTTTCATCCATTCGCAATGGTATGCTTGATTCGTTCCTTAAGACTTATGAACGCGTTGGCAAAATGGACAAGCCTGTTTTATTATTCTGGGGACGCAATGACCCGACTGTGCCCTTCAAACATAGTGACGACCTGCGCGCTGTAATGCCGAACCTTGAATTTCATGTAATTGAAAATTGTGGACATATCCCTCACTACGAAAAGCCCGAAGAAGTCAACCCGATCCTTTTGGAGTTCCTGAGGAAGTAATGTACAGAAAAATCCTTGATTATTTCTCACACAATAAATATCGCCTGATGATCTTCTTTCTTTTGGCGAGCGCGACGATCTTTTCGGTTGCCATCTGGCGCGTGCGTTCCGAATATAGTGGGACAGTGCATTACGCCTTTCTGATCTGGAATTTATTTCTGGCATGGATTCCGTTCATCATCGCCTATTTTACATACACGCTTACGTTGAAGCGACATTGGGTCTATGTGGTCATCCCAATTGCGGCGTTCTTTTGGATGATCTTCTTCCCCAACGCGCCTTACATCCTGACTGACTTTGAGCATCTTGCAGGCCAATGGGCCGACCTGCCCGTCTGGTATGACGTGATGATGCTCATGTGGTTTGCCTTTACGGGCCTACTGCTTGGCATGGTCTCGCTCTTTCTTATGCAGGAGATTATCCGCCGTGAGTTCGGCCGCTGGGTTGGATGGGGATTTGTCACGCTGGTGGCGGGCCTGAGCAGTACAGGCCTTTACATGGGACGCTTCCTGCGCTGGAATTCATGGGATATTATTCTCAATCCTTCTGGTATCGCACGCTATACGATTGAAAGCGCACAAGATCCAAGCTTGCAATCCATCGGGTTTACGGGTCTGTTCGCGGCATTCTTTTTGTTCCTTTATATTACGCTTTATACGTTCGGGCATCTTCTGCTTGAGAGGCCAGTAAATGAGCAGACTATGAGGTGAGAGTCACTTTTGCAGATTACTCCTCAGGGCCGGTATGAGAGCCAAGTGACTGTCACCTTCGTGAAAACTACCATGAACAGAGAAGATATCCTCACCCTCTACAAATATAATCAATGGGCGAATGAAAAATATTGAATGCCGCGTCGAATGTAACACAGGAACAATATCTCGCGGAGGCGACCTTTCCGCATGGCGGATTGCGCGGTACCCTTGTCCACACCTTGTTCGCAGAGTGGATTTGGCGCAAGCGCTGGGAAGGTACCTCTCCCAAGGCGCGCCTGAAGCCTGAGGAGTTTCCGACATTCGAATCGCTGCACGTCCGCTGGACGGAGGAAGAAAAACTCTTGATGGCGTTTGTAGATGGCCTCACCGATGAGAGGCTGGATAGTCATTTCGATTACACTTCCACCGAAGGTACGCTTTACACAAGGATTTTATGGCATGCGATGGCACATCTCGTTAATCACGGCACACAACATCGCAGTGAAGCCGCGGCCGTGCTCACTGATTTCGGCCACTCTCCTGGAGAAGTAGACCTGATCTACTTTCTGAGCGAGATGTAATTCCGGACAAATATATGTTCAAAAAATTCCGCAATTATTTCTTTCGCCACCGGTATAGTCTTTCTGTCTTCATCCTTCTGAACATCGCTTGCGCGGTCTGTATTGGGCTAGTCGGGGCGCGTGTGGCATACAGCGAGTCAGACCGCCACCTCGGGCTGATCTGGAATCTCTTCCTGGCGTGGATTCCCTTTATCCTGGCTTACTTTGCTCACGCGGTTTCGTGGAGGCGCGTCTCATTGTATTTCATTATCCCAGCCATCGCCATTCTCTGGCTGATCTTCTTCCCGAATGCGCCCTATATGCTCACCGACCTTCAAGACTTGGCTCGAGACCCAGGCGGCGCGCCACTCTGGTATGACGTGATTATCGTGGTATGGTGTTCATGGACAGGGATGCTCTTGGGGATCATTTCACTCTATCTCATGCAGGATATTATCCTTCGCACGGTCAGCCGCGCGGCAGGCTGGATCTTTGTCTTTGCCATATCGAGCTTAAGTAGTTTTGGGATGTATATCGGTCGCTTCGTCCGGCTCAATTCATGGGACATCTTGCAGGATCCGGCGGAGACTGCCATGGAGATCCTCGGCATTGTCGTTGACCCCAGCATGCGCTTGGCGGCTTTCATCTTCCTTTACACATTCTTCTTCCTGTTCGTCTTCCTTCTGCTGTATTCATTCAGCCACATGCTGCGAGAACAATCTTTTCAGGCACAGGACTCGCCTGAACAGACCACAGGAACTCAACCGTCGAATGTCAAAAAATAAACCTGCACTCGTCCTGGTGCGCGGCGGAGGGGATCTCGCCACAGGCGTTGCACTTCGTTTGCACCATGGCGGGATAAAGGTGGTCATCACTGAACTCGCCCAGCCTTTGGCTGTCCGCCGTGCAGTATCGTTTGCAGAGGCGGTTTACGCGGGACGCCACACGGTTGAAGGCGTGACGGCACGTCTCGTTGAACGACATCAGCTATCGGCTGCCTTTGATGCAGATGAAATTCCCCTCTTAATTGATCCAGATGCAGACATTCTTTTATCTCTCCAATTTCTTGTCGTCATTGACGGTCGATTAACAAAGCAAACTCCTGCTG
>Ga0126315_10001070_pt1 | contig 10245 bp, 9 predicted proteins | sample Plot106_FD_92534 | JGI IMG/M metagenome (GOLD analysis project Ga0126315, IMG submission 92534) | Serpentine soil microbial communities from UC McLaughlin Reserve, CA, USA - Plot106 | ecosystem: Environmental > Terrestrial > Soil > Grasslands | place: USA: UC McLaughlin Reserve, Lake County...
CCCGAGAACCTTGGGACCATCTCCCAGATGGCCAAGTCCGATGCGGTGAACTACCTGATCCTACGCTCCATCCCCCGCGCCCTGTATTCGCCCGAGGATGCAGGTCATTACGGCCTTGCGCTCGAGCACTACACGCACTTTACGTCCCCGATCCGGCGCTACGCCGACGTTCTCGTCCACCGCGCCCTGCTCGCAGATGAGCCTCCCGAAGATGTCGCTGGCGTTGCATCCTACATCTCCGAAAGGGAATACCGCTCCATGATCTGCGAGCGGACCGCGGACGAGTACACGCTGATGTGGTTGATGCGCGACCGTGTGGGGGAGGTTCTCGAAGGGACGGTCGTGAGCACCGCCGCCTTCGGACTCTTCGTCGAGCTCGAAACGGGGGCCACTGGCCTCGTACACGTGAGCAAACTCCCCGGGTGGTGGGAGCTCGAAGCGAACGGGGTCGTCCTCTCCAACGACGCCATCGGCGCCTCTTACAGGGTGGGGGACAGGGTTCTCGTCGAGTTGCTCGACGTACTCCCGCTCATGCAGCGGGCCGAGCTCAGGGTGGTGAAACGACTGTGACAGATTTCGCGCGCAACAGAAAAGCCCTCCACGACTTTGCGATCGAAGAGACCTACGAGGCAGGCATTCAGCTGACGGGACCAGAAGTAAAGTCCGTCAGGGAGGGGCGCGCCAACCTCAAAGAGAGCTACGCCAGGGTAAAGGACGGGGAGATGTTCCTGATCGGGGCCCACATCTCCCCCTACGCGAACGCCAGGCAAGAACGCCAACTCCCCACCCGCGACCGCAAGCTGCTCCTGCACCGCAAAGAGATCGACCGCCTCATCGGCAAGAGTCAGGAGGAGGGCAAGACCCTCATCCCCCTCAAACTCTACTCCAAGAACGGCATCGTAAAACTCCAGATCGCCGTCGCCAGCCGCAAGAGGCAATATGACAAACGGCGCGAGATCGCCAAGAAGACCGCAGACCGCGAAATAGAACGCGCTATGAAAGAGCGCCTCCGCCGCTAGCTAGTCAGCAATTCAGCACGCTCAGGCTGACGCCTTCGCTCGTCAGCATTTCAGCTGCTTCCGTTCGAGCCTCGCTCTGGTGCGCAGGAGGTACAGCCGCCAGCGCAAATGGGGTTCGACGCTCGCTGCAACGGTTCGGGACGACTTGCTGAAATACTGAAAGCTAGGGCCGTAAGGCCCGAAGCGTGCTGAAGTGCTGAGACGCTTTAAAATCCCCTCCAAAATGGTAGAATATCAACCTTACAAGGGGGCGCATAGGCTTCGACGGGAGTGGCCAGCGTCCTGTGAGACGAGCCGAGTTTGCTGGAGACTCGTAAAACGCCGGCAGCAAAAGATACACGCCAACAGAACTGGTGATTTGGCAGTCGCTGCTTAAATAGCGACGCCCATCGGTCCGGGCGGCCCACGGCCCGGGTCCCGGTGTCATGAAGTGGGCTCACCCTCGGAGTTCTGGCCCGGTGCAACGAGGGGACACTAAATGGGCTAGGCCCCGCGGCGGCGCCCCGGTCCGTCGCAGCGGGCGAAACTAAACCGGGAGCTACGCTCGTAGAATCTCACGGACGGCGCACTCGCGGACGCGGGTTCGAATCCCGCCGCCTCCACTGAAGCGGGCCGGCTTTGCCGGCCCGCGCACGCTCCCTTCGGTCGCTTGTCAGCACGGCGCCCTGCAGGCGCCATTTCAGCATTTCAGCACGCTGCGCCCTTCGGGCTTGCTTTCAGCCAATAGTGCGGCGGGCTCACCCTGCCGCACACGAGAATCGGTGGGGATGGAGGGTGGGTTTTCGAGCCTGCCGATGCGGTCTGGGACGACTTCCTGAAAGTGGAGGCCCGCAGGGCCGGAACGTGCTGACAAGCGAGGGCCGAAGGCCCGAAGCGTGCTGAAATGCTGACAAGCGGAGCCCGAAGGGCGCAGCGTGCTGCGAAGGCGAAGCCGAAGCCAGATATAATCCGGTTCCGTGAGTGATCCGCGGCCAATCGGTGTGTTCGATTCTGGTGTCGGCGGGCTGACGGTGCTCGCGGAGATCAAGGACCGGCTGCCCTACGAGCACACGGTATATTTCGGGGATACGGCGCGGGTGCCTTACGGGATACGTGATCTCGCCGAGGTACGGTGGTTCACCTTCGAGATTATCAACTACCTCATCGGCATGGACGTTAAGCTGATCGTGATCGCCTGCAATACGGCGACGGCTTCGGCCCTCAGGGCCACTCAACGATCCTTCGAGGTGCCGATCATAGGTGTAATAGAACCAGGGGCGCGGGCGGCGGTGGAGGAGACGCGTAACAGGCGCGTCGGCGTACTCGCGACTCCGCTGACCGCGACAAGCGGCGCGTACAGGCGCGCCGTGCACTCCCTCGATGCGGGAATCGAGGTCAACGAGCAGGCCTGCCCCGAGTTCGTGCCCATGATCGAACGCGGCGTCGTCGATGGCCCCGAGCTCGAAGGGGTGGCGCGAGGTTACCTCGAGCCCATCATGGAGCGTGGTGTCGACGCCGTCGTGCTCGGTTGCACCCACTATCCCCTGATCTCCGCGCCCATTAACCGCATCCTTGGCCCCAAGGTACGTCTGATCTCCTCCGCCGGCCAGACCGCCCTGGAGGTGGGCCGCGTCCTCTCGCGCAGGGACCGTCTCCGCCGCCCGCGCCACATCGACGACGAAGGCAAGGCCACCTACGTCTGCAGCGCCGACCCTGAAGAGTTCGCCGCCCTCGGAAGCCGCTTCCTCGACGAGGAGATAGAGGCCGTGGCGCCAGCGACCGTAATCTAGAGCAAGTCAGCATGTCAGCACGCTTCGGCTTCGCCTCGCTCTCAGCATGTCAGCTCGCAATTCCGTTCCAGTCGCGCCCTGCCGCGCGCGCCGGACAGCTGCCATAGGCCGGTAGGAGTCTACGCTCTCGACAGCGCGTCGAGACGACTACCTGAGATGCTGAAGTGCTGAGCAGCTGAAATGCTATTTGTTATACTCATCTGCGGTCTCGGCGGGGCGTGGCGCAGCCTGGTAGCGCACCTGCTTTGGGAGCAGGGGGTCGGAGGTTCAAATCCTCTCGCCCCGACAGCGAAGCTGGCGGGACCACTCGAGAGCCGTGCGGGTGTAGCTCAACGGTAGAGCCCCAGCCTTCCAAGCTGGTGATGGGGGTTCGATTCCCCTCACCCGCTCTCGAGGAGGGTCCTTTTACCCCAAGCTATTTGCTCTCCTTCTGCGGGCGTAACCACAGCGAGACGTGGGCCGGCTGCATCGTCCGCTCGACGACCGTAACTAGGTCGTCGCTCAGGGCGTCGAGATTCGTCTCGCGGCTCAGGGTGGCCGAGAAGGCTTCCAGAGTCTTTCTCGCGTCGTAGTTGCTGCGGTAGAAGCGCTTGTCTATTAGCGACTTGATGCGCTGCCTGAGTGGGTTGAACAGCGCGGCGATCACGAGCGTAGAGACGACGACGGCCAATTGTGGCGGTTTCCCTTCGTTGGTGAGCGCACGGAAGGCATTCTCGGCCAGTGCTACGCTCCCGAAGTACACCAGTGCGAGAGAGGCTGTGAGGGTACCGTAGACTAGCGTGCGGCGGATGACGATATCGATGTCCCACAATCGATCATATACGATCGCCACGCCGATCGACAACGGGATCAGGGAAAGAGTGCCGAAGAGTCCGGCCTGGATCGCAAGAGCGGGCAGAGGGTCGAACTGGCCGAGCGGAGAACCAGAAATGGGTATCTCGAACGCTACCGTCCCCAACCCGGCCGAAACCATGCCGAAGACCACCCACTTGGTTTGCTGACGCTCTGCCGGAGACGAGACGTATCGGTAGCGGTACAGTTGCGAACCTATGGCGATGCAAGCGAGGGTCGTCAACACGGCATAATCGAGAGGGGGTAATGAACTGGCGATGTCGAGGATAGAGTCGGGGAAGAGCCAATAGAACACGTCGTGCGCGGCGAATAGGCCGGCTGCCCAGCGCGTCCAGCGCGGAACAAACCGTCCGCTGGGAAAGAGTAGATAGAATGCGTAAAGTGCGATCGTGCCGAGGAACGCCAATAGATAGATTGGTAGCCACACAGCAGAGGAGTGATCGGCTGGCGCAGGTAGACTGGGGGGTAGACTCATGGTACCAAACGTAAGGAGGGCCAGCGAACCAAAGAGCGCTATCCAATTATCTGCCCCGCGCCAGAAGATGACCAGAGCGACCGCGACCCACACCGCCGTCGAAACGATAGCGATCGAGAGCAAGCATATAGCGTAGAACTGAACGGTGATCCCGCTCGCTTCCAGGCTGGCGCGGACGGCCGCAGGATCGACATCGGATTCGGAGAAGCTGACGATCGAATTGTATTGCGCTGGAATGCTGGCGACAAACAGCCCCACGGTCAGCACGAAAACTATCAGCCACCCTAGCCGGGCTACGAAGAAGCGACGGCCGCCTAGAGTGGGGGGCGTTAGGGCATCGGTCCCACCGGCGACCTCGCCCGGTCTTCTGTGCTCAGGACCCAAGCTAACCTGTACCTTTCAGCCAGCACTCGCTATCCTGACATGATGACAGAGCGCTACGAACTTGTCACCTCAGCGCGTCAGTATTGCGGCTTCTACGCTTTCGGATCTTGCTGACCGGCTGACATCGTGGCGACACGGGTCAATGCTTCGAGGCAGAGTGCGGTGGTCAACTCCTCAGAGCCATAGTACCTGCCTGGTTGGAAATACATTGCTACCCTGCGCCATGAACCGTTCGCGCTCTGGCTCTCTTCGAGGTAACGCGCGGCGTCCCTAAGCCTCGTGACACCGTCGTACTCGAAATTCGCCAGGCTGCATACCGCGCAAGCGGTAGCGAGCACATCGCCGAAAGACCCGTTATCTCTGCCGAGCTGTAAGACTTTCTCTATGATCGCCTCCCTCGCCCCGCTTAACGATGGAGCACCGTGCGAATACGCGCGGGAAACAGCATAATAGAGGGTCATGTGGTCGAGATAGTGGTGGTATGAGTAGCCCTCGCGGCTACTCTCGATCGTATCGATGAGGTATCGGCACACACTCCTGGTCTCGTTGCGATCTCCCAGGTAAAACATCACGTTGGCGTTGACGACGCTATCTACATCGTTCTCCACAGCTGCGCCGCCTATCCAGGTGTAGAAGAGGTCTGCCTCATTCCGATTCTCTAGGACATACTTGATGTTACGCTCTCCCACCAAGGTGGGACGTAGTTGTTGTAAGGCGACCGAAGCACAAGCGGTATCATCGAGATCGTAGCCAATGCTGTTGGTGTTCTTCGACGTGTAATACTGAAACAGGCCGGGGCCCCTCATCTCTCCCGCTAGGAACGAGATGGCCTTGTTCGTCATGACCTTTACACAAGGGCTATCGATACGCGCGATGCTGTGAAGTACGAAGGTCGTGACGAATACGGAACTATCGAAGGAGGTCACGCGCATCTCCGTAGAGGGGCTGGCGTAGGTCCTAAATTCTCCGTAGGGTAGCTGGTGGTTCTGGAGAAACCGTAATCCCGATCGAACGGATGGCGCGAGACCTTCTGAAGCGGTCAAGAACGTATGCGCCTCTGGGGAGGCGGTGGCTGACAGGGATAGATGAGCGCCCCGTTCATCGCACACTACTATAGGACAAGTAGCTACTACCATCGAGGTTCTATCGGTGCCCGCTTCGAATACAGGAACTCATATTCGGAACGAAGCTAGCAGCGGGACGAAGATCAGCTGCTAGAGGGTCATGCACGACGAGCCATCGGCCTCCGGGAGATCAATCAGCTCGCATGCTGACCAGCGCGGTCGAGGAACGGCGACCATTTTCCGAATCATTGTGTGGGCAAGACTTGTGTCAGAGGGTGATTGCTGGTTAAACTCAAGAGGGTTGGATCTGAAGGCGAGCCAGTGGGAGGGATCTCGTGGACAATATGGAGGAGATACGTTTAGAGGCACTGAGGGCGCTGACTATCCTGGCGGTCCACGACGAGCAGTTCCGCCGCGGAATGTGGGACGATCTGGAAGGTACATTGACGCGATACGGGTTTGCCCTGAACGACCAGGAATTGGAGCAAGTAAGGAACTTCGTCTTTACCGTTCGCGACAGCCTGGACGAAGATCTATTCGCGAGTCTGACCGCGGCCTATAGATAACACCTGAGCGCATGGTGGGGGCCGTGCGACAGACCTGGAAGCGGTCCGCCAGGACGGCAAACCGTGCCGAGCGACGAGACGATCCAGAGGAGTCGACGGCGTGGCAAACCGTAGCAGGAAAGCGGACATCGAAAATGAGCGTGTGCGCGAGCGGGTGGACAGCGTCTTTGCGTCGCTTGATGAGCTGATCACTGCGCTGCCTGTGCGCAAGGACCACAGGCAGCTTCTGCAAATACACCTGAGGGTTGGCAAAGAGCGGGCAGAGGCCTGGCCGGAGATGTCTTCGATCCAATTGCCGCTCCTCGTGCACGCCGCGATCACCGATGACGAGAGGCCCGCCCTCCCCGTAGCCGGGGCCTGTACCCTGATTTACCTTGGCGCTGACCTCTTCGATAGTATCCTCGATCATGAGCTGCCGCCTTTGTGGCACGCTCGCGACTCCTCGCAGGCTAGCCTGGCAGCAACCACTCTTTTGGGAGCACTCCCCGCGTTTTCCATCGCACGACTACAAGAAAGAGGGACACCGCCGGCGAGGCTGTGGATGCTGGCCAACCTCTTCGCGGACGCTGGCTTGAAGATGGGCGCTGGTCAGTATGAGGATCTACTCTTCCCTACCCTGGAGGATGTGTCCATAGGGGATTGCCGGACGATGGCGGAGCACAAGAGCGGGGCCGAATATGCGCTATTCGCGACCTCCGGAGCGGCTCTAGCGACCGAAGATCCTTCCAAGATCGACGCTTACGCAGCCTTTGGTTCATGTTTCGGCATTGCCCAACAGCTGATAAACGACGCAAAGGACATCTGGGGCCACGGGTGCAGTAGAGACCTGATCAATGGGAAGCGCACGCTCCCGATAGTCCACGCGCTATCTACCCTGCGTGGCCAACAACGCGAGCGACTGCAGAATCTGCTCGCAGCCGCCCGTGAATCTACAGAGGACCATGACGGGGTTCGCACGCTGCTGAAAGCGGCGGGCTCCCTGCGCTACACGGCCCTGATCGCCTGGCTCTACCAGCAGCAATCGCGAAGCTACTTGGCCAGGGCTTCTCCACGAGAGCCCGCCGGTCGGGAACTCCATACGTTGCTAGAACAGGCCTCCTTGCTTCGCCAGGGCTCGCCGTCGAGCTCCCCCTTACTTTGATCCCGTCAGAGAAGGGGATACCATACTTGGAAATCGCGTATACGTTAGGTGGCTGGATTCCGGCCGTGAAATATCACGCGACGCCATGGATGGAGTGTATTGCTGCGTAGAGGTTGGTCTGCTGAAACAGACGGCCGGGTGATTACAAAGATCGAGCGAGGAAGTTCAGATGGGCCCTGATGCCGGTTCTTTCTACGAACCGCTGGGCGAAGGACTCTTCCGGGCGACGGAGCTGACGGCCAGCCCGTGGGGCACCGGCTCCCAGCATGGCGGCCCGCCCGCCGCGCTCTTGGCCCGCTCCCTGGAGTCCGAAACGGACGGGGAGGGTGGCATCTTCGCGCGGCTGGCCTTCGAGTTCCTGGGCCCGATCCCCGTGGGCGAGCTATCCGTCGAGACGAAGACCGTGCGGCCTGGACGCAGGGTCTCCCTGCGCGAGTCTACCCTCTCGGACGGAACGGGGCGCCCGGTGATGCTCTGCCGGGCGTGGCGCATCTCGGCTTCCCCGGCTTCCCTGCCCGACGAAATCGAGCCCGACCCCGCGACGCTACGAGGCCCTGAAGAGGGCGAGGAGAAACCCTTCTTCGAGATGGCACCCGAGGTCGGATACCATCAGGGTATCGAGGCCAGGTTCGTCGAAGGTTCCTGGCGCGAGCTGGGTCACGCCGCGGCCTGGCTACGCATGCTGGCGCCCCTGCTCCCTGGTGAGGAGCCCTCGCCTCTGGTGAGGGTTCTCGTCGCCGCGGACTCAGGCAACGGCGTGGGTGCTGCACTGGACACCTCCGCGTGGACGTTCGTCAACCTGGAGACCACAATTCATCTGCACGCCTACCCGGGCGGCGAGTGGGTCGGGCTGGAGTCATCGGCCGCCGTCCAGCCCAGCGGCGTCGGCCTCACGCGCACCACCATCCACGATCCCATCTTGGGACCCGTCGGCGCAGTCGCACAGTCCTTGCTGATCGCAGAGCGCTGAGCCTGGCATCTCGGTGTCTGCCCCTGCCCTGGCCGCCGATTGCTCCGGAGCCAGTTACCCGCCTACCTGACCTTGCAGTAGGTGAGGTCGAAGTCGGTCTCCCACGTCAGCCCATCCGGCGCCTTCTCCCAGCGGCCGGCGATCGTGTTGCCGTCATCGCTTATCGTCGCGCTGAAGCGCTGCGGGAACGGCTCGCCCTCGCGCCAGAGCTCCCACTTCCCTTCTGCGATGCTCATCTCGTAGATCCGGCAGACGCCGCGCTCGTCGGAGTAGAGCTGGAAGTAGGTCCCGTTCGCGGCGTCGCATCCCATGATCGAGATGGAGTCGGGTGAATAGGGCATCTCCACCGTCGAGCGCTCCACCAGGTGTGCTCCCGAGTCATGCCATTCGATCGTGGCCCGTGCCTCGCCCGGCCACGGCGGCCCGACTGGTGGCTTGGCCTCGAGGATCCATTCGCCGACTAGCGGCTCGAGCCGCTTGAGCGCCTCCCCTGGCGGTTGGCTGGTCCATCGCGTTTTGCTCCTCCCTCCGATTGCTCCGGGAATCTCATCCCTACGAGATACCCGCATGTAATCTGGCTGGTCTGGCACTATACTTCCCTTTGTCCCTTTCCCTCTATGGTAGCGAAACGGTGCACTGTGCAGCCTCGTGCATGCGGACTTCCGAGAATTCTCCTTTCCACGAACTTAGGCGAATAAGGATAGGAGAAAGGGCCAGGGCTACTAGAACTCTGGCCCTGGGAAGTTCCGCCCGATCTCAACTCGTCGGTTCAGAGGCTGCCAGTGCAGGCAGACGGTTGAACCCAGCGAACTTGGACTTCACGATCACAGGAACCTCCGGCCCGCTAGCCTGGTTCAGCTGTTCTACGATGGCCCCGCTGGGCTCTCCGTAGACCTGGTAGCTCTTGGCGGCGTCCAGGAACTCAAACGCTTGGCCCATATTCTCGCGGATCAGCTGCATGTGGAAAGCCATGGAGTCCGCATCGGGGTGGATCTGGACCCTGGCCACCTCGGTGCCGTCCTCGTTGATGTATTGCTCGAAGTGGATCAGGCGGGGTTCGTTCGCCTCGATGAACTTAGCCATCTCCTCGCTGAAGTGCTTGAAGTCCTCAAGTTTGCCCTCCTTTAACGTATACGTGCTGATGAGGATGAGCGGCTCAACCACGATGCCTCCTTTCCTACACACTCCCACCGGAGTGGTTATACCTATTGTATCGAGAGGTGCAAGGAGAGCGCTACTTCCGAGAATGCACCTTCCACGCACTCTGATGAATAAGCTGCGTTGTGAGGTCAAACCAACTTATGACGTGTGCGAAGTGTGGCTGGAGCAATGTCGGCAGAACACCGAAGCACCGAAGACGCTCGGTGCCGTCTCCGACCCCGAATCAGCGGTGGGCCGTAGTTCGTGGGGAAATAGATCATCCGGACTTACAACCACGCGCCCGCTCTGGTGTAATGGAGGCTTGAAAGCCATCCGTGGGGGCTCGTCGCGTGACGCCGGTGGTCGAGATGAAAGGAGTCACCAAACTCTTCGGAGAGAAGCGCGCGCTCTCCGGGATCGACTTTCGCGTCGAGGCGGGCGAGGTCGTGGCCCTGCTGGGGCCGAACGGCGCGGGCAAGACGACCGCGATCGCCATCATGCTCGGACTGAGGAAGGCTTCGAGCGGGGAGGTGCGCCTCTTCGGCCGCCGGCCCGAGCATCTCGGCGCCCGCTCCCGGGTCGGCGTCATGCTTCAGGAGTCGGGGGTCCCCGACGAGCTCAGGGTGCGCGAGGTGATCGACCTCTTCCGCAGCTATTACCCTCGTCCCCTGCCGACGGGCGAAATCGTCTCGCGGGCCGGCCTGGAAGACAAGGGGCGCTCGCTGGTGGGCTCCCTGTCGGGCGGCCAGCGCCAGCGCCTGTACTATGCTCTCGCAATCTGCGGCGACCCGGAGGTCCTGTTCCTGGACGAGCCGACGGTGGGACTCGATGTCGAGGCGCGCCGGTCGTTCTGGGAGCAGGTGCG
>Ga0126315_10001071_pt1 | contig 10240 bp, 8 predicted proteins | sample Plot106_FD_92534 | JGI IMG/M metagenome (GOLD analysis project Ga0126315, IMG submission 92534) | Serpentine soil microbial communities from UC McLaughlin Reserve, CA, USA - Plot106 | ecosystem: Environmental > Terrestrial > Soil > Grasslands | place: USA: UC McLaughlin Reserve, Lake County...
CGACCGTTCATGCAATTTGGAAAGCACCTCCTCTATGAGTAGCCGAGCAGTTTCCACAGGAAAAGGCACAACTTGTAAGCCTGAAACACGACGATGCAGGATATTCAACCAACGTGCTGACAAGAGCAAGTATTTCTGCAACTGGATAAGAGATTTTGGGTCTCGTAGCGCAATGGATGGACGCAACAAATATTTTTTAAGCATCCTACCTTCCACCTGGCGCATAAGCAGGGCATTCCATTTCTCTAGAAAACCAAGATAGTGAACTGGTATACAAACAGGAGAATTTTCCTCAGCGAATGCCCGCCATATTACTTGAGAAATTTCATATTCATTGCGAGCAAGTTTTCGTAATCGCTCCGTAGTTAGCGCATCTGCCAGTGTACCTATCTGGGGCTTACGGTGGATCTTGACAAGCAGAGTTTGTATTCCAATAGATGTTTTGACTGGAAAACCAATAAAGAAAGAATAAGGATAGGTTCGTAGGGAAAAAGACTCTGAATCTAAGGCCGCGCTTTCGCCATACCATTCCGTGATGCGAGGAACCAAATAACTTGCCAGCGAAGAAATCACTGCCTGGTTAGAAGCCTCATGCACTGTCACAAGTCGTTTTCCTAGCAACGTCTTCATACAAATTCTGAATCATCGTAAGCATGCGTGTCCGAGTAAATTCAGCCTCAATACGTGCTTGACTGGCCTTCCGGACCGCATCAGCTTTACTAGGATTTGTCAGAAGTTCCAGGACCCAACCAGCCAGAGCTTCAGTATCACGAACTGGAGCAAGCCACCCATTGACTCCATGTTGAATTAACTCACGTGTACCCAGGATATCAGTTGCCACAACAGGCACACCTGCCGCCATAGCTTCCAACACCACTAGTGGAAATCCCTCCCATCGGGATGTGAGGATGAGGCAATCGAAAAGATGAAGCAATTTCTGAACATCAGATCGCTGACCGAGCCAATGAATGGCAGAGTCCAATTGTAGAGAAGTGCTTAATTTCCTGACATCTTGCTCAAGGGGACCCTCCCCAACCCAGACAAAATGAGCATCTGATTTGGACCTGTGAATGACCTCCGCTACCCGAACGAAATCAGAAGGGGATTTCTGGATACTCAACCTGCCAACGGAGCCAATCACTTGAGCTGATACGGGTATACCTAAAGAGGCCTTTAAGTCAGAAATATCCACCGGCAGCCGGAAAGGCACAGGATCAATGCCAGTGTAAATCACTGTAAATTGCTCCTGCCTGCCAACACGATACTGACAAGCTAACTCGCGCTCCCCTTCTGACACAACCACAAAACGAGTTGTAAAAAAAGCTGCAAGCCGTTCAAGGAAGGAAGTTATTAATATGGTTATGCCCCCCGCGCCAGCATGAAAAGCAAAACAATGTGGTGAATACAAAATGGGTATGCCTGTTCCGAGGGCCGCAACGCGAACAAGAAAACCCGGTTTGGATGCGTGCACATGAATTAAGTCAAATTGATGTTCGCGGATCAATTTAGCAAGCTGGAAACCCACACGAATGTCTGAGATGACATCCACTTTATAGCGATCCATTGAATAACTGATGGATTGGACATGGTAGGCTTGACGAAGCTCCTCGGCAAATTCAAGACTATTCTCGGACAGGCAAACGACCAAAAGAGAAAGTTTCTGTTTGTCAATCCCCTGCACCAGCCAGCGAACATACTCTGCAACCCCACCCGTAGACTTTGTGACCAGAAGCACGCGCACAGACCGATTCATAAATTACCCATTATGAACCCGTGAGGGAATCAACTGTCCTAGCCCGCGTTCTTGCAATAATTTTGCATAGAGCGCAGCCGTGCGATCAATCATAGCATCAATACTATACCGGGCAACGACACGCTCCAATCCTGCCTGTCCCATCGAGTGTCGAGTGGCAGAATCAGACGCAAGCCTAAGACAGGCCTGTGCCAATGCATGGGCATCGCCAGGTGGAACAAGAAAGGCACTCTTATTTGGCAGCACTACTTCTGGAATGCCACCAACAGTTGTAGCCACGATTGGCCGTGCTGCAGCCATTCCTTCCAGCAATGCAACCGGCAACCCCTCCCATAATGATGAAAAGACCAACACATCCAATGCGGCTAACACGGCTGGAATATCTTTTCGCAAACCAGTAAATATTATGGTCTTACCAAGACCAGCCTTTTGCGCCTGGATTTCCAGATCTTTTCGTAATGGGCCATCCCCTATAATTAAGAAACGTGCCTCAGGTACCTTTTTTAAGATCAGGGCAGCAGCTTTTAGAAATGTAGAATGATCTTTCGGAGGCGTGAGACGGCCAACGACCCCAAAGACCAAAGCAGCATTATCGAAGTCAAGTTCTTTGCGGAGAGCTCGCCCGGCTGACTCTAAACCGACAAATCTGTGGATATCTACACCATTTTCAATGGTTACAAATTTTTCTTCTGGGATACCAGTATGAGTGGCATGGAAACGGCGCACATCCTCCGACACTGCTATCACACGATCTGCAAAACGTGCGGTCCATCCATACAATCTTCCCAATGACCGCTCTTGTGCCCAGGGATCAATACTATGAAGTGTAGAAACAACCACAGGGACACCAGCGATACGGGCAGCCAAACGTCCGTGAAAGTCACTCTTGAAAAGATGCGTATGAACAATTTGAGGAGATTCTCTTCGGATAAGACTAACCATCCCGCCGAACAAGATTGGATCAATACGCATCAAACGCGGTAAACGGGTGAGAGGCAAACCAAGAGAAGTTAATTCCTGAACAAGCGGACCCGGACTGCTGTATCCAATACTGACACGAAACCCGCGACGAAGGAGTCCCATCGATAATTCTCGCAAGAGTATTTCTGCCCCACCAATTTTAAGACCATCGATAAGTTGAAGAGCATGAGCAGCAGTCATGTTTTTAGGGGTATTTCTGTGCGGCGGGAATCTTCCTGCATCAAATTTTTATAAAACGCTTCGTAGCGTGCACCAACCACAGAGAAATCATATTCAGTTATCACCCGCTGATGAGCAGCCTTTCCTAATTCTGCGCGGCGCTTGGGATCGCCCCCTAAATCAACAAGGGCTTTCCCCCAAGCAGGAACATCTCCCACAGGCAGGAGCAATCCACACTGGCCATCATTAAGCATTTGTGAACTGGCACCGACTGGAGTCGCGAGACAGGCCAAGCCAGTCGTCATTGCCTCCAGCAAGGCATTGGACATGCCCTCCTTTTCAGATGGTAAGGTGAATATGTCTGCCGCGTTTAGAAACGGTTTCACGTTGGTCTGTTTACCAGCAAAGGTAACAAACTCCACAATATCTAACGAAATTATCAACGCCTGTAGAGATTCCTGCTCTGATCCATCTCCGACCAGCATCAGATGTAAATTTTGGCAAGATTGCACAGCCAATTTCATTGCTCTCAATAGAGTTGTGAGTGATTTTTGTGGTACCAAACGGCCTACGTAAAGGACGAGAATTTTGTCACTTATGCCAAGAGCCGCTTTGGCATCTTCACGAGACAGAGCAGGGGCGAACTCAGATGTTTCAATCCCATTGAACATCGTATAAACACGACTTGCAGGAAAGCCAGCAGAAACTGCTTCAACTTGCATCTCATTGTCCAATACAATGATTGCATCCACCCAGCGGCGGAGAAGTGCAAGGCTTATCCTTCCTCGAAAATTACGACGGGTAACCTGGATTTCGCCATGTGGACCACTGCTACCAAGTTTAACAATTACACGCTTACGTAGAATCCGGCCTGCGATGGCAGCCGCGATAGCTGGGCCAAAGAGTAGATGGGCATGGAGGATCTTATAATTGCGATGAAGACGCCACAAAAGCCACAAAGCACCCAGTATGAAGGTCACCGTTTTTAGCTTCCCAGGACCCCAAGTAGCGGGCCTCAGAACAGAGAATCCATTCATCTTCTCTGCAGATGCAAAACCAGGAAGACGCCGTGTAATAACCCAAACCGGTCTATCATGTGCGGCAAGATAACCTGCTAAACGTTCTGCCTGTTTCTCTGCTCCTCCCGACACAGGCCCAAATTCATTAATCAGCATTACTATGCCATTTATCACCATAGTGCTAAGCAGTTTTCGTTCGCCAATGTGCCATCGAAGATTGTAATTTTCGAACGACATCCAAGACCATATTTCGCGAACAAAACCATAACACAACTCCATACACCAGAGCACCCGCAGGTATTGCCAGGAGCAGTTGAACAACGGGATGCAGTGTATTGGTCAGCTCTACTACTGCAAAGAGGGCAACAGCCATAATACAGCCTGCTAGCACTGCAGGCCAGAGCGAAGTGAACAATTCAGACGATGGCAATCTCAACATGCGTGCGGCTACGATCAAGCCAATTACCACCCCAACCAACGCAATCAGCGCATGCATCCATCCAACCGCAACGATCGACCCTGCAACTGTGACTGCCCACCATAACGCGGGAAATAAAAGCGCCAAGCGAGTTAGGCCAAGCCAGGTCATCACTTTAAAATTTCCCTGTGCCTTGTAAGCACTGTTTGCATTATGCATTAGTGAAAGGAGCATCGCATAAAGGGAAATTGCCTGGATCACTGGAATGGCATCCTCCCATTTTTCGGTCAAAAAGACAAGTGTAAATGGTCTTGACAATAGGGCCAGCCCGATGCCCAAGGGAATGGTAACCAAAGAAACATAGGAAGTGGCCCTTCCAAATCCACGTGCAAGACTTCCAGGGACATCACGCATTTTTGTGTAGATCGGGAAAATTACCTGACTCACAATACGTGCAAATTGAAGGATTAACAACTCCGGCATTCTATAGGAGAGAGTATATACTCCCAGAGCTACAACTCCCAAATATCTACCAACCAGCCAATAATCCAGATTGAGCAATAGCATGGACAGAAAATCAATACTGATATTTTTAACGCCATAATTTAGGAGCGTACGGGCGCTACCCCTATCGAATTCAAAGGTTGGCTGCCATGGGGTGATAACCCATAATATAATTGATGAAATTAACGTCCCGCTTAATTGTCCCCACACCAAGCTCCAGGCCCCAAATCCCATGAAGGCCAGAGCAATTGAGGACAGTCCCTTTGTTAAAGCTCGGAAAAACACCGGGATACTAATCCGGTTGAAAGCCAGATTTTTGCGAAGAATAGCCTCGTGTGTGCTTCCTAGCGCGGTGAAAGGAAAAGTAAGGGCAATAATACGGTTTATTTCAACCACACGTTCATCACGAAAGTAAATAGCTAAGAGAGGCGCCAGTGTCCATGAGAGCCCAAACAAGAAAATCCCGATACCCAAACTGATCCAGAACGCCGTCGAATAGGTACGCTTGTCTTCTTTGTAATAGACAATCGCTTCTACCACACCTAGGTCGCTGGCTACATCCAGAAATGCAATTGCGGTCAAGGCATATCCAACAACACCAAAGTCAGCTTTGGCAAGCAGGCGGGCCAAAACAATGGTGCTGAGGAATACCATGAACTTGCCACTGAAATAAGATATATAGCGCCAGGCCGTCCCGTGGATTGCAGCAATTCCGAATTCTGTGCGCTTGTTAGTTAAACCCATTTAATCCTCTGGGGGGAGTAGGAAATCTTGGCTTGGATGAATTGAAGCTATTTTCGGCAACCTGTGCAATCGAAAACCCGATTCCCAGCAAGACCCAAAAGACATTTGGATAAGCGCTATTCTTCGAAATGTAAAACACCATAAACCCAGCCAAACCCGAGAGAAATGCCAGCGTCATATATTCTTCATTTTTCATACCTAAAAGCTGAAACAAATGCCCCGCTTTCCATAGATTTCGAAAGACAATCACTATAAATAACATAAAAACTATTGTTCCTATCAATCCCTGCTCCGAAAGCAACTCCAGATAAAAACTGGCAGGAGTACGCTCATCTCGTCGCGAATCAAGACCAATCTGCCGGGAATACCTCTGATAATTGACTTGAAAGTTATCCAGTCCAACACCAAACAAAGGGTTATCCTGAAACATCCTCCATGCGGCAATATTTTCACTCAGGCGTCCTCGAAATGATTCATCCAAGATTTGCTGAGGCGAAATTGAGGAAGAAAATTGAAAAAGTGTAGTAATGCGTTCAGTATAAGAAATGGGCAGAAACTGAAATACAACAAATGCCAAAACCACCATGACTGCCGCCGACAAAACTTTTGGGCGACGCATGACAAAGAAAAAACCGACTGTGAACAGTAAGGTAATAAAACCATTTCGTGAATAAGTAAAGAAAATGGTCAAGATGCAAACGATAAGAGCCCATGCTGCCAGCAAACGAAAACGCAGCTCTTTTTCGTGCCATAAGCGATCTAGCGCCAGAGGAACCAGCATCACGAGTACCTGTGCGTAGGCGTTAGGATTTCCATACGGACCTGTTGCACGATGATTCGTAACTCCTGCCGTGGAAGACTGATCCCATTCTCCGAATCCCCAATAATTATTATCATAAGTAAAGGTTAAATTCTGAAAAACACTGATCGTTGCCATAAGGATGCCGGCAGCCAGCAGTGCCCAAACTACGCTACGCAGAGAAGATGGCCTTTGAATAAAGAATACAATGACAAACGCAAGAATTGCATTCTCAGTAAACTTTCGAAACTTGGCAAGGGCGAGCACCGAATCATCTGCAACGAGAACGGATAGAAGCCAGAAAGCCATCACTACCAAAATCACACTTGCACGCTTCCACCCGTCAGGACGGTCACCATAAATAACCATGCGCCAAATGATCAAAAAAACTAGCATGCCCAGTAAAGGAAAGACGGGCGATGGTACTCTCGGATAATAATTTTTAATTACTGGAGTTAACTGGATAAATATTATGAAAATAAAAGCCCCTAATCCAAGTTCCGGTCTAATCAAGATTGCTAAAAGAAAAAATAAGAATGGAGCAGCAAGCAAGCCTATCCACCCAAATTGCCAAATGATCACCGCAATCGTAATCCCTGAGACAACAGCTATTACAAGAAACAAAACTGATAGCCAATTGTCTCCGGATGTAGGTAGGTTGAGATGCGAGGAAAAAACAGGCCGATCCAGTTTCATGTCCGGCGAATTTACTCTTTCGTCTCTGTCTGAATCCAAAATGGGCTTTTCATTTCCCAAACATAAATAGGCTTGACGCTGTCTCGACGGGCCTGCTCAAGAGAATTTTGCGCCTTCTCTAATAACTCCCAGGCATTTATGTTATTGCTATAGATCGCGCCCCCAATATGAGGATCCAACTGTATAGTTACTCCATAGGATGTCAGATCAATTGGCTGTAGAAGCGCCTGATAAATGCGATTAAAAGTTCGGTCGGAGGCCGGGCCATCGGTCGTGGGCAACATCACGGCAAAGGTAATTTCATTCCAACGAGCGATGATATCGTTGCCACGCAGCTCCCTGCGCAGTATGTCGGTTACCTTGCCCAGCAAAGACTGCAAACCAGCAGGCGGGAGTGTCTCTAGAAAATCTGAAAGCCCGTTTAGCTCTACAAGGCTAATGGACAGAATATCATCAGGGTTATGATCGACTTCTTGCTCCAACAAACGCGAAAAGTAATTTGCATTATAAATTCCCGTCTCGTTATCCATACGCAAACGCTGGCGGTATGCTTCAATCGGGACCCGAATTTGCTCGCTCACAACAGCCAGGATTGCGCCGCCAGCTAGTCCGAGGAACACTGCCACAGCACCATCACGCAGTGGTTCAGGACTAAACGGCAATGCAGGCGGAATAGCAGTATCCAGAAAATTCAATTCATAAATCAAATTCAGGCTGCGCGTAAAAATTATGGACTGAAATCCGATTGCATTCGCCAACTGAGCTGCCAATTGCGGGTTGGGTCCTGAAACAGTAAGTTCCAAGACGCTAGAATCAGGCAGGTCCACAGCCTGAATAGAATAATCTTTTAATATTGTTGCTGCATCAAGATTGAGAAAGTTAGCAGCATTTTCCAGGATGCGGCTACTATTCATTACCTCAGCATAAGTTGCCACAACAGAACGGCGATCCAGGGTATCCAGACTTCTAACGACATCAGCGCCACTTGTAAGTGAAGATGATGGGACAATAATAAATCGGGCTACAGCGCTGAACTGCGGAGTAGCCAGATAAGATATTGTTAAAGAAACTGTCAGCGCTACCATCGCCGTAAGGAGGATTAGCCACCAGTTTCTTTGCAACATGCGAAAGTAAAGTTTAACTTCCATTAAAGTCTTTCTGCTGAGCGTCTATTGCAAAGGAAAGCCCAGCCACTGCTATGATTTTACTTTAATACGCCCCACGTTGCTGAAATACGGCCAAAAATGTCCTAAAAAGGATATTAATATCCATCCAAATACTAGCTCGCTCAATATAAGCAATGTCCAAACGTAACCGATCGTCAAATTCCAGGTGCGCTCGACCAATAATTTGCCATAATCCTGTCATGCCTGGCATAACATCCAATCGCTCAGTATGCCAAAGTTGATAGGTCTCAGGTCCAAATGAGGTTGGTCGTGGACCAACAAGACTCATTTCGCCACGCAATACATTGAACAATTGCGGCAATTCATCTAGGCTGGTTTTGCGCAGAAACCGTCCTACAGCTGTTATACGGGGATCGTTCGTAATTTTGAAATCCGGCAATTGAAGTTCATTAAGATGTGCATAAACATCCTTAAGTTCCTCTGCATTATGCACCATTGTCCGGAATTTGTACATATTAAAGCGACGGCCTCCTTTTCCTGTACGCAGTTGTCTGAACACGACAGGTGCACCCGGCGAAGTAATACGAATAATCAAAGCAATTATGCCATTCAAAGGCAACCACAAAGGAAGCGTCACCACTACCAAAAATAAATCCATAAAACGTTTCACTAACAAATAAGACTGGCCTGTTAAGATCCGCTTTTGCGGATCAAACTTTTTAAACCAGTCTTCTTCGTGTGCAGAGATCATTTCCAATGCGCTCATAAACGAATACCTTTATTAATGAGACTCGACCATAGTAATCGGTTCATTTGTTACTTCGATAGAATCAATGAGCCGTTCACGCGCCTTCTGCAATAAATCGTCAAATGTAAGGGCTTCTTCGGGAAAAGCCGCAGCACCCCACAGAACTTTCAGACTGGTTCTTTCCTTCACTGCCTGGGCGATTCTTCTAGCCAGCAAAGACGCATTCTCGAGATCAGTTTCTGGGCATAAAATAATAAACCTGCCTCTTCGGTCTCTCAACACGAGGTCTGTTTGACGAATGCGATCATCGATGATCTGACCAACGCGCGCAGCAGTGAAGCGGTTTAGTAGATCATGCTGAATACTCTTCAGCATTTCCCTCGTTGTCTTTTCATCTTCCGACTCAGATTCAATAACTACCAGGCTAAGCGGGCGATGATAACGTCGACTGCGCGTTAATTCGATCTTAATTCTCTGGTTCTCTGAGTCAATATCATTAGCACGGTTGGGAAATGCGCTAAGGGCAAGGGCATCCATAACAGACTCAGCGTGACTAATCTGTAAAGCAAGCTGATGAGCAAACCAAACGCCCCCCTCTAATAACAGAAATTCCAGAACGATAACTGGCAACTCACCCTGATTCGCGGAGTAATTTCTGTTGATGATCTGCAGTAAAACAAGATATACACCAGCCCAGACCAGTAATGGTACATAAACAGACACGCGGGAAATTGACGGAAAGAAAAGTGTAACCGGGACTGCGACGATTACGGCCAGATAAAAGTAGGAGGCAAAATTGATAATTGGCCTGCCTGCATAATCAGCCTGCCCGAGCACAAAAATCAATGCCAAATATATTGCGGCCCAGAAAAATGAACGTTTTAAATTTGTCATTAACTTCTCACTTCAGTTATTATCAGGATAGATGAAGATAGAAAAACTGATTATACTAACGCAGAAAGACAGGAAACAACACTTTTCTGGCAAGAAAATGACGATGACTGGCTATCTCTTTTGTAAAATCAACTACTACTAGACGCCATACATTAGAGAATGTTACAACATGCGCTCCGACTTGGCATGAAGATTTTCACTAACCCAAGAGTTCAAGGAAAATTGCAAAAAACAGCACATGAAAGACCTCTACACCATTGCCCCAGCCCAAATCATAATGTATATAACCGAGTATTGCTCAGATTGTATGCGTGCAAAAAAATTCTTCGAAGCAAACAACATTCCTCACCTGCGCGTGGGATTGGAAGGAAATGCAGAAGCTACGGACTTTGTGATCA
>Ga0126315_10001072_pt1 | contig 10236 bp, 8 predicted proteins | sample Plot106_FD_92534 | JGI IMG/M metagenome (GOLD analysis project Ga0126315, IMG submission 92534) | Serpentine soil microbial communities from UC McLaughlin Reserve, CA, USA - Plot106 | ecosystem: Environmental > Terrestrial > Soil > Grasslands | place: USA: UC McLaughlin Reserve, Lake County...
AGCAGCCGGAGCTGGGGCTGGTCGCGCCGGCCGAGTTCATTCCGCTTGCGGAAGAGACGGGGCTGATCGAGCCGCTGGGTGCGTGGGTCTTGCGCACGGCGCTCACGCAGGTCGCGCGCTGGCAGGCGCGCGGGCTGTTGATCGGGCGCGGCGAGGACATGGAAATCACCAGCTATCTCGAGCAGGCGATGGTCTCCGAACTGCAAGGCAACGTGGTCGACCTTTGCCCGGTCGGCGCGCTGACGTCGAAGCCCTACGCGTTCGCCGCGCGGCCATGGGAGCTCGGCAAAACCGAGTCGATCGACGTGATGGACGCGCTCGGCTCCGCGATCCGCATCGATACCCGGGGCCGCGAGGTCATGCGCATCCTGCCGCGCGTCAATGAGGACGTGAACGAGGAATGGATCTCCGACAAGAGCCGCCATATCGTCGATGGGTTGCGTACGCAGCGGCTCGATCAGCCCTATTTGCGCGAGAATGGCCGGCTGGTTCCGGCCTCCTGGTCCGCTGCCTTCGAGGCCATAGCCGCCAAAGTGAAGCGCGCTAAGGTCGGGCGCATTGGCGCCATCGCCGGCGATCTCGCCGCCGTGGAGGAGATGTTCGCGCTCAAGCAGTTGATGACCCAGCTCGGCATTACCAACGTCGACTGCCGTCAGGATGGCACGGCCCTCGATCCCGCATGGGGCAGGGCGACTTATCTGTTCAACGCCACGATCGTGGGCATCGAAGCGGCCGACGCGCTGTTGATCATCGGCGCTAATCCGCGCCGCGAAGCTGCCGTGCTCAATGCGCGCATCCGCAAGCGCTGGCGGGCGGGCAAGTTCCCGATCGGGCTGATCGGCGAGAACGCCGAACTCACTTACCGCTATGATTATCTCGGCGCCGGGCCGGAGACGTTGGCCGAAGTCGCTGCCGGGCGGCATGGTTTTGCCGATGCACTGCGCAAGGCCGAGCGGCCGCTGGTGCTCATCGGCGCGGGCGCGCTGGCACGGCCGGACGGCGCAGCGGTCGCCGCGCTCGCCGCCAAAACCGCGATCGACTTTGGCGCCGTCATGGCCGCGTGGAACGGCTTCTCCGTTCTCCACACCGCGGCGTCGCGGGTTGGCGCGCTCGACATCGGCTTTGTGCCCGGCCCCGGCGGTATGACGGCCAGCGAAATGGCCGAAGCCGACGCGCTCGACGTGGTTTTTCTGCTTGGCGCCGACGAGATCGAGATCGCGCCCGGCGGCTTCGTTGTTTACATCGGCACCCACGGTGATCGCGGCGCGCATAGTGCCGACGTCATCCTGCCGGGCGCTGCCTATCCGGAGAAATCCGCCATCCACGTCAACACCGAAGGCCGCGTGCAAATGGCCGCGCGAGCCTCGTTCCCGCCCGGCGACGCACGCGAGGATTGGGCGATCCTGCGCGCGCTCTCCGACGTGGTTGGCCGCAAGCTGCCGTACGATTCGCTGGCGCAGCTGCGGCAGGCGCTGGTCCAGGCGCATCCCCACTTCGGGCGCATTGACCAGATCGCAACCGGCCAGCCGACCGATATCGAGAAGCTTGCCCGCCTTGGCGGCACGCCCGACAAAGCGCCGTTCGTCTCCGCGATTGACGATTTCTATCTCACCAACCCGATCGCGCGCGCGTCCGCCATCATGGCGGAGTGCTCGGTAATCGCGGAAGGACATCCCGCGTTGGCCGCGGCTGAATGAGCAATGGCGGATTTCTGGACCAATTATCTTTGGCCTTTGGCTGTGATGGTCGCCGAGAGCTTGCTGCTGCTCGTGTTTGTGCTCGTGATCACCGCCTATGTGCTCTATGCCGATCGCAAGATCTGGGCGGCGGTGCAGCTTCGCCGCGGCCCTAACGTCGTTGGCCCCTGGGGCCTGCTGCAATCCTTCGCGGACCTGATCAAATTCGCCGTCAAGGAGCCGATCATCCCGGCCGGCGCCAACAAGGGTGTCTATCTTTTAGCGCCGCTCGTCACCGCTGTACTTGCGCTCTCGGCCTGGGCGGTGATTCCGGTCGACGCCGAATGGATGATCGCCGACATCAATGTCGGCATCCTTTACATCTTTGCGATCTCATCGCTCAGCGTCTACGGCATCATCATGGCTGGCTGGGCATCGAATTCGAAGTATCCATTCCTGGCCGCACTGCGCTCGGCGGCACAGATGGTGTCGTACGAAGTCTCGATCGGCTTTGTCATCATCACCGTGCTGCTATGCGTGGGATCGCTGAATCTGTCCGCGATCGTCGACGCGCAGGACGGCAACTGGGGCCTGTTCAGTTGGTTCTGGCTGCCGCTATTGCCGATGTTCGTCATCTTTTTCGTCTCGGCGCTGGCCGAGACCAACCGCGCCCCATTCGATCTGGTGGAAGCTGAATCCGAGCTGGTCGCGGGCTTTGCGGTCGAATATTCCTCGACGCCGTTCCTGTTGTTCTTTCTCGGCGAATACATCGCGATCGCGACCATGTGCGCTATGGCGACGATCCTGTTTCTCGGCGGGTGGCTGCCGCCGGCGCCGTTCCCGCCCTTCACCTGGGTGCCGGGGGTGATCTGGTTCCTGCTCAAGACGCTGTTCATGTTCTTTCTGTTCGCCATGGTGAAGGCGATCGTTCCGCGCTATCGCTACGACCAGCTCATGCGGCTGGGCTGGAAAGTATTTTTGCCGATCTCGCTGGCCATGGTGGCTATCGTGGCGGGAGTGTTGCAATACGCGGGGCTCGCGCCGAGATGATGAGGAAACGCCATGATCGCGATATCGTATGCGGGCCTGGCGGGCGCGGCCGGAGGCTTTGTTGTGGCCGCGCTGATCTACGCCCCGCTCGCGGCTGCCATCGAGCGCCGATTGCGCAGCCGGCGCGTGCCTGCCGCCGAGGACCACGCCACCTTCGCGCAGGAAATGGCTTTGCTGCGCCGTGGCGTGCTGGCGTTCGACATTCTACTGTTCGGCGGCATCGGCTATTGGATCGGCGACAGTATTGGCGGCTGAGCCAAATGCCAGCGCGCGTGCGAAACGAGAATGCGGAAGGGACGGCAGCATGAGACTCGATCAAGCTGCCCGCTCAGTCTTCCTGCAGGAATTCGTCTCGGCGTTCGTCCTCGCCATGCGCTATTTTTTCAAGCCGAAGCCGACGCTCAACTATCCGCACGAAAAGGGACAGCTGTCGCCGCGCTTTCGCGGTGAGCATGTGCTGCGCCGCTATCCGAACGGCGAAGAACGCTGCATCGCTTGCAAGCTATGTGAGGCGATCTGCCCGGCGCAGGCGATTACCATCGAGGCCGGTCCGCGCCGCAATGATGGCACTCGCCGCGCCACCCGCTACGACCTCGACATGGTCAAATGCATCTATTGCGGATTATGCCAGGAAGCCTGCCCGGTCGACGCCATTGTCGAAGGGCCGAATTTTGAATTTGCCACCGAGACGCGCGAAGAGCTCCTTTACGACAAGGAGCGCCTGCTTTCGAACGGCGACCGCTGGGAACGCGAGGTCGCCAAGAACATCGCGCTCGACGCGCCGTACCGGTGAGTTTGATGATCAAGCGTTTGCATATTCGTTATTCGCTCAGTGCCTCGCCTCGCGCACGGCCTGCTCCCTCCCCTCTTGTGGGGGAGGGATGGGCAGAGGGGTGGTCACAGACACAACGTTTGCCGCCACCCTCCTCCCTGTCCCTCCCCCGACGCAAGTCGGGCCTGCCCGACTTGCGCAATTTGATGCAGAACCCGGCCAAGCCCGGGTTCTGTGGGGGAGGGAACGTTGGGGCGCCGCCGCAACAGGCTTGTAAGGCTGTGCGCGCATGATCGTCGCCGCGCTCTTTTTCTATCTCTTCGCCGGTGTGTGCATCGCTTCGGCCTTCATGGTCATCGCCGCCAAGAACCCGGTGCATTCGGTGCTGTTCCTGATCCTCGCCTTCGTCAACGCGTCGGGGCTGTTTGTGCTCATGGGCGCGGAGTTTCTGGCGATGATCCTGGTCGTTGTCTATGTCGGCGCGGTTGCGGTGCTGTTCCTGTTCGTGGTGATGATGCTGGACGTGGATTTCGCCGAATTCCGGCAGGGCTCTTTGCAATATCTGCCGGTCGGCGCGCTGGTCGGCCTGATCCTGCTCGCCGAACTGCTCCTGGTTGTTGGCACCTGGACCATCGCGCCTGACGCAGCGCAGGTGATCACGGCGCCGATCCCGCCCGTGGCCAGCACCACCAATACCGAGGCGCTCGGGCAAGTGCTGTACACGCGCTACATCTACTATTTTCAGGCCGCCGGCATCGTGCTGCTGGTGGCGATGATCGGCGCCATCGTGCTCACGCTGCGTCACAAGCCGAACATCAGGCGCCAAAATATTTCCGCTCAGGTCGCCCGCACCAAGGCGACCGCGATCGAGATCGTCAAGGTCCGGCCGGGGCAGGGGCTGTCATGACCATCGGCCTCGGACACTATCTCACGGTCGCCGCGATCCTGTTCACGCTCGGCATTTTCGGAATCTTCCTCAATCGGAAGAACGTGATTGTCATTCTGATGTCAATCGAGCTGATCCTGCTCGCAGTCAACATTAATCTCGTCGCCTTTTCGACCTTTCTCGGCGATCTGGTCGGGCAGGTGTTCGCCCTTCTGGTGCTCACGGTCGCGGCGGCCGAAGCCGCCATAGGGCTTGCAATCCTGGTCGCCTATTTCCGCAACCGCGGCTCGATCGCCGTGGAAGACATCAATCTCATGAAGGGCTAACGCATGATCCCGAAAAGTGGACACCGGTTTTCGGACCACATCATGCTTCAGGAATAACGGGAATGTATCTCGCGATCGTCTTTCTGCCGCTGATTGGCGCGGTGCTAGCCGGCTTGATTGCGCTCGCCGGCGCGCGCACGCGCCATCCCGGCGGCTCGCCGCCGTTGGCTGCGGAGGATCATGCCGCCGCTCTGGCGCCTGAAGACCACGCCCGCGCCGCGCCGTCCGCGCACGGCGACCATGCCGTCATTCATCACGATCACGCAGAGACGCACGAGACAGTGCCGGCCGCCGCAGGTTCCGGTGCGGCCGAGCTGACAACCACTGCGCTGTTGTTCATCTCGATGATTCTGTCATGGATCGCCTTCGTGACTGTCGGGTTCGGGCAGGACGTGCGCGTGCCGATCCTGAACTGGATTGCCTCCGGCGATCTGAAGGTGGATTGGACGCTGCGTGTCGATAGCCTCACTGCCGTGATGCTCGTCGTGGTCACGACCATCTCGGCTTTTGTTCATCTCTATTCAATCGGCTATATGGCCGAAGATCCGCATCCCCCGCGGTTTTTCGCTTACCTCTCGCTGTTCACCTTCGCGATGCTGGCACTGGTGACGGCGGACAATCTCGTGCAATTGTTCTTCGGCTGGGAAGGCGTCGGGCTGATGAGCTATCTGCTCATCGGCTTTTGGTATCACAAGCCGGAGGCCAACGCGGCGGCGATCAAGGCCTTCATCGTCAACCGCGTCGGCGATTTCGGCTTTGCGCTTGGCATCTTCGCCGTGTTCATGATGACCGGCGCAGTCGATTTCGGCACCGTCTTTGCGCAGGCGCCGGCGCTCACCGGTAAGACCATCCATTTTCTCGCCTGGGACGTCGATGCGTTGACGGTCATATGCCTGCTGCTGTTCATGGGCGCCATGGGCAAGTCGGCGCAGTTCCTGCTGCACACCTGGCTGCCGGATGCGATGGAAGGCCCGACCCCAGTCTCCGCGCTGATACACGCCGCCACGATGGTGACCGCCGGCGTGTTCATGGTGGCGCGGCTGTCGCCGCTGTTCGAGCTTGCGCCCAACGCGCAGACTTTCGTTACCTTCATCGGCGCCACCACCGCGCTGTTCGCCGCGACCATCGCTCTCGTGCAGAACGACATCAAACGGATCGTTGCTTATTCGACCTGCTCGCAGCTCGGCTACATGTTCGTGGCCATGGGCGTCGGCGCCTATTCGGTCGGTATGTTTCATCTATTCACGCACGCTTTCTTCAAGGCGCTGCTGTTCCTCGGCTCCGGCTCCGTGATCGTGGCCATGCATCACGAGCAGGACGTCCGACACATGGGCGGGCTCAAGGACAGGATCCCCTTCACCTACGCCATGATGGTGATCGGAACGCTCGCGCTCACTGGTTTCCCGCTCACGGCCGGCTATTTCTCCAAGGACGCTGTCATCGAGGCGGCCTATTCCGGCGCAAATCCGATGGCGATTTATGCGTTTGCGGCAACGGTGATCGCGGCGGCGCTTACGGCATTCTATTCCTGGCGGCTGATCTTCCTGACCTTTCACGGCCATCCGCATGACCGTAAGCACTATGAACAGGCCCACGAAAGTCCGCTAGTGATGCTCATACCGCTGGCGTTTTTGGCAGCGGGATCAATCCTTTCCGGCTTTCCATTCAAGGAGCTGTTTACCGGCCCTGGCGTGCCGGAGTTCTTCCGCGAATCGCTGACTTTCGCCGCGGGGAATCACGTTCTCGACGAGATGCATCACGTTCCTTATCTCATCGCGCTGCTGCCGACGCTGATGATGGCGATCGGATTCCTCGTGGCCTGGCAATTCTACATCCGCCAGCCCACGCTTCCAGTTGAACTGGCCCGTCAGCACGAGACGCTCTATAAATTCCTGCTCAACAAATGGTACTTCGACGAGCTCTACGACATCGTTTTCGTGCGGCCGGCGATCTGGCTCGGTCGGGTGTTCTGGAAGCTGGGCGATGGCTGGCTGATCGACGGCTTCGGGCCTGACGGCGTTTCGGCGCGCGTGCTCGATGTGACCCGTAATGTGGTGCGGCTGCAGACCGGTTACCTCTATCACTACGCCTTTGCCATGCTCATTGGCGTGGCGGCGCTGATCACCTGGTTCATGTTCGCCGGGGTGGGGGTGGGCTGATGCTGGGCTGGCCGATCCTCTCCGTCACCACATTTCTCCCGCTCGTCGGCGCGCTGCTGATCATGCTGATCCGCAGCGAAGGCGAGGTGGAAAACCGCAACGCACGCTGGATCGCGCTCTGGTTCACGCTCGGGACGTTTGCGGTTTCGCTGCTGCTGGTTCGGCACTTCGACGCCGGTTCGGCGGAATTCCAGTTTGTGGAGAAACTTCCGTGGCTCGCGGGCGCCACCGCCTATCATATGGGCGTCGACGGCATTTCACTGCCGTTCGTGATCCTCACCACCGCGCTGATGCCGCTCTGCATCATCGCGAGCTGGCGCACGATCCAGCGGCGGGTGAAGGAATACATGATTGCCTTCCTGGTGCTGGAGACCCTGATGGTCGGCACCTTCACCGCGCTCGACCTCGTGCTGTTCTATTTGTTCTTCGAGGGCGGCCTCATTCCGATGTTTCTCATCATCGGGGTGTGGGGCGGTCCGCGCCGGGTCTATGCGAGTTTCAAGTTCTTCCTTTACACGCTGCTCGGCTCGGTGCTGATGCTGCTCGCCATCATGGCGATGTACTGGGAAGCCGGCACTACCGACATTCCGACGTTGTTGACACACGGCTTTCCGGCCGGGCTGCAGAAGTGGGCGTGGCTCGCCTTTTTCGCCTCATTCGCGGTGAAAATGCCGATGTGGCCGGTGCACACTTGGCTGCCCGATGCCCATGTCGAGGCGCCCACTGCCGGTTCCGTCATTCTCGCTGCTATCCTGCTGAAGATGGGCGGCTACGGCTTCTTGCGTTTCTCGCTGCCGATGTTTCCGCTGGCGTCGCAAGATTTTGCGCCGCTGGTGTTCGGGCTCTCCATCGTTGCCATCGTCTACACCTCGCTGGTGGCGCTGGTGCAGGAGGATATGAAGAAGCTGATCGCCTATTCTTCCGTCGCGCATATGGGCTTCGTGACGATGGGCATCTTTGCGGCAACGACGCAGGGGGTCGCTGGCGGCATTTTCCAGATGGTCTCGCACGGCATCGTCTCTGGCGCGCTCTTCCTATGCGTCGGCGTGGTCTACGATCGCCTGCACACGCGCGAGATCGCGGCCTATGGCGGGCTGGTCAATCGCATGCCGTTCTATGCGGCAGCGTTTATGGTCTTCACGCTCGCCAATGTCGGGTTGCCGGGTACGTCCGGTTTTGTCGGCGAGTTTCTTAGTCTGATCGGCACCTTCAAGGTCAACATCTGGGTCGCGACGCTCGCAACCGTCGGCACCATCCTGTCGGCCGCCTATGCGCTCTGGCTCTACCGCAAGATTGTCTTCGGCGTGCTCGACAAGCCGAGCCTTGCGGTGATGAAGGATCTCGACTACCGCGAGATCGTCACCCTCGGCCCGCTCGCGGCCCTCACCATCGCATTCGGATTCTTCCCGAAGCCAGTGCTCGACATGTCGGCGGCCGCGGTCACTGCGCTCATCGACAATTACAACCATGCCATCGGCGCGGCCAAGACCGCCGCCATGCTGGTGAGGTGAGCCGATGACCGAGACTTTCGTGTTCGCCGACTTGCTGCCGGTATTACCGGAAATTGTGCTTGCGCTCGGCGCCATGGCGCTGCTGATGTTTGGCGCCTTCAGCGGCGAAGATTCGGCGCGTGTAGCCAATTGGCTTTCAATCTTGCTGCTGGTCGTTGCGGGCGCGGTAGTGGTTTGGCTGCCGCAAGGCACGCTGATTACCTTCGGCGGCAGCTTCGTGGTCGACCAGTTCGCGCGTTTCCTCAAGCTGCTCGCGCTCACTGGGTCGGCCACCGCCATCCTCATGTCAATGGACTATTTTGCGGCCAGGCAGCAGGAGAAGTTCGAATATGCCGTGCTGATCGTGCTTTCGACCGCCGGCATGCTGATGCTGATCTCGGCGGCCGATCTGATCGCACTCTATCTCGGCCTCGAGCTGATGAGTCTCGCGCTTTACGTAGTCGCCGCGATCGAGCGCGATTCGGTGCGCGCCACGGAAGCCGGCCTGAAATATTTCGTTCTTGGCGCGCTCTCGTCGGGCATGCTGCTCTATGGCGCCTCGCTGATCTACGGCTTTACCGGCACCGTAAGCTTCGCCGGCATCGCCAAGGCGGCGGGGCAGGGCACCGGGACTGCCGGCGTCGGTCTCGTGTTCGGGCTGGTGTTCCTGTTCGCCGGTTTCTGCTTCAAGGTGTCGGCGGTGCCGTTCCACATGTGGACGCCGGATGTCTATGAAGGCGCGCCGACACCGGTCACTGCCTTCTTCGCGGCCGCCCCGAAGGTCGCCGGCATCGCCATGTTCGTGCGCACGACGATCGCCGCCTTTCCCGAGATCGTGGCGCAATGGCAGCAGATCGTGGTGTTCGTCGCCATCGCCTCGATGGTGCTCGGCGCCTTTGCGGCGATCGGACAGCGCAATATCAAGCGGCTGATGGCCTATTCGTCGATCGGCCATATGGGCTTTGCGCTGGTCGGGCTCGCGGCCGGCACGGCTGAAGGCGTGCAGGGCGTGCTGGTCTATATGGCGGTCTATGTGACTATGACGCTTGGGACCTTTGCCTGCATTCTGTCCATGCGGCGTGAGGGCCAGCTGGTCGAAGATATCGGCGACCTGGCGGGGCTCGCGCGCACCAAACCGGCGATGGCCCTGTTCCTGGCCATGCTGTTGTTCTCGCTCGCGGGAATCCCGCCGCTCGCCGGGTTTTTCGCGAAGTTCTATGTATTCCTCGCCGCCATCCAGGCGGGGCTGTTCACCCTGGCGGTCGTCGGCGTGCTGGCGAGCGTGGTGGGCGCCTATTATTATCTCGCAATCATCAAGATCATGTATTTCGACGATGCGACGAGCGTGTTTGAGCCGATGCCGCACGCGCTCAAGCTCGTGCTCGCGGTAACCGGTTTATTCAACCTGTTGTTTTTCGTCTATCCGGGCCCGCTGGTCGCGGCGGCTGCCGCTGCGGCGAAGTCGCTGTTCTGAGATGATGCAGCTCGATGCAAGAGCGTCCGCGGCGGGCGTGCGGCTCGTTACCTATGACCAGCTTCCCTCGACCAATACCGAAGCGTTGACTCTCGCGCGCCAGGGCGAACGCGGGCCGCTGTGGGTCACCGCGGAACGGCAAAGCGCAGGCCGTGGCCGGCGGGGCCGCACCTGGATCTCGGAAAAAGGAAATCTCTTTGCGAGTCTGCTTTTGACCGATCCCGCGCCAGGCGAGCATTGGCCGGAATTGTCATTCGTGGCGGCGCTCGCGATTCATGATGCGGTCGCGGAGGTGGCGCCGGTGGTGAAACCACAACTCGCGATCAAATGGCCGAACGATCTTCTGCTAACGGGAGCGAAATTCGCGGGCGTGCTGATCGAAGGCGAGGGCAGCGGCGAAACT
>Ga0126315_10001073_pt1 | contig 10231 bp, 7 predicted proteins | sample Plot106_FD_92534 | JGI IMG/M metagenome (GOLD analysis project Ga0126315, IMG submission 92534) | Serpentine soil microbial communities from UC McLaughlin Reserve, CA, USA - Plot106 | ecosystem: Environmental > Terrestrial > Soil > Grasslands | place: USA: UC McLaughlin Reserve, Lake County...
AGGCGAAGTATCGAATTCAGGGGAGACGAGTTTTGGAGAGTTGTTCGACCTGCCACCGGTAGTTTTGCAATGAGCGATAGCGATCGTCATATAAATTTCAAACTGATGCGCGACCACATCCTTTCGCTGCAGGATGATGAAACGCCGCGCCGTGGCAAGAAGTATTGGCGCAGTCTCGAGGAGCTGGCCGACAGTCCCGTGTTTCGCGAGTTTGTTGCGCGTGAGTTTCCACAACAGGCGGAAGAGTGGAACGACCCGGTCGAACGTCGCACGTTTCTCAAGCTGATGGGCGCGTCGCTCGCGCTGGCGGGTTTGAGTGGTTGCGTTTTTCAGCCGCCGGAAAGCATCGTTCCCAACGTCAAACAACCGGAGGAACAGGTTCCGGGTAAATCGCTTTTCTATGCGACAGCGGCCCCGGTGTTCGGCGTAGCGACGCCCGTGCTGGTGCGCAGCAACGAAGGGCGTCCCACGAAGATAGAAGGCAATCCGGATCATCCCAACAACCGTCCGGTGGATTTTCCCCCGGAAGATCCTTATCGCGATCCGCGTGGCTCGAGTGCGACAGACATCTTTACTCAAGCGTCGATCCTGGATCTTTACGATCCGGATCGCTCGCAAACGCTGACGTATCGCGAGGACATTCGTACCTGGACGGCGTTTGTCGCCGAGATGCGTTCAAAGCTCGACGAGCAACGGCGTAAACAAGGCTCGGGCATTCGTTTTTTAACGGAGTCGGTCGTCTCGCCCACGCTCGGCGCGCAGATGCAGGAACTGCTCAAGACGCTCCCGCAAGCGAAGTGGCACCAGTATGAACCTGCTAATCGCGACAACGCGCTCGCCGGAGCAGTGGCCGCTTTCGGTCAGCCGGTAAATACGACCTATCGTTTCGATGTGGCGCAGCGGATTCTCTCGCTCGATTGCGATTTTCTATCGCCGACATTTCAGGGGTATGTGCGTTACTCGCGTGAGTTCATCTCGCGCCGCCGCATCACGGAAACGAACCGCGAGATGAATCGTCTCTACGTCGTCGAAACGACGCCGTCGAACACTGGCGCAATGGCCGACCACACGTGGGAAGTCAAACCCAGCGAGCTCGAAGCCATCGCGAGGTCGATAGCTGCAGGCGTAGTTCCGCAGTCGTCAAGCGCAACGGCGACAGCGAGTCTCCAGTGGATTGAGCCGCTGGTTCGCGACCTTCAACAACACCGAGGCGCCAGCATCGTGCTTGCGGGTGACGGGCAGCCGCCGATTATTCACGCGCTTGCGCATGCGATGAATAACGCGCTCGGTAATGTTGGCAAGACGGTCTTTTATACGGATCCGCTTGAAGTCAATCCCGTCGATCACAGAGCTTCGCTAAAGGACCTCATTGACGATATCGATGCGGGACGTGTTGAGTTGTTGGTGATTCTCGGTGGTAATCCCGTCTACAACACCCCCGCGGATTTGAAGCTGGACTTCAACCGGCTTAATAAGCCCAACATGCTGCGGGTTCACCTCAGCCAGTACAAAGATGAGACTTCTGAGGTGTCTCACTGGCACGTGCCCGCTGCACATTACCTCGAGGCGTGGGGCGACGCGCGTTCGTACGACGGCACCGTCACCATCATGCAGCCGCTCATCGAGCCGCTATACGAGGGCAAGACCGCTTACGAGCTGCTGGCTATCTTTTCGGACCAGTACGATCGCAAGCCGTACGAGATCGTGAGGACCTACTGGCAAACGCAACGCGGGGGACAGGGGCAGACAGCAGGAGCAGGAAATCAGGGGCAGGCAGCAGGGGCAGGGGCAGGGGAAGGAAATCAGGCCGGTCAAGGAAATCAGGCGACTCAACAAACACCTGCTCCTGCTCCTGCTTCTGCTCCTGCTTCTGCTCCTGCTCCTGCTTCTGCTCCTGCTCCTGCTTCTGCTCCTGCTCCTGCTTCTGCTCCTGCTTCTGCTCCTGCTCCTGCTCCTGCTTCTGCTCCTGCTTCTGCTCCTGCTTCTGAATTCGAGACCTGGTGGCGGCAGGCGGTCCACGATGGCTTTGTTCCTGACTCGGCGTTGCCCGCGAAGACATTGGCGCTGAGCTCTGGTTGGGCCAACCAGCAACCTACGCCTGCGCAGCAAGCTGCCGCGGGCACTTTCGAATTAGTCTTCCGTCTCGACCCTTCGATTTACGACGGGCGCTTCGCCAACAACGGCTGGCTCCAGGAGCTGCCGAAGCCACTGACCAAAGTCACCTGGGACAACGTCGCGATCATCAGTCCGAATTCGGCTCAACAACTAGTCGGCCATACGTATAACCGCGGTGCCGTGAAAGGCCGCGAACATTACGTCGCGACAGTTGACCTCGTTAATCCGCAGGGACAAACAGTTACAGCGCCACTCTGGATCATGCCGGGTCAACCCGACGGCGTTGTCACGGTCCATCTCGGTTATGGCCGGCGTTTGGCTGGTCGCGTCGGAAACGTTGGCTTCAACGCTTACGCAATTCGCACGTCGTTTGCTCCGTGGTACACCACCGGGGTGCAGCTGCGGGCGACTCCAGCCGATTATCCGCTGGCGACCACACAGCTTCATTTCAACCTGGAAGATCCGGAGTTCAGCCGCAATGAGCGCGACATCGTTCGCACCGAAACTCTCGAGGCGTTTCTTCACGGCGAGAAACCAAAAGAGAACGAAGAGCACTTTCATCCGTCGATCTACCCGGACTACGACTACAAACAGCAGGCTGAGAATGCGCCCAACTATGCCTGGGGCATGGCGATCGATCTGAATAACTGTATCGGCTGTAACGCCTGCACCGTCGCCTGCCAGGCAGAAAACAACATACCCGTTGTCGGGAAGAACGAAGTGCTGCGCAGTCGCGAGATGCACTGGATCCGCGTCGATACTTACTTCCAGGGTTTCGATCCGAATACCCCTGATGGCGTCAACTTCATGCCCGTGCCGTGCATGCACTGCGAGAACGCGCCGTGCGAACCTGTCTGCCCGGTTCACGCGACGGTCCACAGTGCCGAAGGACTGAACGACATGGTCTACAACCGTTGCGTCGGCACGAAGTATTGCTCGAACAACTGCCCGTACAAGGTACGCCGGTTCAACTTCTTCCTTTACCAGGATTGGAACACGCCCACGTATCAGTTGATGCGAAATCCGGATGTGTCGGTGCGCAGCCGCGGCGTGATGGAGAAGTGTAATTACTGCGTGCAGCGCATTCAGAACGGGAAGATTCAGGCTGAGCTCGAGGATCGAAGAGTGCGCGACGGTGACGTCGTGACCGCTTGCCAGGCAGTTTGTCCAACCGAGGCGATCGTTTTTGGCGACGTCAATGATCCGAACAGCCGCGTGTCAAAGTTGAAACAGAGCGAGCGTAATTATTCGGTGCTGGGTGAGCTGAACACGAGGCCGCGCACGACTTATTTGTCGCAATTGAAGAACCCGAATCCGGAGATCAAAGCTTAGGGGAATGCAGGAAGAAGCACACAAGCCATACACCGAAGGTCCGATGCATTCGACCGCGCCCGTAATCGATCCGGGGCTGACGTTCGCATCAGTGACTGACAAGATCAGCTCGATCGTCTTGAAACGCAAGACGTCGCTGGCGTGGTTCTTTGGCTTTGCGATTTCGTTTGCACTCTTCCAGTTGATGCTGCTGGCGATGACGAACCTGCTGTTCGTCGGTATCGGTTTGTGGGGCGTCAACGTGCCCGTCGCCTGGGGCATCGACATTCTCAACTTCGTCTGGTGGATCGGAATCGGGCACGCGGGCACCCTGATCTCCGCCATTCTCTTGCTGCTGAGACAACGCTGGCGCACGTCGATCAACCGCTTCGCCGAAGCGATGACCTTGTTTGCGGTGGCCCAGGCCGGCATGTATCCGATATTTCACCTCGGGCGCCCGTGGCTGATGTACTGGCTGTTTCCTTATCCAAACACGATGGGCATCTGGCCGCAGTTTCGCAGTCCTCTGATGTGGGACGTGTTTGCGGTTTCGACTTACGCGACCGTGTCCGCGATGTTCTGGTTCGTCGGCTTGATTCCCGACTTTGCTACGTTGCGCGATCGCGCTCGCAGCAAACCGTTTCAGATTCTCTACGGCATGCTCGCGATGGGCTGGCGCGGCTCCGCGCGTCACTGGCATCGCTACGAGATGGCCTACCTGCTGCTCGCCGGCCTGGCCACGCCGCTCGTGCTTTCAGTTCACACGATCGTCAGTTTCGACTTCGCAGTCGGCATCATTCCGGGCTGGCACGCCACGATCTTTCCGCCCTACTTCGTCGCGGGCGCGATCTACGCGGGTTTCGCGATGGTGCTTTTGCTGACGATTCCTTTGCGACGTTTTTACGGTCTCGAAGGATTCATCACGATGCGCCACATGCACAACATGGCGAAGGTGATGCTCGCCACCGGATTGATCGTCGGCTACGGCTACATCATGGAAGCGTTTTTCGGCTGGTACAGCGGCAACAAGTATGAGCGCTTCATGATCTGGAACCGCATGCACGGTCCATACAGCCTCTATTACTGGGCGCTGATTCTCTGCAACATCATCACGCCGCAGTTTCTATGGATCAAGAGAGTGCGCTCGAGCCTGCTGGCGCTGTGGATCATTTCGTTCATCGTCAGCATCGGCATGTGGCTCGAGCGGTTTGTGATCGTGGTGACCAGCCTGCATCGCGACTACCTGCCTTCGTCGTGGGGCATGTACCAGCCGACGCAATGGGATTGGGCCATGTTTATTGGGACGATCGGGTTCTTCTTTACGCTGCTGTTCCTGTTTATTCGCTTCCTGCCGATGATTTCGATTTTTGAGATGCGCACGATCCTTCCGGAAGCGGAGATGGAGGACTAGTTGGATCGGGACGTCAAACTCGAGCAGCCTTTAGTGGCAGGTGAGCACCCGCATGCCGGGCATCGCCGTCACGCACCGCCGCTCTACGGCGTGATGGCGGAGTTTGAGAATCCGACGGATCTGGTGGCAGCGGCGCGCAAGGTTTACTCGCTCGGTTACCGGCGCATTAACGGTTATTCGCCCTATCCCATTGAAGAGCTGTCAGAAGCAATCGGATTTACGCGCACGAGTTTGCCTTTGATTGTTTTTATCGGCGGACTGCTCGGTGGGTTGGCTGGTTTTTTCATGCAGTACTGGATCGAAGTGATCGACTATCCGCTCAACGTGGGTGGCAAGCCGTACAACAGTTGGCCGGCGTTTATTCCGATCACGTTTGAAATGACGGTGCTGTGCGCCGCTTTCGCCGCAGTGCTGGGCATGCTGGTGCTGAACAAACTGCCGCAACCGTACCATCCCGTTTTCAACCTGCCGAATTTTGCCATGGCGACGCGCGATCGATTCTTCCTGGCGATCGAGGCGAACGATCCGAGCTTTAAGCACGACGAGGTCGTGACGCTGCTGAAGAGTTTGAATGCGGTTGAAGTTAATGATGTCGAAGTCTGAACAAACAGGAGCAGGAGCAGTGATCAGGGGCAGATATTTGACTGCCTGCTCCTGCCTGCTGCTCCTGCTCGTAATGGCGGGGTGCCGTTATGACATGCAGGATCAGCCGAAGATCAAACCGCTTCGTGGCACCACGTTCTTCAGCGATAGACTTGGAAGCCGGCAGCCGATCGAGGGAACGATCCCGCGTGGGTACCTGCGTTCAGACACTGAGTTCTACACCGGCAAGAAAGCGGGAACGGGAGCGGCAGGTCCAACCGCCACACCCGGAGAACAGCGGATCGCAGGAGTGCAGGCGAATGCGCCCGCCAACGCGGCCGCCAACGCGCAGGCCGGCTCGCAGGCCGGCTCGCAAGCAAACAGTTTTCCTGACGACGTCGAAACTTTTCCGCTGCCTGTCACGCAGGAGATCGTCGAGCGCGGCCGAGACCGTTACGCCATCTTCTGCTCCGCGTGCCACGGTTTGACCGGAAACGGCGACGGCATGATCGTGCGCCGCGGTTTTCGCCGGGCCGCATCTTTCAATGACGACCGCTTGCGACAAGCACCCGTCGGACATTTCTTCGACGCGATCACGAACGGTTGGGGAGCGATGCCGTCTTACTCAGCGCAGATCGCGGTACAGGATCGTTGGGCCATCATCGCTTACATTCGCGCGTTGCAGCTCAGCCAGCAAAACACCGCCACGGCCGGAGCGAGCCCATCACCCGCGGCGTCGCCCAGCCCGACTTCGAGTCCCGCGAGCGGAGGACACCAATGATTCAATCATTCAATCCTCCCAGCCTGTCTGACTTTCAAAGGCGCGCGCTGATAGTTGGCATCGTATTTTCTGTCGCGTTCGTTGCGGGCGTTTTCTTCAACCCCAGACAGTTCTTCCAGTCGTACTTGATTGGCTGGACCTTCTGGACCGGAATCGCCGTTGGTTCGCTGGCGCTGCTGATGCTGCAACACATGACCGGCGGCGGTTGGGGTTTGGTCATCCGGCGTGTGCTCGAAGCCGCGACCAGAACGCTGCCGGCGATGGCGATTCTGTTTGTGCCCGTCATTCTCGGGGCGCATTCGATCTATCACGAATGGACCGACCACGAGGAAGCCGCGCAACATCCTGTAATCCAGGCGAAAACCGGGTATCTGAATATTCCGTTCTTCACGGTGCGCGCCGTCGTGTATTTCGCTGTCTGGATCGCGCTGATGTTTTTTCTGAACCGGTGGTCGCTGGCCCAGGATCGCACGGCTGATAATCGTTACACGAAGAACATGCGCGTGTTGAGTGGACCGGGAATGGTGGCGTTGATCTTCACCGTCACTTTTGCGTCGATCGACTGGTACATGTCGCTCGAGCCCGAATGGTTCTCGACGATCTTTGGTTTCATTTTTGTCGCGGCCTGGAGCCTGAGCGCGCTGGCGTTTGTGATTGCCGCCATGGCGTGGCTTTCCGCGGACGAACCAATGAGACGAATCGTAGCGCCGCTCCATTTTCACGATCTCGGCAAGCTGCTGCTGGCGCTGGTGATGTTGTGGTCCTACTTTGCGTTCTCGCAATACTTGATTATCTGGTCCGGGAATCTTCCGGAAGAGATTAGCTACTACCTGCGCCGCATACACGGCGGCTGGGGCATTCTCATTGTCACTATCGGCATACTCCATTTTGCCGTGCCGTTTCTGTTTCTGCTGTCGCGCAGCATGAAACGCAATCCGCGCCGGCTGGTCCTGGTCGCGCTGCTGATAATCGCGATGCGGATGGTCGATCTTTTATGGATGCTCGCGCCGGCATTTCATCATCGCGGGTGGATCCTGGTTGATGTACTGGCATTGCTTGGTTTTGGCGGCTTGTGGTTGGCGCTGTTTACGTGGCAGTTGGGTAAACGATCCTTGATTCCGATTAACGATCCGCAGTTTGAATCGACCGTGGCGCAGATGCACGCGGGGCATTAGGCAATGAAAGACAAACACAAAGGCAACGGGCATCGAACGGAAACACCGGACGTTTCGCATATTCGCAACGTCGAAGTCACACACGAAACGAGCGACATCAATGTGCGGGCGGTGCTGACGTTCGCCGCCGTACTTACGATAACCACGATCGCGGTCTCGTTTGGGCTCGTGCTGTTGTTTAAATTCTTCAACGCGCAGGAAGCGAAAGAACCGCGACCTGGACCAATGGCGCTGACCAAAGAGGAGCGTTTGCCGCCCGAGCCGCGTCTCCAGGCGGCGCCGGGCTTCGCGGTTACCACTGAGGATGGCCAGCGCAGGAACCTCGAGTTGAGCGCGCCGCAAACTGAATATCGAGTGCTGCGGCAACAATGGGAGGAAAACCTCAGAACTGGTCTGAAAGATCAGTCGGGCAACGTGGTGGGGATGCCGATTGATAAGGCGATGGAGAAAGTCATCTCCGAAGGTTTGCCATCAAGGGTGAAGGGACCCGGTGGAAAGTTGATCGACTACGCGGTCAGCATGCCCACCGCTGCGAGCTCCGGCAGGGAAATGGAGAAGAGGTTGCAATGAATTTTAGAAAGAAATTAGCCACGGATTACACGGATAATACCGATAAAGGCAGATTGATCCGTGTTCATCTGTGTAGTCTGTGGTTGGTTGTGGCTTGTCTTTTGGTTGTCTCCCCGATCTTTGCGCAGCGCCCACCCGGACCGAGTTCGCCGCTCTACGGCGCGCGGACCGAGAGTGGAAATCCATCCACCGGGCTGCCAAAGGCGCTGAGCGACGTTCGGATCGAACAGAAACTCGACCACCAATTGCCGCTCGATCTCGTCTTTCGCGACGAAAGTGGGCAATCAGTAAAGCTGGGACAATACTTCGGCAAAAAGCCAGTACTGCTCGCGTTCGTCTACTACGATTGCCCGATGCTCTGCACGCAAGTGCTCAACGGCATGGTGACGTCGTTTCGCGTGCTGCCGTTCAAGGTCGGCAACGAGTTTGACGTCGTCACCGTCAGTTTCGACCCGCGCGAAACCAGCACACTCGCCGCCGCGAAGAAAAAGGTTTACCTCAACTATTTGCCGGAAACGATGCGCGCCGGCGCAAACAACGGTTGGCACTTTCTCACGGGAGACCAAGAGAACATCACACAACTGACTGACGCGGCCGGATTTCATTATCGCTGGGACGAGGACACTAAACAGTTTGCTCACGCCAGCGCCGTCATGCTGACGACGCCGCAGGGAAAACTTTCACGTTACTTCTACGGCATCGAGTACGCGCCACGCGACCTGCGCCTCGGACTGATCGAATCGTCGGCAAACAAGATCGGCTCGCCGGTGGACCAACTGCTGCTCTATTGCTACCACTACGATCCGGCCACCGGTAAGTATGGTGCGGCGGTGATGAGGGTGATGCGCGTTGGCGGTGTCTTAACAGTGCCCGGGATCGTGGCGATGATGCTGCTTCTCAAATCGCGACACCTGGCAGTGAGTACCGCAAAGACTGGAGGCGCGGCTTAAAGTAATGCAGTCGTGGATTCCATTGCTGCCTGAAAGTGCGTCCACCGTCTCGTGGAAGGTTGATGCACTCTTTTTCTACCTTTCGGGCGTCACGCTCTTTTTTACTCTGCTCATCACGACGGTCCTGATCTTCTTCATAATCCGTTACCGGCGGCGCTCCCCGTATGAGATCCCGCGTCCGATCGCAGGCTCGCACAAACTCGAAACGATTTGGACCGTGATTCCTTTCGTCATCGCGATGACGATGTTTGCCTGGGGCGCGCGGGTCTATTTCGAGCAGTACAAACCGCCCGAGAACGCGATCGAGGTCTACGTGGTCGGCAAGCAATGGATGTGGAAGTTGCAACACGCCACCGGCCAGCGCGAGATCAACGAGCTGCACGTGCCTGTCGGCCGGAAAATTAAATTGATCATGACCACGGAAGACGTGATTCACGACTTCTTCGTACCGGCGTTCAGGACGAAAGCTGACGCCATTCCGGGTCGATACGTAACGCTCTGGTTTGAAGCAACGAAGACAGGCACATTTCACCTGTTCTGCGCTGAGTACTGCGGCATGAACCACTCGGGAATGACCGGATCCGTGATCGTCATGGAGCCGAGGGAGTTCGACGATTGGTTGAGCGGCAACACCGGCAGCATGACGCCTGCCACCGCGGGCCAGCAGTTGTATCAAACGCTCGGGTGCGCCTCGTGTCACGGAACAAACGGCGAAGGCGGACGAGGCCCTACGCTGGCCGGTATTTTTGGCAATAATCAGACTCTGCAAACCGGCGGCACAGTCCGCGTTGACGAGGGTTATATTCGCGAATCGATTCTGAATCCGCAGGCGAAACTGGTCACGGGTTTTGGTCCAATCATGCCGACTTTCCAGGGACAAGTGAGTGAGGACCAGTTGGTTCAATTGATCGCGTACATTAAGTCGCTGCACGCAGAGGGGCAGAGGCCAACGACAGCACCGAATCCACCGGCAACTGCGCCGATACCCGGAGCGTCGCCAACGCGAAACATAAGATGAGCCACAAAAAAGCACAAAGGCACAAAAATTCGAAAGCCCAATGCCGTTCGCTCATTCTGCTATTTTGTGACTTTGTGCCTTTTTGCGGCAACTATGATTTTTGTGCCTTCTTGAGGCAAGGGATATGAAAGCAATAGAGTCATTCGAAGTACCAGCTCCGCCGAGGGTCAACTACATCAATGCCCAGTACGGGCTGAAGTCATGGCTGTTGACCAGGGATCACAAACGCATCGCGCTGCTCTATCTCGTTTCCATCACTTTCTTTTTCTTTATCGGCGGCATCTACGCGTTGATGATCCGGCTCGAATTGCTAACGCC